>Ga0222719_10003936_pt1 | contig 13111 bp, 11 predicted proteins | sample C33_34DmetaG_FD_165039 | JGI IMG/M metagenome (GOLD analysis project Ga0222719, IMG submission 165039) | Estuarine water microbial communities from San Francisco Bay, California, United States - C33_34D | ecosystem: Environmental > Aquatic > Marine > Unclassified | place: USA: California...
ATAACAATAAACCTTTAACCGAACATTTATATAGAGCAGGTTCAAAAGAATACTTTAACTTATTTGCAGAAGCAAGAGCACTCTATGCAAGAAATATCTTAGAATTCTCAGGAGAAGATTTAAATATTTTGTTAGAAACCGATCTAGGTCATTTTGGATTATATGAAGGAAAAAAAATACCTTTAGATTTTCCTATATTAAACGAACAAGGAGCAGATACTGCTTGGGAAGATAATGAAGGTAATAAAGTCACCTTACAGGATATTTTAGATATGACTAAAGATATCCCTCAAAAAGATTACCCGACAGAAAAATTAGCAAAAGTGGTATTAAACTGGGACGATAATCCTGAAGAAGTAGAAAGAGTAGGGCAGGTCGAGATCTCAAAACAATATCCTATCCTAATAATGGTCAATGAAGCTGGAAAAATTCAATGGATTTTAGATGGTAATCATAGAGCACAAAAAGCGTTAAGAGCTAATGTAGAAACTATCCCTGCCAAACTAATTAAACCTTCTATGTTAGATGCTAAAGCTAAAAAAGTATTATTAGGTATTGTAAGTGAGTTGAAGGAAGGTAAGAGGCGTACTTTAGATTTCCCTGTTGCTGAAGCAGTACATAGAGGTAAGAAGGTAAAGTTAAACAAACCCAAGAGAGGTGGAAATAAAAAGTTCTACGTCTATGTTAGAGATCCTAAAACTAAAAATATTAAAAAAGTTTCTTTCGGAGGTACAACAGGATTAAAAGCAAAGATAAATGATCCTGAAGCAAGAAGAAGTTTTGCTAAACGTCATAGATGCGCTCAAAAGAATGATAAAACTAAACCAGGTTACTGGTCATGCCGTCTACCGAGATACTCTAAACTATTAGGATTAGAAGGAAGTTATACTGGATTCTGGTAGTATGGATAGATTAGATAATACTGTAAAAGAAGTTCTTTTAGAAAAGAAAAAGAAACGAGATAGATGTCTCCGTATTGCAGATCGTAAATACGATAAACCATCAGCATATAAATCAGGAGCTGTAGTAAGATGTAGGAGAGGGGATATATGGAAAGACTTAAAAGAAGTTATTTATGAAATAATTCAAGAAGATGAATCCCTGCATAAATGGTTTAAAAGACAAGGAGCTCCAGGTAAGTCTAGCGGTTGGGTGGATTGTAATGCTCCTATTCGTAAAAATGGAAAGATAACAGGCTATAAACCTTGCGGGAGACAAAAAGGAGAAAAGAGATCTAAATATCCTGCCTGTAGACCAACAGCAGCGAAATGTAAAGATCCTGGAAAAGGTAAAACCTGGGGTAAAGCAAAGTAATGAAACCCTATAAAGATCTAGAAGTAACAGATCAGTACATTATAAGAGAGTTTAGTGATTCAGTAGACCCTATCGAACTACTATGGCATAGAGATAATGAAGACAGAACTATTGAAATAGTAGGAGAAACAGATTGGGCAATTCAATTAGAAAATAAGTTGCCTACTTCCTTAAATAATCGTATATTTATAGCAAGGCATGAATGGCATCGAGTAATCAAGGGAACGGGAAAACTCTTACTCAAGATATACAAATCGTGAAAAAGCAAAGAAACATAGTATTAGAAGATAAGACGTCTCGTCAATATAAAGAGTTAGTAGATGCTATTAAAGATAAGTATGGTGCCAAGTACTTAGGCAGTGGAGATAACGGTGTAGCTTTGGAATTACCTAATGGAAAAGTTATTAAGGTAACAACAGATAGTGTTGAATTAGAACACGCAGAGACCCTAAAAAATACAAACTTTACTTCAATTATACCAATAGAGAAAGTTAAGATTATTAAAGATAATCTCGGCTACATCGTAATGATGAACGCAACTAAGCTAACTTCAACTGAAAGAATCTCTATAGAGGACGCAGAGAAAGACGTGGAAGCTTATCTATTTAATAATGACCTAGAAGCATTAAGAAGGCTAGAGGTAAATACTAAACTACACAACTTCGTAGTCAGTATAAAAGACGCATATGAAAAAACAGGCTTAGACATAGAAGAAATAGATTACTCAGCAGATAACATAATGAATTACGACGGTAGATTTGTTATGGTAGACCTGTAAAAAACATAAAGTATATATATTTATAATAAATAAAAAGTTACATCAAAAATGTCAGAATTTAAGTTCCCAACAGAAGAGATAGATCTTCCTTCAAAAGGATTACTCTATCCAAAAGATAATCCACTATCAAGCGGTAAAGTAGAGATGAAGTACATGACCGCAAAAGAAGAGGATATTCTAACCAATCCTAATTATTTAGCAAAAGGTACTGCTATAGATAAACTACTTCAATCTTTAATAATCTCAAAAGTAGATTATAACGATTTAATTCAAGGAGATCAAAATGCAATTATGATTGCAGCACGTATTTTAGGATACGGTAAGGATTATAATATTAAACATGACGGAATAACACAAACTATAGACCTAACAACTTTAGAAGATAAAGAGTTTGATGAATCTTTAATTACCCCTAATATTAACGAGTTTTCATTCACATTACCTCATTCTAAAATTGATCTAACATTTAAAATATTAACCGTAGGAGACAGTAATAAGATCAGAAGAGAACTAGAAGGACTCAAAAAGATAAATAAAAACGATAGTCCGGAAATGTCTACTAGACTTAAACATATTATAACTTCCGTTAATGGAGATAGAGATGCTAAGACAATTAGAAGTTTTGTAGATACTGCCCTACTTGCAAGAGATGCAAGAGCATTAAGAGAATATGTAAGCAAAGTACAGCCTGACATAAACCTTACAGTTACGGTAGAAACAAGTAGTGGCGAGGAGGACACTACTCTACCTATATCTGCCAACTTTTTTTGGCCTGACGCAGGAGTATAGAAAACATTTATTCGATCAACTACATCAAATAACATTTTTCGGTAAAGGAGGGTATTCATTCACAGAATTATATGAACTTCCTATCCATATAAGAAAGTATATCTTCCATACAATAAAGGAACACTACGAAAAAGAAAATAAACCAAAAGACGGTGTAGAAGACCTAACATCCAAAATTAAATCCGGTGCAATACAAGTACCGGATTACGCAAAAGGAAGTAGATTGAAATATAACGGAGGGTAGCTTAAAACACTACCCTTCCCTATTTATTATATATGGCTGAGAAAGACGAGTTTAACATTGATTTAAAAAACATCGCAGAGGAAGTAGCATTACTCAGGGATGCCTTCAGTACAATCGGTGCAACTATTGCAGAGAGCATCAACGAACAATTAGAGCAAACCGAAGGACTTACCAAGCGAATTAACAAAACAGTAAGCAGGGATGTTAATAGAGCTTTTCTTAACATGGTTAAAGGTACGGATAAAATCCTTGCAAACAATATTAAGATTCAAGAAGGCTCTCTTACCCAAGCAGATATTGAAAAACAACTTCAAGGTAATGAGGAAAAACGATTAGGAGTCGTAGCATCTATAGAGCAAGCAAGACTTGCAGGAATTAAGATAACTAAAAGACAGGAAAAAGCAGCACTAAAGCAACTAGACATACAGGAAGAAATACTTAAGAAACAGAGTGAAGAAGCAAAGAATCTACAAGACAAACTAGGAGTAACAGGTAAACTCCTTAAAGGATTAAGTAAAATCCCAGTTCTAGGGAATGTAATAGACGCTAAAGAAGCACTAGGAGCCGCTCAAAAAGCAGCAGCTGGAGGAGCGAGTAAGCTAAAAGTAGCATTCACAGGAGTAGGTAAAGCATTAGGAAGCGGTCTTAAGAGCGCACTTAATCCTATGACAATACTATTAGCGATAGGTAAGATGTTTTTTGATACGCTTATGAAAGTCGATAAACTTAACACAGCTATCGCAAAGACTTTCGGGGTAAGTAAAAATCAAGCCAATGAAATAAATGCTAGCTTTGAAAAGATAAAAAAAAATCAGCAAGACGGTTATATAACAGTTACAAATCTTAACAAAGCATTTCTAGAACTTAATAAACAGAGCGGAACTTTTGCTAAGTTTTCTGAAGATACGCTAGTTACCTTTACTGAATTAACAGAAAAAGGAAAACTTTCTGCAGAAGCAGCAGGAGCTTTAAATGATCTTTCTATTTTAACCGGTGAAAGTCTAAAGGACGTAAGTAAGGAATACGCCGGACAGTTGGCTGTTCAAAATCTACAAGGAAAAGGTCTACTAAACGAAAAAGCGCTTTTAGAAGATATTAAAAACGTATCCTCATCCGTAACACTCCAGCTCGGAGGTTCTGCCTCTGCAATAGCAGAAGCAGTCTTTAAAGCAAAAGAGTTAGGCTTAGAACTGAAAGATTTAGAAAATATCAGTAGCTCCCTTTTAAACTTTCAATCTTCTATCGAAGATGAACTCTCAGCTGAATTACTAACAGGTAAACAGTTAAACCTAGAAGGAGCTAGATATGCTGCTTTAATAGGTAACCAAGGAATGCTAGCTGAAGAGTTAGCGAAGAATATAGGAACAGCAGCTGATTTTACTAATATGACTATTATAGCACAAGATGCATTAGCAAAGTCTTTAGGGATGAATAGAAATCAACTTGCCGATACTCTAATCCAACAAGAAAAACTTAACAAATTAGACGCTGAAGGAAATACATTACAAGAAAAATATAACAACTTACGGAAACAAGGATACTCAGAAGCCGACATAGCAGCAAAACTAGAGGATGAAGCGCTAGCTAGGCAGTTGGAAGGTAATAGCTTACAGGATGATTTTAACCAATTAATACTAAAAGCACAAGAAGCATTAATACCTTTAGCAATGGAACTACTCCCCGTCATCGCAAACCTAATGAAATATCTTGTTGATAATGCAGGCACTATAGCAAAAGTATTTAAATTTGCAACCGGAGCAGCAGGAGGAGCAGCTATAGGGACAATGATTGCACCCGGTATAGGTACGGCGATTGGTGCTGCAATAGGAGGTATAGGAGCAGCAATAGGAGACGGTATTTTCCCTGCCGGCGGTAGAGCTATACTATCACCAACAGAAGGAGGTCTAATACCAATTAGTAATAACGATGATATAGTAGTAGCACCTAAACTAGCTCAAACAGTAGGAAATATAGTACCAATAAGTGATAACGACGATATAGTAGTAGCGCCTAGACCAGCCCAAGCAGTAGCCGGAGGAGGAACCTCACAAACTGTAGAAAACAAAGTAGATATCTCTCCATCTAATACTAACATAACATTAAGCTTAAACGGACAAGCAATAGGAAACGCTAATGCAAGACAAAACTACAGAGTAGGTAAAAGCATTAGAGCCTTAGGAGGTAATGTAGACTACAGCGCATCAGTTTAAGAAAACTCGATATTTATAATAAAAGAAACAAACCATGGGACTACAAGATTTACTACTAAACGGAGGATCTTCTCTTTCTAAGCATGACGGAGGAACTCCACCAACTAATCCATTAACATTAAAGACCTCTAAACTACACAGTACGGCAGCAGGTGAGCCTGGGTATTCTCTAGACGGAGCAGACAAAGCAGAAGTAAGTAGAGCATACAACTCCTACAATGACGGAGCTATTAACCCACTACCGCAACCATCCGGTTTAGACTTAAACGGAAAAACACCAACAGGCTACACTAATCCTGAAACAGGTCAAACCTTTCCTTAATGGCATTAAAAGACCTGATAACAGACTTAGGGTCATTCTATGAAAACAACCCGTTCGCAGCCAAGTTTAAAACTAAGGCCGGATCTATCTATGCCCAAAAATCAGGCTTTAACCAAAGAAGTTTTAAATACGGAGACGATAGACCAGGTGGAGGAAGTAGTAAACAGCCATTTGTAAAATCCGTTCTACCAGACGTTAATTCCGATCCTACTTCCGCAACAGGTCTACTAGCCGGAATAACACGGCAGATAACCGCTAGAGTAGATGACCTAGAACGTATAGGTAAATACTTAATAACACCAAAAGGCTTACAGTTTATAGCAAAGCAGGAATTATTATCTGCACAAAATCCAATCGTACCTGGAAGACCTAATAGATATCCAATCGTACCTGGAGAACCTGGAGAACCTGATAGATTCAATCCTTTAAAAGGATTTTATAATCCGTTAAATACATTAGCTCAAGTAGCTGCAAGCGGTACAGGTGTACATTTAGAAAAGCAAGGACTCCTACCTATAGGATTTGAGGATGATGGAGTTAAGTATGAGAAAGTCTATAAAGAAAGTTCACAAGAAAATCTTTTTACAAAAACGAAAACTATTAAACTAGGAGGTAATAGATTAGCTCTTTTACAGAATTTAACAGCTACCGGAACCCCCTTAAGTAAATCAGATCTTACTGCCGGAGTAAGTTATAATGTAGGTTCCGATATTCTATCATATAATGGTGGACCGGGTATACTTACAACAAATATAAGATATGCAGATAATAGTGTCTATCAAGGGTCTGCCATAACAAACGGAGGATCATCCACCTATACTTTAAAACAGCTTTACGAACAAGACTCAGTAGGGAGCCCAGGAATCTTACCTGAAAATATTGGACTTATAACGAAAGATTTTAGAAGTAAAATACCTGTAAAGACAGAAAATAAAAAGATAGGAGTTTTTGGAAAGAACGCAGTTGACTACACTAGTGATGTAAGTAATAAAATACTCCGGGTAGGATTAGGAGATCCAGGTAGGAGAGATAGAGATAGAAGCAACCTCTATAAATCAGATAAAAGTAGCGTGGATAAAGTAGCTGCACTACCTCTATATAAAAGCAGTAAAGTGCTGCCTAAAACCTCCTACAGTAGAGATTTTATAAGATTTAGATTTGAAGTATTAGATAATAACAATACTTCATTAAAGACCTACGTCCATTTTAGAGCATTCTTAGGAGCAATAACAGATAATTTCGGAGGATTGTGGAATGATTCAAGCTTTGTAGGAAGAGGAGATAAATTTCACACCTATACTGGATTTTCACGAGATATTTCTCTATCTTTTAAAGTCCATCCCCAAACACGAGAGGAGCAGAAAGCAATGTATCAAAAGCTAACATACCTCGCTTCAACACTTGCTCCTGATTACAGCGGTGGTGGCGGCTATATGAAAGGTAATATCGTAAAACTAACCATAGGAAGTTACTTTTACTCTATACCAGGTTTCATAACTAGTCTAACCTATACTGTACCAGAAGAGGCATCATGGGAGATCGCTTATAATGAACCAGAAGGAGGTGAAGAATCAACCGTAATGGAAGCCCCTAGACATTTTGACGTAAACCTTAGCTTTACTCCTATACATAATTTTGCTCCACAGCTACTAGACGGTACAAGAAAATACGCCTTATTTACACCAGATGGAGAAACAGATCAACCTAACCCTTTTCTACCTAAAAATGGATCTATTATATACGCCCAGAGGTATACAGAGGTTTCAGTAGATACCGATGGTGACGGAGAATCTGCAACTGTAAGGACACCTTCCGGTCTTAACGGAAGAGAAAAAGCACTGCAGGTAGTAAATAGTATACCCACAAGCATTATAACCGCTACACCACCGGAAAAACAAACTGATCCTAATGATATTGATAGTATTATAGAGGAACTCTCGTCTGAACAACTAGGGTTGGGCGGGAGAATATTTAGATAAATGAGCAGATATCAAAACATACCAGTAGTAAGAACAGAAGATGGGATAAGGTACCAAGAGGTAACCCGGTACCCTGAAATACCTGAAGATGAAAACGATACTTACGTTATAACAACTTACGGTGATAGGTTAGATCTTCTAGCAGATCAATACTATGGAGATTGGAGTTTATATTGGATTATAGCAGCTGCTAATCCTAAGTTGCCTTTTAACTCTTTATACCCTACATTAGGAGTACAACTTCGGATACCGGCATACCCGGAGGATGTAGTAAACAGTTTTAACGATATTAACAATGGATAAGATATTAGGTGAAGTTTTTGATGAATACGTCGATAAGCAGATTAAAGTTAGACAGAAAAGTTTAGGAAAATCTCAAAAATCTCCAGACGACCTAGTAGTTTTTAACTCAAGCACCCCTTGGATTAGATTATCCTCTTCAGTCCTAGTAGAACCAGATAGAGCAGAGACATTAGCAAAAAATTTAAGAATTTCGAAAGACCAGGTTGCAGGTAATGCATTAGCTAAAAACTTAGTACTGTTTGCTGGAACTTCTGACGGTGCCAATCTAAGCAACAGAAAAGGCGGGGTAGGATACGGATTAAAAAATAGCTACGGTTTTCTTTCTGGTAAAGAACAAGGTTACAAGCCGATGCCCGGTATTAGTAGTATAAGCGCTAACTATAAAAATAATGGTACCTTAAAACAAGCACAAGTTAATCTCACATGTTTTACAAGAGAGCAATTTGAAGCTATTGAAGCTATATACTTAAGATTAGGCTTTACAATGCTCCTGGAATGGGGACATTCTATATATTTTGATAATTCTGGTAAGAAGCAAAGTATGTCTGCTCTAAAAATCCCTAATATCCTATTTAGAGAAAACTTACCCGACCCAAACAATGCAGGAGAAGCAGCAGTTCAAGAAGCTCTTAAGAAAAATCCCAACCTAACCAACAACCAAAAAGACGCAATATATTACGAAGTAGAGCGAAAAGTCCGCAAACAGAACGAAATCAAAGCAGATTACCCCAAGCGCTTACGAGCAGCCTTGCAGGAGAACAGAGAAGAAACCGGCGGGAACTACGACGCTATGATAGCAAAGGTTAGTAACTTTTCATGGACCCTTAATAATGACTTAAGCTACAGCATCACATTAGATCTAGTATCTGTAGGAGATATAATAGATTCTCTAAAAATGAACTTTGGAGGAACTAACCTAACCGAAAACGTTTGGGACAATCTAGAAATCGATAAAGGAGTAAGGAACCTTAAAAGCATACAACTCAACTCAGGAGCAAGCGCCTTTAATAGTTTCCTAGCCGAACTCGTTGAAGTATTAGACGACCCGAAAGTAAGAGAGGAATTCGAACCAGAACTTCAAACAAAACTCGAATTAGCAAATAAAGCAGAAGATCAACAATTATTAATACAGCCGATAAGAGATGCATACCTAGGTCCAATTGAAAACAGGCTTAAAAGGTTAGAACCTATTCAAGAGGCTAGAGAACTACTATTAAAGAATCCGGGTTTTCAAGTAAGAAATGAAGGAAATGGAAATGTAAGAAACAAGACCTACGGGTATACGGACAAGCCCGGAGTTATAACCGAATTTAACACCCTTATAGCAGAACATAATAAACTAGTAGGAACTCGCCTCCCAGGTCTAGCGATACCTGCAGGTATACCAGACGCAATTTCAATAATAGCTATCAAGTCCCTTAACCTAAACGTAGAAGACAACACCGTCGACCTATCAAACCCATTTGTTTTTGACCCTCTCGGTGTGTTTAGTCCTGCTCCTTCGTTTATCTCTGGTACAGTAGTGGAAGACGAACAGAGCAATTCAATTTACTCAAAAGTTATAGGAAAAAAGAAGGAATTAGAAGAACTTAAACTATTCTTTAGCGATAAGTTAAAAGCCATAGATTTACCAATCTGGATTAACCTAATAGACTACTTAGAGCTGCAAAAAGCCAATCCAGCAAATGTAATATCCCGGCTGCTAGAATATCGTTATTTTGACAATATCGAAGACAAGAAATTCAAACTAGACGACTATCAAGAATAGTAAATATGGCAGGACAAATATACGCGGAATTTATAAAAGGTCTAGAAGGCGAATATAACGTAGTTGAATACGGCGGTACAGGAGGAGTAGGTGCAGAACTGTACCTTTCCGTGAAAGGAGTCTTAAAATGGATATCAGAGTACCCTAATATGTTCTCAGGAACTTCCCAAATACTGAAAGTAGACTGGGAATCAGACAAGCCAATGTTTACGTATTCGACAGTAATATCCTGTAACCTGGAAAAAATATATATTAGAAATGACTATGTAGGTACTTCAGAAGGAACTATAGAAGCTATAGGTCCCTTCAAGCCCATAACGCAATTTAACGCACAGAGATACACCGACCTAGCCGGAGAGTTTAAAAAAGAAGCTAACGTAACGGTAAACCCCTCTATCTACCCTAGCATCGGCAACCTTAATAACGTCTACGTAAATGTAATATACTTATCGGAAATACTAGCTAAAAAAAGTGATAATAAAGATAATAAAGTAACGATTAGAGAGTTTCTCCAAACTCTATGCGATGGAATAAATAAAGCCTTGGGAAGTGTAAACGACCTACAAGTTATCACAGATGTAGATGAAGTTCAGGAAACCCTAACAATTGTAGATTATCAACAGAAGAGAATTAAGAATCTAGCTAAACAAGAAAGACCAACAACAACTATACAAGCACAAGGACTAGGTACTATGCTAACAAGCATTCAAGCCCAGAGCAGCATCACCCCTGAAATAGCAGATATGATATCAATAGGAGCACAGGCTCAGGAACAGACTACAGGAGAGGAAGCTACCTCCTTCACCTTATTAAGCAAAGGGCTTACAGATAGAATATACCCTACTAGACGTATAGGAGAAGATATCAAAAACTTAGAGAAAAAGGAAGAAACATTAAAAGCAATCAACGAGAGGTTTAACACCGCTATAAGCACATACACCACTCTTGTAAACAACCAACAAGCTAAAGACGGTGGATACGGACCTATTAAAATAGCATCAACAGATCAAAGTAATAAAGAGAACATAGCAGTAGAGCTATATAAGGCATGTTTAGGAAAATTCACACAGACCGGCCAAACCTCAACCGCATTCATACCTATCAAACTAGATCTCTCTTTATACGGATTAGCAGGTATTAAAATATATCAAAAGTTTAAACTATCAAACGATGTTTTACCTCTATCCTACAAGGATAATTTTGAATTTATAATCCTAGGGATAAGCCACGCGGTAGATTCCTCTAAGTGGGAAACAAGAATATCCGCTTTAATTACCTTAAAGGATGAAAAAATAGAAAAGGAGAGTAAGAATTTAGCACCTTTCGCTATACCTTTAGATACTGTCGAAGGAGCATTTAGTCCCATTTCTGGCAACCCAGCACCAGTCCCAATAAAGAAAGCAGAAGAGAAGAAAAATATAATAACAATAGCTAGATACCTTAAAAAGGCAGGAATAACACGACAAGGAGCTATAGGCCTCCTTGGCAACATTAGAGCCGAATCTAGAGCGAACCCAGTAGCATTAGAAAAAGTAGCTAGTAGTGCGGGATATAGCACCAGTAGCAAAATAGGAGGTAAAGGCGGAATTGGTATAGTTCAATGGACAGGGCAAGAAGAAGGTGGTCGAAGAAGAAAGCTTGAAGAAGCTGCCGGTAAAGATTTAAATAAAAGAAACAGCTTAGAGTTTCAAGCAGATTATCTTGTAAAGGAATTAACAAAAAGCTACAACCCAGTTTTCAAACAATTACAAAACAGTACTAGTTTTGAAGCGAGTACCATAACCGTATTACAGAAGTTTGAAGTACCTGGATCTTTCATACAATTTAAAAAGAATCCAACAAACCGGGAAAATATACTAAACTATAATAGAACTCAAAAAGACAGGCTAAGACTCGCCAAAGGGGTAAGAGATCTTATAACCTTAGAGGAGTGGGATAAGTTAAAACCCTTACCTTAAAATCAGAACAGTAATATATACTATTTATATAAAATTAAGTGTACTACCCGCAGTCAAAAATACTAACTAATCAAAATACTTCTGGACAAGAGTATGTTTATAAGAATAACACAGGTAGAGTTTACGTAGGATACTACCATATATTAGCTACCGGTAAAATTTTCACTGGTAAAAATCCAAGAGACGGCCAAATACAGGAATTAATACTTATACCTGATAGCCTGTTTAATACCGACCTTACTAACCTCACCTCTGCAGAGAAAGAATCCTACAAATCTACTGCTTATGACAATATTAGGAGTAGACAGAACATAAAACCTCCAAACGCTGAACTTATAGAACCTAAGTACTCTGAACCAGCAGTATCCTATCCTTCCTTCACTAGGTACTTCCTAAGGAGGACAAATAATGTAATTTTTACAGAAGTAAATCAAATAGATTTTAATGCTATAAAAATTAGAGACCCTGAGTATAACTTCGGTATATACATACCGTTTGAATTACCTTGGACGACATCTGGTGCTAATATAGCAGAAACAAATCAAAAAATAACTCTTCTTACTGAGAAGAGATTCAAGGTATACGGGTTATCTAAATACATTACTAACTATACTGAATTCTCGATTTAAGTTGTTTCTGAAGTAAACCTTCCTTATATTATAGGAAAGGTTATGTTTTGGTTAGTAGAAACAGAAGAGCAGTTTGAAGAGTTAAAATATAATACTCTCAAAGAAGTTATAGCTATCCCTATCTACCGTCATCCGGAACAACATCCTGCAATTTATTCTCCTCTATGTTTATATCTTTCAGATACAAAGACAGGTGGTAGTTTTCTAATAAACTTTTACCATAGTGAAGCAATGCAGGTTCCAACTAATATAGTATTAGACTGGTTAAAAACAATAGATACAATCTATACATTAGATAGGAAAGCGTTTAATTACTTCTACTACGGAACGAATACAAACACTCTTCCAGAGATAAAACATAAAACCTCTCAAGCTATAAACTATTTCTCAAGAAGACATTATAATGACCCGGACCTAGGGAATATTATACCTGTAGTAAAGCATTATGAAGACTGCGAGAAGATAGCAGAAGAACTTCTTAAAGAAATTCCTACTTATAAACCTGATGACTTTAGAAAAGAAGCGGAGGATATATTTTGGAATATAGAGAGAAACGGGTTAAAAATAACAGATAGTATAGAAGACTATTTTAAGATAGAGAGACCCTTTTTATCCCTTTATAACAACTATATCTTAACCCAGTATAACCTAAAAAACATCACCGGAAGACCTTCTAATAATTTTAATAGTATTAACTTTGCAGCACTTACTAAAGATAACGGATGTAGAAGTGTTTTTATACCAAGGAATGAGGTATTTATGGAGATAGATTTAGTAGCATACCATCCAACTTTAATATCAAAACTCGTAAATTACC
>Ga0222719_10003939_pt1 | contig 13107 bp, 31 predicted proteins | sample C33_34DmetaG_FD_165039 | JGI IMG/M metagenome (GOLD analysis project Ga0222719, IMG submission 165039) | Estuarine water microbial communities from San Francisco Bay, California, United States - C33_34D | ecosystem: Environmental > Aquatic > Marine > Unclassified | place: USA: California...
CATATAGCAACCTCCAAATATTGTTTTTAAAATTGTTTAACTTTCACTTACAAAACTAAGAAAAGTTTTTATTAATTCCAAATTATTTTTTAAAATATTTTTAACTGTTTTTTTCTGTAATGAACCAATCGCCATTAATGTCTTGAAAAATATAATCATTATCAATTAAAAAATGTATTGACACCGAATCCACGAACATAAACATGGAATCATTACTTTGGAATTTTTCTATTAAAACATCATTTGGATTGTTTTTGAAAAAAATGTATTTATTCCAATCCCCACACACATCCTTCGCATCAATACCAACATCAAACCACGTAATAATATTTAATTTTTTGCATTGAACGCAAACAGAAAAATATTTTTCGTTTCCTATTTCGTGTATTTCGTGGTTTATAACCGTAAAATCATTTTCGTTTTTTATTTTATTAAAATTCATTTTACTAACTCCATATATTTGTTTTAAAATTTTTGTAATTTTTTAAATTACTAATTCAAAATTAACTAATATATTTGACAAATCCAAATTATTTTTTCCTAACTCCATAAATTTCTTTTTTTAAAAAACTTAATGCGGGCTTAATCCACTGTTTAGAAGATTCGATTATCAATTTATTTGATTTTGGAAAATATCTATAAGTTTCTTTATTTTTAGTTATTACATAACTACATTGTTCTTTAATAAAGATAATATTAACTATTTTCTTAAAATTGTAATAATGTTTTTTATTAAAAGATCTTAATCTATTTTCTTTTAATTTCTTTTCTATAAATTTCATTTTTTTATAATCTTTCAATTTTTCAATCCTTAACTTATGTAAATTGGTAGTTCTTTTTCTTTTAATGCAATATCTATTTTTTCATACATATAACATTGATTTTTTATTGATTGTTTATTTATATTTAATAAATCAATTAAAGAGTTTGCTCCTGTGTCTGTTGGAAAGCAACGAAACCACATGGATTCGTATTCTCTAACTATAATATCATTTTCTTTAATTATTTTATCTTCTAACTTTTTATATAACCTTTCTATTTCTTTATCAGAATATCGATGTTTAACTTTAAATAATATTCTTTGTAGTTCTTTTGTATATTGTGGATATATCATTTTTTTAATTCCTTATATTTTTTTGTTTAAAATTAATTTACAAACTTATGAAAACTTTTTCAAATAAACAAACATTATTTTGATAGGAACGGAGGAGGTCAATCCTCCGTCTATTCGATATGTTAATAATGTAGTTTATTGAAAGGTAATAAATCTTATAGACTTATTAATATTTAAGCAAATTCTATTTATCTTTTATAATTATTTGTTTTTTTTGTGTTAAGTTCATTTACAAACTCATCTAACTCTTCAAATTCTATTTTATTAATTTCTCTTTCATAATTATTTAGTTGTTGTTCTAACTCTTCCAATTCATTAGTTAATTGATTATATTCTTCACTTTCAGTCAAATCAATACTTTCAATGTAATCCGATAATCCACAATTATATGCTACGGGATCAAGTTTACACAATATTTGAGACGGTAAAAATGAAACTCCACCAATATAAACTAAACCACATTCATCAATTAAATCATCATATTCTTCTATATAATCGCCTTCTTCAAGTTCAAATCTATCGATTTTATATTGTAAATCGATAATCTGATTTTCCAAAACACTCTTTCCTAATTGTAATTGCTCTAATCTTTCCATTGTAGTAATCCTTAAATTTGTTTTTAAAACTTATACAAAACTACGAAACTTTTTTGACTTTTCCAAATATTTTTTTTAAAGAATATAAAATAAATTTGTAAGTCTCTTTTATTATCAATTCAATCATAACACTTGCAACAATCATTCCAAGTAAGAAATACAAAGAATACATAATAAAAATTTCTTTGTCTAAGCCCATAAGATATTCTAAAAATATAAACATTATTTTGACTCCTGCACTAATAAAGAACCAATCCAAATAGTTACATTATTTCCATTTTGGTCTGAAATATACTTATTAATAAATCCAACTATATTTCTTATTTTCGCATCTGTTAGCCAGTCATAAAATGTTAATGATGATGTAGGTTGAAATGAAATAAATCCATCCGTGTCATCAAGATAAATTTTATCAGTATTGAAATAATTATAAATTCTTTTTTCTTTTCCTGAAAAGATTAAATCTTGTATTTTTTCAAATAACATATCGTTATGCTGTTTATTACTATAATGACTACCAATTTTTATTATTAGTTTTTTCATTGTTTTTTATTCCTTAAATTTGTTTTTAAAACTTATACAAAACTACGAAACTTTTTTATTAATTCCAAATAGTTTTTTTACTCTTTTATTTCAATATCAAGTTTTTAGAAATTAATAATTGATTATTAACTGTATTGTATAACGTAAAGATTATATATAATACAATTAAGATTTTACTACTTAAAATAAACTCATCGAGTATTATTTCTATTGAAATATTCTCAAAAATATATACAATAGATAACATAATTATCATCATTATAAATGTTGCTCCGACCACATGAAAACTATTATTTTTTACTTTCTTTTTCATTTCTTTACCAGTTATTTAATGTTAAATAAACTCCTTGACTCTCACTCCAGTTTTTAACTATATACTTAATGCGTTTCCATTGGTGTTTTGTAAGTGTGTAATTATGATGATTTTTATAAAAATCTCTTATGATGTTTTTTATAGTAATACAAACCAAACGGCTTAATTGACTATAAATTGCTGCTCTATTTACGTTAAGTATATAGATTATATTCTCTTTTTGAATATTCATTTTTTTAATTCCTTATTTTGTTTTAAAAACTTATACAAACTTAACTAATTAATTTGACAAATCCAAATTAAATTTTAAAAATAAAAGTGGAAGGACTTGCCCTCCACCAAAACAAATATAAGGCAAATTTAATCATTTAATAACTTAGTTAATTCTTTCATTTCATTGTCCGTTAATATATCTTGTGAAAGAGTAAGAATATTTTTTTTGATATATTCTTTATACTGTTTTTCGTCAACTTCTTTAATCCATTTATTAATATTCTTATATAATGGTATCCAATAGTCTGCATAAAAACTATGCCCTGCACTATTAACCATTATCCCAGTGCTATCATTATAAGAAACCAACGTTAATCCAAGTGAGTATAATTTATCAACGTTATTTTGTAAATTACTTGCTATTGAATTTGACTTAGCAAAAAATATAGTATTCCACATAGGAAATACATGTAATTCTTCTAATTTCCAATCTATAAATCTATCATAATATTTATCAACTAACCAATCTCTAAATCTATCATCATCTTCCGCCGTTACTTCATAACCAGTTTGGTTATTATATTCGTTTAGTTCTTCTTCATAGTCAATTTGATATAGTAAATTATTTTCTATAAATTCATTATACAAAATTTCATTATCGGGTTCAATAACTTGTGCGTTACTTTGCCATTCATCTGAATCTATTTCAGTATAATCAAAATAACTAAATTCTCTATCAAAAAAATAATCTGCTTGTTGTTCTTCTGTTTTCAGAATTAATATTTTTGGTAATACTTTCATTTTGTTTATTCCTTTATTTGTTTTTGTAAAAATTACTAATTCAAACTTACGAAATTATTTTATCAATTCCAAATTATTTTTTAATTTTCTAAACATTTGTTTCGCCATTGATTAGCATAGTCATTATTTGTTGGTGTTAATAATTTTAATATTCGTTTAGGACAATCAAATTGATAAGGCATACAACTTTCACCAATTACCTTATATAAAAATTCATCTTTATTCTTACTTGTTAAAACTACCAATGCAGACACATCATTATCTTTCGTTTTATATGCAACATAAAAAGTATTTCCTTTATTAGATATATCAATGATATTATTATCTTGATTAAGTTCATCTAATAATACTCTACGTCTATCGGATATAGTTTTTATATCTCTTCTATATAAGCCAGTCCAACCCATGATATTATTCCTTTATATTTGTTTTTGTAAAAATTTCTAATTCAAAACTACGAAATTAATTTATTAATTCCAAATTAAAATTTTATTATATTAATTTGGCTCATATTCTTCATTAGTGTCATAATTACATACCAAAACTACATCCAAAATCTCTTCGGAATCCAAATCCAAATCATATTCTATATTGCCTGTGGTCGATAAACTTTCAAAATCAATAGAATCAGAATAAATATCATCTATGCAGTTTTTAATTATCTCGTCGGTTGTGTCATATATAGTTATATATTGAGTTAATTCAACTTTTCGTGTTATTGTTACATTCATTTTTTTAAATTCCTTATTATTTGTTTTAAATTTGTTTAACTTTCAATTACAAACTTACGAAAACTTTTTTGCAATTCCAAATTAAATTTCAATAATTATCAATTATTTGTCCTTCTTCAAATACTTGCACGTCAAATTCTAACTCACCATCCTCTACCAATTTCTCAATTAAGTTATGTAGTTGATAGTTAGGATACCACCATAAATTATAAATCTTAACTTGATTAAGTTCTTCTTCTAAATATTCATAATCAGTAGTAAAAATTATACTATCTGTTAATGCTCCCACGTCTTCAGGGTCAAGTAATAACATCTCACCATTACAACGCATATTTTCACACATATCCACAAATACATCGAAGTCATTGTAATCGTTTCCTATTCTTTCAATTCCATCGTTAAATGACTCTTGGTCGTATATTTGGATTTTATTTCCCTTTGCTTCTAACACTTTCGCAATTCCTTTACATTTGTTTTTCATTAGTTATTATAATAGAATTACCGTCTTCTTCTATTAATATAGTTCCACTAACTAAAATAATAGTTTCATTAGAATACTTATCCAATCTTTCTAATAATTCTTTTTTTGTTATGGTGTTTATTATTTTATTTTTCATTGTTACAGTCCTTTATATTTGTTTTTGTTTAACTTTCACTTACAAACTTACGAAAACTTTTTATCAATTCCAAATTTTATTTTAATTTATATTTATTAGCAAAATAATTAACAACGTCTGGTATATGTTTTTTGTAATAAGGTTGATTATCCTTACAAAATTCTTTTAATTCTTTTTTAGTAGTTATTCTATGTATAGAGAGTTTTATTGGGAGTTCTAATTCATTAATAAAATCTTCAACTAACCAACCCTCCCATATATGTTTTTTTAAATTCATTTTAGTAATCCTTTATTTATTTGTGTTTAAAAACTTAATTCAAACTTACGAAATTAAAATTTAATATCCAAACTATTTTTTTATAGTTTGGATATTTTTTTTATTTATTATTCTTCTTCGTCTTCTTTAAATTTACAAATTTCTTCTTCAAGTTCTTCAATTTCATCGGCTAAATCAGATAATTGTTCTTCAATCTCTTCACGTTCACCTTCTAAATCCATATATCGACTATCATGTGCTACATCTACACTATCAACATAATCAGATAAACCAACACTATAAGCTACAGGGTCTAACTCTTGTAATATTCTTGAAGGACTAAAACTAATACCACATACTACAACATCCTCTTCATCTAATAAATCACAATATTCATCTTCATAAGCATAAACATCAAGTTCAAAATTATCAATGTCATATTGCAAACTACGTGCCTTAGATTGCAAGTCTAATTGTAAATCTTGTAATTCTTCTAATCTCACTTCTAACTCTTCCATAACAAACACCTTTATTTATTTTGTTTAAAAACTTAATTCAAAATTACGCAATTAATTTGACAATTTCAAATTAAATTTTAAAAAGAAGTAAAATAATAATTATAGTTATGTTAGTAAATATTAATATCCTTCTATCCGATTTTAATTCTTCTATTCTCTTATTCTTTAAATCTATTGAATTTAATAGATATTCTTTTTCTATATCTTTCATTTGTTTTCTCTTTCCAAGTCCGCTCTTACATCATCAATAATACAATCTTCTAAATGCTCACAATAACCTTTAATGTATTTATCTACTATATTTTGAATAATAGCCATATCAGTTTGAAATAAATCTATTTCTTCTTGATTTTCTAATATAAGTTCATCATCACAATCATAATATTCTTTATCAGAACACAATACAAACCAACCCGCCGTTCTACCTGTAAACCACCAATCAGTTAATCTTATAAATTTTAGATTGTTTTTAATTTCTACGAAACAATTATTTGCATAGTAATTGGTATATGCACCAGTTTCTAAATTATAATCGTAATATTGTTGTAGTTCAGTATAATCATCTAAACCAGTTTCTTGCAAAATCCTATCTTCATCTATATTATAATCAATATTTTTAACGTCTATTTCAAACATGGTATATACACCATTATTAAGATTTTCTGTGTGTCTGTTTATTTGGATTTCTTTCATTTTATTAATTCCTTTATTTGTTTTAAAAACTTTATTGTAAATGTGTTTCAATTACTATTACAAAACTACGAAATTATTTTATCAATTCCAACTTAAATTTTCAAAATAATTCTAACTCTAATTGATTATAAGGTATATTATTATTAATACGATTACTTTCTTTTGAAATATATTCCCAATCAATATTTTCCAATATATCTTCTTCTGAATAGTAACCAGAACATGAATCCAATATATTGTCTTTATCATCATAAACATTATATTGATAAACTTCTCCATTTAGATATTTATCATATAAATTTATTTCATTTTGTAATATATTTTTTAATTCTTCTTCTGTTTCATCAGAATAATACTCTTTAAATATTTCGTTTCTTTCTATAAAGATTAATCCAATTAAAGAACTATCCCAACCACCAACATGATTTTTATAATCGCATAATGATAATGAAACTCCACTATGGTCATACATAGAAACTCCTAACATCATAACAACGTCATAGTTTTCGTTTATATATTCTTCTAATTCATCTATATAATCAAATTCATTCATATTAACATCAATTTCATTAGAAAGATTATATCTTCTATGTTTTAATGCTAATATACCAATATTATCCCATTCTCTCGGAGAATCCGTATATTCTGCATAGGAAATTTCTAATGTTAAATTTCCCTTTGTTAGTGTGTTTATTACTACACTCATAATATTATTCCTTTATTTGTTTTAAAAATTTTTAATTGTGTTTCAATTACTATTACAAAACTACGAAATTATTTTATCAATTCCAAATAGTTTTTTATTCATACATATAAACTTCGTTTATAACGTAAAAATCTAAATTTATATCTGAATCCTTTGTTACAATTACTTCGTTTCCATTCTCATCTGTTAATGAATATCCATTATAAGTATTTGAAACATCTATATTGTCAATTTTGCCATAAACATCAACGTTACCAGTTAAATATCCATTTAACTCAAATATATAATCAGGTGTATACCCACCTCTAACATCTGCTCCATTATGTATTGATATAATAGCATATATATTACTGTTAAATTCAAAAATATAATATGTAAATACTTGATTTACATTGTATTCATAATTATAAACATTTTCTATATGTTTTTGATTGGATTTTGCTTGAATATACTTTATAAATAAAGAAATATCACAATCATCATCATCATTTAGACTATCCCACCATTTAGAATACTGTTTATTTAAAAAATCGGTTGTATCATTAATTTCTAAAATTTCACTTAAATAATGATATAAATTAACTGAAAAATCAATACTTGAATTTCCTTCCCTATCGGTAAAAATATCAAACTCTACTCTTGGTGTATTTTCAAAATAAATTTCTTTATTTCTTTGCCAGTGTCTACCACTATCTCCACCACTATCGCATAATGCTATACCAGTATTTGTTTTTAGTAATTCTATAATTTTTTGTTCTACTCTACTCATGATATTATTCCTTTATTTGTTTTAAAAATTTTTTTGAAATCGAATCGATTTACAATTACAAACTTACGAAATTATTTTGATAAAAACAAATTATTTTTTTTCAAATTCAATTAATTTTCCAAGTTACAGTGTAACATTATGCCCCGTTTCTTTAAAGTGCTTCTTATATCTATTCTTTATTTTCTTTAAAGAATCGCTTTTCGAAACGCCCAACCCATCGTAAAAATCACATTCATAACAAGTTGCTATTCCGTGAGTAACTCCCAAATCAAGTATTTTAATCATTAATCTTCACCTAAATCAATAATTAGAAAAAAATCACCAGATTCTATAAAATCACCAGATTCGATATATTCAACTATATATTTGGTTGGTAACTCTTGTAAAATGTTTTCTATCAGAGTTTGGTCTTCTACCTCTCCTATTAAACTTTCGTCGCATTTAAAGTCAAAGTAATCACAAAATTGTCTGTAACCGTAACATTTCCAAACTGTGTAATTAGATAGTATCATTATTACTTCCTCCTTTTAATTTGTAGTTGTTCGCACAGAGATGGTCTAAAATTTGTTTATAATCTTCTGGTCTAATGAATGAACTTGAGGTCAATTCTATGTCTTCCCATTCTTCACTATCGTTAGTCATAAAGTTAAATGTTATATAATCATTTTTCTTTTTTACTTTATACACAACACCTTCGTCTATGGTTTCGTAGTTGGCGTATGAAGCATAAGAAATACCATCATCTTCATTAGTTTCAAAATCTTCAAATAAATCAATGATTTTGTTGATTATATTGCTGATTATATAATACTTTTTATTATTATATTCTGTAATATCTTTATCAATATATGATATTAGTTTTTCTAATGATTTTTTCATTTTATTATTCCTTTTTTTGTTTTAAAAATTTTTAATTGTGTTTCAATTACTATTACAAAACTACGAAATTTATTTTACAATTCCAAATAGTTTTTTAGTTCTTTTAAAATTTTCTTTTCATCTTTTTTTGTAATATAACTATCAAACCTATCAGAAATTGTTTCTATGTTATTTAATATTTTTTCTCCTTCAATATAAACATACATATTAACAACGGAAACTGAATTACTTAAATCAGTTAATACTTCTCCAAAATTTGATGTTTCATATTTCTGTATATCTCCAATTATTTCAAAAACACTTAAATTATGCTCTTTAATCCAATCTTCTGCTTTATCATAATACGTTACATAATAATCTTCATTAAAAATTCTATGATGTATCTCTTCAGAAAGTTCTCCTACGATTGACCTTTCCTCTATATAATCTATTATATGATAGATTAATTCTATTTCTACTGAATTTTCCATTTAGTTATTCCTTTATTTGTTTTAAAAATTTGTAATTGTGTTTCAATTACTATTACAAAACTACGGAATTAATTTATTAATTCCAAATTAAAATTTTAAATAATTTATACAAACTGAAATATTCAATCCAAGAATAAGTAAAATTCCAATTATAGTATATTTTGTATAATCAAATTCATTTTCATCGACACTTATATCTGCTCGTATAAAATTTGCATTCATAGAAAGCAAAATAAATAATATTGAGTTTATAATTAATATAATCCAAGCAATAAAATACATAATTTCCTTTTATAATAGTTTAATTGACGTATATTGAATTTTAATGTTTTTTTGATATAAACTATGCTTAGAAGCAAAAACTCTTAATATACGTTAAATATGAAAGCCATTTTACATCCAAAAGAGAAGTAAAAAAATAAAAGTGGAAGGTCATGCCTCACACAAAATACAAATTGAGTTACATTATATAACTAAAATCTCAAACTATAATCTTTCAAAAACCATTCTTTAAAAATACTTTCATTATCAACCTGCAATTCTTCTTCTTTATTATATACGCCAGTTAAGAATAAAAATTCAACTACCAATTCAAATCTATCCTTAATATCAAAATAATCTTCTATTTCATCAATATAATCATATACTCTATATAAAATAGTTTCAAAATAGATATTCAAATCTAAAAGATTATATTGCTCTATTAATTCTTCTTCTTTCTCGGAAAGGTATTTTGAGCCATTACAATTTTCTACAGAAGGATATACACATTTTATATTATGGTATAAATCATAAATTACTTCTTTGATTAATTGTTTCTTTTCACTTATTATGTATAAATGTAATCCTTCCAATGTAATATTACCAAAGATAGTAGTTACAATATCATACATATCAAAATGAGTGGTATTGATTCTCTGTAAGATTATATTATCATTATGGTATACATATCCTACAAACTCAATTAGTCCTCTCTTATTTCTATTGACACCATACGACCACTCAAATTCTATGTTGTGATTATTAGTATAATTATACTTTTTCATTTAGATATTCCTTTTTTGTTTAATTTTCACTTACAAACTTAACTAATTTTTTTTACAATTCCAAATCAAAAATTAAAATTTTATTTTTAGTAATTTTTTCATTAGTAATCTTATAATCACCATAAGTCCTTATTTTTGGTTTAAAGGGTATTTTTGATGACTGAAAGAGTATAATTTCGAGTAAGAGTAAAATATCCATTTGTTATTTTTCAATGACTTATAAAAATTACTATTCTTACCTTCCATGTGTATTTTTTAAAATCAATATCCAAAGAAGAAGATAAAAATAATTAATCAATAACCTTTTTATCTTTAATTTTACTATATTCTAATTGATAGATATAAAGAGTATCTCCAGAAGAATATACAGTATCAGTAATAATAACATTTTTATTAGTTATATAGTATTTATCACTTGAAATATCTTTACCATACCGACCGAATGCAATCATAATCCCACCAACAATAATACCAATTATAAACAAAACTTCAGCCCAAACTGGAAAAGAATAATTGTTATAAACATTAATCGCCATAAAAATCAAAGAGATTATGCAGGTAGTAATACCAATTATAATTAATATATCCATTATAGTAATCCTTTATTTTGTTTTTGTTTTAAAATCTAATACAAACTTACGGAATATTTTTGAAAATTCCAAATATTTTTTTATTTCTTTATGTTGCATGTGTTCTAATCATTGTAAGTCATTGATTTTATTGAAAGGTTATTTTTCATTCTAATTATACCTTCAAATTATACTTTTATCATTAAGTTGTTTGTTTTAAAGGATATACGTTATTTACTTAATAATTGATTGAAATTAGCAAGTATGATTTCGAGTAAGGATAAAATCCACTAAAAATCAACTTTTCTTATTTTTCAAGAACTTAGTAAGATTACACTTTTATACTTCTATGTGTATTTTTTAAAATTCATTAATTTTGATTCCGAGTAAGGTTACTTTTAAGTGATTTTCCTAAATCATTTCCAAAGAAGAAGATAAATAAAAATCATAAATTCGAGAGATATATTTCAGAAAAAAGAATAAAATGCCCATACTCCTACCATAAAGAATAAAATAAAAATAATACCCGATACACCATTTATAGAAATAATTACCGATATTACTGAAATAACAGTAACAAATACCATCATCTTAAAAATAGAAAATAAAAATTTATCCCCATCAATACTCTTAATCTTTTCTATTATTTCTTTCATAATCACTCTCCATTAAACGTAAATTAAAAAACGATACTTTATATACCTAATACCCTTAAATACTCTTAAAACTAAATTAAACCTTATTTTTTTAGTATTTTCTTATTATATTCACAACCATCTATTACTCTAACGTTATATGTTGAACCATTATCAGATGTAACATTTCTACGTTTAGACTGTATATCACAAGAACCGAGTAAGAATAGTATTGTTGTTAGTAAGATTAATTTCATTTTTTTATTCCTTTTTTGTTTAACTTTCACTTACAAACTTACGGAATATTTTTGTTAATTCCAAACTTTATTTTTTATTCTATACCTCTATGTCGACAAAGTGAATAACCACCTTTATAAGTCATTGATTTTGTTGAAAGGGTATTTTTGAGTCCGAGTAAGGATAATTTGAAGTCTATCTCCAAAAGAGAAGTAAAAAACTATTTTACATCATAATTTTCAATATACTCGTCTATAACTCTACATGCTAACTCTACTCTTTCTTTATTATCAATATTATCATAATTTTCATTATCAAAATCAAATATCCAACAGTCATCTTCATTTTCTTCATAATTGAAAAGTATAAAATCATTATGATATATAAATGAATCTCTTATATCCTTACGTAACTCTTCACTAATAAAGTTTAACCATTTAGAAACTTGAAATAAATTAGAATCATAATCTTTATTATCTCTTTTTCCTATGCGGTCAGGCATATTATTTTCCGAGTAAGGATATTTGTCATTAAACAACACATCAATAGAATATTTGTCAGTATATAATGCTTGTAACCAACCACCTATACAATGCGTAGTATTACAATCCACTTCATCAGTCCAACACCGCATATACATACGATTGGGTTCATTTCTTATTTGTTTCTTTACTTCTTCTAATTCTATTCTTGTAATCATTATTATTGTTCCTTTTTGTTTGTGTTTTAAATTCTATTACAAACTTACGAAATATTTTTATAATATGCAAATTTTATTTTTTTAGTAAGGGTATAATTGGATGGTTGTAAGGATAAGTCATTGATTTTATTATAGAATCTGAAAAGGATACTAAAATAATTTGTAAATATTACATAAAAATAATGTCTTTCGTGCAGAATTACTCTTACTACCCTTCCAACCTTCTATATCAATCAATATCCTTCATATCAAGTTTAGGTATCAATATCCTTACATTCAATCAATATTCTTTCAGTCCTTCCATAGTATCAATATCCTTACATTCATTACTTACCTTTCATATTATATATAAACCTATAGATAATAACAGAAGAAGTAATTACACTATATAATACATTTACTATACCATACGTTGATATTTCAGTCTTACATTACATTCAATCAATTAATCATACTATATAATATCAATATACCTACTATACAGAATATAATACATGCTATTATAGGATTAGTTATAACTAATATAGAATATAATCCAATTAAAATAACTATTATCGCTGAAATAATTGATATTACAATAAACATTATTATTGCTTTACCTAATCTTTTTAGATTTTTCATTATTTCTTTTTTACTTCTCTTTTGGAGATTGATTGTGAATTTTCTCTAATTCAAATATTCTGTTAATACGCTCAATACCC
>Ga0222719_10003940_pt1 | contig 13106 bp, 13 predicted proteins | sample C33_34DmetaG_FD_165039 | JGI IMG/M metagenome (GOLD analysis project Ga0222719, IMG submission 165039) | Estuarine water microbial communities from San Francisco Bay, California, United States - C33_34D | ecosystem: Environmental > Aquatic > Marine > Unclassified | place: USA: California...
GAGGGAGACAATTGTCCCCGGCCCTGGCCAGGTGCAGAACAACTTCAACGCTGATAGCGATGTCTCATCGCTACTAAACATCCTGCGACAGGGTTCGACCAGAGTGCTGAACGGAAACCTATTGACCCTTCCTGTTGGGGGAGGCCTGCTCTACGTCCAGCCTGTCTACATTGAGTCAACCGGTGAGACCAGCTACCCACTGCTTCAGAAGATTCTGGTGGCATTCGGTGATCAGATTGCCTTCGAGGACACTCTCGAGCTAGCTCTTGACGACCTATTTGGTGGTGACTCTGGCGCGGATGTCGCAGATGACGGCACCAGCACCGACACAGGTTCCGATACCGGTTCCGGCAACACGGACTCGGGTAACGCAGCTCTTGACAGGGCACTCAACGCAGCAAAGCGCGCTCTTGATGACAAGGCTGCTGCGCTGCGGGCAGGTGACTGGTCCGCCTTTGGTGAGGCCGATGAGCGGCTGCAGCGAGCCATTGAGGACGCTCTAGACGCACTAGAGAACTAGCGGGCAATCTGCTATCGTTACTACTTCGCCGCGGGGTGGAGCAGTTCGGTAGCTCGCCGGGCTCATAACCCGGAGGTCGTAGGTTCAAATCCTGCCCCCGCAACCAAGAAACCCCCGAAGTGAAAGCTTCGGGGGTTTTCACTTGTGGAAAACAAAAAGCGCCCAATGCAGAATCTCTCTATCTTGCTCAGATGAGATTGCTTCTGGCTCTACTGCCTCTTTCCCTGGCACTCGCATCTTGCGCTTCCCAAGAGACCGTGAGCGAAATCAACTCCTCACCAGATGAATTGACTCTGGCTCTTGAGCGCTACGCCGGTTTGGGCAGTGGCGAATCAGAGTTAGGCGAGGTTCTTACTGGAAGCGCGCTGGTCTCGGCTCTCGAGACTCAGGAGCTTCTCGACTCTGTTGGCTACCGACGATTAGGCCGGCCGAGCTTCGAGGTAACAGGGCTTTCAAGTGAGTCATCGCTGGTTTGCATGGACCTGTCAGGGGTGGCAATTGTCAATGCGGAGGGGGAGCAGGTCGAAACCACCCGGGAGAGACTGCAGGTGAGCGTGGAGCTAGAGGACGGGCTGATAAAGACCTTTCAGGTTGGTGACAGCGGGTGCTGATCGAGATTTTGCTGGCCGCTAGCTGCAGCATTGAAGCTGCAGCACTTGGGGTTTGCGAATGCAGCCAAGAGCAGACTGAGGGTTCGTTTGAGGTTTGTGCGATGGAGCGAATAACCGATCGTGAAGAAGTGGTCGGAGAATCTCCAGCCACTGCTCAGCCAAAGCCCCTCAGACTCTGCAGTTGGTATGCAAATGGCACCATCGACTCGCCAACCCTGAGCGTAATAACCGCTTGGGTTCCGATTGGTTCGCGCCTCTGCATTGGCGATGAGGTTCCCGAGGCGACAAAGCAGGTGGTGAGCATTGATGATGAGGTGTCGGATGTTTTTGGTGCGACATCACGAAGGCCCATTGCCTTCTGGATTCCAGGCGGCGAGGTGGAGGTGGGTGTGCCAGCGAGCTTTTTCGTCGAGCTGGCAGCAGGTGAGTTTGCAGGAAATCTCCTGGGCCGAAGCGCAAATATCAGGTTTGAACCGATTGCAGCTCGCTGGCAATTTTCGGACGGTGAAACAGGAAGTGGCTTCAGTGTGGAACGGATATTTGAATCGCCTGGCAGCCTTAGCGCGGTTGCCAAAGTGCGTGTCCGAGCGAGCTACCGGTTTGATGGTGGCTCTTGGCAACAGTCGGATGCCGAGATTTGGCTAAGCAGTAACGAGCTTGCGATTTCGGTGGTGGAAATTCCGCGAAGGACACTCTTGGTTACTAGGTAACAGAATCTATTCAGCTGGGACTCATAGAATCCCCAGAGTTGTTGAACATAATGGCGGGGAGCGAAAGGGTTGAAATGAGTCAGTTCCAAAGAGGCGATAGCCAGTTCACTTTCAGCACGCCATACGCAGCTCCCATTGCGCCACAACCTCCGAAGCGCAGGGTTGGAGCGCTGGGCATTGCAGCACTTGCGATGTCGAGCGCACTTGTGGGCGGCATCATTGGTGCAAGTTCCATGGGCATCAGCTACGTTGCCTCAACACAGCCAGCTCCTGTGGTCGTCAACAGTGTTGAGCAGGTCAACTGGGTAACCGGTGCTGCATCGCAGGCGGGCCCATCCGTTGTAACGCTCTCGGTCAACTCTTCATCGAATTCAGGCTCTGGCTCAGGAGTGATTCTTACCGAGGACGGCTACATCCTGACCAATGCCCACGTCGTCACTCTCGGCGGCGAAACCGATGGCGCATCGCTTGCGGTCCGGCTATTTGATGGCACAGTTGTTGCAGCGGAGCTGATTGGTTACGACTCGGTCTATGACCTGGCGGTAATCAAGGTTGAGGCCGAGGGGCTAAAGCCAATTGTCTTTGCCGACTCGAAGACTCTGAATGTTGGTCAGAACGTGGTCGCCATTGGAGCTCCGCTTGGTTTGACCTCTACCGTGACAGAGGGCATTGTTTCCGCACTGAACCGCACCATTCAGGTTGCCAGCTCGGAAGTTTCTGACGAGCCGGGACTTAGTTTTTGGACTGGAGTTGGCGAATCCATTTCAATTCAGGTGATTCAGACCGACGCCGCCATCAATCCTGGTAATTCGGGAGGCGCTCTGGTTGACGAAAACGGTCGTCTGATCGGAGTGAATGTCGCGATTGCCACTGCGGGTAATGGGGTCGCCGGCTCGATTGGGGTGGGTTTCGCCATTCCGTCTAACACCGCTGCTCGAATTGCCACAGAGATCATGGAGACCGGAGTAGCAACCCACGGCTTGCTCGGAGCGATGGTTCGCAACAGTTTCGCGGCTGACTCGAGCTTCTCAATTGGAGCCTATGTCGAACAGGTCACCGAGGATGGCGCTGCAAATGCTGCGGGTATTCGTTCCGGAGATGTAGTTATTGAGTTTGCGGGGGAGAGGGTTACCGGTTCCGCCGACCTCACCGCATTAGTCAGGGCGCAGCCGGCAGGTGCAGAGGTTGAGGTGGTTGTCCTTCGAGACGGCACCAACCGCACCTTCACAGTGACACTTGGCGATGCCGCCGACCTAAACTAGACACCATGTCAGATCGCGACACCGAGCTCCTCGAAAAAGAGGAGATTCTCGAAGACGGGGATCACGAGCGCTATTCGCACTACGTGAAAAAGGACAAGATTGTCTCCTCCGCCGTCATGGGAAACGCGGTTATTGCCCTGTGTGGCAAGGTTTGGGTTCCCTCTAGAGCACCTGAGAAGTTTCCGGTGTGCCCAACCTGCAAGGCGATTTACGAAAAGCTCAAGCCCTAACTAAAGATTGCCAGTATGGCTGGCTCGCCCTTTGAAAGCCTCAGTGCAGTTTTCGGCAGTTCTGCCTTCGCATCCAGGTGATGTGCCTTGGCGGCCATGACACCCTTGTGGCCCAGGTACTGCTTGTCAGCTTTGCCCGCACTCATCAGATCAACTTGAAGCGGGCGACCTACATCGCTTCCAATGAGCTCCGCGGAGGCGGTGCCGGACTCTATGAGCCTCGATGCCCTCTTCTCCCCACCACGATTGGTCTTTGACTTCGAGGTCTTGGCAACCTCAGTCCACTCAGTTCCATCGGTGTGTGCGACGAGCTTGTAGACAAATCCGGCAGTTGGGTGTCCGGATCCGGTTACCAAAGAGGTCCCGACCCCAAAGCGATCCACGGGAGCTGCCGCAAGGGCCGCGATGGTGTTCTCGTCGAGGTCGCTGGTGACAACTATCTTGGTTTGCTTTGCTCCGAGATCATCTAGCTGCCTTCTAACCTCAACGGCCGTGGAGCCGAGGTCTCCAGAGTCAATCCGAACTGCCGAGACCTTGCCGCCAGTGAGCTCAACTGCCATTTTCACGGCTTTGGTGATGTCGTATGTATCGACTAAGAGTGTCGTGTCTGGCCCCATCGAGGCGATTTGGGCCTCGAAGGCCTCTTTTTCGGAGTCATGCAGCAGGGTGAAGCTGTGAGCACTAGTTCCCATGGTCGGGATTCCCCAGCTTCGTCCAGCCTCAAGGTTGCTGGTTGCGTCGAAGCCGGCTATAAATGCGGCTCTTGCGGCGGCAATAGCGGCTGACTCATGTGCTCGTCTCGCTCCCATTTCGGCGAGAAAGCGTCCTGAGGCGGCAGTGTGCATGCGGGATGCCGCTGAAGCAACGGCAGAGTCGTAGTTGAGGATGGAGAGAATTACAGTTTCAAGCAGCACTGCCTCGGCAAACGTGCCGCGAACTGTCATCACCGGGGAATTTGCAAAGTAGATCTCTCCCTCGCGGTATCCGGTGATTGAGCCTGAAAACTTGTAGTTTTTCAGCCACTCGAGCGCCTCTTCGTCGACAACCTCCGCCGTGCGAAGGTAGTCCAGCTCGTCTTGGCCAAACCTGAAATCGGCAATGGCATCTAGAACCCTGCCCACACCTGCTAGAACGCCGTAGCGCCTGCCGGAGGGAAGTTGACGGGTGAAGACCTCGAAAACGCACTCTCTTTCACTCTTTCCAGAGCGGAGCGCGGCCTGGAGCATGGTGAGCTCGTAGCGGTCAGTCATCAGGGCATAAGACACGGCAACAGCCTACTGACTGCTGATTGTGCACCCTAGACTTAGGGCGTGGATGCAAGGCCGATCGGAGTATTCGACTCTGGCGTTGGTGGACTAACTGTCGCCAGAGCCATCATTGACCAGCTCCCAAACGAGTCGATTTCCTATGTGGGGGATACGCTCAACTCGCCCTACGGCCCAAAGAGCCTCTCCGAGGTGCGCAAGCTCGCACTCGAGGTTATGGATGAGCTTGTTGCATCGGGAGTCAAGCTCCTAGTGATTGCCTGTAATTCAGCATCTGCTGCGGTGCTGCGAGATGCCAGAGAGCGCTACACCCAGGGTCTAGGTGTTCCAGTTGTAGAGGTAATCCAACCTGCGGTTAGAACCGCGGTTGCTACCAGTAGCTCAAAGCGAGTCGGAGTCATTGGAACTTCTGCGACCATCTCCTCTAAGGCCTACGACGACGCATTCGCAGCAGCGGTCGACTTCGAGATCTTTAGCGCGGCATGCCCCGCTTTTGTGGACTTTGTGGAGCGCGGTGTTACTTCGGGGCCGGAACTACTGAAGGTTGCTTCCGACTACCTGGCACCGCTGAAGGCGGCGCAAGTTGACACCTTGGTATTGGGCTGCACTCACTATCCGCTTCTTCAGGCGGCGCTCGCCTACGTCATGGGGGATGGAGTGAACCTGGTTTCTTCCGCCGAGGAGACCGCAAAGGATGTTTTCCGAGTTCTCACCGAAGAGAATTTGAGCGCACCTGAAGGCAACAAGCCCACTCACAGTTTCTTTGCCACCGGGGATGCCGCTTCGTTTCAGGCCCTGGCGGGTAGATTCCTCGGACCCGAGGTTTCGGCAGTGAAACTCCTTAGGCGAAAGGACTTAGATGAGTAGAGCAGATGGCAGAGAGCTGCACGAGATGCGCGCAGTGAAGATTCAGCGCAGTCACACGATGCACGCGGAGGGCTCGGTCCTCATTTCCTTTGGCAACACCAAGGTGCTTTGCAACGCCTCCTTTACTCCTGGGGTTCCAAGGTTCAAGAAGGATTCTGGCGAGGGCTGGGTGACCGCGGAGTATGCGATGCTGCCAAGAGCCACGAACACCAGGTCTGACCGGGAGAGTGTTCGAGGAAAGATCGGCGGCCGGACCCACGAGATATCAAGACTTATTGGCAGGGCACTGCGCTCAGTAGTGAACTACAAAGAGCTCGGCGAGAACACGATCGTCATTGATTGCGACGTAATTCAGGCCGATGGTGGGACGCGAACCGCTGCCATCACCGGCGCATTCGTGGCTCTCGCAGACGCCATTGCATGGGCAAAGGCAAATGGCCACATCGCAAAGAGCGCGAAGCCGCTCTACGACACAGTCTCCGCGGTATCTGTTGGGATTGTCGATGGGGTAGCCATGACTGACCTCGCTTACGTTGAGGACGTGGCAGCCGACACCGACATGAATGTGGTCATAACCGGCCGGGGGCTGTTTGTCGAGGTTCAGGGAACCGCAGAGGCCGAACCATTCGATCGTGATGAACTAAATCGGCTCCTTGAGCTCGCACTGGAGTCAACTTCTCAGCTGGCTGCAGCGCAGCGAGAGGCTCTTGGCGAAACTTTAGAGATCAAGTAGACCCCAGGTGGAGCTAGTTTTTGCGACCGGCAATGCTCACAAGGCAGCCGAGGCCCAACAGATTCTAAGGGGCCGGATGCCTGGGGTGACCGTGCTGACCGTTGACGGGGAATCACCGGTCGAGTCCGGAACTAGCTTTTTGGAAAACGCACTCATTAAGGCTCGCGCGGCCCACAAAGCGACGGATAAACCAGCATTTGCAGACGACTCCGGCATCTCGGTGGAGGTAATGGGTGGAGCACCAGGCATATTTTCGGCAATCTGGTCTGGAACCAGAGACGACCAAATCAACCGAGACCTTCTGCTCGCGCAACTTGAGGACATACCAATGGAGCATCGTGGTGCGGCTTTTGTCTGCACGGTGGCACTGGTTTCGGACGATGCCGAGGTCAGCTTCACAGGCATTTGGAGTGGCAGCATTGCTCTCCAGGCCGCAGGTGATGGTGGTTTTGGTTACGACCCGGTGTTTGTTCCTGAGGGGTTTTCCGAGACCGCAGCCGAACTGGATCCAGAAGTGAAGAACTCAATGTCACATAGGTTTTTGGCAATGCAGCAGATGGCAAGTTACCTGGAAGAGAACTCCTAGCGCCCCCAGCAGGATTCGAACCTGCGCACCCGCCTCCGGAGGGCGGTGCTCTATCCCCTGAGCTATGGGGGCGGTAGCGAAAGCCTATCATTGAGCATTCAACCGATCTTTGGAGGAACTTTGGGACTAGCCCTACCGGATAGATGGATATGGGACAGCTGGTACGCGTGGGAAGGCGACGTCTGTCACGCCTTTTACCTCTGTGCGTCAAGGGCTTTGGGGGATCCCAACAGGCGCCATGGATATACGAGTGTTGGGCACGCAATCTCGCAAGATCTAAAGACGTGGGAGATTCTTCCCGACGCACTCGCGCCTAGTGATAGCCCTGCTTTTGACTCATGGACCACTTGGACAGGAAGTATCGTTCAGGCGTCTTCAGATAAATGGATGATGTTCTACACGGGTACATCAAGACAGGATGGCGGGCGAGTTCAAAGGGTGCTGGCGGCGACCTCCAAAGATCTGATGAACTGGACAAAACTTGACGGTTTCTCCATCGAGGCAGATTCTCGTTTCTATGAAAAGCTGGCAGACGAAACATGGCCAGATGAGGCCTGGAGGGACCCCTGGGTCTACCACTCCGAAATCGATCAGCTGTGGCACATGCTCGTAACGGCGAGAGCAAAAACTCCCGCCGGCAACTTCGGGGGCGTAGTTGGCCACCTGACGTCTTCTGACTTACTGAATTGGAAAGTTTTGCAACCGCTTGCAGGACCAAGTTCAGATTTTGCGCACCTTGAGGTACTTCAATACGAAGTCGTCGACGGAGTACCTTTACTAATCTTTTCATGTGATGCCGACAAGCTCTCTGCTTCACGAAAGAGCGTCGTTGGGTCCGTGGACGCCACGTACTCGCTCGTTTGTTTTGATGGCCTTGAGAATGCTGACTTATCTCTAGCTAGACCTTTTATGTCCAACCTGGTTTACGCTTCGAGGTTAGTTAGAGATTCATCTGGAGGATGGAACTTGTTGGGCTTCAGAAATTATGAAAATGGACGGTTTGTTGGTGAGATCTGCGATCCATTTCCTGTGACCGCCGACCGGAAGTCGGGCCTGATCCCTCGGGTCTAAATTTGAAAAAACTGTAAACGTTTACAAATTGTTATCAAAATCTTTTTTGCGAGTTCTCCGCAAGGACCTCTCAACTGTAAATTGAGAAGGCGCAAGACAGAATTCTTCGCGTTTACGAAAGGACAAATATTTATGAAGGCATCTTCAAAGTTTGTTGCTTTGTCAGCTGCTGCGCTTCTCGGGCTCTCGGGTTGCGCTGCTGACACAAGCACGGACAGCGAAACCTCCGCTCCGACTGGCGACACAGACTCATCTGCTGAGGTAAGTGGTCTTCCTGCCGGTGACGGTAAGGTAACAATTTACGGTGGCTATGGAGAGGCCCAGGCGGCAGCTTTCCAGCAGGCTCTAACCGAGTTCGGTGAAGCTAACGGCATCGAGATCACGTTTGAGTCACTTGCTGCGTACGACACGGACATCGTTGTCGCCATCGAGTCTGGACAGGAGCCTGACATCGGCATGTGGCCTCAGCCAGGAGGCCTCAAGAACCTAGCGGAATATCTAGTGCCTCTTGATCAGGTCTTCGACGTCTCTGTCCCCAAGAGCACATTGGTCCCAGGGTGGGACACTCTTGCTGTTCTTGACGGAGAGCTCTACGGCCTCCCCGTTTCTGCAAACCAGAAATCCTTGATTTTCTACAACCCCCAGGCCTTCGAGGCTAACGGCTACACCGTTCCCTCCACAGACGCAGAGCTGACTGCCCTTGAGGCGCAGATCGTCGCCGATGGTTCGGGCTACCCATGGTGTGCTGGAATCGAGTCTGGTGCAGCTACTGGCTGGGCATTCACTGACTGGATGGAGCAGTATGTTCTGGCTCTGCACGGTCCAGAGGTTTACGCTCAGTGGATCACTGGAGACGTTGACTTTGCAAGTGCTGAGGTTTCAGCAGCTGCTGAGATCATCTCCCAGCGTCTGCTAGCTGACGGCCAAGTTAATGGCGGCGGCGTCGGAATGGCGACAGACGGCTTTGGCAACACCGCACCTCTTTTCGAGACCGGTGGCAAGGCTGCTGGACAGTGCTTCATGCTGCGTCAGGGTAGCTTCATTACCGCGTTCATGCCAGAGGACGTTCAGGCTGAGATCGCAGCTGAGGACTACTCCCGCATCAACGCGTTCCCAGTCCCAGCACCAGCAGGTGGTCAGGCAGCAGTTATCGGCGGCGGCGACCTCTTCGCAGTCTTTGATGGACACGTCGATCAGGATGTCGCAGCGGTCGCTGCCTTCATTTCAAGCCCAGAGGTCTTGAAGTACCAGGTTGCAACTGGCGACATCTCCCCACACACCACCTTCGACTCATCTCTATACCCAAATGCGCTGGTTCGCACATTCGGTGAGGGAATGGCCAACGCGGCGGTCTTCGGATTCGACGCTTCTGACCAGATGCCAGCCGAAGTAAATGGTGAGTTCTGGGCTTCTGGAACTGAGTTCGTGGCTGGTCGTCTGACCTGGCAGCAAGCAGCTGAGGTCATTGACGGCAAGTACTAATCAGCCATCTCAAATAGCTGATTGAGCTACTCCTCGGGTTTCTTAGTTAGAAACCCGAGGAGTAGTCTTCTTCCTGCGGCTAGCTCGCAGACAACGATGCTTTCAGAAAGATTGTCATGACAGATATCCTTCTGGGCCTGGGCGCCATAGTATTTGGCGTGGCCCTCAGCTACGGCTTGTTTTGGTTTCTGAATCTCCTTTTCTCTCTACTTCCCAAAAAAATTCTCAGTCGAGTACAGTGGCTCGCCTTTCTAACCCCCGCTCTGGTGCTGGTCACCCTTGTTCTGGTTCTTCCTATCTTTCAGACCGTAATTTGGTCATTCATGGACGATCGTGTGACTGAATTTGTCGGCTGGGAAAATTACATCAACTTATTCACCGATCCGGATTTTCTCGGCGTCCTCCTCAACAATTTTCTTTGGGTTCTCATCGTCCCGGCGATCACCGTGGCAATTGGGACTCTCGTCGCGACATTGTCAAACCAGGTTGGGCCTACGCGGGAGAAAATCTTTAAGTCACTAATTTTTATGCCGATGTCGATTAGCTTTGTCGCGGCGGCAACAATTTGGTCCCTTACATACGCTTATGTGCCACCCGGTCGACCAGAAGTAGGCATCTTGAACTCTGTCGTCAAGGCCGTGGGGCTCGAGACTCAACCTTGGCTTACCCTGGATGGCGGAAGGCTTAACTCGTTCCTTCTAATGGCAGTGTTGGTTTGGCTTCAAGTTGGATATTCCATGGTCATAATTTCGGCGGCGATTAAGGCCGTCCCCGAAGAGACCTTGGAAGCTTCAAGAATTGATGGCGCAAACGCTTGGCAGATCTTTGCTCGCATTATTTTGCCGCAGGTCTGGGGCGCAGTCATGTCGGTGTTTGTCACTGTCTTAATCCTGGTGATGAAAATTTTCGATGTTGTGCTTGCGATGACTGGCGGAAATTTCAACACCTCGGTGTTGGCTCTCGAGTGGTATCGCGTGTTTTTCGAAGGAGGGGATATCGGGCCGGCTTCAGCCATCGTGATTATTCTTCTTATTCTTATCATCCCGCTTATGTACGTTCAGATACGAACCGTTAAGCAGCAGGAGGCACTTCGATGAAGCTCCTACAGTCTCTGAACAGGCGGTTCAATCTAGCGAGTACTGCCGGGCTCCTCCTCCTCGTTGCAATCTGGTCCATCCCAACTGTTGGGCTGCTAATCACTTCCTTGCGATTGCGGTCTGCAGCGGAAGTTAGCCCCTGGTGGGATGCGATTTTTAATCCATTGGGCACAGTTTGGTCCCTTGAGGCTTACCGCAACTCCCTAGAGAGTGGAATGCTGGAGGCGGTCTTCAACACCTTCGCTGTGACGATCCCATCAACAATTCTTCCGCTGATGATTGCTGCTAACGCCGCTTACGCTTTTACGTTCTTAAATTTCAAGGGTAAAGAGTTCACTTTTGCGGCCCTGGTCGGCCTGATGGTGGTTCCTTTGCAGGCCGCGCTGATCCCAGTTCTCCGAACGATGGTGGATCTGCAGAAACAGTGGGACATTCAGCTCACAGGAACCTATGCGAGTGCTTGGCTGGTCCACAGTGCCTTTGCCATGCCCTTGGCTATCTATATCATCAGAAATTACATGCTGACAATCCCTCACTCTCTTATTGAGGCGGCGCGCATTGACGGAGCGAGCTACTTTCAAATTTTTTGGCGATTGGTTCTTCCTCTCTCGGTCCCTGCGATAGCTTCCTTCGCAATTTTTCAGTTCTTATGGGTCTGGAACGATTACCTCATCGCTTTCATATTCCTGGGCAGGGAAAAGCCGGTACTGACTTATGAGCTTCTCAAGCTGCTCGGACAGTACGGCCAGGGTTGGCAGGATGTGGCAGCTGGAGCATTCATTTCGCTGATTGTCCCGCTAGCTGTTTTTATCGGCCTTCAAAGGTTCTTTATCCGTGGCCTAACGGCTGGGTCAGTCAAGTAGTCGCCGACTCAGGCGACCTGACTGGTAGCATTTGACCCTGAAATTAAGTGCCGGAGTCGGCATTTTTCGCCCCCAAACCAGGAAATCCTTTGACGCCAGAACAGCTCAACGAGGCAATAGTCAGTGCCCTCAGGGCGCTGGCTAATTCAGGAGCGTTTGCCAAGGAGCAGGTCCCTAGCGAAGTGGTTGTCGAACGACCCAAAATTCGCGATCACGGAGACTGGGCAACCAATGTTGCGATGCAGCTTGCAGGAACGTTGGGGATAAACCCCCGGGAGCTTGCCGAGAAGCTAGCTAAGGAGCTTCGCGAGACCGACGGAGTCGAGTCGGTATCAATTGCAGGACCTGGATTCATAAACTTCTTTGTCTCTGATGCTGCTGCCGGAGCACTCGCAAAGGTGATAGTCGAGCAGGGCGATAGCTACGGGCTTTCAAGCGAGCTTGCAGGACAAACGCTCAATTTGGAGTTTGTCTCCGCAAACCCCACCGGACCAATCCACCTAGGCGGAACTCGCTGGGCTGCAGTCGGCGATTCCTTAGCTCGTATCCTGCAATCTCAGGGAGCTTCGGTCACGCGGGAGTACTACTTCAACGATCACGGTGCTCAGATTGATCGATTTGCAAGGTCCTTGGTTGCCGCCGCGCTTGGCCAAGAGGCCCCGGAAGATGGCTACGCGGGGGAGTACATCACCGAGATCAGTCAGCAGATTCTGACCAACCAACCCGAGGTGCTTGAGCTAACGGGTGAAGAGCAGCAGGAGGCTTTCAGGGCCGCTGGTGTGGAGATGATGTTTGAGCAGATTAAGAAGTCTCTCGAGGACTTCGGTGTTCACTTCGACGTCTTTTTCCATGAGAACTCGCTCTACAAGTCAGGTGCTGTTGAGAAGTCAATTGCCAGGCTTCGTGAGTTAGGCCACCTCTTTGAGGAGGAAGGCGCTCTCTGGCTTCGTTCGAGCACCTTTGGCGATGACAGGGACCGGGTGGTTATCAAGTCAGATGGCGATGCCGCCTACATTGCCGGCGACATTGCTTACTACCTTGACAAGCGAGACCGCGGGTTTGATACCGCGATCTACATGCTCGGAGCTGACCACCACGGTTATGTGCCGCGGATGATGGCGCTTTGTGCCGCCTTTGGCGATGAGCCAGGTAAGCACATGGAAATTCTCATTGGCCAGCTGGTATCGCTTGTTCGCGATGGTCAGCCGGTGCGAATGTCTAAGCGCGCAGGAAACGTCGTGACGATGGAGGATCTCGTCGAGGCGGTTGGGGTTGATGCAGCTCGCTACGCGCTTTCGCGCTCGTCAATCAACTCCACTTTGGACATCGATATTGAGCTTCTTGCACGCAGGACGAACGATAACCCGGTCTTCTATGTGCAGTACGCGCATGCCCGCACCAAGCAGGTTGATCGCAATGCCCCGACCTTGGACGTTGACCGCAGTGAATTCGACCCGGCTTTGCTTAGCGAGCCGAGCGAGTCGGAGCTGCTTGCAAAGCTTGCGGAGTTTCCAAGGGTGGTAACCCAGGCTGCGGAGTTTAGAGAGCCGCATCGGGTCGCTAGGTATTTGGAAGAGGTTGCAGGAAGCTACCACCGTTTCTACGACAGCTGCAGAATTCTGCCGCTACCTGCTCGTGAGGTGGAAACCGTGCATCGCACCAGGCTCTGGTTGAATGACGCAGCTGGAGTAGTGCTCGCAAATGGCCTTGGTTTGCTCGGCGTCAGCGCACCGGAGAGGATGTAGTGGCTATGAAGAATCCTCTTGTTCCAAGTTGGCTGGGCGAAAACAAAGATCTAGAAGCTCTCGA
>Ga0222719_10003942_pt1 | contig 13106 bp, 9 predicted proteins | sample C33_34DmetaG_FD_165039 | JGI IMG/M metagenome (GOLD analysis project Ga0222719, IMG submission 165039) | Estuarine water microbial communities from San Francisco Bay, California, United States - C33_34D | ecosystem: Environmental > Aquatic > Marine > Unclassified | place: USA: California...
CAAAAATACCGAGCAAACCGGCGGTGAAGAGCGCACCTGCTACCAACACCCCGATCGCCGGATGCTGTCTACGGGCACCGTCGATGATCTGCGGTGCCGCCCCGATCCCAATCCCGACATAGAGCAGCACAGCAACGACAGCCGTAGCCAGCTCGACTTCCTCGACGAGAGAGGCAGCGAAGAGCACGTGCGAAACGACCGTCGCGAGAATCCCGGCTTCGAACCGGGCGTCGGGGGTCGAGAGCACGACATCGCCCACGAGTGCCGCTCCCAACGCCGCAACAATGAGTCCACGGGTCACGTCTTGCGGCGTGTCGATTGCGAGCGCAGTTCCGATCAGTGCGATATCGACCAACGGCTTGGCAATGAACTCGACACTCACCCGGTGGCGCGCAACACCCCACCAGTCGATAAGCGCGGCAACAAGAGCCAGACCAAGCAGGAAGTCCGCCGCTACGGTCACCGGGAATCAGACCCCGGCGGCGATGGCGTCAGCAAAGCTGATCCCGTCTTCGATCATCGTTTTGTACTGCATGACATGACGTGGACGGTTGAATCCGAGTACGCCGACGAGCTTCCCCTTCCGACCGTAGAGCGCAGCGAACCGATGCGCTTCGAGGGTGCCGGTGACAACCTCCACATCGTCATCGGGCCGGATTCGACCGGCGAGTTGGATCTTGCGGTCGTACTGATCGGACCAAAACCACGGCACTGGGGTGAAGGGTCGCGCGTCGACCTCATCGGTGAGAAGGCGCTCGGCTGCATGGACACCCTGCTCGATCGCGTTGTCCCAGTGCTCGACGCGCATCACTTCGTCGAATCGGTGGTTGGGCCAGCGGGCGACGTCGCCGGCTGCCGTGACACCCGGGCCGGCGAGCATGGTGCCATCACACAAGACACCGTTGTCGATAGTGAGGCCGGAACCTTCAAGCCACTCGGTGTTCGGAACGACCCCAATGCCAACGACCACGACGTCAGCAGCGACCTCGGCGCCGTCGGTCAGTACGACGTTGGCAACCCGGCCTTCACTGTCGGCCTCCACTCGTGCAACACCGACGTTGGTTCGCAGATCGACACCGTGCTGACGATGGATCTCGGCACAGATCTCTCCCACCTGATCGCCGAGGACTCGGGCAAGTGGAGTGTTCAGGGCCTCGACCATCGTCACCTCAACCGATCGCTCGCGGCAGGTGGCGGCGACCTCGGCACCGATGAACCCGGCGCCGACCACAACAACCCGTTCAGGTTCTGCGTCGAGCGCTGCTCGCAGCGCCATGGCTTGGTCGAGGTCGCGCAACACGTGTACGCCACCCATGCCTTCGGTGCCGGGCAGCGTTCGGCAGCGAGCACCGGTGGCGATAAGCAGACCGTCGACTACCTCGTCACCGTTGCTGGTGGCCAACGTGCGGCTGTCGAGATCGAATCCGGTGGCGCGAACGCCAAGCCGGAGATCGAGGTCGAGGTCTTCAAGTTTTTCTGGCTTCGTCAGCTGAATACGGTCAGCGTCCCAGCTTCCTGCCAACACCTGCTTCGACAGAGGCGGCCGGTCGTAGGGAAGATGTGGCTCGTCACCGATCAAGACGATGCGGTTGCTGAATCCGCGACGCCGAAGCGCTTCCGCAGCGCGGATCCCAGCAAGCGACGCGCCAACAACGTGGATCGATTTCCGATTCATCGAGCCTATGGCTCAGTCCTCAATCGAAATCGCCTGCTTGGGGCAGCGCTGGACACACTCTTCCATGCGACCGCGGTCGCTCTCATCGGGGTTCTCGTTCAAGATGTAGAGGAAGTCGTCATCGCGGACTTCGAACACATCGGGCGCAATCTGCATGCAGATGGCGTTGCTTTCGCACAGATCGAAATCGACCACGATCTTCATTTGGACGTCCTCCCCAGAACGGTTGCTGGGCGCAGACTATACGCCACCGGGGTAGCCGAAGACGTCGGCGGTGAGGTCGATCGAACGAAGACGCTGATCCAGCTTCTGGGACGGATGCACCGTGATGAGTTCGTCAACATCGGCCTCCTCGGCGAAGTTGTTGAGATACCGCTTCACCAGCGCTGGTGACCCAGCGGCGGTGTAGTGCGTCATCTGAGCAATCCCCTGGCCCTGCGGGGACGCAAGAAGCTCGTCGGCCTCATCGTCGGTCAGCTCGCGGGGCATGCGCAGAAATCGAGCAACCCGGCGGCGGTTGACATCGAGCCGCTGTGCTTCGGCATCCTCATCAGTGTCGGCCGCAATCACGTTGACTCCTGCAATCGCATACGGCTCGTAGAGATACTCGCTGGGCTTGAAACGGTTGCGGTACAGCTCAACGGCTTGGACGAGCGATCCGGGGGCGAAGTGCGAAGCGAACCCGTAGGCGAGGCCGAGTTCCGCGGCGAGTTGGGCTCCGAACAGCGACGAACCGAGAATGAAGAGCGGCACGTCCGTGCCGGCGCTGGGAACCGCTTCCACGCCAGGAACGAGGGACTCGCCGACCAGGTACGCCTGCAGCTCCTGCACATCCTGCGGGAAGCGATCGGAGGCCATCGGGTCGACTCGCATCGCTCGCATCGTCATCTGGTCGGTACCGGGCGCCCGACCCAGACCGAGGTCGATTCGCCCTGGATGAAGCGTGGCAAGGGTTCCAAACTGCTCGGCGATGACCAGCGGCGAATGATTGGGCAACATGACACCGCCCGAACCAAGACGGATCGTCTCGGTGTGGGCCGCCACGTGTGCAATCAGGACACTCGTCGCAGACGAAGCGATCGACGACATGTTGTGGTGCTCGGCGTACCAGACCCGCCGGTACCCTCGGGCCTCGGCCCGCTGAGCCATTGCGACGCTGTTGGCGAATGCCTGCCGCGGTGTCTCATCGGATCTCACGATCGCCAGATCGAGGATGGAGAGCGTCGGATCGTCTGCGAATGTCACCCGCTCAGACTAGAGATCTGTGCGCTGCTCTTCGACTCAGCAGTATCCGGCCGACGCTCAGAGCCCTGGGCGCGCTTTGACGTCGATGCCAAAGGTTGAGCGGACGCGGGCGTCGATGTCGGCGGGGATATGGTCGGGCCAGTGGTTCTCGAGTAGTTCGTTGGCCCGCTCGTGAGCTCGGACGAGTTGATCCTTGCCGCCGGCATCCATCCAGTTGTCGGGGGTCTCCCGATCACCGACCTCGGGATAGATGTACTCGCGCTGCATCAGGTCAAGTGTCTGCTGCGAGCCCAGGAAGTGACCGGCCCCGGTGACGACATCCTGAATGACCTGGGTCGAGAGTGTCTCCTCGTTGACTTCGATACCGCGAACGGTGCGGTTGATCGAGCCGAGCATGTCGTTGTCGATCACGAGCCCCTCGAACGAGCAGCTCAGCAGTGATGCAAGCATGCCGGCCGACTCGTACACAAGATTTGCTCCTGCATGCCCGGCGAGCGCGATGTTGAGCCCCTTCTCGTAGCCGGCCTGATTGTCGGGGACCTTCGAATCAGCCATACCGGCAGCCACACCAGATGGCAGCCCGAGCCAGTTGGCCACCTGCGCCGCTGCTGCGTTGAGCACGCCTTCTTCGCCCGACCCGCCGCTCATTGCGCCAGTGCGAAGGTCGGACACGAACGGCCACAGCCCCATCACACACGGATGACCGGGCGACATCAGGTTGACGGTGGTGAGGCCGGCAAGGCACTCGGCCAACGCCTGTGCCAACGAGCCTGCGAGCGCAGCTGGCGATGTAGCACCGGCCTGCCCGGCCGAAAGGAGATTGATCGGCATACCGCATTCGACCTGGGCAACCATGCACCTGATCGATTCCTCGGCGAAGCGCATGGGTGGCACGACGAACGTGTTGTTGGCCGTCACGATCGGGCGGCTTCGGAACGCCCCCTCACCACCCATCATCATGTCGAGCATGGCGACTGTCTCGTACACGTGCGGTTTCTCGAACCACGACGTGCCGATCGGCTTCCGGCAGCCTGCGACTGCGCCGTAGGCCGTGTTGAGGTCGAGGAGCCGACTGTCGGCGTGGTTGCGGGCCACGACGGTACGGACGTAAAAGTGGATGTTGTCGAGTGCGTCGACCAGCCGGCCGCAGTCGTAAACGTCGTCGCCACTTGAGTGCCGAAAGGAGTTCGTCGGATAGTCGTACATGAGAACGGCTGCCCCGCCCGTGCCAAAATGGACCTTGTCGCCGCCGACCTCAATCGAGTGCGACTCGTCCCAGGCATGCCACGTCCAGATTTTTGCCGCCGTCTGGATGGCCTGCTCGACGATGGCCTTCGGGTAGTAGAGGCGATCTCCCTCGACCCGGCCACCGGCTTCGGTCACGACCTCGATGAACTCGGGAATGGGCGAACCCATACCAACGTTCTCGAGGAGCCAGACCGCAGCGTCGTAGACCTGCTGTAGATCGGCCTCGGTCAGCGGCTTGTACAGACCGCCTACAAGGCCCGGCCGCACTGGCCGCATGTCCTTGCCGAGCGGGGCCTGGCGGGCCGCGACCCGCCCGGCGCGCCCGCCGGAGCGTCGCCTCGGACCGGGGCTTCCCGTCGCCGCGTTGTCAACCGCGCTGGTGTTGCTCATTTCGGTTCCCTGTCGGGTCAGGCGCGAAGCGCGGCGTTGGTTGGATCGTAGGCAGCGTCGGCGAGCACCGTGGCAGTGCGGCGAACGCCGAGCATGTTGAGTTCAAACGTCGATCCGGGCACCTCGTAGTCGGGTGCCACGTACACGAAGCCGAGGGATTTTCCGACCGAGTGGCCGTAGGCGCCGGACGTCCCGATTCCCATGACCTCTCCATCGGAACCGTAGGCAGGCTCGTTGCCACGCAAATCGGAATCACCGTCGGAGATCTCGCAATAGACGAGCACCATCGAGAGCGGATCGGCCTGGTCGCGCCGGGCGATGGTGGCCTCCTTGCCGATGAAGTCACCGTCGAAGTCGACGAACCGTTCGATGCGAGCCTCGATCGGGGTGATCTCGGTGGTGAGCTCAGATCCCCAGGCTTTGTAGCCCTTCTCGATACGCATCACATTCATGGCATACGACCCGAAGTGAACCATCCCGTGGGGCTCGCCGGCGGCGATGAGAGCGTCGTAGACCCCGGCCATTTCGTCGATCGGCATGTGGAGCTCCCAGCCGAGCTCGCCGACATAGCTGACCCGCAACGCCCTCATTTCGACACCGGCGACGGTGATCTCCTTGGCAGTGAGCCAGCGGAATGCTGGTGCGTGAAGGTCGGCATCGGTGAGCCCGGAAAGCACCTCGCGGGAGCAAGGGCCGGTGACGGCGAGAATGCCGTTGGCATCGGTGACGTCGGTGACAGTCACATCCTCACCCTCGAGGATGTGGTCCTTGAGCCAGTCCTCGTCGTGTTTGGTGCCCATGATCGCCGAGTTCAGGTAGTAGCGCCCCTCGCCGAGGCGGGTGATGGTCATCTCACACTCGATGCCTCCGAGATCGGTCAGCATGTGCACGAGACGCATACCCCCATCCTTGCCCGGGATCTTGTTGGCACTGACGCGGTTCAGCAGGTCGGCAGCGTTGGCACCGGTGACTTCGAACTTCGCGAACGCCGTGAGGTCAGCGATGCCGACACGCTCGCGGGTGCCCCGTACCTCCTCGCCGACGATGTCGTGGGCGTTGGACCGCAGGAAGGTGTGCTGTTCGGGGGCACCGAAGTACTGCGGGCGCTCCCAGCCGAAGACTTCTTCCCACTGCGCTCCTCGTGCGTCGAGTCGTTCGTAGAGCGGGTTGGTCTTCTGCTTCCGGGCCGCTGGGTGGTGCTCGCCCGGAGGACGTGTGGCATACATGAGGTGGTATTCCTCGATCGCTTTTTCGACCGCAAACTGACCGGACGCGCCTGCGTGAGCGCCGAAGCGGCGCGGGTCCATGCCACGCACGTTGATCTCGGTCTGGCCGTGGACCATCCACTGCGCGAGGTACTTGCCGGCGCCAGGCCCCTGCGTGATGCCGATCGACGCGCCACTGCAGTGCCAGTAGTTGGTCAAGCCGGCTTCGGGCCCCATCAGATAGCCAGAATCGGGTGTGTGGGTGATCGGGCCTGACACGACCTTTTTGATGCCACTGTCGGCCCACGCCGGAACTCGCTCGAGGGCTACGGTGAGGCAGTCGGCGATGACGTCGAGATCGGGTGGGGTCAAGTAGAAGTCGAGATTCCAGTCGATTCCGTCGACACCGTAGGTCTGGGCGCCAGCGGTCTCGTACGGACCGATCAGGATGCCGTCAATCTCGCGACGGTAGTACGACGACGAGATCGGGTCTCGGGTGACAGGGATCTCAAAGTCGAGCGCCTTCATCGCGTCGAGTGGCTCACTGATGATGTACTGGTGGATCACCGACACGATCGGCACGTCGATTCCCACCATCGCTCCAAGCTGCGGCGCGTAGTGGCCCGCGGCGTTCACGACATGTTCGGCGATGATCCGGCCCTGCTCGCTGATGATCTCCCAGCGACCGTCAGGCAGCTGATTCATGTCGGTGACACGATTGTTCCGAATGATCTGCGCACCAAGCTGACGGGCACCCTTGGCCATTGCATTGGTGACGCCGGTCGGATCGGCCCAGCCGTCGTTCGGCGTCCAGAGGGCCGACTGCACATCGTCGATGTTCTCCATGAGCGGGTTGAGCTCCTGGATGCGGGCCTTGTCCACGATCTCGTTCTCGATCCCCAGCTGGTCGAGCTGGGCACTCACCTGGCGGTGCCAGAGGACATCATTTTCGGAGATGGCGAACCGCAGTGCGCCACATCCGTGCCAACCAGAGAAGAGACCGGTCTCCTCCTCGATCTTCGGGTAGAGGGAGACGGCTTCCTCGTGCACCTTCGCCATGTTGAGGTCGCCAATGAAGTTTGGGACGAGACCGGCGGCGTGCCAGGTCGAGCCCGAGGTGAGTTCGCCCTTCTCGATCAACACGGTGTCTGGACCCCAGCCCTCGTGCGCCAGGAAGTACAGCAAGCCGACGCCCATGGCGCCGCCACCGACGATCACACATCGCGCTTCATCCCTCACGGTTGATATCCCCTCAAAATCGATGTTCTGTATCGTCAACCGACACTAGCGTTCCACTGAATGGAACGTTCCATTCAGTGGCGGCTAGTGTAGCTCTCGTCATGCAAGCAATCGAACGAACGTTCACGGTTCTACGCGCGATCGCATCTCGCACCGGCACCTCGACGCTCGCCGATATCACCAAGGAGTCAGGCCTTCCCAAGTCGACCGTCCTCCGTCTTCTGATCGCCCTGGAGGACCAGGGCGCTGTGCAGACAGTCGGTGGCCGCTACGCAATCGGGCCCGGCCTCACCGCACTCTCCCAGCAGGGCGCTCCCGTCAGCGCTCTCAAAGAAGTCGCTCGCCCCCATCTGGTTGAGCTCGCAGAGTTCCTCCAAGAGAACGTGTCGTTGATGATCCCCGACGGTGACGCCACGCTTTACATCGACACGGCCGTGTCGGAGAGTTCGGTCATGGTCCAAGACTGGACCGGTGAGCGGCTCCCCTACCACGGCTCGGCTGGCGGGCTTGCGTTGCTGTCATCGTGGACCGATGGCGAGATCGCCGATCATGCGGCGACCGGACTCGAGGCCTACACCCCGACCACGGTGACGACGCTTGCTGAACTTATGGCAAAGGTCGACCACACTCGCCGCACCGGTGTGGCGCTTACTCACCAGGAATTCAGTGACGAGGTCAATGGATTCGGGGCGGTCGTCACCGGGCCAGACGGTGAGTCGCTCGCCGCTGTCAACGCGTATGGCCCCGACTACCGGTTCCCCGGCGACCGGCAGGTCGCTGAGATCAGCACGGCGGTCTTCAACACCGCTTGCGTCATCAGCGACCGACTTGTCTGATCGGCAGTTGCACTGCTCACGCAGCGCTGGTCTGATCTGCGGATGGCCGAACTCACCAGACCGCTGACCGACATCATCGCCGACCTCGACTCGGGCACAATCAGCGCGACGGAGTTGCTCGATGCCCACCTAGATCGAATCGAGCGGCTCGACGGCGACATCAACGCCGTTGTCACCCTCGCCCCCGACCGGGCCCGCAAGGAGGCCGGCGCCATCGACCGCGCCCGCGCCAACGGCGAAAGCCTCGGCGCACTGGCCGGCGTCCCCATCACCATCAAGGATGCCCTCGCCACCGAGGGCATCCGATCCACCGGCGGTGCCACCGAGCTCGCTGATCACATACCCACCGAAGACGCCACCGTCGTGTCAACGGTCCGCAACGCAGGTGCAGTCGTCTTCGGCAAGACCAACATCCCGCGCTGGTCCGGCGACTACCAGAGCTACAACGAGCTGTTCGGAACGACCAAGAACCCGTGGGATGTCGAACGGACGCCGGGGGGGTCGTCGGGAGGGCCGGCCGCTGCGGTGGCTATGGGTTTCACTGCCTTCGAGATCGGGACCGACATCGGTGGGTCGATCCGGGTGCCGTCTTCATTCTGCGGGATCTACGGCCACAAGCCGAGCTTCGGTGTGATCCCGACCTACGGCTACCTCGATAGCGTCCGGTTCCATCGCAACGTGAGCGACGTCAACGTGTTCGGACCGTTGGCTCGATCGATCGACGACCTCGACCTGTTGTTCGACCTTCTGGCAGGCCCGAACCCCGACGACGCCCCCGGCTGGAAGCTTGACCTTCCGGCATCGAGGGCAGAAACGATCGGTGACTTCCGTGTCGCTGCGTGGCTCGACAGCGACTTCGCTCCGATCGACGCCTCTGTCGGCGCCGTTCTTGCTGATGCCGTCGAAGCGCTGGAGCGCGCCGGCGCCCGCATCGATCACGGCCGGCGGCCACAAATCGATGCGGCCACGGCTGCCCTCAACGGCTCGGCGCTGATCGGGCTTGCGACCCGCATCTCCGACAGCGACAGCCCGGAAGGACCCGAGCCATCGGGTGCGCCGGTGCCCCACCGCCAGTGGGACGTCCGTCATCGTGAACGCGGTGAGGTTCGCCAGAGATGGGCCGACTTCTTCGACGAGGTCGATGTCCTCCTCTGTCCCGTCACACCGGTCCCGGCCTTCCGGCATGTGCACTCCGAGCAGGGCTCGAACTGGATCCATGCCGAACTCGAAGAGTTTGGCGGCATGCCGTATGGCGAGTTGGTTTTGTGGAATGCGCTCATCGGCAGCGCCTACCTCCCCGTGACGACTCCTCCAGTGGGACGCACCGCAGACGGGCTCCCCGTTGGCATCCAGGTCGTCGCTCCCTATCTCCACGACCGGACCGCGCTCACGTTCGCTCGACGGATCACCGAGGTTCTCGGTGGTTATACGGCACCGCCTTGTGCCGTGCGGTAGCACCGACACGTGGTGAGCGGCCAACGCAGTGTGACGGCTCCCCCACAACGGTGAACTCCTTGCACTGCATCGTCGTGTTCGACTAGCCGTTACCTCCGGGCGACCAGAACGCAACGTCACCACCGCTCACCCGGACCGGGCCACCACCGCCGATCTCGCGCACCTGAATACTGTCACCGAGTTCGTCTTGGGCGGCGTAGACGATCGCGTCGCTGGCCGGCGACCAAATCCGCGGAGATTCGGTGTACTGCCACGAGAAGAAGACGAAGTTCCGAAAGAACGTGAGCGTCGGTCGGAAGGGTTCGAGGCGACGCACCGACTCGCCGTCCCAAATCGCCCAAACAGCGCCGTCGAGTTCGGCGCTAGGTTGCATGAGTGCAAGCTTGGTGCCGTCGGGTGACCACTCGGTCCAGATCGACAATTCGTCGGAAATCGGTGTGCGCTCTCCGGTCTCGAGGTCAACGATCTCGGTCGGCGCCGTCACGGTGACCGGTATGAACCTGACCGTGACGTCACCTCTCGCCGCCGGACCAACCGAGTGGGCAAGAAGTGCCTGGCTTCCGTCGGGTGACACCGAGATGCCGGTCGACCCCTCGACCGGCCCGAGATCATCGGACTCCAACGTGTCGACGTCAAGGCGAACGAGCCGTCCACCTTCTGCAGTCTCCTCGACAATCAGAACTTGCCGCGTACCCGGAATCCAGGCTGGAGCGAGGAATAACTGGCCAGGTTCGCCGAGGGGTTCAATGATCGTCAGGTCGTTGGGATCGCGCACCAACGCGAGCGATCGATCACGGTGGATGACCAGGTCATCGCCTCCACCGGGTTCCCATGCCAAGTAAAAGCTTGCCGTGTCGAGACTCTCCTCGGTGACTGGGACACCGTCAGGCCCGAGGATGTCGAGCGACGTTCCGAGGGGTCCGGGTCCGAGCGCTGCGATGTACTCACCTTCGGCACTCCAAGAGTAAAAGAAGTACGGCCGACGGGCGGCTCGGAGCGTGACCGCACCGTCTTGGACTGCCATCGTCATAACCGGCTCACCAACCGCGGTCGCGATGATGCTCGTTCCATCACGCGACCACGTCGGCTGGGTCACCGACACACCAGCGGTAGGGAAGGTCCCGGTAGGGCGGCCTGATGGAGTAGTGATGATCAAGGCGCGGGATCCGCCGATGGCGAGTGAACCTGTCAGATGGTCACCGATCCCAGGAGCACCCAGCGGTGATGGGACAGTCGTGGTCGGACTCGTGCCTTTGTCTGACGGCGGCAGCGTTGTGGTGTTGGACGGTGAGAGCCCCGACTCGATGACGGTCGTCGTGGGTGCCGAGAAGCGGGCTTGGAGTTCCTCCGGGCTCACCGATGTGCAGCTACCGGCGAGGAGAGCGCCAGCGGTCAGGGCAAGGCCGAGTAAGACGAAGCGCACCTTCGGACCGTACCCGACTGGATGACGTGTCGACCCTCTCGGGCCTGCGCGAGGAGAGACGTTTGGCAAAGTCGGCGCAGGACGAAAGTCCCTGCCGCAATCTGGGTGACCGCCGCATAATCGGAATCCGACCAGGAGATACTCATGTTTCAGCTGATCATCGTTCCCCTCGATGGCTCCGAAGAGGCGACGCTCGCCACCGGACCCGCCTACGTGCTTGCCCGGCGGCTCGGCGTGCCAGTGCGTGTCCTGGCGCTCTCGAAGGCTCACGAAGACCCCACGGAGATCCATGACGCGCTCGTCGCTCAGTTGGGTCCGACCGGTGATTTGCCACGAGTGATCGACGTCGTCCCGATCCGCCGATCGGTGGCCGAGGACATCCGTGAGCTTGCTGCCCAAAACGCCTCAGCACTGATCGTCATGGCATCGCATGGGCATGGCCGCTTGGCTGCAGTGGTGGGCAGCGTTGCCAACGACATTCTCGCCCACGCTGAGCAGGCGGTGCTCCTTGTCGGGCCCGCATCGATCCCAGGACGCTTTCGGACGGACGGGCCCGCACTCGTCTGCGTGTTCGGTGATGATGACCGGATGCTGTTAGATACGACCGCCGAGTTCCTCCACGAAACCGACTTCGACCCAGTCGTGATGCACGTGACAAGTCCAGGGTCCGCTCACCTGCTTGACCTGGCCCATCGCCAGCCCGGGGGATCAGACGTTCCGATGGAAAGTCTTACTGCGCAACACGCAGCACACGACCTTGAGGGATCGACGGACCGAGTCGCGATCGACTTCGACGTCTACCATGCCAAGAACCCCGCCCTGGCAATCGTTGAGCAAGCGAGTACACGCCGGGCAGGCGTCATCGTCATGGCGACACATGCCCGCCATGGGCTCGATCGGCTCACCCACGGCAGCGTGACTGCGGAGGTGGTGCGCGAAGCACCTTGCCCGGTGTTGGTCATCGGGTTGGGTTAGTCCTCAAGGTGCGGCCGCAGGTTCGTGGGGTCGTACCACGAGCGGATCGAGACCGAAAGCGGCACGCGACGACCACCAATGTTGGTCTCCCACTGGGCATCGTCGAGCCACGTCTTGGTGACTGCATCGCCGTTGGGGTGCTCGACGTACCCCATCGCACAACAGCGGTCCTGGGTAACCGACCACATCGATGATGAGGTGCGACCGACCACGACTCCATCGCGGTAGAGCGGCTCATCGTGGTACGTGAGGAGGTCGCGATCTTCGACTCGGAACTGGACGAGACGCTTACGTAGAGGCTGGTCTCGCTGAGCAACGAGGGCGTCGCGACCGATGAAATCGTCTTTTTCCCAATCGACCACGAACCCGAGCCCTGCCTCGAGTGGCGTGTCTTCATCGGTGATGTCGTGACCCCAGTGACGCATGCCTGCTTCGAGGCGCAGCGAGTTCATCGCGTGGTAGCCCGCCAGCACCAGTCCGTGCTTCTCTCCTGCGTCGACCACCGCGTCGTAGACGGTGCCCGCGTTGTCGTTGGGCACGTAGAGTTCCCAGCCGAGCTCGCCGACATAGCTCATCCGCAACGCAAGGCACCTTTGGCCAGCGAGCTCAATTCGCTTGCTCCAGCCGAACGGGAATCCTTCGTTCGACAGATCAGCCTGGGTGAGCTCGGTTAGCAACTTGCGGCTGTTGGGGCCCATCACCCCGAGCATCGCGAAGTCGTGTGTGACGTTGGTGAGCGTGACCTTCTTGCCTGCGGCGGCCCGTCGTAACCAGGTCCAGTCACGGTTCTCTGCGGCGGCGGCGGTGACGACGAGGAAGCCGTCCTCGCTCAGGCGAGTGACCGTCAGATCGGCTTCGATCCCACCCTTGTGATTACACCACTGGGTGTAGATCGCCTTGTGGATCGGGGCATCGATGTTCGCAACCGAGATTCGGTTGAGGACATCGAGGGCATCAGGCCCCTCGACCCGGAATTTCGCAAACGACGTCTGGTCGAACAAGCCGACCGCCTCTCGTGCACCCGTGCACTCACGAACCATGTTGTCATGCCAGTTTTGTTTGCCGTACGAGTACTCGTACTCGCGAGCCTGGCCTTCGTCGGCGAACCAGTTTGGGCGCTCCCAGCCTGCGGTCTCGCCGAAGACGGCATTTGCGGCATCGAGTCGCTCATGTAGCGGAGACAAGCGAATACCGCGCGCCGACTCGTACTGCCGGAACGGCCAGTGCATGGCGTAGAGAAGACCGAGACTCTCAGAGATCCGGCTCTTGAGGTACTCGACGTCTCCTTGGAACGGCTGAGCGCGTCGGATATCAACTGAGTTGAGGTCCATTGGTGGGTGCTTGTCAGCAATCCAATCAGCCAACGCCCACCCGACGCCGCCAGCCGACTGGATACCGACCGAGTTGAAGCCGGC
>Ga0222719_10003944_pt1 | contig 13100 bp, 15 predicted proteins | sample C33_34DmetaG_FD_165039 | JGI IMG/M metagenome (GOLD analysis project Ga0222719, IMG submission 165039) | Estuarine water microbial communities from San Francisco Bay, California, United States - C33_34D | ecosystem: Environmental > Aquatic > Marine > Unclassified | place: USA: California...
TGAAGGTGTTACATGCTTTTTAATATGGCCTTTTTGTTTAAGTATATCAAGCCACCAATTTTGAAATTCTAGTGTCGTTAGTACATAAGCACTGTTGTCAAATCCCTGTATAGCATTGTCGTCATTATACATTGCTTCGCCTACTTCTTTTTCAGTACAAGTGTTTATTATTTCTATAAACTGTTTATACTGATCAGTATCTAAGAAATTTTTTATAATGTCCATCATTTGCTGTTTAACTCATCTCTTAATACTTTAAAATACATATCGTCAGCATTTAGAGGAATCATATACAATGCTTTAAATTTAAACTTTTTAATAACAAAGTATGTTCCAAAGTTGTTGAGAATGTCACATCCGCAATCAACAAACAACTGTCTAGCCTTATTAACAATTCCAGGTTGTTGTCCTACTAAGTTTTGATTGTGTACTAATTCTAAGTATTCTAAAGCACTAACTATTCCTGGAATACTAAAGTTGTATGTGAACCCATGCTCCCATCTAAAATTTGTAGGAAGTGAATTTTTTACCTTATCGTTATATAATGTAGCACTTAGTGGAAAGAATCCCCCAGTAATTGCTTTACCCATTGTAAAGATGTCCGGTGTAATAGGCAAATGCTTCCAGCCTACATAATGTCCAGTCTTACCGCCACCCATAAAGATATCGTCAATGATTATCAACACGTCATGGGCTTGTTGTATGTAGGTCATTTTATCCCAGAAGTCATTGGTGTGCGGAGTCATATCCTTACCATAGGAACAGGTCTCTACTACAATAGCACCTATGTCATCCCATTCAATACTGTTTAACACAAAATCTCTATCTACTCTCTGAACAATGCTATCGGCTTGTCTAAATGTATAGAAAGGATCTTCCATTAATGAGTCGCATCCTATTGAACTTGTAAGATATGTACTTCCGTGATAGCTTGGAGTTAAACTTAAAATTTTCTTTTTCTTTTTATTGCCTCTACTGTAGTGATACGCACTTGCTAATTTTACAGCACCTTCGTTAGCATCACTGCCTGATAAAGCATAGAAACTATGATATCCGCCTGTTACTCTGTGTAGTCTTTCCTGTAACTGATAGCTAACTTGGTTTAATCTTATATCACCGTAACCTACAACTTCGGCAATCTCAGGTTTTATGTTTTTCATTACTTCACAAACTTTGTCTATAATTTGCGGATAATCAAAACCTAGTGTAAAGCAACCATAGTGTAGTAATGGATCAATTTTCCTAACTCCGTCTACTATTGTTCCGTAACGCCAATGCGGTAATGCCGGGTGTACTGTTTGTTGTTTCTCTGGAATGAGTCCTTGATAATCCATTATTGTATCCTAAGTTCTATGTGGTCCCAATAAACACTGCCTGTGTCCGTAAAAGGTTTCTTACTGTACCATTTTATATCTAGCGGATATGTATAATAACTTTCAAATGTAATATCCGCATTGTCGCCTTCGTGATAACTTTTATCTAAAAATGTTTTCTGACCTGAGATATCAAAAGTTACAAGATACTGTTCGTCCAAATTTATACTGCCCGGAACATAGTTATATCTGTGAATCTTTGTAGTACATCTATTGTTCTTGTCTAATGTAAATTCTACATCTACCTTTTCTTTATCAGGGCCAAACGACATATTATATTCAAATTTAATTGTGTTCACTTTAGTTTCATCTAATTCAATTTCTCGTTCATTGACTAGAGGCAAAAATTCTTCTGCGTCATTTAAATGAGAAAATAACATTGCGTTATTCACATACACATTAAGGTCGTTTTCATATCGTTGTTTTTTAAAACTAAAATAGTCTTTGCCAACTTCTTTAGGACACGTGACTGTTAATTTTCTAAGCATGATTTAAAAATTTCTATTGCGTTGTTAAACGGAATAGTGTTTCCGTCTTTTAAAGGAGTGAAAGATAAAGTCCAACGATGCTGTGTAGGATCTGGATTAAATGTTGAATGTAGTTGTCCTACGTTTAAAAGACTAGGACGATCAATTACTTGTTCATAAACTAGATTTAAATCAGTTGGATCGGCAGTATAACATTTGTAGCATTCAATGTCGGGCACGATTCCAGCTTTAGCAAATCCGTCGTTCACTTCTGTTTGATCGTGTACAATCTCAATTAGTTTACTTTCATCTTTTACTTTCCACCAACGTGTTACGCTTGATGCCGGCCCCCATGTCATATTGATCTTAACAGCATCATGTTCACCGGGTTTAGTTATAGTATCGTTATGTATCGGAACTTCACCACCATTAGGTGCTGAATAAAATCCTTCTATTACATTGCTAAGTGTAAGATTAAATCCTAATAGCCATTCCTTCAAACCTTGTGGAACAGCATCTTTACCCACATAGGTAATAAAACTACTCCCTGGATCTTCAAACATCTTTGGCTTTGGTATTTCGAACGGCAAGTTTATAAATTTATGATATATGTTCATTTTTCTACTCCTATAAAATGGTATAGGAACTTTGTTTTTACACTGCCGTTTACTCCACAATGTAAAGAATCAGGGCTGGGCCATTGAAACACATCTCCTCGCTCTTTCATATGGTAACACTCTTTTTCGACCATAAACGCCGCTCCCATTTCTGGTAGCGTAATGTGGCAGTGATACCTTAGTAGTTTGCGATTGGGAAATTGATCTTTTGACCAATAGACTTCTTCGTCATCTATATGCGGCGCCGCAACTTTGCCAACACCTACTTCGCTAATCCAACTCAATGCCGGATCAACACCTAACCATTCTGCGAACTTGTTATCTACTTCTCTGCTGTAACTTTTTCCAGCAGTATATGTGTAAAACTGTAGCGATTCGTTGTTTGAATATGCTTGATTTATTTCTTCATTATCACGCAGATAATCATATTCTAAAGGTGCTTCTTTGTTGACTAGGTCAATAGTAACTGGATTCTCGTATGGAGTTTCAAAACCTCTAAAGGTGCCTTTAGAAGATTGTAAAGTCTCTACAATGTTTTTCCAGTCTATTACAGAATCGCAGTTTCCAATATATGACATACTGCTATTTAACTGTTATGTCAATGGCTTAATATTTTTTATTCGATCATAACGAAAACTGCGGAAACCTTTAGATTCTACCGCCCACGCAACCACTACTTTATCAGAGATTTCGCGAACTTTCTTTTGAGTAATTGGTTCATTTTTCTTTGCGGGCGGTAGATAACTTTCAAGTAGAGTACAAGGCATTACACGTTCCTCGCCATCTAACTTAGTAAACGTTACTTCAACTACTTTTTGTTTGAGCATTGTCAGGAGTTCGTCCTTTGTTGGGATCCCCCTCATCTCGGCGATTTTTGTTTCCAAAGATTCGGTCCCAGCCGTCTCTGTATTTTTCATCGTCTGCGCCTTTTCTTCTTCCATCACCTTTTCCTCCATCTGACATAAGTTCTCCTAAAATGGCGGAGAGTGTGGGATTCGAACCCACGGTACGCTATAAAACGTACGACAAGTTAGCAACCTGTTGCTTTCGACCACTCAGCCAACTCTCCTATATGTTACTTACTAAAGTCCACTACATGCTGTTTGCCTTCGTACCAAAACGTAATAGTACTATAGTTGTAAACTTGCTTAGAAGTTTCATTGTACCTTGTTTCAGTTTGGCATTGTCTTTGAACTCCACCTGTGGCATTGCTATTTTGATTAGCAATAATGCCTCCAAGAAGGGCCCCTACTGCTCCCCCGTTGTCAACATTTTTGGTAACATTGTTTCCAATGATCCCGCCAATTACAGCGCCTGCTAATGTATCACCGGTTTTGTCACCTGGTACATTTACATCTTTACAAACTTCTACTGTATATGGTTGTTGTTCAATTACTGTTTTATAGTGATCGTTAATAGTCACATGTACTTCTGCGTGAGCTACTCCGCTCACACTAATTAAAAATGTCATACCCCAAACAATAGCACAAGTATGAAATAGTTTCTCCCAATAATTCATTTTATAATCTCCTGTGAGTTATTGGTGTGAGCTTACCGTTGGCTCACGTGAGTCTATTAAGCGACCAACCTAAGTTGAAGTTGAACCAACTGGTTTACATTCATATTGAACTGTATCCCAATCACCGTCAGCAGGTATATCTACATATACTTTTAGCATTTTATCACATTCTGCTTTAGACTCAAACCATTGAACGTCTTGTTCGATACAAGTCGATCCCAAACATACAGTTAATAAAATGTGCCAAACGATTTCCATTCAACTTCCTTTTTATGGAGCGGGTAAGGAGAATCGAACTCCTATATTGAGCTTGGAAGGCTCACGTTCTACCATTGAACTACACCCGCTTTAAGTAATTCTGTTTTTTATTTAATACTCATTTATAATACATTCATTGTTTCTGATTGTCAACCTAAAAAATGGTAGCAGGACCCGGATTCGAACCGAGATTAGCCAATTATCTGTTGCTACGGAGTATAAACCCGCTGTTTTACCGTTAAACTACCCTGCCTTAAAATGGAGTGGACGGGGAGACTCGAACTCCCATTATACGGATTTGCAATCCGTTGCGTAACCGTTCCGCCACGCCCACATAATTTGGCATCGGTGGAGGGATTCGAACCCCCTAACTATTTCTAGTTCTGGTTTTGGAGACCAGTGTACCACTCCTACTGTACCGCACCGACATAAACTCATAAAAAAAGCCCCTAAACAAGTTAATGCTTAGGGGCGTATCTTAAATAACTTTTTTACAAAGTCACGTCAAGACATACCCCCGATTGGTGGCCAACATATTATATTTGTTGTGTTAGTCTTGAACATGTTTAAATCCTTTGTTTTTACTGTATGCATAATATAGTGTATCTTTATCTAAAAGTCAACCACTATTTTCAACTTTTTCTAAAATTTTATCTAAAATTTCTTGTCTGCGTTCAGGGCGTACATCTTTCAATCCCCACTCGTCAATAATGTGTAATTTGTTTGCGTCTGCTGTTGATTCTGCTGTGCCAGCTTCTATAGTAACAGTCCAATTAGCAACATGAACTTTTTGTTGTGCTTCAATGCTTAAAGGATTCTCAGTTAACGCTAATTGATAATCACGCATATCTTCTGCTGTTTGGTGATAGTAGATAAATGTAGCAGTTTTTGTGTCGTTATCCCATCCCTTGTAGGATTCTTCCTTCATCTTGCCGTCAATAATACAGTCTGATCTGATGTAGTTAAGTTCTTCAGCCGCTTCGGGACCTACATACTCTAAGTACAATGTATTAAAAGATTCAAAACTTGAAGCAGATGTGTTCGTATTTTGGAGTTTAATTGTAGTTGTAAACATATTTTATTCCTTAACTCTATTTATCTTACAGCATAATGTATTTAACTTAAATACTGCTGATGATAAAATTTCACAATCTTAAGCAAGTACATTTAGAAATCAGTAATAGATGCCAAGCAAGTTGCCCTATGTGCGACAGGAATATTAGAGGTGGTATAGATAATCCTTTAATTAAAAAGTCTGATTGGACATTGGATGATTTTAAAAATATCATAACCCCTGAAGTTATTGAGCAAGTAAGTCTTATATATTTCTGTGGTAATTTTGGAGACCCTTGTATTAACGGTGATCTCCCATCGATGCTTGAATATGTTACTAGTCATAAAAACAGTCCGGATATTCATATCCATACTAATGGCGGAATGCGTAAACCTGAGTGGTGGGCAGACTTGGCCAAGTACTTCAAAGACGAGCGTTCATATATTGTATTTTCAATTGATGGACTAGAAGATACACAACATCTTTATAGAATCGGTACGTCATATAATCAAGTAGTTGAAAATGCTAAAGCATTTATAAACGCAGGTGGTAGTGCTCACTGGGCATTTTTAAGATTTAAACACAACGAGCATCAAGTTGAAGAAGCACAGAAACGTGCCGCTGATTTAGGATTTAATAAATTTGCTCTAAAAGATACAAACAGATTTCACGGCGGCAACAAGTATGCGGTATGGGATGAAAATAAAAATGTTACTCATTATTTAGAGCCTTCTAGCAAAAGCAATATGAAATTCATTCCAAAAGAAATGCTGAATGTTGACAGTGTTAAAAAGTTTGTTTCCGAAGTAGAGATTGATTGTCAAGTACAAAACTATGAAGAAGTGTATGTAGATGTGTTTGGACATCTATATCCTTGTTGTTTTTTAGCTCACAGTCTTTACAGTGTTACTGATCCGGGCAATATAGATTTACACAACCTAAAGCCGATTGTACAAAATCAAATGAATGATTTAGTTAACGCCCTCGGCGGTGTTGACAGCATTGACACACACAAAAAATCTATTAAAGAAATAATTGAAAGTTCAGAATATCAAACAGTATGGAAAGACTTATGGGATAATGGTAAGTTATGGATCTGTGCTAAAACTTGTGGGAAGTCAAAATTACTTTCTAAGAGTAAAGAGCAATTTACAAACTACTCAGATCTCTCTGAATTTTAATTTTAAAATTATTCTTTTCAACAATATCTTTTATATCAGCAACAACTTCATAACTTGTGTTAAGTAAAAGTTCTCGCTCGTTGATGCGTTCTATGCCTGTAATTTTTTTATCTTTGACTGCTTTATTGATGTAAGACATTGTATCCATATATAATACTTGTTTCCAATCTACATCTCCGCCTTCAATTTTTAAATGTATACCATTTCCTATATAGTTTGGAAGTTTAGCTCTTACATTAAGATGTATTCTTGGTGTGCCGCCGAAGTTACCTGCTAGGTGTTTCTTACTAGTATCCATATGCCATACAGTACCGTCTGCTGGCAAGTGTATTAACTTTTCCTGTTCTATATCCATAATATAACTGTAAGGATTAGTTTCAATTACTAAATGATATCTATCATCAGGATCAGTATGTGCTGTATAACTATCACCACTGTCTAGTAGCAACAGTCTTGCTTCGCCTATTTCTCCTAGTTCCTCTAACAATGTACCCAAAGCAGTATTTTGAAACTGTGGAAGTGTTGTGTATTTTCCAGTAAACAGACCCGAATCAGATCTATTTAAGATTATACGTTTAGTATCCCAGGTTAGTAGAGAAGCCTGGTATTGGATTTCATCCAAATATTGTATTTTGAATAGACTGTTGAACATCAGAAATATTTAGCCTGGATCAGTTTAGCCATAAATATTTCATATGTTAAAATCAATCACAATAGATAATTTGGATATCCCTTTTGATCCGTCTTGGGATAAAATAGCAATTAGTGTAAGTGGTGGCGCAGACAGTGCGTTACTAGCGTCTTTATTATGCGACATTATAAAGTACGAAGGTAATCCAACTTGCGAAGTACATATCATTCAGCATATACGCAACTGGAAAACTAAACCCTGGCAACAGTATGATGCTGTACGAGTGCTTAATTGGTTACTAAACAGTTATCCAGATATTACATTTCAAAGACATAATAACTTTATACCTCCTGAAATGGAGTATGGCGATAAAGGCCCTGTAATGATTGACGAATACGGTAAACAAGTTAGTGGTGATAATATCGAACTTAGATCATTTGCTGAATTTATTTGCCATAGTTATGATATTCCTGCTTACTATAATGCTGTTACAAGAAATCCACGCCATGTTGAATTTAATGGCATGCCTAGTCGTGATATCGAAGAAACAGAAGAAAACAAACATCTAAAGATTATGGAACACATGGGTAGGCTTGCTATACATCCTTTTAGATTTGTTAGTAAAGATTGGATTGTTAGACAGTATCAAGATCAAAACAGAACCGAACTGTTTAATCTTACAAGAAGTTGTGAAGGCGAAATAAAAGATATAGATTATACCACATACAAGCCTAATCAAGAAGTTCCTGTCTGCGGGAAATGTTTCTGGTGTAAAGAAAGACAATGGGCACTAGATGAAGTCTCAGAGTAAAACATTCTGCCTACATCCTTTTACAGGACTAGCAACTAGAGAAGACGGCGCTGTAAAGGTATGCTGTCGTAGTGCTCCTATTGGCGATATCAAAGACAACACACTAGAAGAAATTTGGAATAACAAAACTATGTGTAAGGTACGCCAGCAAGTACTAAACGGCGAACGGCCTGACGTGTGTAAACCTTGCTTTGATTTAGAGGATCAAGGAGTAATGAGTTTACGACAAAGACACATCACTGATCACAGCCCAGAATCAAGAGTCAACTTATATCCTGATGCGTTAGATAATCTGCGTGATGACTATACCATGCCTTTTGAATTTCCAACTATGGAGATTAAACTAAACAACTTGTGTAATCTAAAGTGTCGTATGTGTAATCCACTAGATAGTACACAATGGAAAGATTGGGACCAAGTAACAGAATTTTATAAAAAAGAAAACAACTACCTTATTCCTGTAGTTGAAAACTTAGTTAACACTCCTGGCAAATATATTGGTGCGTTTGATGATACTGATAACTGGTGGAGCAGTTTTGAAAAACTTATCCCCCATTTCCGACGTGTAGAGTTTGCTGGTGGAGAGCCTTTAATGGATCCACAACATTATAAGATACTTGATATGTTAGCGCCATACGGAGATAACATTGAAATTAAGTATGCTACGAACGGTACTACGCTAGGTATTAAAGGCGGACGTACTATACACGACTATTGGCCTAAGTTTAAAAGTGTTGCTGTTAATGTAAGCATCGACGGAATACACGATGTATACGAATACATTAGAGGCAATGGAGATTTCAAAACTGTAGAAGAAAATATTAAGGTGTTTCAGAGCTTTCCTAATGTAAGTAGAGTAGTTGGAGCATTTACAGCACAAGCAGGTAATATATTACAAGCGGCAGAATGTGTTGACTACTTTTTAAATACTATGGGCATTGTGTTTTACAGTCATAGAGTAAGTTATCCTAATTGTTTATCAGCACAGGTATTACCGCAAGAACTTAAAGAAGTAGCTATACAGCGTCTTGGTGAGGTAGCACTTAAGGTACCTGATTATGATATTGTTAAAAAACATCCTGTGCTTAAAAGTATTACACTTCAACAGATTAAAGATAATGTAAACTATCTTAGAGCAAAGGATCAAAATAATTTATGGAATGACTTTGTACAGTTTAATACTAGACTTGATCTAACACGCAACCAAGGCCCGCTCGAAACAGTAGTTAAGGAGTTTGCTCCTTATGTATAAAGTAACAAGTCGTTGGCCTCATCAAGACAGCATCAAAGTAGAATGGAACTTAGGTAAACGTTGTAATTACGACTGTAGCTATTGTCCTAGTGCTATACACGATAATCATAGTCCGCACACACCTATCAAAATGTTAGAAAATGCTGTTGACGAATTAATGGAATTAGATAAGCCAATCCGTCTTAGCTTAACAGGTGGCGAGCCATTAGTACATCCTGATATTGAGCAGTTCTTAGATTACATACAAATGAGAGGCATTGAGTGGGTCAATGTTACAACTAATGGAACACGTAGTCCTAGTTGGTTTAGACTAAATTCTCACTACTTTAATCATCTTGTGTTTAGTTTACATTTTGAACACGACTGGAAAAGAGTTCTTCATCATATTACTGAAATTAAACTGTTAATAGATACTCCGTTTTTTGTTAATGTAATGGCACACCACGAGCATATGGATGCTGTTAAGACTGTTGTGAATACCTTTGACGCAAGAGATATCAAATACGCAATACGCAGAATAAGATGGACTGAAGGCGACCATAATGTATTCGATGATATGCGTTATGATGGAAAAGACCTTGAATGGATTATTAGCAAGGACGCAACTGTAGAAGCAAACTGTGAAATTGATGAAGATGAGTTGATACATGCCAACGATGTTATTAAAACAAAAAGGAATAACTTTAAAGGTTGGTCTTGCTCTGCTGGAATTGAAAGCCTAATGATTAACTGGGATGGTGAAGTACACCGTGCTACCTGTAGAGTGGGTGGTAGTTTAGGAAACATTTATGACGGTAGTTTTGAAGCACCCGAAGAATGGATTACTTGTACACGAGATTGGTGTACCTGTGCCGCTGATATTCCTTTAACTAAGACTAACTTTTGATATATGAGTTTCTGGTTGACAGAAACAACAATCTCTTTCGCACATTAATTTAAGTGGAACAACTTCTTTAAACTTATTAGAAAAGTTTTTGTCGTATATATTATATTCTTTATCAAACAGTAACTGACCGCAACTTCCTTGTAATTTACCAGTCCAATGAATATAGATGTTTTCTAATTCGATATTACATTGCCAGCCTTTAAATTTATTAAAATTTGTTGTGTGATATGTAGGATTTGCTTTTTTACTTTTTCCATTTTCAAAACGTACAACACTTTCGTTTCTTTCAAACTTAAACAAATTTTTTAAAATCCATTTTAGGTTAGGCAATGACTTTAAATTATTTTTGAGATACTTCTTTTGTTTGTCTGTATATGTTACAGAAAAGTTTGGAATTGAAAAAATAGGACGAGCATCAATTGACCATTTTTCATGTCTAGTTTTTTTCATAGTGTTAATACTGTCTACACATTTTTCAAAATTATTTGGATCCATAAGCACCATAACATTAACTGATACTCCTTGCGAAACAACCTCGTCGACTACTCTAACAAAATGATTTATATCTGCTTGCTTGTGATGAAAACTAAAATTAATTTTATCAAAGTATCTAGAATAAAGTTTCCACCAACGTAACGATCTACTTCCGTTAGAAATTAATTGTACATCAACATCCCAGTCCTTTTTTATTAGTTTAACAAACGATCCTAGGTCTGGCCAAAGCGTAGGCTCGCCACCGGATATTTCTAATTCAAACTTATCTTTGTGATGTGTTGTTTTATAAACTTCAAACAGTCTACGAAAATTGTTATAGATAGACGCTAAATCTCTAGGATAAGGATAATCGCCATCATGCGATTCGCAGTATTCGCAGTTAAAGTTACAAACGTTACCTGCGCACCATCTAATCTTAAGTAGATTTTTAGGTTGTAAGTTTGTAATCTCTATTGGTTTCATAGTAAGTGTGCCAGCTCTGGAAATACTGTTTTAAAATCGACATTTCTTTGCTTATCCATACGCTCAATATATTCCTTAAACGCAGGAAGTAAATGTGTGTGGTCTTCGCTGTCCATAAATTTTATTATTGCTTGCCAACGTTGCCAACCATAAGGATTTATTTTCCAAAAGTCTTCGTCTTGTCTATAATTCTCATGTAACCAGTTAGCAAGTTTAGCAAAGTTTTGTCTAACTTCTGCTTTATCTTGTTCTGGCAAACATTTAATACTTAGATAGGTTGGAATATACAGCAAGTGCATATTAAATATGCCGCCACCGGCTTCAATGCCTCCGATGTTGTTTTCAAAGTTAATCTTCTTAAAGCCTTGCTGTATCTTCCATTTGGCAAGTTCAGGCAAGTGTTTGATGTTTAGTATTTGTATTGCTGTTGCTAAACTAACGTGTATATTTGAAGGAGTATTGTCTAGCATGTGTAGATTAGTAACTAGTTTGTCCCAATCAGTTGGAAAGCGAATATAATGATTACGCTCTCCTACAGCATCAACACTTACAGCAAACTTAACTCGTCTAAACTTTTTCCAAAGCTCAATAATATCTTCGTCAACTAACAGTCCATTAGAATTATATCTAACTAATATTTTATCTGCGTATCCCTGTCTAATGATTTCTTCTAAGAACAGTTTATGTTCTTTAATCATTAAAGGTTCGCCCCCGGCAAAGTATACTTGTTTTAAGTTAGGGATTTGTTTATAAATATCTTTCCAAAATTCTGGATTCTCATGCCAAAAGTTATTAAACTCTTTTCGGCCCCAGTTCATTTGTTTTTTAAGTTCTTCGTTTTTAAACAGCGGATACACTGCTTTATGGTCCGCAACCCATTTACTTGAGTCATGTGGGCTACACATTATACACTTAAGGTTACATGTATGTCCTAATCTTAGATCCAAATAATAAAGATCCTCAGGTACAGTTCCATCTTCTGCTGTTTGTTCTAGCAGTTCTTTAAAGTCTATATCTTCTTCAAGCCATGTTCCGGCTTCCCATAAGCGTTTGCTTACAACACCTTTAGATTCTTCATCGAAACATTTTTTACAACTAGCAGGAATATTCCCCTCCATGATTGTTGTGCGTACACTTTTCATGTATTCGTTGTTCCATGCTTCCATTGGTGTTTCTTTGCCAAAGTTAGCAGGTCTGCCATGCGGCATTTTTACGAGGCCGATCTCATGGTCACTGCCTGCTCCGCTTGAATTAGCATTACAACACAAACGCATATCTCCGTTTGGTCTTGTTGCCATGTGTATCCAAGGCAGTACACAAAATGTTGGCGTTCCTGTTTTTTGTTCTAACAGGTCCTTATACTGTTTAATTTTGTCTGTCATTAATAATGACCTAAGTGATTAATACCAATTAATTTTTTAAATTCTTCTGTAAACTTACAATCAACACGAAGTCCGTATTCTTGTTCCATACTGAACTCGCCGCCGTGCCAATCTTGATCATTAAAGAAACAAGCATGGCTGTTTACATAATGCTTTCGTTTTTGATCTGGATCCCAAATATAAAATCCTCTTTTAGTATTAGGCCTAATGTGAATAAATTCTATATTGTGATCTGTATATGTAGGAGTATCAGCATCAAGATCTCTGTGTTCAAAAGGTTTACTACTACTTTCGCTTACAAAAAAGATAACACGACCAATATGTTCGATAACACCTTTTTGTTTTAAACTTTCTACCCATTTTACCACTCCAGGAAAGTGTTCTTGTTCAGGCAAAGGCTTGCGTTCAACTTCGCCTCTGTCTTTCATATTAGTTCCTTCTTCCCACAGTACATAATAGATATATGGATCATGTGCGCCGAGAGCATTTTTTAAGTAGCGTACAAATAAATTACGTTGTTTATAATCTTTAAAATCTTGTGGAAATAATTTATTACCTTCAACTTTGATAGGATCATCATCTGGCAATGATTGGTATTCTTCAAATGCTTTGTAAATAGGTTTCCAATTGGCAATATAGCTCATGTCGTCAAAACTAAATCCAGGTTTCATCCAAGTACCTTCTTTAGCATAGTCGCGAGCAGTAGCCATAC
>Ga0222719_10003945_pt1 | contig 13099 bp, 15 predicted proteins | sample C33_34DmetaG_FD_165039 | JGI IMG/M metagenome (GOLD analysis project Ga0222719, IMG submission 165039) | Estuarine water microbial communities from San Francisco Bay, California, United States - C33_34D | ecosystem: Environmental > Aquatic > Marine > Unclassified | place: USA: California...
TAAGAAACTATATAATTTTATATCATCTGCAGGTAAACCATGCATGTGTAGTGTATGGAATACGTGTTCAATAACTTCTTGTGCGTCTATATCGCCATCGCCAAATCCATCGCCTGTCGAATTCAAATACCACACCATGTCATTTTGTACGTGTGTATCAAACAAGTTTGTTAGATTCCAAAATGTAATGCCAGCATCTGTTAAAAAGTTTGTGGAGTAATCGTCACCTGCACCTCTTGCTACTCTTTGTAGAGTTGGTGAACCTGCGTGATAAGTTCCTGCGTCACCACGTAGTGTTTTAATTAACGCCCTTTGATATTCTTCGTTAATACCTGCGCCATTTGGATCTGTAAACAATTCAAACATACGACCAACTTTTTCTAACCAAGCATCTGGAACTGCGACTTGTCCACCTACATCGCCAGCACCCATAATTCTTACACCGTTAACGGTAACTTCACGCTTGAAGAAATCACTGCCATCGCCTGCAACATTGCTAATTGCACCATTGTTGTATTCTGGATCTAATCTGCCAGCAGTGAACCAATCCGGATCTATATAATAAGGTCCATCAAGAACAACATCTAAAACATCGCAGTAACCATTGCCGGGTAAAACATTACCGCCTGTGTAATCTGTAGGATTAACAGCATTTGTAACACCTGTGTTAATAAATTCTACGTGTCCGATCCACGTACCATTGTCTGCAACAATAACATCAACATCTTCTCCAGCACCCTTTTGTGTTATGGTATCTGATATCGCTGTGGTTGTACTTGTGCTTGTAGCAATCCAGTTGTTTCTTTGTTGACCCATTCTTAGCAACTGATTAGAAGCGTGATTTAGATCAGCGGAACCACTGCCAAATGATCCTAATATAGCACCTTCATTGGCCCAGAAGTGATAGTTCTTTACAGGAGTGGTATAACGTTCGTAACTCTGTCCTGTTACGTCCATGCGTAAATCATCTTCGGTTGCATTAAAAATTTCTGGATAATGTGCCGGAGCAAGTTGAATGTATTTTATTCTAGGATCTGATTTAAGTAATTGTGCTTCTTCGTCTGTAAGTAGATACTCACCTCTTGTAGGACTATGTTCAAAATGATCTGTACAATTTACTTCTCTCGCTGGAACATTATCATACGCACTTGCATCGCAAAGTTGAGTGTGTAGTTCGTTGTATTGTTCTGCGGTATATGTGCTTAATTCGTAATACTTTTCACTCATGAGTTACTCCTAATGTAGGTCAACCCAAGAACCATTAGCATAACCTTGAAATTTGTTTGTTGTGGAATTATAAATTACATCACCATTTGATGCTGTTAATCCATCTCTACCTGATGTTGTAAATGAGGCCAACTTAAACGGAGATTGTGTAATAGTTACTCTGTCACCTGCTGTCAATTCTAAACTAGTGCTACTTTCGATAACAGGTGTTCCTGCACCTGAAGTAATTACATCACCTTCTAAAGTAATATCTCCAGAAAAAGTTACATCGTCACTAAATGAAAGCGGTTGTCCATTTACCGTACTAATACTATTGCCAATAACCTTAACGGTATCTAAAACTAATTGTCCAGTTCCATTAGGAACAATATTAATGTTACCGTTGTTTACACTTACAATGTTATTTCCATTTACATCAAGATCGCCTGCTAAGACAGGACTGGTATCTGTGCTATCCCAACTCAAGTTTATGTTTTGAATATAATCAGTCATCTTCTATCCTACGCTATATTATATAATGGAATCTTATAATCTGTTCCATTAATATTAATTTTTAAATATCTTTCAGGAGTAGCAGGTAATCCAGCCGCCGCGCCGTCGCCACCAATAGTTGTTTCCAATGTTGCATTAATTAAAATTGCATCATCGATTTGAACTTTACCTGTACCATTTGCCGCTACAACTAAATTTTCATTCGAACGTGTACCTGTGATATTATTTGCTGTAATTTGTACACCCTCTGTTTGAATAACGGTAGCATCAAAAATTCCGTTTAAATCTAATACAGAACCATCAAATGTTAATTTTGAACTATCCTGTAATAATCCACTAGCACCTGCGTATGTAATTCTTCCGCTGGTCAAGTTGTTACTTGTAATGTTACCTGATGCCGTAACATTTGTTGATTCTAATGTTCCTGTAACAACAACACCGGTTGCACTTGTGTTTAATTTTTGACTTCCAGAATGATAAAGTAATGTTGATCCACCATCATTAACTTGGAATTGTTCCGTATCATTTGCTTGATTGTATATTGCAAAGACACTAGTGTTAACTCTTAAATTATTATTACTTGGTGATGATACTTTATTGTTTGTATTAAATGTAACACTTTTAGATATCGGAAGAGTTATATCAGTTGTAGCATCAATTGTTCCTGTACCACTAGTACTTAATACTAAACTATCGTTTGAATTTGTTGTGGCTATTGTGTTTCCATAAACGATCATGCTAGGAGTTGTAATAGCATTTGTTCCTGTTGTTGTAATTGTTCCTACCGTAATTTGGTTTGTAGTCGTAGCACCTCTACCAGTGACATCATTTAGTGTATCTGATTCAGCAGTTAGATAAGGTGTAAAATCTGGTGGTGTATATGTAAACACACCTGTTCCATCGTTATATGCAATTCCGCCACTACCGCTGGCCGCCGCATCTGCTCCAACACTTAACGCAATAAGTGAAAGTGCGTCTGTGATTCCGTATCCTGCAAGTGTAGTTGGTGTTCCTGTAACATTAGCAAAAGCAACCGCTCCTGCTGTTCCTGTAACATTACCAGTAACATCACCTTGCACGTTACCTGTTAGCGGACCTACAAAACTTGTTGCTGTGACGGTCCCACCATTTGTAATATTATTTGTACCTAAATTTAAATTTCCTGCTAGTGTGGATGTACCATCTAATCTTACATATTGATCATTTAATGCTGTATCACTGAGTGTGACATTTAAGGCAACGTTGCCTGTACCATCGTACGCTATTGCACTTGCTGTTGCTTCGCCTGTAATTGAAAAATTATTTGATGCTTGTGATATTGTAATATCACCATTTGCATTAGAAGCAGTAGCAATACCGCCACCACCGATAAATTTAATTGTGTTATCGCTTAGAACGTTAATTTCTGTGGAATCATCTGCGGCAATTCTCCAATAATATCCACCACCTTGTCCGCCACCCACTGCTTGTGGAGCAAATCTAAGGTTTCCTGCACCATCTGTTACTAGAACATTGTTTGGACCGCCATCTGCATTAGGAAAAGTTAATCCTCCTAATATAATATTACCAGTTCCGTTTGGTGTTATAATGATATCGCCGTTAGTTGCGTTTGTAATAATTTGTACTTCTTCGCCCTGAATCTTCTTACCATTAACGTCTAGATTCTGCGATAATGCACCTAACGAACTATTATAATTTGTAATGTAATTATTTGCCATTCTGCAATTCCCTTAACTAGTATTATTTAGCAGTTTGGCGTTTTATAGAACTATGCTTGACAAGCATAAAAGAGTAACTGCGGGCATTTATACACCCGCAGTTACAAGGGCAGAATTACATCATGCCCATTCCTGGATCCATGCCAGGTTTTTTATCTTCTTCTGGTGCATTTGTAATTGCACATTCAGTTGTAAGTAACAATCCTGCTACGCTTGAAGCGTTAAGAACTGCTGTTTTAGTTACTTTTGTAGGATCAACGATACCTAATTCTAGCATATCGCCATATTCGCCTGTTGCGGCATTGTAACCAAAGTTATCAGTTCCTTCAAGGATTTTGTTAACAACAACATCCGGTGAATCACCTGCATTTGATGTGATTTGACGTACAGGAGATTCAATTGCTTCTAGAACAATTTTAACACCTGCGTCTTGATCTGTGTTATCACCTTTAAGATCTTTGATGGCTTGTTTTGCACGAAGCAATGCTACTCCACCACCTGGAACAATACCATCCTGTACTGCGGCCCTAGTTGCGTGTAAAGCATCATCAAAACGATCCTTACGCTCTTTAACTTCAATTTCAGTAGCACCACCGACCTTAATTACAGCAACACCGCCTGATAATTTAGCAAGTCTTTCCTGTAACTTTTCTTTGTCGTATTGTGATGTTACATCGTCAAGTTGTACTTTAAGTTCTTCAATACGGTTTGTGATTTTTTCACCATCGCCGTGACCACCAATAATTGTTGTGTAGTCTTTAGAAACGGTAATGCGTTTTGCTGAACCTAGTTCTTCTAGTGTTACTTTGTCAAGGGTCAATCCGACTTCTTCACTGATTACCGTACCACCTGTAAGAACAGCAATATCGTGTAGCATCGACTTACGTCTGTCACCAAAGCCTGGAGCCTTAACTGCACAAGTTTTAAGAACACCTCTCATGCTGTTAACAACTAGTGTTGCTAGTGCTTCACCTTCAATTTCTTCACCAATTACAAGTAATGGTTTGCTTGACTTTGCTACATTTTCAAGGATTGGTAATAGTTCTTGAATGTTAGTAATTTTTTTATCAGTTAAAAGAATATATGGTTCTTCTAACTCAGTGATTTGTTTTTCACCGTTGGTTACAAAGTATGGAGATAAGAAACCTCTATCAAATTGCATACCTTCTACAACATCAAGTTCGTCATTAAGACTTCTACCATCCTCAACGGTAATTACCCCATCCTTACCAACTTTGTCCATTGCTTCAGCAATCATGTTACCGATAGCAGTTTCAGAGTTAGCAGAAATAGTTGCTACCTGTTCAATTTCTTTTTGTGTGTTACAAGGTTTAGCAATTTTTGATAGTTCTTCAACTACTGCCGCCGAAGCCTTGTCAATACCACGTTTTAAATCCATTGGATTCATTCCAGCGGTAACATACTTCATACCTTCTTTTACAATCGATTGTGCTAGAACGGTAGCGGTTGTAGTACCGTCACCTGCGTCATCTCCTGTGCGTGATGCCACTTCTTTTACCATTTGGGCACCCATGTTTTCTAATTGATCTTTTAATTCAATTTCTTTAGCAACGGTTACACCATCCTTGGTAATGTGTGGTCCACCATATTGCTTTTGAATTACTACGTTGCGTCCTTTAGGACCTAGTGTTGTTCTTACAGCGTTTGCAAGTACATCAACACCTCTTACTAGTTTGGATCTACTATCTAGTCCAAATGTTACATCTTTTGCTGACATGTGATTTTTCCTCCTTATTCTACAATAGCAATTACGTCATCTTCATTTAGGATAACGTGATTTACATTTTCTACTTTTACTTCAGTTCCTGTAAACTTTCCGTAAACTACTACATCGCCTTCTTTAACAGCCATAGGAACAATTGAACCATCTTCAGCAACTTTACCAGTGCCTACTTTAATTACGGTCCCCTTCATTGGCTTTTCTTGGGCGTTATCTGGAATATAAATCCCGCCAGCCGTTTTCGTTTCTTGTTCTTCAGGACGAACAAGGATCCTATCACGAATTGGTTTAAATGTCATTTTACTTTTTCTCCTATTAAGCAAGTTTAAAATATTGTTAAAAACAAGACCTTTTCAAGCAACCTGCCCTTAACATATATTATATATGCATTGATATCTTTTTGTCAAGAGAATTTGACAAAAAATAATGGCGGTCTGTAGGGGACTCGAACCCCTGGCCTTCCGCGTGACAGGCGGACGTTCTAACCAACTGAACTAACAGACCAATTTGGTAGTCCCAAGGGGAGTCGAACCCCTCTTTTCGGGATGAAAACCCGATGTCCTAACCGATAGACGATGGGACCAAAATAACGGGTTTTGATCTATGATCTCCGCCCGGGCACACTTCTGCCAAGCAACCGGTCTGAGTTAAAGTCTCCGGTAAGACTATAATATCATATTAGTGTAACATCATAAAGGTTTTTGTCAACCTTTATTTGATCCTTAACTCTTCGATATTAATCGGTGTAAAGTTAATCTGTTCCACGCATACACACCTGTGATGTTCCGTAGGACTTGGATTCTGATGAATGTGTCCGTGAACATTCAACAACATCTGTGCATCTTTGTAACCGTTGGGTCCTCTGTACAATGCACTTTTGTCTATAGGAACGTGTGTTAACAATAATCCAAATTCAGGGAACATTCTCCATACGTCAACTTTAGCAACCAATTCATGTTTGCAAAAGAACTTTGCATCGTCGTGGTTACCAAGGATCAATCTCTTCTGACCATTAAGTTTTTTCCACAACGGAATAAACGTTTCTTTGCTACCAAAGAATACATCTCCCAAGTGGTACACTTTATCGCCAGGTTTGACCACACTATTCCAATTTTCAATCATGGCTTCATCCATTTGTTCTACGGTATCAAACTGAGGCCTTACTTTTGCTCCAGTTTCAAAGTCCGTAAAATTCAAGATATTAGCGTGTTGAAAGTGTGTGTCGCTAATAATCCAAATGTCTCTCATACTATTTCCTCATTAATTCATGGAGTGGACGGAGGGAATCGAACCCCCATGTGTGGATTTGCAATCCACTGCGTAACCATTCCGCCACGCCCACTTGTTTTTGTTAAAATTATTTAAATGCTTTTGCTTCAGAATCCCTGGAATACTTTCGCCATAATTTATGCAATACGTAAAACCAAACACCATTAATCATAGGTTCCACAATAGCATCAACTGCCGCCAGGGTAAAGTCTGCACCCGTAATCAAGTTATTACAGATCATCGCAATAACAATGTGGCCTATTGTATAAACAACAGCGAGCAAAAAACTACTTCCAACAATCTTCTTTAAAAGATTATAAATTCCAACTTTAAATTCCGTCATTCATCTCCTTTTTGGCGTGCCTACCAGGACTCGAACCTGGGACATCCAGTTCCGCAAACTGGCCTTCTATCCAACTGAAGTATAGGCACGTAATGTACATATTATTAATATATATGGTTTTACCTATTCTGTCAACCGTTATTTTTTTATTTTGGATTAAAATGTGCAGGTTACATTACCGCCCGGCTGTACCGATTCTTTAATAATGTCTTTGGTAGTACGTGTTTCCTTACCTGTGGTTGGATCTTTTTCTATAACAATTTCCACATTGGGTTTAAGACCGCAGTTCTTTACCGAAGAGCAGGAAACCATGAATAGAGCAAGAATAAGAGTAATAGTAATTCGCATTTAGGGTATTTATTTTGGTGACATTATATCACCAAAATGAAGATTGGGTTAGAAGTAAGTTTTTAAAACTTCTAGTTGATCGTGATACTCAGCAATGATCTTTAATTCTTTTTCAATTGCTTCTAGCACATCAGGATGTTCACCAACACCTGTGGCATTTTTAAGATACACTTCAACGTTCATTGTATGTTTAGCAATATGTCCTTTAGCGTGGTCTTCAATCGCTTTAAGCATATTCAGTCTATTATATTCAGCCATGTCTTCCCTTTCTAAAAATATACAGCATTAATTATCATTCTATAATCATTTGCTTCATGATTTGAATGTATTGCCTTGTGTGGTATAATGCTATCGAATACCACAATTCTTCCAGGAACGTAGTCTACGCAACATTCATATGTATTCAAATCTCTACTTTTAAATGCTGTTTGTCCGTCCCATTCTGATTCCCATTTAAGGTTTGGATAGAACAAAATGCTTTTTGCATTCGGAGTTTCATTATCCGGATGCCAGCGATATAGTTCTTTACCTGTATTAATGTTTAACCAACCTCTACGGAAACTTCTATCACCTAGTTGTGATTGAACTTCTTTCCAATTAGGATGTCTTGGTAACCCAAAATTATCCCAATCATCTTTGTTCCATAAATTACCTAATGCACTAACACTCTTATAATCCGATAATTGACTATCATAAGAAATACTAAATCTCAAGGCACTATTGTATAATGCTTGAAACCATTTATGACGGATTGTATAATCAAAAAGATCATCATATATTACTATGCTGTCTCCGTCTTTTGTAGTATGTTCTATTTTCTTCATATCCAAACCTTATGGTGCCCAAGGAGGGAATCGAACCCCCAACCTACTGATTACAAATCAGTTGCTCTACCGTTGAGCCACTTGGGCAATATATTAGTATTATAATAGATAAGGATGAAAAAGTCAACCTTTTAAAGTGATGTCTGTACTGCTGGACCATTGATTTTGTCAGCAAAATCTATACTTTGGAATTTAAACTTGTCTACGTATTTTTCCATATCATTTACATTGAAATAAAGATATTCGGTAGGACTAATAAACAAAACGTGTTCAAACGTACCTGTTTCAGCACCAACTTTGGATTTTAGTTTTTCGACATAGTTAAGATAACTCATTCTTGCAAGTCCATTAAACACACTTGCATTGTCCATTTTCATAACGTCTTTGAAGTATTTGGAATATTCGTTTTTGGAATACTTGTAAGTACCCATGACCATTTCTTTCATAAAGTCGTTACCCAATCCAGGAACAAGTCTTTCAAGTTGTTGTGCATGATCTAGAATGTGTGGACTTGGTGTACCATCTTTTCTACTACGTGGAGAAAGAGAAGCAGTAAAAGAAGTGCTAGGCATTTTTAATGCTTCGATTTTTTCTGCATCTTCAGGATCTGCTTGGTTTTGAATTAATGGATTTAGTTTAGCGTAAACTGGATTTAGATTTGGCTCACCGAAATCGTTTTTACCATCTTTTAAACGACCGCCGCCACCACCTAAACTTACCTGGCCTTTTACTTCAACTAGTGTTTTATTTTCACCATCCATTACTAACAAGTCGCCTGCTGTTTCTGTTGGAAATGTTATGTTAGGAGAAAGCAAACACAATGATACTTCACCAGGTCCTCTGCTTCCTGCTTTTTCATCAAACATTCCTCTAAATAAATCAGCAATAAATTCTTTGCTTACTTTGCCTTGTGAGACAAATAAATCGCTTGTCTTATGTCTACCTGTTTTAAGAAGTTGATTTATATTAACATAGTTAACTTTACCGTAGGTTTTTAAAAACTCTTCGATATCATCAGCATCTCCTTGAGCATTCATCATAGCATTAATGAATGGACGTAGATATTTCTTGTTAGCGGCTAAATGATCTCGCTCCGGAGCAGTTTTTTTAGGATCTAAGTAGTATGAAGGATTTACCTTATCTGGTTGTGGAGCATATTCCGGATCACCTTTTTTCTGTTTAGGAATAGGCTCATCCACAATTTTTAACTTTTTAAATATGTCATTAATGGTGCTCGGATTTTCTTTCATCTTATCGATGATATATTTCATTCGTGCATCAAGTTTAGCCATGTCGTCTTTATCAACAACAATATCAGGCTTTTGCTCGTCTTCCGCTAGGGCTCTTAAAAATTCTAAGGATCTCATAGCAATATTTAGTCCAGTTTTGGAAACAATGCGTCAGTGCAAAATAGTTCTACATCACGCTCATTAAGTCCTAAAGACTTCATAACACGAGGAGTGTGTGGATTTTGTTGCTGATTATAGCAGTAGTAGTTCTGTGCACCTTTTGTAATATCTATGTTTCCTCTACCAGTGTACTCGCTAATACTTTCGAAATAGACTCTTAAATTATCTAATGCTAAATTTACAATAGCATCTGCTTCTTCCTGCTTACTTACATTACCAGCCGCGATCATGCTGGGCGAAAATATATTCTTTGCCCACTCAGGAAGTTCACGTTTTTTGCTAGGAATAAAATCTGCAACTGCTTCTTCGTACCATTTTAGTAAAGGATGATCTTCTCCTCCACTACTAGCACTAAAATCGTGAAATGCACCTGTCATTTTATTCTTACCTGCAATAACGTCAAAGCCGTAAATAGGTGCATCATTTGTTAGCACAGGAAAACAGCATACGTGCATCATCCATAAACCTTTTGATTCACGAGCATCGACAACATCTATGTGTGCTCTACGAATGTGTTTGTTTGCCCATACTCTATTAATCCATCCATTGTCTGGTTGATTAAATTGTGTAAGTCCAGGTTCTTGTATTTCTTCACAGAATTCGTCAAAGGTATCTATGATAGTGTTTTTACTAGCAATTAACTGATCCCAAATGTAACTCATTAAATCTCCATCATATCTTGGAAAGTTTTTGTAGCAAACTCAAAACAAAGTTTCGCTTCGTCTGCCATATCATCAGAAAGTTTTGTTCTGATTTTATCTTTGATAGCAGGTATATCTCCGGCAAACTCATACATACGTCCTGTGCCTGGTACTTTCTTTTTGATCATCTGTCCGCCACTCAGGTCGCCCATGTGTCTAACGTAGATGTGTGCCATTAATTTTGTTTGGTCATGCATGATGCTTTTCATGTGAGCCATATAATCTTTTGTTGAATTTAATAGTTTAGGTGAAGAATCTTTATCGGTCCATAGTTCCATAAAGTCTTCATGTATCAGAGGTGCTCGTCTGATTTCAGGAAAGTCATTAAGAAGTCCGTGCATCATTGCTGTTACTTCAAGAATGTTGTACATCGCGTGTTGATTGTACAAATATGTTGCATATACTTCATGAGAGATAGATCCTCCCATCAGCACTTTAACAAATTCTTGTCGTTCTGCGTTTTTATGATGTTCCCAAGTAAGTTCTTTTAAAGTAGTTCCCATGCTACTATTTACTTGGATTATACTGGCTCGACTTTGATATTGAGAGGGTATCCGTTTTCTCTAGATAAAACGGTTGCTTCTACACCTTTTTGTTCAGCAATTTCGTAAACATAAATCCCAGCAATGCCGCTACCAGAATTATGTATTTCCTGTGTAATTTTTTCTGCTTTTGCTTGTGAGTGTTTAAAAATTGTTATAAGAACTTCAACGACAAAATTCATAGGTGTTACATCGTCATTAATAAACAGAACCTTGTACATACCAGGTTCTTGTAATTTGTCAATTATCTTTTCTTTTTCTATCGTAGATGTTGAACTTTGCGTCATTTTAATTCCTTACTATAATGTTTATTTAATATAACATACTTCTTGTTTAAAAGCAAGAGTTATTTTGGAGGGGTGAGTTTCCCCACCCCACCAATCACAACTTACTTTACTTCAATGGATCTTGGCTTTTTGCTCTCAGGAATAATTCTTTCCAAAGAGATTTTAAGCAAGCCATCTTTAAGTTCAGCACCTCTAACCTCTACATCGTCAGCGATTGAAAAAGACTTTGTAAATTGTCTTTTAGAAATGCCTCTGTGTAGTACGTTATCAACACCTGTTTGGTCTTCCTTGTTTTCGTGTACAGATTTAATAGATACAACACCATCTACATATTGAACATCGATGTCTTTCTTATTGAAACCCGCAAGTGCCAATTCGATATCGTAGGTATAGTCACCTGTCTTAACGATATTGTATGGTGGATAGTTTACTCCGTTACCGTGCATAAACAAGTCGTCATCGAACATTCTTTCGAATCTGTCAAATAACGGATCGAATCCAACGGTTACTGGTCTTAGTTGATTAAAGATTGATAGGTTTTTGCTTGTCATAGTATTTTCTCCTTATTAAGCAAGTTATAAACGTAGATCCCAATTGGCAATCTACATTTTTATTTATACAACAATTATTTGCTGTACATATATTATATAGTAATTCTTTTGAAAATTACAAGAGTTTTTGGCTGATTTTTTTACCAAAATTTTAATAAATATAATATACGTAGATAATGAGCATAACATGGAACACCTAGATAAATTTGAACAAGTATTAGAACAACTTAAATCTGACGGAAAATATAGGGTGTTTAATGATATCCTGCGTGAGCGTGGTGAATTTCCAAACGCAATTTGGTACTCAAAATACGCTATCAAAAAGATTACAAATTGGTGCTCAAACGATTACTTGGGCATGGGTCAACATCAGTTCGTTTTAGATGCTATGCGAACAGCATTAGAAACAGCAGGTGCTGGTAGCGGTGGTACACGAAACATATCAGGAACCACACACTATCACGTGGCACTAGAAGCAGAGATAGCCAAACTACACAAAACAGAAAGTGCATTGCTATTCACAAGTGCATTCAATGCCAACGAAACAACATTAGAAACAATAGCCAAAGTTATTCCGGATATTACTTTTATAAGTGACAGCAAAAATCATTCAAGCATCATACAGGGAATTAGACATAGTCGTGCTAATAAAGTTATTTGGAGTCATAATGATTTAGAAAAATTAGAGTTGGTGTTACGACAAGTACAGGGACCAAAAATGGTTGTATTTGAAAGTGTTTATTCAATGGACGGCGATATTGCGCCAATTAAAGACATTGTTGAACTAGCCAAAAAGTACAATGCACTTACCTATTTGGATGAAGTCCATGCGGTAGGATTATACGGCCAAAACGGTGGAGGAATTACAGAACGTGACAATGTAGAAGTTGATATAGTCAACGGCACCCTAGCGAAAGCATTCGGCGTACAGGGCGGTTATATTGCGTCTAAGACACCTTTTATAGACGCTATTAGGTCACTAGCACCTGCTTTTATATTCACTACAAGTTTGAGTCCTGTATTATGTGCTGGTGCTTTGGCAAGTATTAGGTACGTTAAAGAACATCCAAACTTACGCGAATCCATTATGGAAAGAGCAACAAGCCTTAAAGAAAAATTTAGGTCAGCGGGTATTCCTATTTTGGAAAACCCTAGTCATATAGTTCCTGTCATGATCAACAATGCTGTTAAGTGTAAACAGATATCGGATGATCTTCTATACAAGGACGGGATATATGTGCAACCTATTAACTATCCTACCGTTGACGTAGGAACAGAAAGACTGCGATTTACTCCTACGCCTAATCACACTAACGCTATGATGGACGAACTTGTGGATAAATTGTTAGTAGTGTTAGAAAGGCACGAAATAATATGAATAAAATAAAGAAATATCTATACCAAGGGTTTGGATTTTTTTGTGTAGGTATGGCCTATATAGGATTTATTACTCCTGGTATTCCTTTTTCAATCTTCCTTGTAATGGCGGCTTGGGCATTTGCAAAGAGTTCACCAAAGATGGAAGCGTGGTTATACAACCATCCATGGTTTGGTAAATTCTTAACTAACTGGAACAAGAAGCGAGTATTTCCTACTAGAGGAAAATATGCAATGGTAATTGTTATGGCTTCAACACTTGCAATTACA
>Ga0222719_10003948_pt1 | contig 13096 bp, 29 predicted proteins | sample C33_34DmetaG_FD_165039 | JGI IMG/M metagenome (GOLD analysis project Ga0222719, IMG submission 165039) | Estuarine water microbial communities from San Francisco Bay, California, United States - C33_34D | ecosystem: Environmental > Aquatic > Marine > Unclassified | place: USA: California...
ATTCAAAGCCTCTTCAAAAGTTCTGCTCTTATCGTATACTTGGTCATCACGCCCTTGCTGATAAAACCATTTTGCTATTTTTATGTAGTTCATTTCTATTTTGTTTTAAAGGTTAAAATAAACCCAAGCAGTATGTACCCTGCCAATTATTCCGCTTAACTATTAAGTTTAACAAAGCATACTGTTTTCACCTTGGGTTTATTTTTATTTATTGTTCATGATGGTTTAATATATCTTCTTCAAGATTATATATATCACCTTCTATAATAATATCAAGAACTGGCAGTACATCTACTGTAACTTCATTCTTTTTATCATCCTGCAAGGTCCACCATACATGAGTCATTTCAATTGATGCTGGATAACCCGGTGTTCCAGGATTTCCATGTTGATCATAATACTCATCAGGTTCACCTGGTTCATAATAATAATCAATTTCAAGATCAATTTCTTTATTTCCTATTACAATTGTATGTGTATATGTATTCATTATTTAAATCTTAAACTGTTATCAACTTGAATAAAATGTTGTGCACAAGCATCACATGTAATATCATCTTCATTCCTATGTAAGGTTTCACCCATACAGTTAGGACATAAAATATTCTCCATATGATAATACTCTTCACAACTTTGTCTTGCTAAGTCTTGTAAATAAGCATCATGATCTCCTCTATATTCATTCTCAATTGTTTCTATAAATTTTTCTTTCATTTTTCCCATAATAATTAATCTAAAGGATTATAATATTTAATTTTATTTTCATCAAAGCCTTTTAAGGCATTCTTAACCCATCTTTCATCAGCTGTGCCTTTATAACATAGTATATGACAGGTAGCTTGTTCTGTAGGATTAAGTCTAAGCAAACGCCCAATACGCTGAGCAGTTTTACGTTCATTACCATAAGCATGCATAATAATACCTTGTTTTAACTTTGGTATAGTAACACCCTCACTTAGTTGTAATACACATGATAACATATTTACACGGCCATCATTAAATAGTTCTAAGTTTTCTTCAGACTTAGGGTTATTAGAATGAAAGCTATGTTTACATATTCTATCTGCTTGATCCTGTGTATTAGCAAACACAATACACTTACTAGATATGTTATTGGCTATACTTTTTACATATAGCTCTTTACTTCCATAATCCATTAGTGCACGCATTCTCATCACAGCAGCAAATTGTTGTTGCTTAGGAGTAACAGCTTCTGCAAATCTTTTATCTGCATACATATAGTCATTATACTCTGATGTATACCAATAACCACCTTTCTTATTCTTTTTCTTGTGTGTAGGTGTTTTTGATAATAATAATTCATGAACAATAATATTATAATCATTAAGAATATTACTATCTGTGGCATCATCAACTGTAAACGTAAACTTAATAGGGCAATAAGTAGCAACCATATTATACTTCTCTGTTCCTTTACGTACTGGTGGTGTACCGGTTAAACCTAATATCTTACCATCAAAGGCAGATAAGAAAGGTTTATGATTATCTAATAAACTATGACATTCATCTAAATAAAGTAATTGATACTTCTTTGGATCTTGTTTGTTAATAGATAAGTATGTTGTAAAGGTAATATGTTTAGCTAACTCTTCTAAACCCATTTTCTTTAGTTCATCATTCCATGATTTGATAACAGATTTCTTAGGTATTACTACCAATGCTTCTACAAATGGGTCATAGTTTTTTTGTAAGTGTTGTATTGCAATTCTTGTTTTTCCAACACCCATTGATATACCTAACCCACATCTTTTATGTTGCATTGCTACTTCCAATGCATCTTCTTGTACTTGTTTTCTACTGTGTGTCATAAAATAATTTTCTTAATTCTTCTTTTTCTATTATTTTTTTTAAATGCATAGAATAGTTGTTAGCTTCTGCATATGATGCATCTAAAGCTGCAAAGTAATCTTCATCACTTGAAATCTTACTTAAGTATCTACACTGATAAAAAGCATAGTCATATACGCTTTCTTGCCAGCTATTATAATAAGCATGATTTAGTTGTGTTCCCTTAGCCGTTCTAATTCTTGATCTAGCTTGTTTCATACCAAAAAGATTGTAGTTCTCTTTAAATATATTACTGGTCCAGTGACCGGTTTCCAATATTGATTGTGCTAATACAATCTCAGGATGTTTAATTCCAAGCTCTTTAATCATTTCAACCAAAGCTTCTTTTGAGAATGGTTCTTCTTGCTCCTTAACAACATGTAATGCAGCTTCAAGCTCTACATGTTTTGTTTCAGCCGTTGACTGACCAATCTTATAACATATAACAGCAACAGCTATAAATATAGCTATTACAGCTACAATAATTTGACCTATAAATTCATTAATAGGTTGATACTGTAATTGTTTTTTATTGTACTTATAAAACATATTTTAATTTTTTATATGAAACATGGGTGCTCCCTATAGGACTTGAACCTATGACCTCTTCATTATGAGTGAATTGCTCTAACCAACTGAGCTAAGAGAGCCTATACCTGAACAGGTATAAAGTGTATGCATTTGCATGCAAGTATACCCTCATGGGTATAATAGTAGCCGGAGTGGGACTTGAACCCACACGAGCATTACTGCTCAAGGGATTTTAAGTCCCTCATGTCTACCAATTCCATCATCCGGCCAGATGTGATCCCACTAGGATTTGAACCTAGAACCTACACTTTAGAAGAGTGTTGCTCTATCCAGTTGAGCTATGAGACCAAGCTATAAAGCTAAGTTCTTTTCAATGAAAAACCTAATTCAATAGCTTCTGCAGGATGTTCTTCTATGTATGTATGACATTGTCTACACACAGACATCCATGTACTAACTGTTAAGTAGTTAGTACCTCTGCCTTTTTTATGATGTACATCAGTTGAATTGTGATTACACCCCGGTAATGCTGCTTGACACATTGGATTATCTTCCATAAACCTTTTTCTAAGTTTTGTGTAAGCAGAATCAAGTATGGCCATTTTCTTAGATTTCTTATTAATAGGTTTTCTTTGTAATGGCTTACTGGATTTTTCTTTGGATCTGTACCAGCAATTCTTGCAATACCGGCTACCTTTATCATTTTTCCAGATAAACTGCTCAGTATTGCAATTATTGCATAGTTTCTTCTTCTTCTCTATCATTTAACAGTTAAAAAGTTTTTAGGCAATAAGCCTTTCTTCATATAAAATAAGATAAGATCCTCATACTTAATATCTAAGTCTTTAAGACTCATTTTATTTATGTATGTTGGATCAACTTCATCAACAGGTATTGCATTCATATCTCTACCAAACTGTGTGTTAGTAAAGATACCAAAAACAGTCTGAACTTTCTTAGCTGTAATTATTTGTTTCCAAACATTTACTTCTCTTTGTCCACGCTGCCATACTTTCTTGATTCTTCTTTTTTTATCCCAATGAAGTTTAGCCCTTTCTTCTGGACTATAAACATTTAAACCGTGTAATACTCTTTTAAATAAGAAGTGTTGTGTAGGATTAAGCTTAGTGTAATCTAAACGCTGTGCTATAATCTCAGGTTGTGTTTGATACTCACTCAGAATTCCTAAGTATTCATATCTTTCTTTACGTGCTTGTAATTTAGCAATTTGCTTTTCAAGCTCAAGGATTTTTTTTTGTTCATTTGTTAGCATATTTTAAAGTATATATAAGGTGTGTAAATAAAAAAGGGCCAGTATTTCTACCAGCCCCTCTTGATAAGTGTACTATGCTATATTACTATAGCTCAAAAGTAGAGTCTTCTACTTCTAATTCTGCTTCTGCTTTAACTTCAGATATAGAATCTTCTAAATCTACTTGTTTAGTATCTTCAGCTACAACTTCTTCAGCTTCTGTTTCTACATCAAAGGCTTGATTTGGTGTAACATTAGTTACTTCTGGTTTTGTAAAAGCTGCTAATTTTGACTCAGTGCCATTAGCTTCACGTATTGCATCACCGTTATTATGAGCTACAAGTGTGTCTTCAGCATTTACATCTGCAACATACATTGTTTTCCTATAAATAGGTTGACCATCTTGACAACAAATAATTCCTGTCTGACCAGCAATTTTCAGATCACGATCTGGATTTACTGAACTAAATGGCTCTAGTGATTCACGTACTACAATCTTACCTGGTAATTCTTTCATGTTTTGAATACCCATTTCTCTTAGGTCCTCTACTTTACCATGTAATAGTGTACTTAGTTGTTTACGGTTTACCCAACCTGTATTACCAAATGATACTTTCTCTTGTGTTAGTCTAATATAACCAAACTCTTCATTGTTATTAGACACACGGATTACGTTCCCTAACTCATCAGGGATAATTTGAACTTTGTTTTGCATTTTTTTTCTTAATTTTTATGGATTAACATTATATGTCATCTGAATTCTCAAACCCATCTTCTAACCTTTCTGCAGGATCAGCATTAACAACATCAAACAAATCTGCTTCAAATTCTTCATCAGATTCTAGCTCTTCAGCTAATTGTTTTTCTTTGTCACTGCCTGCATATAAGTTGTAAAAAGGATTATTACATTCAAGACTATATGATGAACTCATTCCATTAAGATCTTTTATATCCGTATCATCCAGTTGTAAAAACTGTTCTACAGATAGTTCTATTATACGTCCATTTGGTAATTGATATATCATTTTATTTGCAACAATTGTTGTAAATTTAAATATATTTATTACTTTGTGAAAGTATATTTAAGATGTTAATGGTTAAGATCAACAAATAATTAGCAGTATATAGCTAAGTATTTTATTTTAATATTATAATTCTACCCTTCCTTTCCAAGTATCCGGCAATTTTAAGCTCATTTATCAAATATGATATAGTTCTTACTGATTTATTACAGTGATCAGCTAATGTATTTATAGATGGATAACACCTTCTATTTTTATTAGCATAAGTACATAATAAACTGTATAAACCTTTAGCTTGGATACTTAATTCTGGGTCTTGTAGGACTTCTTGACTAACAATACCAAATTTGCTAGTGTACGACATGTTTGTCAAGTAATATTCTTATGGCAGTAATGCTTAATTCAGCATTCTTTAAGTTATCATCTAGCATATGATACTTTTTGTTCATATAACTGCCAAAATTATGAACTTGTCTAGAGTACAATCTCTTCATTGATCCCCAACTCTTGATCTCCTTTCTTAGTAAGTGTTTGTTTATTCTTGCCATGGTTTAAATTTTTAAAATATAGTATATCTTTTTTGTTTACTGGAATTACATCTACAGTCTTTATGTTTGCCTCTACATATTTTAAATTTAAATCATCATCATGATACAAACAATTTACTTTGATTTGCCCATAATAAGGGTTATAAGAGCTATGCCAAGAACCGTCTTCTGTTACTTTAGCATAGACCATTTGAGTATTACTACACATTAGACCAAGTTCTTCCATTGTATCTACGTTAAAATGGCTTTCATGGTTATATGGAACTTCTAATTTTATATAAGAACCTTTTAATATAGGAACATAAGGTTCTTTAGAACTTAATATGTGCAATGTCAATTCTATAGCATGATCTGGTAAAGAGCTAAGTAGTGATTGCATTGCATGATCATAATTGATATTCTTCTTATCTTCTAAGAATTTACCAAGTATAATTGCTACTGTTTTATTTGTTACTGTTGCCATTATAAATAGTTTAAGTGATTAAAAGTGCAGTATATTGCAGTTTTCCTACCTAGTAATATATATAATAATATATTATTGGTACTGTTAGTGTGCAATATGTTGCACTATTTTTTACCCCAAATTATTTCTAACATAACAAATGGTATTAGGATTGCAAATGTCCCTGGCTGATATGCAAGACCTAGTCCTACAAATTCTGCAAATTGAATGTGAAATCTAATTTTCTTCATGGTTTGATTATTTTATTCTAGTAATATTTTCCTTGGTTCTTCACCAATACATTTTACGGTTACGGTTTTTTGATCTGTTCTTTCTATTGCATGTTCTAACGATGGTGTAATCATTTCATATCCATCTTTCATGTAAATGTAAGTGCACTCTTTAGTTTCCATAATATTATTATTTGTAGTAAAGGTACAAAAAAGGTGGAATTATTATAACTCCACCTCTTAATTTATGAGTAAGATGACATGTATCTCATATAGTTGTTGTCATCATTGTGATAATCTCCTACTTCAATTAGGTCATCACTTACTGCAGCTTCACGCAATACAGTATTTCTCATTAGCTCTTCCTTTAATTCTTCTAAGGTTATACCTTTTAGAGAACTTTCTTTTACGGTTTTGTAATCTCCAAGATGATCACGTACAAGTGACCTATGGTTTACGGTGTTTAGTTTGATTACGACTTTAGTTCCGTTGTAAGCAAATCTTTCTGGGTTGTTTATATGTATTCTCATATCTCTTTTTCTAATTTTTTATGAAGATCATTTCCAACTACTACTGATGGTATCCATCCAAATAGTACTGTGGTAAATAGTGTAGCTCCATGTAATAATGATTTCTTGAATGTCCATGTATCTTGCAGCCACCATACAGCGGTTGTAATACATAATACAGTAACAATGAATACTGATAATACAGCTAACATAATTTTAGTGTTCTTCATTTGATTTATTTTTTGTGGGTTTAAGTAATTCTGGTAATTGTGTTGCACCTATTCCTAATAGAGTAAACAATAGTGTACTCCATATGTGTTGTAACATAATCTCTTGGTAAGCTATTCTAAACATTTGAAAAGCCAACCATAAGGATATGATTAGGAAAAAGTAATAAGTTAATTTATTCATGGTTTATATTTTAAAGGGTTTAATTTAATTCATTTTGAAATGACGGTAAGTCAAGTAAAGCATCTTCTTTGGTAACATAGTAGCCAGATAACCTATTATAAGGAAACCAACCTTTCATGTCTTCATCATAGTATAAGTGTCCTATGTAATAGCCAGCAGCTGATTTTAATACTTTTAGTTCTGAGATTTTTTCTTCTGTTTGATACATACGATTTGATTTTTAATAACATTAATCTCCTGTCAATGATGTTATGGTTGCGAACCATGACGTCTAAGTCCATCATACTTGCCACTAGTAAACTGAGGTTTTTCATCATGTTCATTGTAACCCCACGGATGATTAATGAAACACTATCACTGATTATTATTATATCCTCTCCTGAATAGTTGGTGATAGGTTTTTTTTTGTAAATAAGTTTATGTCATACCCAACAACATTGCGGGTAATAATAGTCTACTCTTTATATAGTAACACATAGAGAGAAAGACATAAGAGAATATAACTATAGTTTGAGTGCATGTACCTGAGTGCATGCTAGTATTATAGCTATATATATATTATATTGTGTTAGCTAGAGAATGAAGATCATTATACCAATGAATATGGCTTATGTGGTCACACCCTCATAACTTAACACACATAAATAAATAGTTTATGCATGGTAAAAGATAAGATTGGTGAGGATTGTTACATCCCCACCATATATCTTAGTGTGCCCAGTATAAATTAGGCACAGCTTCACCTGTGGTGTTGTCAATCACTGGTTTCCCTGTGATTTCTAGTGGAAGTTCATCTCCCACGTTTACTTGCATTTGTGATGCTACCTCTGGTTTAACAGCGGTAAAGCCAAATGTAATTTCTCCAGACGCAGCACCTGTTTGTACGCGTACTTGAGTTTCAACACCTCCAATATTTTTTGTTTCCATTGTTTGGTTCAACGGCTCAGAGCTGGTTACTATACCTTTGCCAGACTGAGTGAATTTAAAAAAGTAAGCCATAACTTGTTTTTTGTTTTTTATGGGTTAATAATAATTGCAAGATGTGGCTGGGGAAAAGTTTAATAGCCACATGTTGCAGTATGCTAACTAGTGAATGCTAATTGCAGGCAACAGCTAGGGAAAAGTTTATCCACTAGCTAGTGCATGCTCATTGCAAGCATAAGAGGGTGTTGTTACACACCCATACTCTCTCTTATGTAGTGAACAAACCTATCAACTGCACTATTGACTTGTTCATAGGTTCCTTCTATATCAGATTCACCTTCTTTAATTACACCAAAGGAGTTACTAAATAATATGTCTCCACTTTTATGTATGGTTAAATTCATAGACCCAAATCTATGATGCTGCTTGTTGTACTTATTATCATCAAATTCACTCATATCTGTATCATAGGAATCATGTACAAATGTTGCTTGATTAAATAAGTGCACTTCTATTGCTGACTGTAACCTTATTGTTAATACAATACAATTACCCTCTAACTTTCTTTTTACTTTCATTAGTCCATGCTCTAATTGTTAAAAAAAAGGGGGTTTTTACACCCCCTTGAACTCTTAATGAGCCCAGAACAGATTTGGAATTGCTTCTCCATTGCTGTCAACTACAGGCTTATCCGTTAGCGTTAACGGTAGCTCATCTCCTGCAGATAGATTCATCTGAGCTGCTTGTTCCGGCTTTATAGCAGTAAAGCCAAACTTAATCTCTCCTGTTGCTCCGGTCTGTTCTCTGACCTCAACTTCTACACCACCAATCATCTTGGTTGATGTTTTCATACCAGTCAATGGCTCCGTTGATGTTACCAGACCTTTCTTTGTTGTTGTGAATTTGTGAAAATACATAATGCTTAAATGTTTAAATGTTGCCTACCACTTCTAGGGGGGTAGACTATCCCAGAACTTTACTGGGGATTAGTTTAGCTAGCACCTCTCAACAATGCCAAACACAAAACTTTACCAGGACCGGGGGGGTGTAAACTAAAATTAAAAATGGTGGGGGTATAAAAAATTCTTATATTTGAAAAAAAATAAAAGAGGGGTAGTGAAGCTGTAAGAACAATCACAGAATGGTAAGGGTTAGCCAGATTGCACTTTAAAGATAGTATACAGTAACCTTGAAAGACCCGAAGCCTCTCTTTTTAATTTATAATTATAAATATGAAAGCAATACTAAAATTTGATCTCAATGATAGAGATGATAGAATGGCTCACTTAAGAGCAGTTAAGTCTATGGATATGGCTTGTGCTTTATTTGAGATTAGTTGTAATCTTAGAAAGAATGTTGAGCGTAGGTTAGAGAATGATCCAGATGTATTAAGAGATGAGTTTGATGGTATAGATGAAGTATTTATGGACATCAATCGTATCCTAATGGAGCATGGACTGGACATAGATGAACTAATCATATAGGTTAGAGTAACAGCTTGTTTTGCTACTATATCTTATAGTATTATTTTTATATGATCTAAGTATTTTGTATATTATTCATATAACCTTATGAACTAATAGATATGTTAAGTGATGATTTTTGGGATGGTTTGAATGACGGAACTGATGAGGACGCAACTATGGAAATGCTTGAAACAGCATATAACAATTCATATAAGATTGCTACAAAGAAGTGCACATTTGAAGAACTCATAGAATTAGCTGATGACATGGAAGTTAAGTTTACTGTTGTAATGCATGACATAGATCTTGGACCTAATGATGATGATATTGAGAATATGATTACTTGGTATGAGCAGTATGAAGACTATGAGAAGTGTGCCGAGCTTCAAAAGGTTTTATCCAAGTGAAATGGTTAATTGCACTTTTATTCTGCATTGGAATATATCAAAACTCCTTTGGTCAAGAGTGCAGCCCATACAGAACACCTAAACATTGGGAATTAAGTAAAGCTAAATCAGGGGCTATTGGTTATGTAGCTTGTTTGCATGCTAGAGGTGTTGTTGCTGAAGTTGGTTATGATAATGTCTTTATTGGTGTATTAGCAATGGGTCAAGGACATCATGGTGCCACCTACTCTTTCCTGCAATATGAATTTGCAGTTCGCAAATCAAGAATCTATGGTGGCCCTGTATATAGATTAAATCATGATCCCACTTTAATAATAGGTAGAGTTGGTGGAGATTTAAAACTTTTTAGTAGAGTGTATGCAACCGCAAGCATATTACAAATCAATCGTAATCTAAACTACTTACACGTAGGTTTAAAAATAGTCATTTAGTAATAACCGGCTAAACTTTTTGTATTTAAACTTAAAATTGTATATATTTGTTAAACATTAAAACTAACAAGTATGTCACAAGAAAATCAACCCGTAGAACTTTCTAAAGAAGAACTACAAAAACGTAGAGAAGAAATCACTGCTTTTTACAAAGACAACATTAAGCATCTTAAAGTTCAAAAAGAATATGAAGAACTATTAAGAGATGTTGAAAAGGCACGTGCAGAAAGGTTACAAGCACAAATGTTTTTAGCACAAGCGTATGCAGCTAGTGAAGAAGGAGAACAAGAAGGTGAACCTAAACAATCATCAGAAGCTAGAGCTGATTTTGAAGCTGCAATGACTGCAGTCAATGAACCAAAAAGTAGAAATCTTAAAAGAAAATAGTTATGGAAATGTTAAAAGAAGGCTCAAAAGGAGCAGAAGTAAGAAAACTTCAACAACTATTGCAAATAAATAAGGATGGTATTTTTGGACCAGCTACTAAAAAAGCTGTTATTAGATTTCAGTTAGGGCGTAACCTAAGAGCAGACGGTATTGTAGGTAATGAAACATGGACTCTTCTATTAACCAGTGGGCCTGAGTTAGAAGCTATTGATGAAGACACTGATTTAATGGAGCAGTATTTTACAACCCCATTTAATCAAGTTATACATAGACACTACTTACCTGATGGGGAATTTATAAAAGGTCCTGTCACAAATGATTACATATTCATACATCACACCGCTGGTTGGAATAACCCTTATAAAACAATTGATCATTGGGGTAGAGATAAAAGAGGCAGAGTAGCAACTGAATTTGTATTAGGTGGTCAGAAGGTCACAAATAGTGATAATGAGTATGATGGTGTTGTTGTACAAGCATTTCCTGAAGGAGGTCAAGGATGGCATTTAGGTAAAACTGGTTCTGGTTTTATGAATCGTCACTCTGTAGGTATTGAAATTAATAATTTTGGATATCTTAAAGAAGGAAATAAAACTTATGCAGGACAAACTGCAAATGAAACACAAGTATGTAGATTAGATGAACCGTTTAAAGGTTTTTTAAATTGGCATAATTATTCTGAAAAACAAATAGAAGCTTTAAAGCTATTATTATTGTTTATAGCAGAAAGAGATAACATTGACTTACGCATTGGTTTAGTTCAATGGATAAAGAAGTATGGTCCTAACAAAGCATTTGAATATCAAGAAGATGCATATTATGGTAAAGTTAAAGGTCTCTTAACACACACAAATGTTAGAAGAGATAAGTTTGATTGTTATCCGCATCCTGACTTGATTGATATGCTATTAAGTTTATAAAGATGGCAATAGTAAATAAAGTAGATCAAAAAGCTAGAGTTGATATAGATACAACAATCCAATATCAAATAGTAACTTATTGTTTTTTTAATAATATTCAAATAAGTAACTCTGATTTAAAGTGCTTAGCTGAATTAGCTAAAAAAGAAAAGGTGGAACTTACTTTATTTTGTAATGACGTGACTGATCTGGGGATTTTTAAAAGTCCTCAATCAGCACGTAATGCAATTACAAAAGCAAGTAAAAAGAATCTTGTTATAAAAGACGGGACTAATAAAAAGAAAATATATATAAATCAAGATCTTAATGTACAGACAACAGGTCCTGTTTTATTAGACTATAAAATATTAGGCATTGAAAGCTAAAAGCTATAATAAATTTAAAGAGGATATAGCATCTGAAGTTGGGGTACACCCTGATCTAGTAGATGAGTTTATTACTTTTTATTATGCTAAGCTTAGAAGAAACTTATCTAACCTTACGTATCCATCTATTACAGTAACAGGTCTGGGGACATTTAAAATTAGAAAGAAAGCCTTAAATAATTCTATAATTAAGAATAAAAGTATTTTAGGTAATCTTGAAAAACAGACATACAAAGGTTATGAGAAACATATTGCAGTATCTCAAAAATTAAAGGAGTTAGAAGAAATGCAACGTATGATTAATGAAGCTGAAAAAGAAAGAAACAATTTTAGAGAAGAAAAAAAATGAATTTAAAAAAACTAATTAATGCATTTAAGAACCTTGATCAAATTAAACAAGGTATATTAAATACTATTTTTACAAATAAAGAAGTAGAAATAATTGCAGAAGAAAGATTTAAAATTTGTTTGGATTGTGAACATCTTGATAATCAAGGGAATAACTGTTTAGCTCCTGGAACTCAACCATGCTGTTCTGAATGTGGTTGCAGTTTAAAATTTAAAACAAGATCATTATCATCAAGTTGTCCTAAAGAAAAATGGAATGCTTGGTTAACAGAAGAACAAGAAGAAAAACTAAATTTATAATTATGACAAAAGCAGAAATAGTACATGATCTATTATTATATAATATGATCACACCAGAAGCAGCCGTGGTTTTATTAACACCGGAAACAAAACCAACTATTAATGAACCTATTGTAAAATGGGTTACTACAACTACTTAATATGGCAGTAATATTTAAAGAAGAAGGTCATGTATATGAAAGTAGTGACCAAGAGAAAATAGAGTGGACAAGCGTTACATCATTTATAGGAAAATTTAAACCCAAATTTGATGCAAAAGCTCAAGCTAAAAAGTCAGCTAAAAATAAAAGATCTAAGTGGTATGGTATGACTGAAAAAGAAATACTAGGTGCTTGGGAATCTGAAACAGAAAGAGCAATTGGATTAGGTAACTGGTATCACAATCAGAGAGAAGCAGATATGCTAGACTTTAAGACTATTGAAAGACATGGTGTTGAAGTACCTATAATTAAACCTTTAGTTAATGATGAGGGTGTTAAAACAGCACCTGAGCAGAAATTAAAAGATGGTGTATATCCTGAGCATTTTGTTTATTTAAAATCTGCTGCTTTATGTGGTCAAGCTGATTTAGTTGAAATTGTAAATGGATATATTAATATTACAGATTACAAAACCAATAAAGAAATTAAAGAAAAAGGTTTTACTAATTGGGAAGGTATAACATCAAAGTTATACAACCCAGTGGGACACTTAGATGATTGTAATTTGAATCATTATAACTTACAACTCAGTATTTATGCGTATATTATTAAAAA
>Ga0222719_10003949_pt1 | contig 13093 bp, 12 predicted proteins | sample C33_34DmetaG_FD_165039 | JGI IMG/M metagenome (GOLD analysis project Ga0222719, IMG submission 165039) | Estuarine water microbial communities from San Francisco Bay, California, United States - C33_34D | ecosystem: Environmental > Aquatic > Marine > Unclassified | place: USA: California...
TAATAATAGAAAAAGAAAAAGGAGAAAATCATATATTATCAAATAATGAAAAAAAATTAAAAGGATATACAGCATGGCATAATAGAATGAGCGAACCCATGGGTGGTAATTATAAAAAAAAAATAACTCAAAAAAAACCAGTTATAAAAAAAAAATTAACTAAAAAAAAAAATTAAATATATTAATATTCAGGGTGCGGGTCTTTTGAAAACGATCGATATAAAATATATTAATTATTAATATATTACTAAAAATTGTTATTATTATTTAAATTATTACCACGTTTTCCATTTTTTATTGGTTTTTTTTGCTGTACACACCCTAAATATTATAAAAAAATTATTATAATATATATATATATATAATTATCTTTATATATAAAAAAATATTATTATTATTATTATAATTTAATGAAATATTTAATTTTAATTTTAATTTTATTAATTGATATTAGTTTATGTTTTAATACATTTATTGATAAAAATTGGTTATTTTATATAAAAAATATAAATTATAATAATAAAAAATATGGATTATATTCAAAATATAAAATTTATAATAAAACTAATATAAAATTAGTAGAAAAATTCCATACAATTAAAAGAAATGATTTAAATAAAAATTTAACAAATAATAAGGAATTTACTTATTTTAGAACAAATAGAAATTATGATATTTTAAAATTAAATAAAATAAAAAATATAAATATTATAAATAATACTAATTTAGGTATTATTTATCCAAATGAATTAAATACATATATATTAGCTAAAAATAAATATATATATATAGGAACATCAGATTTAAATAAAAATTTATTTTTTAATTTTATTATATATCATGAATATATTAATAACATTAATATTAATATCAAAATTAAATATAATTTCAATTTTAAATATTTAAAAGAAATTATTATTAATAAAGAAGATATTTATCTTAATTCTTTATATTGGAATAATAACAATAATATTTCACATGTTAATAATTCCGATTTTATAAATTTTTTTCATAAAAATATTTATTTTGTTAGAACTGAATTTATGAATTATCCATTAAATATTGAAATATTTCCTTATAGAAATAAATATATCAATATTAATGATTTATCTGATTATACATCTAATTATTTTATGATTTCAAATGAAATTATAATTAAAATACCTATTATTATTAATGATAATCAAGAATTTATTATTTCTATTTATTGGAAAGATAAATATTCAAATTTAATAATTTTAATATCAGTTATTTATGATAATAATGGAATCTTAAATAAAATTTTACGTACAATTTTAAATTAAATAAATAATAAACTATTATAATTTTCTTTTGATTTTATAAAATATATTAAATTATATTCTATAAATATTATTAATAATAATATTTTAATCATTATTTTATAATATAATAATATTAATTAAATTCATTTTTGTTGTTTATATTTTTTACTATATACACATTCTATATTTTTATCATTTAAACCATCTAATTTATTTTTATAATATTTTATACAATCTTTTAATTCTTTTTTTTTATAGAATAACTTTCTAATGTTTCAATTAATTTAATTAATTTAGTTTTTAATTTAATAATTTTATTTTTTGTTATTTGATTAGTTGTTCTTAATTGATCAATTTTATGTTCTTTTCTTAATTTATTTTTTAATTTTTCAAGATTTTGAAAAGTTTTATTAATTTGTTTAGTTTTTTCAACTAACCAAACATTATTAAAATTATATAAATATGTATCAAATTCATTAATTTTGGTTCTATAACCAGATGATGATAAAGAAGTAGATTGAGAAGAAGATGATGATGAAGATTTTTTAGATGTAGGCATTTATTTAAATTTTAAGATTATTTTTTTTAATTAATTCTTTAATTGTTTCAACAACTAATGCAACAATATCTATTTGTTTAATTCCTTTTTCACCATCACAAGCTTCCGGTAATATTTTTTGAACTTCTTGTGCTATAAAACCATATCTTATATTATCATCATCTCTATCAATTCTTTTATATGTAACACCTCTTAAATTAATCAATTTATCTATAGGATTTTCAATAGTTTTAATATCTTTTTTAAAATTAATATCACTTAAAATAGTAATATCATCTGCACAATAAATACCTTTTTTCGTATTACTAATATTATTAACATACAAAGAATAATTATGTGTTATATCTGTTCCAATTCCAATGGAACCATCATTTTTAAAAATTATTTTATTTAAATTATTAAGATTATCAAGATAATTAATTTTATTTTGAAATATTAAATTTTTATTTAAATAAGTATCTGATTTACTTTCTTTAATCAAATTAAGATCAATTCTATAATCAAGATTTTGATCTGATGTATCAATATTGATAATAATATTAGAATTATCAATTCTAATATCATTAAAATCAGAATTATTATAATAATAGTTATTTTCAATAGTTTGATCAAAATTATTATTACTATAATTATTAATAGTTATATTTGTAATATCAATATTAGTATCAATTATATTATTTTGTATTTTAATATAATTAAAATAATAATTAATATTTGTATCATAATTATCAATTGTAAAATTATATATATTATCATCATTATTATTTGAAGATAAATTTAAATTATATATATTACTACTATAGGTATGATATATATCATTAATTTTAATATTATAAGAGTCATCAATATTTGAATTTTCATTAAAATAGATATTTTCAAAGGTAGTAGTTTGAAGCAAAGTATTAATAATATTAGAATCAGAATTACCACCGTATACTGTAGGTAATTTGTCTTTAATATCTTTAAATTCTTTACCAATATCTTTTAATTTATATTGTTTTAGATATGACATAATTTTATTTATTAAAAATAAGAAATAAAATGGTTTCAAAAGATTTTGATAATTTAGAATTGGAAGAAAAAGAAAATAAAAGAATAAGTATTAAAATAATAATAATATTATTATTAATAATATTAATAATAATACATATATTTTATGATATAATAATATTAAAAAATAGTAATATTGTAAGATATTTAGAATTATTTATATATATGTTTGGTTATAGTATAAAATTAATATTAGTTTTAATATTATTAATTATATTACTATGTTTATTATTATTTCCATTAATGATAAAATTAGGTTTTGTAACATTAGTTTATTTACCAGTTTTTCTAATAATAGGTGGAATAATAAGTTTTTTCATATTTTTATTATAAAAAAATTATATAAAGTATTATAATATAATATAGTATAGTATATATAATTATGTATGAAAATTATTATACATTAGATTTAAATGAAAATTCTAAATTATATGAACAACCAAAAAATATTAAAACTGAATTAAAACCACATCAATTAGCAGGATTATATAAAATAATGGAAATGGAACAAAATGAATATATTTATTATAAGGAAAATATAAATAATGAAGATTATTATGAAATAAGAACAAATATTGGAATAATTGGTGATAAAGTAGGATATGGTAAAACATTAATAGCATTATCATTAATATCTGAATTAAAAGTAAATAATATTTTTATAAATGATAAATCAATAAAAACTTATAATATCAATATAAATAATAATGATAATAATAGTATGATAATTAAACATATAAATCCAACTATAGATAATATATCAGATAAATTTATAAAATCAACATTAATAATAGTACCACGTGGTCCAGTATATAATCAATGGAGAATGACAATAAAAAAACAAACAACATTAAATATATTAGAAATAGATGATTATAGAAAAATAAAGACATTACCAAAATTAAGAATTGGAAATGAAGAAATAATAAAAAAATATTTTGAAAAATATGATGCAATATTAATTAAAAATACAACATTAAGAAAATTATTAATGTATTATTATAATTCAAATTTAATATTAAATTGGTCAAGAATAATAGTAGATGAAGCACATGATACTTTAAATAGTATAGGAAATTTATCTTATTTATATTTATGGTTAATAAGTGCAAGTTATTCAAAAATATTATATATAAAATCAGGATTAACAAATAATATAAGTTTAATAAAAAATTTATTAAAAAATGAATTGAATTATATAACAGTAAAATCAAATTCCAATTTTATTAAAAAAAGTTTTGAATTACCAGAAATATATGAAACAATATATAAATGTAAAATGTCATCAAAATTAAATGCAATAAGACCATTTTTATCAAAAAGTTTAATAGAAAAATTAGATGCAAGTGATTTACAAGGAATGATTAAAGAGATGGGTGGTAAAGTAATATCAGAAAATAGTATTATTGATATATTTACAGCAAATTTAAAAAAAGATATTCATAATAAAAAATGTGAATTACAACATTATAATAGATTAGAAATGGATGAAAATGAAAGAAATTTAAAAATAGAATTAATATCGAATAATATATTAATTTTAGAAAATAGATTATCAGAATTAACAAAAAGATTATCATATATTGATGAAAAAATATGTAGTATATGTTTAGATAATATTTCTAATCCAATATATTTAAAATGTTCCCATACATTTTGTTCAAAATGTTTAATAATATGGCATAAAACAAAAAAAACTTGTCCAGAATGTAGAGAAAATATTGATTTATCTGGAACAATATTAACAAAAATAAAAAATAATGATAATGATAATGATAATATAATATCGAGAAGTAAAGAAAATATTTTATTAGATATTATTAAAAAAAATAATGAAGGTAAATTTTTAATATTTAGTAAAATTGAAAATGGATTTACTAATATTAAAAATATATTAAATGAAAATAATATAAGTTTTAATGAAATAAAAGGAAATACAGGTTGTATGAATAATATTTTAAAAAATTTTAAAGAAGGTAAATTAAAAGTAATATTATTAAATACTACTTATGCAGGATCCGGAATTGATATAAGTTTTGCAACAGATGTAATTATATATCATGCCATGTCAAGTTATAAACATCAAGCTATTGGACGGGCTTATAGAGTTGGAAGAGAAATACCATTAAATGTTCATACATTATTATATGAACATGAAGTTGAATAAAATTATGAAACGATTCTTACTATAATTTCACACATTAAAATTATTAAAATAGCCATTATTAATAATAATAAAATTTCATAAGTTTTATCATTATCATTATCTAATATATTTTTAATTTTATTATCTTGTTTATTTTTATTATTATTTTTATTATTATTTTTTTTATTATTATTTAATTTATTATAATTATTATTATTTTTTTCATAATAATCATCAATATTATTAAGATAATTATCATAATTAATACCATAATAATTATCATTAATATTTTGATTAGGATCAAAAGTATTATCATTAATAGTAAAATTATTATTTGAATTATTATTTGGATTAAAAGTTGTATTCATATTATTAATAGTATTATCATAATGTATTTTAGCTTCTTCTTCAATAGGAAAACGATATGGTGGTGCTTGTAAAGGTTCACAATGATTTAATGTAGTTTTATAAGTTTGTATATCACGTCCTTTATCAAAATTAATTAATGGAGTATCAGATTTTTCAAATTTATCATATGATTCAATAGTATCAAATTCAATTTTATTATCTTTTTTCTTTTTCTTTTTTTTATTAATAGGTATATTATAAGCTTCATCTAAATTAGCATACAACATATTTTATCTTTAATATATAAAACAAATAAAATGGAAGAAACAATAAAATTGATAATACTAATAATATTAGTATTATATGTAACAATAATAGCATTAAATCCATCAATTAAAAATCCATATTGGATATTATTAATACATGAAAATCCATGGTTATTATTAATATTGGTATTATTATCATATTATATAATGCAATGGGATTTAAAAATAGGTTTATTAATATTAATAATATGTATAGCAGTATATTTGGATATTATATTAATAATAAAGAAAGAAGAAAATGATTGAACCATTATCATTAATGTCAATTGCAATAATACACATTGGAAGTAAATATTTAACATTAGAATTAACAGATTATCAAAAAAAATTATTAAAAAGTCCAATAGCTCAATTAATAATATTATTATGTATAATTTATACGTCAACAAAGGATATATTAAAGACTATAATAATAGTATTAACAATATATTTATTTATTTATGTAATATTAAATGAAAATCATCCAATGTCAATTGTTTTACCAAATATAAATATAAAGAAACGTTATTTAAATAGTATGATAATAAATTTATAAAAATAAAGTATTTTATTTAATTTAGTAATTATTTTTTTATAAGTATATCTTTTAGATATATTACTAATTTTATGAGAATATTAATAATAACTATTTGTATAAAATTCTTGATAATTATTTCAATTTGAAATAAATGAATATTATTATTAAAATAATAAATCTGATTATCCTAACTATTATAATTTTATCTATATAAATTTATTTATATAAATTATTGAAGAAACATGAATATTTTAATAAAGAATATCCTCTTAAGTTAAAATATTATATAAAAGAAAATTTAATAATAAAAAAATGATATATATAAAAATAAATCCTATAATATAAATATATTATAATGCCGTTATATTCAAGTTTATCATATAATATAGAACAAGATTTGGATATAGAAGAAGTAAAAGGTATTCAATTTTCAATATTAAGTCCAAATGAAATTTTAAAAAGATCAGTATGTGAAATAACAAAAACTGATACATATTCAGCAAATGAACCAGTAATAAATGGATTATTTGATATAAGAATGGGAGTTTTAGCTTTAGATAGATTATGTGGAACATGTGGATTAAAAGCAAGTTTATGTCCAAATCATATGGGACATATAAAATTAGAAACTCCATTATATCATGCAATGTTTTTTGATATAACAAAAAAATTATTAAAATGTGTATGTTTTCATTGTAGTAAATTATTTGTAACAAAAGAAACTACAAATCAAAATTATAAAGATGAAATTACTAAAATATTAAATATAAAAAATAATCAAAAAAGATTTGATGCATATGTAAAATTTGTATCAAATATTCCATCAAAAGTAAAAATAGAACAAGGATGTGGATTTGATGGTTGTTTAGGATGTGGTAATTCTTTACATTATAATGTAAAAAAAGATACAATAAAATTAAAATTAGAGTATGGTGATGGTGAAGATGGTGAAAAATATGAAATGGATATATTACCAGAACAAGTATTAAAAATATTTAAAAGATTAAGTGATAAAGATATAGAATTATTAGGTTTTAATTCAATTTGGTCCAGACCAGAATGGTTAATTAGTACTATACTTCCTGTATGTCCACCAGCAGTTAGACCAAGTGTTATTGAAGAAAGTGGTCAAAGAAGAGAAGATGATTTAACACATAAATTATGTGATATTGTTAAACATAATTTATTATATAAAGAAAAAAAAATAAAAAATGCATCAGTTGATATATTATCAAAAATAGCATATGCTTTACAATATCATGTATTTACACTATTAGATAATTCTATACCAGGATTAGCACCATCATTACAAAGAAATGGAAGAAAATTAAAAAGTGTATCAGATAGAATGAAAAAAAAAGATGGTCGTATTCGTGGAAATTTAAATGCAAAAAGAGTTGATCAATCAGCTCGATCTGTAATTACACCAGATCCATATATATCTATAGATCAATTAGGTGTTCCTATAAAAATAGCAATGAATTTAACATTTCCAGAAATTGTTAATAAAAATAATTTTACTGATATGCAAGAATTAGTAAGAAAAGGGCCTGAAGAATGGCCTGGTTCAAAATATATTAATAAAGGAGGAAAAAATGGTAGAACAATTAATTTAAAATATTGTCCAAGATCTGATGAAGCTAATAATTTAAAAATAGGTGATATTGTTCATAGACATTTACAAGATGATGATTATGTTTTATTTAATAGGCAACCATCATTACATAAAATGTCTATGATGTGTCATCGTGCTAAAGTTATGCAATATAAAACTTTCAGATTAAATGTTTTAGATACACCACCATATAATGCAGACTTTGATGGTGATGAAATGAATATGCATTATCCACAAACAGTTCAAACAATGAATGAATTAAGAGATTTAGCTTATATACCATATATGATTATAAGTCAAAAAGATGGAATACCTATAATTGGTATGGTTCAAGATGTATTATTAGGATCATATAGAATTAGTGATAATAAAGTTAAAATAGATTGTAAAGATGTATATAATTTACAAATGGTTAATTCAAATTTTCAAGGATCAATGAAATATAAAAAAGAATATACAGGAAAAGAAGTATTTTCATTAATATTACCACCCAATATTAATACAGAAATTGGTAAATTTAAAGTTATTAATAGTGAAATAATTGAAGGAAAATTAGGAAAAAATTCATTTAAAAATAGATCAAAAGGATTAATACCTATAATATATCATGATTTTGGTCCAAAAGTTGCTATGAAATTTATGGATGATACACAACGTTTAATATGTAGATGGTTAATGTTAGATGGATTTAGTGTTGGTTTAAGTGATTTAGTTATGAGTGAAGATAATAATAATAAAATTAAAAATATCATTAATGATTATAAAAAACAAGCTTATCTTAAATTAAATCAATTTAGAAAAGGAGAATTAGTTAATACTGGTATATTTGATAATGAAAAATTTATTGAAAATGAACTTATTAATATTATGAATTTAATTAATAAAGATGTTCAAAATGTATGTATGGATGGTAAAATACTTAATGATGATACCAATCGTATGATTAATATGGTTAATTCTGGTAGTAAAGGAAAAGAAAGTAATGTTACACAAATTATGGGTTGTGTTGCACAAGTTAAAGTTGAAGGAAAACGTATTCCTTATGGATTTACTAATAGAACTTTACCTCATTATCAAAAATTTGATGATGGACCAGAAGCAAGAGGTTTTGTTGAAAATGGATTTATTCACGGATTAACACCACAAGAAGTATTCTTTCATGCAATGGGAGGTAGAGAAGGTTTAATAGATACTGCTGTTAAAACATCAGATACTGGTTATATTCAACGTAGATTAGTTAAATCTATGGAAGATGTTAAAATATATTATGACTTTACTGTAAGAAATGCAACAGGTGTAATTGTTCAATTTTTATATGGAGAAGATGGTATGAATGGTTCAAAAATTGAAAGTCATGATATTAAAAATTTAATTAATATGAATAAAATAGAATTAGAAGAAAATTACTTATTATCCGAAAATGATATATTAAAAGTTTATTTATATAAAAAACAAGAAATTGAAACTATTAAATTTTATAAAGATTATAGAGAATTATTTGATGAATTAATTCAAGATCGAGAAATTTTAATTACTAAAGTATTTGATAATAAAAATAATGAAGAAATATTATATCCTATACCATTTAAACGTATATTAACAAATGCATTAAATCAATTAAAAACATTAAATATTGGTAAACGTAAATCAGATTTAGATGGAGGATATATTTTAAATAAAATTAAATGGATTAAAACAAATTTAATTGTCGGAATTAATAAAAAATGTTGCTTATTCTTTAGAATATTATTAAATATATTTTTAAATCCAAAACAAATATTAATTAAATACAATTTTAATAAACAAATATTTGATTATATTATTGATAAAATTATTAAATATTTTAAACAAAGTATTGCACAACCAGGTGAAATGGTTGGTATTATAGCTGCACAAACTATTGGAGAAATGGGAACTCAAATGACTTTAGATTCATTTCATGTTAGTGGAACAGATGCTGCCGTTAATGCTACAAGTGGAGTTCCCAGATTAAAAGAATTATTAAGTGTTAGTAAAAATATCAAAACACCCATGATGCATATATACCTTAAAGAAGATATATCAGAAATTTCAAAAAATTTAAATGATACTAATACTGATAATGAATTAATACAAAAAAATAAACAAAACGTATTAAATATAAAAAATAATATTGAAATTATTAGATTTGCTGATATTATTGATAAAAGTGAAATATATTGGGATGATGGTCAATTATCTGAAATACATAATGATAACGAATTTATAGATTTGTTTAATGAATTTAAAAATGATTGTAATAAAAGAGAAGATGAATTTAGTAATTTAGTTCTTAGAATGATATTTAATAAATCAAAATTATTAGAATATAAATTAAATATGATTGACATATATACTTCACTTAATTTATATTATGAAAATATTGTTGAATGTATATATAGTGATGATAATTCTGAACAATGTATTATGCGTATTAAAATGATAGAAAATTCAGATTGTATATATGAACAAGAAGATCATTTAACTTTATTAAAAGCTATTGAATATAATATTATATATAATTTATTAATTAAAGGTATTAAAGGTATTAAAAAAGTATCATTAGAAGGAATTGAAAATATTGAATATAAAGATAATGAATTTAAAAAAGTTCATAAATGGTCTTTAAATACAGATGGATCCAATATGAAAGAAATTCTTTTAAATGTAAATGTAAATTCTTATAAATCAAAATCTAATGATATTAGAGAAATATATGAATTATTAGGAATTGAAGCTGCAAGAAAAGCTTTAGCTATTGAATTAGAAAATGTTATCGGAGAAGGTAAATTAAACTATAGACATTTATCATTATTAGTTGATACTATGACCAGTAGAGGTCAATTAATGTCTATTGATAGACATGGTATTAACAGAAGTGATGTTGGACCATTAGCTAAATCTTCTTTTGAAGAAACTACCGATATGTTAGTTAATGCAAGTATTTTTAGTGAATATGATAATTTAAATGGTATTAGTGCTAATGTTATGTTAGGACACAAAGCACCATGTGGAACAGGTGACTTTAATGTACTTATTAATGAAAATAAATTTATTAATGTTATGAAAAATTTTAATAATGTTATCATTCAAAATAATAATACTTTTGATGAAGATATTAATCAAGATGATATATTCATTAATATCAATTTACCTGAAGTTAAAAAAAATAACTCTAAATGTTTCGATCGATTTATTTAATTTTTAATAAAATCATCAAAATTATTTACATTCCTATCATTTTCAAATATTTTCGTATTTTTACCATTATATTTTATAATTGTCGGATAATAAAATAAAAATTTAGAAATTTTTTTTGATACCTTATTCATTCTAAATAATTTTGATTCTATCTCATATATATTTATATTTTTATTCTTATTTTTTGCTTTTTTCCATTCCTTTTTCATTAATCTACAAAATCTACAATCATTCATTGTTAATAAATAAATTGCATCTTTTTCTATTTTAAATTTTTTTTCATAATCTTCTAAATTATTTATTTTTATTGTAACCATTTATTTATATTATATTATAATAAAAATGTCTTTTTATAAAATTTCTTCTGATATTTCTTGTAATAATATGATTAAATTAACTAAAAAAAATCAAGATGAAAACCATAATCTATTTTTATATAAAATGTTAAGTAAAAACTGTGGTTCTGGTAATAATGATGGATACCTTATTCCTGGTGAATTAATTAATGTTAAACATTGTCATAATAAACGCTCTGATTATGATTTAAATTGGTGGGATAATAAATATAATACATGTGTTGGTGAAGAATTTAATATTAATACTAAATCTAAATTAAATAATATTTGTAATTATATTAATGATATACCCAATAATAATAAACTTAAAAATAAATTTAATTGTAATAATAATAATTCTTGCAACCCACCTGACTTCTCTAAAGCTAATATTGTTAATTGTAAAAGCCATATCAAAATACTTAATAAAGAAACTGATAAATTAGAAAATTATTGTCCACAAACATTCAAAGACTTTAATTATGGAAATATCAAAAGTTGTGATTTAACTAATAATAATACTACTATCAGTTATAATAATATCAATTGTATTGGTTCTGATATTTATTGTTAATTTTATATATGTATTAAATAAATGCCTACCAGTAGATATAATGAAGCAAATCATCGAAAAGATTTTAAAAAATTAAAAGGTAAAAAATTATATTATTTGGAGAGAATTAAAAAACTTAAAACACGTGCACTTAAATTAAATTTAGAAGCTTCAAATTTATTAATTAATAAACAAACAAAATTAAATACATCAAGAAATCTAAATTTAGAAATTATAGAAATTAAAAGAAATATTAATCAATATAACCGATCAATATTAAAAAATAAAAATAATACTTTAAAAATACAAGAATTAAATAAATTAAAAAGTGATAATGAAAAAACACAAAATCAAAAAGAAATTAAATTATCACTTATAGAAAAAGAAATTAAAAAAATTGAAGATAATAAGAATGATAAAATAAAAAAAATAAATTCTGATGAAATAAAAATATCTAAATATAACGAAATTATTACAAATATTAATAAACATCTTGAAAAATTTGATGAATATGGAGATAGAAAAATTAGTAATATCGGTTCTGTTCGTAGATTAACAAGTTTAGTGAGTAGAAATTTAGGAAGTAGACAATTTGTAGTTGATTCAAAATCAAGAAGTGATAGTAATAATAAAAGTTCTAATAGTACTGATATAAAAACACATCAAGATATAGATGTAGATTCAGATGCAGCTGCAGAAAAAGCACTTGCAGAACTTATTAGAGATATGGATATTGAATCAAGTAACAAACCCAGACTTAAATAAAAGGTTGAAAAAAATAACAAATGGTAGAAAAAATAATAATAAATTTAGTTGATATTATAAAAATACTTCTAATCAAAACAAAGAATTATTAAAATAAATTATTATTCACATAATAATTTATAAAACATTATTAAAATCTTTTCTTCTTCTCTTAAATTATTATATAATATATATAATTCATACATTATATGGTATATAACATCATTATCATTATCAATATTTATTATAGTTTTTTTAAATTCAATATAATTTAATATTTTTTGAATAATTTCATTTTTAATAGAAATTGGTAAATATAATTCAGCATTAGTTTTAAAAAAAAAATAATTGTATTTATTATTTAAAATTAAATTATTTTCTAATAGCCTTTTAGTTTT
>Ga0222719_10003953_pt1 | contig 13089 bp, 6 predicted proteins | sample C33_34DmetaG_FD_165039 | JGI IMG/M metagenome (GOLD analysis project Ga0222719, IMG submission 165039) | Estuarine water microbial communities from San Francisco Bay, California, United States - C33_34D | ecosystem: Environmental > Aquatic > Marine > Unclassified | place: USA: California...
TAGGCAGTAAGTAATTCAATCAATTTGGATCGGGGGAGCCTTTGCTCCCCCCTTTTTTATTACAATGGTTTAACATGAAACCAATGAAACACATCTTTTTAGCATGCAGCCTCTTTCTTAGCACCCTGGCTGTGTCAAATCCTGTGGAAACAGGGCATGCAAGAGCAAGTTTAATTACAAATCTACAAAGTTCTCAGCAAGAGTCTTTTTATGTAGGTGTGCGACTAGAGATGCAGGAAGGTTGGCACACTTACTGGGAAAATCCAGGTGATTCTGGAAGCCCGTTTGAAGCGAAATGGAATGTTGATGAAGGTATTATTGTTGAGAATGTAGAATGGCCTACTCCAGTAACAATCCCCTATCCACCCCTGATGACATTTGGCTATGAGGGCGATGTTGTTTTTCCATTCAAAGTTTTTCGTTCTCTTGATTCAGAACTTTCTACTATCAATGTTGATTTTGATTTTCTAATTTGTGCAGATATTTGCATTCCAGAAAAAGCATCTTTAACTCTTGATTTATCATCTACAACTCCTAATGTTCTAGTTGATGAAGCTATACAACAGCTTCCATTAAAAATAATTCAAACTGATAGCGTGGTTGAGGGCGATAGTTTAAAAACTAAATTTAAGTTTTCTCAACCCATACAGAATGCATACCTTTTTCCAAGACAAGATAATTTATTTGCCTACACACCAACTCAGCAACTTGTCAGTCTGGGTGATGACCTTTATGAAATTACTGTTCCTGTCTTAAAAGATGAAGTGGCTTCTTTTTCAGGTATTTTGAGCATCAATGGTGAGGGATTTCAAATTGAAGAACAGCTGGAATCGAGCCCTGGTATGTCTTTATGGCAAGCCATATTATTTGCTTTGATTGGTGGGTTAATTTTGAATTTAATGCCCTGTGTATTTCCAGTTATTTCTCTTAAAGTTTTAAGTTTTGTCTCCATGGGAGGTGACGATAATAGCAAAATCAGAAATCACGCCCTCTCCTTTGTTGGTGGAGTGATGTCCACATTTTTATCAATTGCTACAGCCTTAATCATTATAAGGTCGACAGGATCAATGATCGGCTGGGGCTATCAACTGCAGTCTCCTGCAGTGGTTGGAATTTTGACACTCATCATGCTTGGCATTGGTCTTATCCTTTTAACGAATATCAATTTTGCATCAGGCTTGACCACTCTTGGGTCGTCTGTGCAATCTCGAAATGACTATTCGGGTTCTTTTTTCACTGGCGTTTTGGCTGTGGTGGTTGCATCTCCTTGTACCGCTCCGTTTATGGGAGCTGCCATTGGCTATGCCCTCTTACAACCCTCCTTCGCAACACTACCAATCTTTCTTGCACTCGGCTTAGGTTTTGCAGGACCATATTTATTGTTGGCCCTAAAACCTCAGTGGATCAGTGCCCTTCCACAGCCTGGGGCTTGGATGGAAACACTTAAACAATTCTTTGCTTTTCCTATGATCGCGACGGCTCTTTGGCTCATGTGGGTCTTCATGGTGCAAACCTCAGGAGATGCTCTAATTTTATTGCTGCTGCTTGGATTGATACTTGGGATAGCAATTTGGATGATTGCAACATTTAAAGGTCGATGGAAATGGATTGGAATGCTCGCAACTCTTTTAGCAGCTGTGCAGGTTTTTAACAATCTGCCTGAAAATACCAGCGGCATGGTTGCAGACTCCTCTGCTGAACAATGGAGCCTAGATATAGAATCTGATTTGCAAGCTCAAGATCAAGCCTATTTGATTAACTTTACGGCAGCTTGGTGCATAACCTGCCAAACCAATGAGAAAACAGCATTTGCCAGAGACAAGGTGAAAGAATATTTAGCAGATCAAAATATTACATATATCAAAGCTGACTGGACGAATCGTAATGAAGAAATAGCTGTTGGATTAGCAAAATATGAACGCACTGGGATTCCATTGTATATTTTCTGGAAACCTGGCATGCCTGGATCAAAAATCTTACCTGCTGTGTTGACTGAAGACATGCTAATTAAAGCAATGCAATGAAAACATTTTTAACTCTTTTAGCTGCCTTAGCTATTTCAAGTTCCGCTAATGCTGCTGACATTAAATTACAAAATCCATCCATCAACGAGAAGGCTCCAAATTTTATAGCCGTAAATAGTTATGGCAAAACAATTCAACTATCTGATCTTAAAGGCAGTCCGGTCATACTGGAATGGACTAATCATGAGTGTCCCTATGTGGCAAGACATTACAATGAAAACAACATGCAAAGCATTCAAAAGATGGCTAGTGATGCAGGGATTATTTGGTTGAGCATCATTTCCTCCACTCCTGGTGATCAAGGTCATGTTAGCCCAGAAACAGCTAATGCATTAACAGACTCCAGAGGGGCCAGCCCTACCCATGTCTTGCTCGATGAATCGGGCGAGGTTGGTATGCTGTATGGAGCTAAAACCACACCCCACATGTACATGATTGATGCAAATGGAATTCTTAGATACAAAGGCGCCATTGATGATATTGGTCGTGGTATGCAGTTTTTTAATGCCTCTTTTAACAAAGCAACAAACTATGTCAGCTCCCAAATGGATCAACTAGTTGCCAATCAATCACTAGCTATAAATTCGACCACTGCATATGGCTGCAGCGTAAAATATAACTACGACTAACTGCAAATAGTTCGCACAGACTTTTCAAAAGGTGTTTTTTTAGAAAGTCTGGGCTAATATAGATTCAAAAATATTGCACTTAAAATGAATTATCCTGCATTTGAAGTTTTTGGCACTCAGCATTTAGTTACTTTGTTGATATGTGCCCTGGTGATTTACGCATATCCCAAATACTTTGCAAATCAAAGTCCAGCCAAGCAGACTCAAGGTGGAAAAATTCTTGCAGGCATTATGATTTTACACATGGTGACACAGCCCATTTACGATGTGTTGCTATTTGATCTGCCCTGGAAAGGTGAATTCCCTATGCACATGTGTGACTTTTCAATGTTGGCAATGATTGTGTACCTCCTAAAACAAAATGCACCAAAAATTCTTTTTTACTGTGCTTATTTTTGGGGTATCTGCGGTGCAACCATGGCTCTGGCAACGCCAGATCTAATTTACGGATTTCCTCATGGAGAATACTCACCATTTTTCTGGGGTCATAGCTTAATTATATTAGCGGTTTTTTATGTCCTAATGGTTAACAAGGAAAGACCTATCCTGAGTGATATACCTAAAGTGATTGGTGTCACTCTGGCGCTATTAATTTTTGTCTACATTGCCAATCTTATAATTGGGCCTCCTGCAAACTATTGGTATCTGGCTGATCGACCTGTTGAAGGCACTTTAATGGATTATTTTCCAGATCCTCCGCTTCATTTGATTGGAACAATTCCATTGGCAGTCATTCTGTTTTATATTGCTTATTTGCCGCTACAGATAAAAGATAAATTTAAACAGAAATAAGCCATATGAAACTTGAACCAAATGTTTGGTTTGATGAGGTTGTTAAAACCTATCATCTCATTTCACCTCACATACATCATACGCAACTTGTTACTTGCCCTGATCTAAATGAAGAATTGGATGGCAGATTCCTGTTCAAGCCTGAGTCTTTACAAATTACAGGCTCTTTTAAAGTTAGGGGTGCACTTTCTGCTATCTCAAGACTTTCTAAAGATGAATTGAAGCGAGGCGTGATAGCCTATTCTTCTGGTAATCATGCTCAAGGTGTTGCGCATGCAGCCAAAGTATTTGACACACCAGCAACAGTGGTGATGCCAAAAGATGCTCCTGAGAGAAAAATTGCCAATGCGAAAGCTTTGGGCGCTCAAGTAATTCACTACGATCGACGGACTGAAAGTAGAGAAGAGATGAGTAGAGAGATAGCCAAAGAAAAAAATCTGGTCATTATTAATCCTTATGATGCTCTCGAAACAATTTATGGCCAAGGCACAGCGGCTTATGAGGTCATTAATGATGCTAAAAACCCTAAACTCGATAACGCTATTATTTGCGCAGGCGGTGGCGGTCTGACCGCAGGCTCATGCATTTCTATCAAACACATTAATCCTGAATGCAATGTCTTCACAGCTGAGCCTGAAGAATGGAACGATCATCAACTGTCTTTTGAAAAAAATGAGAGAGTTGCAATGGACACCAACCGAGGTGGATTATGTGATGGATTGCTGACACCCACTCCGGGAGCAATACCCTTTGCTATCAATACTCATTTTGGTGTTAAAGGTTTATCAGCATCGGATCAAGCAGTCTGTAACGCGATGCACTTTGCATTTAATCGCTTAAATATAAAACTTGAGCCTAGTGGAGCCGTGGCCTTAGCATGCTTGTTAGAAAACAAAGAAAAGTTCAGGGGTTCAAGAACCTTGGTGATGCTATCTGGAGGTAATGTTGATCAACAAACCTTTGCTGAGTGTTTAGCTAAAGCTAGTCAGTAGAGTCCTTATTCTCTGGATTGACCAGATCATCAATTCCGGTTCCACCTGTCATGACATCGACAATCACACCAATGACCATGTTGAGTAAAATCACGGCATTGATGATGATAAAAGATACAAAGAAAATCCATGCATAAGGATAGACATCTATCACTTGCGCCATAATGTTTGCCCAATCATCATAAGTAGCAACTTGCACTAAAGTAATTAAAGCCAGGCCTATGTTGCCCCAATTTTCTGGGTCCACCTTACCAAAGAACATGGTACCTATAGCACCCCATACATACATAAAGATGAACATGAGCAAGGCTATAAAACCGACTCTTGGAATGGTCTTAATTAATGAATCGATAATATGACGGAAAGCTGGAACAACGGTGATGATTCTTAGTACTCGAATAATTCTTAACAATCTAGCCACAAAGACACTTTCAACATTGTTGATTGGTACCAAGGATATGGTCACAATTAAAAAATCAAAAATGTTCCAACCATCGCTAAAGAATTTAACCAAAGAACGCTCAGAAATCATTCGGATAATAATCTCAATCAAGAAAAATACGGTAATGGCATAGTCGAATAGATCTAAGTAAACCGTGTACTCTGGGGGTATGTCATAAGAGCTAACACCCGCATAAACAGCAGATGCCACAATCACAGCAATCACAATACCGCTAAAGGCTTTACTGTTTCTAACTTTTAGAAAAAAATCTACAAACGTATTCATATCAGCTCCTAATCATAAAGATAAGTTTTTCATTTACAACCATTTCAATCAATCAACCAAATAAATACCTTCAGCAAAATAAAAATCATTGGCCCCAGCCGTGCCAGTATCACCTGATTTATACAAGTTCACATTCACCCTGCCGCCACTCTCATCGGGCGATGAATCGCCGTATAAGGCTCCAGCAACCGATGCGCCACCTAACCATAGATTGTCTAAACTATCGGTTGAATTACCCGTGTAGGTATTATCGGTGCCGGTAATAGCAACTGAGAATGAGGTAAAGCCTGCATTATCAACAATCGGATTCTTATCATCAAAATTGGTGAAGGCTAGAGTGCCTGAGTAACCGCTGCTACCCCAATCAAAAGTTGCTGCGACATCAGCAGTCGTAGTGTATTTATGCACATCGTAATTGGTGCCGGTTTGATTGAAACGATAGGCCACATTCATCACCGCCGCCCCACTCATCGACGCTGAACCTGAAGTTGGTATTTCACTTTGATCAACCACTTCTCCGCCAACCCAAGTCCCCAAATGCACCGAAGCATTCTGGGTGCCAGAATTGGGTGAGACATCAGCCGCGCTCATGGCCCAAAAGCCCCAAGTTGAATAAGCGGTATCTGGCATCGAATCGTTGCCGCCTGTGTGGAATAAATCGGTGTCTTCTTTATCTAAGGTGTTATAGGAGACCATGACTCCGGCTAAGTTATTGGAGCCACCTGAAGTCCCATCAATTTGCGCGCCATCGTCTTGAATCTCAGCTGCAAAAACTTCACTTGAAATGTAAGCTGATTTTGCTTCACCGTTGGTGGCATCACCAAACTTTAAAGTCATAGAGCCGGTATCAATCGTGCTCCAATTAGAGGTGTAATTATTCGAAGGTGCGGCACTGATGGTCATAGGTGTGACCACCTGAACATCATCGTTGGTGGTATCAAAGGTAAAGGTTGCAAGCGTACTGCTTGATCGAATCGATGAAAGCTGAGAGTTACCTGTGCCACTGACATTAAATTCTAAAATGCCGCTGAAAAATCCGCTGTAACCCGTGGCACTTGAGGAGTAAAAATCTGAAGATCTAAAATCACTTAGGCTTGCATAGTCTGAATAAGATGAGCTTGAAGGTTTAACGTCTTGAACCACAGCAGAAACATTAAAGGAGCCGGTGCTGAAGGTATCGTTGTTAGAGTTGTAATTAACCCCCAAAGTCATGCTGCCTGACTTGTAAGGATCAGAAGATGTGATCATGGCGCCGCCAGGTTGATTGGAGCTATCACCCCAAAAGCAGCCACTATCATTGGAGGTTGCGCACTCAATTGGAGAAGTACCATAATTAATACCCAGACCATCATTATCTGCATTGGTGGCACCCTGATAGGACCAATAATGGTAACCATCCATGCCCAAGCCAGTATCTCCAGCTGAATATCGAGTTGTATCATTTTTTCGATAATCCACGTTAGATATCACAACATTTAGAAGACTTTGTTGATCATCTCGAGTGGTGTTACCTGAAGCACCGTCATAAGAATCTTTCAAAGAAATTTGCGCCCAAAGGCCAACTCCTACTCCGCTTGGATTGAGAACTTGCCACCACATGGATTGACCTTCAGGCAATTCATTGGTGCTCCCATTGAATCTAGAGGTATCAAGCATGTCAGAGCTATCAAGGGCGATGCTAGAAAAATCATAGTAGTTTTCATAGGTATTGCATGCTGAGGCATCATTCCCTGTACCTAAGCAGTAATTGTGACCAACATCGCCATAAGACCACAGCGTTTTTGGAATAAAGTTAGGAATAAAGTAATCATTGCTACTTCCACTGGCTGCAAAGTTTTCAATAGGAATCACTGCCATGGCAATGACTCGCTTGTTGCTGTCTGTAAAGGATACAAAATTAGCATCGGTATAGACTTCACCTGCCAGGGTTACTTGATCTTCATAGAGATTATAAGTAGATGTAGCAGCAGCGTTTTGTGTTCCTGATGCTGGTGCAAAAGTTATGCCGCCATTTCCATCTACAGATCCATAACCTTCATCACCGTCCTGCGCGGTAAAATGATAGTCATGGAAAAGATAAGCTTCATAGGCACTATTACAGCTTCTAGCAGAGTTAGCCGACGTGCTACTTTGAAAGGAGCATGCACTTGATAATGAAAGATCACCAGTTAAACCGATTGCAAGGTTGTTGGAAGAATCGTTTTTGGCTGGTATTGATCCATATCTAAATTCAATGTTGCCCGTATTATAATCAAGCACTATCTCATAGTTACTATCATATGCAGCATTATCCGGCCTTCTTAGTTCATAGCTTCGGTACCAGCCAATAATAAATAGACCTGTTGAAGCAGTTTGGTCAACATAATATAACTTAGTGCCAGTAGAATTGTCGCCGCTGTATACCTGGGCATTCCACCATGGGAACAAAGAGTAATTCAAAGCTTCGCCACTGAGTCCAATATTAGAAGGTTTATTGCTTTCATCCCAGATCCGATCAGCAAAAAGCGTATCAAGTGCATAACCTTTTTGACCTATAGTAGTAGATGGCAAATAACTATCGCTCCCCCGAGATGCAGTATTACTTCCAGTAGCGATTTGGGCATAACCATTTGAAAATACCCAGAGCTGAGTAATTGATTGATCGTAGTAAGTGAACGCAGAAGGGAGTGTAACCTTACCATAAGCATGCCGTGTATCATCGCCATTCACTGTATTTCCATCGATCCAGTCAATCTCGATACCGTTAAGACTATTGTCGACTCCATTTAAGAGATCATCACTGCTGTCCCAAGTGGGTGTGTAATCAGTTACGCTGGTATAGCTGCCTAACTGTGAAGTGTAAGAAATATCTGCTGCTGCCTTATCAGTGGTCATGAACCAATATTCTGCGCCTTCTAGTCGTCCTGCAGTCAGGAAGTCAGCATTGGCTATGGTGGTGGTGACTGCCGTGCCAAGAGGGCTGTAATACTTGCCATCAAGTGCAGAAGAATTTGGTGCAAAAGCAAATTGACCATTGCCTGAGGTATCAACGGGGAAATAATAGCGCCAATTGAGTGCGGTTCCAGAATTGATTTCCACCGGCACATAGTTATTAGACGTATCGTCCACTGAAGTAATGGCAGTTGAATTGGTAGTACCGACTTGCTCTAAAGTGTAGGCAGCGAGGCTTGATCCAGACGGACCACGAGTGGCTGTTGCACTAAAGCCACTTATTGAGGCTGAGTTGTAGTCAGCAGAATATCGCAGCACTGCCGATTCAAGTTCTTCAACGTTACCCACATTAACGGTAAAGGCATCGGTGGTTGTGTTGCCTCCTGCGGTGGCAGTCAAAGTTAAACTATAGCTTTGAGCCGTCTCAAAATCCAAGGTCGCATTGGTGGTTACATTACCAGAGCTGTCGACTGCAAAATTACTGCTGCCGGTTCCACTGAGTGCGTAAGAGACGGTTTCGCTCTCTGGATTGGTAATGCTCGAGCTGCCAACAGAAGTACCTGAGCTTAAAGATTCTGCTAAGGCTGCGCCGCTATTAGCCAGGGTTACTGCCAAGCTATTAATTTTTAAATCTGAAACACTTAATGTAAAAGTTTCAGAAGTGGTGGTCACCCCATCGGTCGCGGTGATGGTAAATTCATGCGAAGTCTTGGTTTCATAATCTAAAGCGCTGGCCAAGGTGACTTCACCGGTTGAACTATCAATCGAAAACTTATTATCAGCATCTGTTAAGGAGTAGGTCACAGTGCCTTCAGCATTAGAGTTGGAAGAAGTGGCTATAGTGGTACCCGTTGAAAGACCCTCACTTTGAGCAGCGGATGCTAAGCTAGCACTCAGAGATAAATCTACATCTGTAATATTAATCGTTAGGCTATCAGTTACTGTGTTGGTGCCATCGGTTGCTGTGAGGGTTAATGAATAAGAGGTGGTTGTTTCATAATCCAAACTTGCTGCTGTGGTAATAGTGCCATTGGATGAAACGGAAAATTTATCACTATCGGTGCCTGAAAGTGAATAAGTAACCGTTGCGCTGCCATCGGTTGTTGTGGCAGTGGTGGTTACGCTTGTTCCTGAAGTCGCTGTCTCGCTAAGGCTGATTGAAGAGTTAGCCAATGCAATAGAAAGCTCGGTGACATCATCCACGATGATGTTAAGTGTATTTGAGGTGCTGTTTGCTCCATCGCTGGCAGTCAAGGTTAGAGAGTATGAAGTGGCGGTCTCATAATCCAATGCACTGGATAAAGTAATGTTCCCTGCAGAGTCAACAGAAAAATTTTCGCTACCAGTTCCGCTCAATGAATAGGTAATGGTTTGTGCTTCAGGATCAGAGGCTGAAGCAGTTGCTATGGTAGTTCCGGTTGCAACATTCTCAGCAAAGGAAGATGCAGCCAATGAATTAGTCAGGCTTGGAGCCTCATTGATATCGCCAACATTAATGGTGAGCGTTTCAGAAACAGAATTAGCTCCATCCGAAGCCGTTAAAGTAATTGCGTACGCAGTTGTAGTCTCATAATCCAATGCACTGGATAAAGTAATGTTCCCTGCAGAGTCAACAGAAAAATTTTCGCTACCAGTTCCGCTCAATGAATAGGTAATGGTTTGTGCTTCAGGGTCGCTAGCAGAACTAGTAGCAATTGTAGTTCCAGTGGCTGTATTTTCCTGAAAAGCATTAAAGGCGATCGTTGCACTCAAAGATGGTGCTTCATTGACATCGGCAACAATCACGGTAATAACTTCAGTTGAAGCATAGGTACCGTCATCTGCAACCACTTTTAATTCATAAAAAGTTGCAGTTTCGTAATCTAACGCGCTAGCAAGGGTAATATTGCCGCTAGCATCGATACTAAAGTTATCGCTCCCAGTTCCGCTAAGTGTATAAGTCACAGCACTGCCCTCAGGATCGGTAGCATTAATGGAAGCGATGGCAGCTCCAACAGAAGAGGTTTCTGCAAATGAAGCAGCACTTAAAGTCGCTGCAATCGTAGCAGGCTCATCATCATTAATAACATTGATAGTAATTTCTTCGATAGTGGTATTGGTTCCATCAGAAATTTCTAGCGTTACTACTAACCTTGAATTAGCCTCAAAATCTAAATCACCCGTGAGAGTTATCTCACCGGTTTCAGAAACGGTCATTAGATCACTGCCACTGCCACTAAGAGAATATGAAAGAGCATTGCCTTCGGGATCAGTCGCGCTGAAAGTAGCTACCACTGTTCCAGCTGGAACTGTTTCAGACACATTAACTTGATTTGCAATTAGCTCACTGCTGATGGCTGCCTCGCTAATGGTATTAACAGGCTCAACTGCAAGCACTACGGCCTCATCCACATCAGTTACATCCAGCACGAAAGCAACCTCCTGAATATCGCCATTATCACTAGCAAATGTAACGGTCAATTCAACTCTTTCTTGTGATTCATGATCAAGCTCTTGGATAACTTCTAAAGAGTTAGTCTCTTGATTATAGGTAAATGCTTCACTGCCCTCACCCTCAATGGTTACCGTATAATTCTGTTCCCCTGGATTAACAATAACAAACTGAGCTAAACTTATTTCGGAAGTATTTTCATCAAAGCTTGTAAACACATCCTCAACCTCTACAACAAAAATAGGATCAACTTCTACGGTGGTTTCTTGCGTGGTTTCAGTTACCTCCTCGGCTACGTTTTCGGTTGTATCTTCATTAGCATCATCTGGCTCAACTGTTTCAAGCTCAATAGCTATTTCAAATTCTTCTGCTGTTCCCAGTTCTTCTGGAGCAACATCAGAAGATACATCTGAAACTCCTGATGAATCTAATAAGCCTTCATCAACTTCAATATCGGTTGAATCACCACCATCATCGCTTGCGACTTCGGTCTCAATCTCTGCAGGTGCTTCAGTTTCAGACTCAGTGGACTCAGGAGCAGTATCTTCGCTGGGAGTCTCCTCGGTTGTTGTCTCCTCGCTTGAAGTCCCCTCTTCTTCTTGAGTCTCCTCAGCTGGAGTTTCTTCTGCAGTAGATTCTTCCTCTTGGGTTTCCTCAGCTGGAGTTTCATCAGCAGGGGGCTCCTCTTCTGGGGCTTCTTCTGATGCTTCTAACTCTTCCTGCAAAGCATCTATGCTTTCTTCAGTCACTTCGACCGGCTTGCTAGGCTCAGAATCTTCACTTTCAACCGAAACTGAAAATCCTGGCTCAGTAACAGTGGTAGCGTAGTCTGGAGAACAACCAAAAGAACCCAAATCAACACAATTAGGCGTAACACTCATTTCGGTGCCGTAAAGGAATGTTGCATTGGTTTGGGATCCATTGGTCTGCACAATTCCGATGCCACCTCTAATTCCTACAGTCGCAGAATTGGTTCGAATTAAAGCAGGCTGCTTTTTGGTAACTTTTCCTCCAACGATCCTAAGCAATCCTCTAGCCGTTACCTCAAGAGAACCCTCAGCAGTCTCAGGATTATAGATAAATTTATCTAGAACAACGCTTGAATTAGGTCCCACTGAAAATGCTGTGCCATCAAGCAATAACATTTGCGCTCTACCAATGCCATCGGTTTCAATAGTGTGGTTTTGAATAATTTCATAGCCAGCATCGATAAGCTTGCGCTCTTGCTCTAAGGTAAGGTCAGTAGTATTTTTATTGACTGCAGATGCAACGCCTATTTGCTCTTGTGCTAATCCAGCATTGGAAAAAATTCCGGCAAATAGAAATATAGATAAGAATTTATACGTAAGTTTTATCATTATTTTAAACATTGGTAATTAATTTGCGCAGAAAAATTATTGGCTCTGCGTTTGTAAATGCTAATGGTGCTCCTAGAATCATTTAACACTAATCCCAAGTTCACAGACCAGCATGCTCCCATAGGTTTGAGTAAATTGAATCTCCAACTTTCTGCTTGATCATGCCGCGCTCCAAAAAGTGGATATTCATCATCATGAGATTTATCTTGGTAGCTATATTTTGATGAAAATTGCCAATCCTGCCCGATTGGCTGTGAATAACTTAATTCAAGTCCATAATTTTCATAGAACTCATAACCAACGCTCGCACGATAGTTTTCTAAGATAACCCTGTAACCATAAAGGGCTTGTGAGCCAGCCCAAACATAGCTTTGACCAAAACTAACTCCATTGATGCGCCCATTTTTTTGTCTTCCTGACCTAAAAATTTTCTCCTCTCTATAGTATGTAAACAACATAGATGAGCCATTGTCTAGTTGACCGCTATAATCTAGAGATATACGCCCACTTCTCAAAATTTCCTGTCGATTAAGAACAACCCGAAGAAGATTCATATTAGGTGCAAAGACTGGATCCTCTAGATTAAAAAAAGAAAAGAAATTTTCGTCTAAATTAAAATTTCTTCTAACGGAAAACACATTACTTTGCACATCAAATTGCTTGAACGTGTCTAATCGATCAGCCCCATAACTAAAAAAGTATTGAATGTTATCACCTCTTGGATGACTCAAATCTTGGTCAATACTCAATGAATAATTAAATAAAGAAGATCGATCGCTTTGCCTTTGACTTTCCGGATCAACGTCCAACAAAAAATCACCAATTTCAATAAAATCTGCATTAATGCCTGAGTTTCCATTGGTGGTTCGCTTAAAGCCAATACTAAGGGTTTGCTGCCACTGAAAAGGCTCTTCAGCGGAGACAATGGCCTCTAAGAATTGGTCAACTCTAGCTTCAACTTCTGAGGGAGGGTCATATTCTTTTACACTTTTTAGATAGTTATTAGCCAAGGCAAATGCGCCTAGACGAAAATACAAAACTCCCAACTCCAATCTGATTCTTGGTAACTCTGAGTCATAAATAAGCATTTGCTCAAAGACTCCAATGGCAGCCTCTAAATCTCCAACCATAATTGATAAATTAGCGTACTTAAAAAGTAATGATAAATTTGTTGGATCTTTAAAAAGTTGTTTAAACACCTCTTC
>Ga0222719_10003954_pt1 | contig 13085 bp, 20 predicted proteins | sample C33_34DmetaG_FD_165039 | JGI IMG/M metagenome (GOLD analysis project Ga0222719, IMG submission 165039) | Estuarine water microbial communities from San Francisco Bay, California, United States - C33_34D | ecosystem: Environmental > Aquatic > Marine > Unclassified | place: USA: California...
GTTGGTGGATTAGCAAAAGCTTTAACTAAAACAATTAAAGGTAAACAAAGAAGTAGTAAAAGATTAAGAAAAAATTATTTAAACCCAGACTATTTAGAAACTTTAAAACCTAAATCAGCTAAAGCAGTTTCTGAATCTAAGTTTAATAAATCTGCAAAAGATGTTTATGATTTATTAATGGATGGACAAATTACTGTTAAAGAAGCCGAGACTTATTTAAAAGATTATGGATATCGAAATGAAACTGTTAAAAAAATAGTTAGAAGTTTTAAAGAAGTTGGTTATGGACTTGGTGATGATTTTGTAAGTTATAGAGAGCCTTATGTAGTTGGTGGACTAATTAGATTATTTCACGGGTCAGGAAGATTCTTTAATAAATTTGATATATCAAAAGCTCAAAAAGGTGCATTAGGTAAAGGTTTTTATTTTACAGATGACAAAAAAATTGCACAAAAATATACTAATCTAACCGATAGAGATATTGATAAAATGTATGGTAAAAAATATAGAGATGAAGTAAAGAAAAGAAAAGCACAAGATGATTCTCCGTCTTTATATGAAGTAGAAGCAAATATAAAACCAGAAGAAACTATTTTAAATGGGAAACCATTAGCTGAACAAAACGAAATAGTTAGAGAAAAAATTGCAATGTTAGCTTTAGATTTATCTAAAAATCAAAGAGATAATATTAGATGGAACTCAGGAAATTGGTGGAGAGATTTAACAAAAGAATTAAATTCTGAAACAGATGAATTGTTTCCTTTAATAGGAATTAATGTAATTAAAAAAGATTTAACTAAATCAAAATTAAAAGGAAAAAGTTTAGGTGGAGATATAGAATATAATATCATGGAACCTTCAATTCTTTCTATTATTAATAGACAAAATTTATGAACATAAAACTTTGTAAATCTGAAATAAAACGACACGAGGGTGAAGTCTTAGAAATCTATTTAGATAGTTTAGGTTATAAAACTTTAGGAATTGGACATCTTTGTCAACCTCAAGACCCTGAATATAAATGGGAAGTAGGAACTAAAGTACCTCAAGAAGTTGTTGATATGTATTATGACGATGACTTCGATAGACACTACATGGAAGCTATACATGTCTTTGGAAGACACGAAGACTGGGATGAGCTTCCTGAAGTTATACAAAGAGTGTTAGTAAACATGTGTTTTAATTTAGGAGCTTCAAAGCTTTCTAAGTTTCGTAACATGTTGAAAGCTTGTAGAGAACATGACTGGGAGAAGATGGCTATTGAAATGGAAGATAGTCGTTGGTTTAAACAAGTGGGCAGAAGAAGTATTGAATTACAGAAAATGGTATTAGGAGCTAAGAATGATAGATAAATTAATACAGCCAGTGAGTAAACTATTAGATAAATTTATTCCAGATGCTGACACTAAACAAAAGATTGCACATGAGATTGCTACTATGTCTGAAAAACATATACACGAAATTGCTAAAGCACAAATAGAAGTCAACAAAGAAGAAGCTAAAGGTAATTGGTTTCAATCATCTTGGAGACCAGCAACAGCTTGGGTATGTGTTGCAGGTTTTGCAGTTAACTTTTTAATTAGTCCTTTATTAGCACCTTTTGGTATTGATGTACCACAAGCAGATACATCTACTATGCTACCTGTATTAATGGGTATGCTTGGTCTTGGTGGTATGAGAAGTTTTGAAAGAATAAAAGGCGTAGGCAAATGAGTGAGTTAGCCAAGGTTGATGATAAGTCAACTTTAAATATATCTCTTAGTTATCTTCTACAGATTATAGGTGTTATAGCTGTAGCTGTTTGGGGCTATGCTTACACTACTGAAAAAATAGATTTTAATGAAAGAGAGATACAAAATCTAAGAGCTAATCAAAATAAATATATATTCCCTGATATAAGAGTATTAGAAGAACAGGTGATAAAATTAGAAAAAGAAGTTATTGTATTAAGAACAGAGTTGGAGGCATATAAGAAACAAAATGGAAATAATAAATAAAATTAAAAATACTGAGTTCTATCAAAACTGGGCAAAGGCATTTGCTGTTTGTTACCCAATGATGGTAGAAGGTGACTTATCAGCATTAACCTTTACACATTTTTGGAAAGCTAATGTGACTGGTATTATTGCAGCTACTTTAGCATCGCTTACTAAGAAGTCTTGGTATCAAAACTTTATGCAACATAAATATGCACCAGCAATTATTCTAGGGGTTTGTACTTTTGTTGCAGACTTATTAGTACATCCAACTCACTTTGGTCCTTTTTGGACTGAAGCTTTAGCAACAGGAGTAGGTGCAGGTTTATTATCGGCTTTCTTTATTTACAAACCTTTATCAAAATAAATATGAAAGAAAAACTTAAATTTGAAATACCTGTTATCTCTATATTTATATTTTTATTTATAGTAAGTGTGTTAGAACAATTATGAAATTAAATGATAGAAAAGTATTACAAGTAGTTAATCTTTCTCCAAGTGAATCTTGGATAGAAAAAATTGTAGAGGTACATCCAATGAAACAAATTACTGTAGCTTCTATAATACAAGTATCTGTATTTGGTTTTATGTTATTAGCTTTTTGGATAAACGATAAATTAATATGAAACTAAAACCAACATTTAAAAGTTACAAAGCTGGACGGAACTGTAAATTCTGTATGTTTTTCTGGTCTATGCTAATTATGTTCTGGTCTTTGCAGTCTATAATAAAAATAATCTAAATTTTACAGTAAAAATAGTTAAATCCTCTCAGAGGAACAGAGAAACTCTGTATTAAAAAGTTCTTACATCTGAAGCAATCGTATTAGGTACTATCAGATATGTTAATACAGAGCATCTGGTGAGGTCAATTTTCTCTAATCTGTCATTTTTCGAGCATTTAAGTTAGCTTCGATATAATTATGCACTTCATCTAGCTTTTTCGTAGCTTCTCGTACTACAGTTTGCAATGTTGCATATTCTTCCTTAGTAAAATACTTTTTAAGTTTAGATATATCTACTGAAGTTCTTTCAGTTACTAAATTACCTGCTCGATTATAAAGAAGCTCATAGCCTAATAACTTGGCTTCTTCTCTTTTTGTTCTCATCTTTCTATTCCTGTGAATGTAATGTTATCTTGTCTCCCTCTTAGACCTGCTTTCATATATGTAGTAGCACGACCTTCAAAGAAGTTCTGATGCTCTACGCCTGTAACTTCGTCAATCCAACCTAAAGGATTCTCACGTTGGTCATAGTTAGTTTTAAGACCAAGTTGTAATAATCTTCTGTCAGCTATGTATCTATTGTAAGCATACATATCTTTTTTAGTTAGTCCTTGAATATCTCCCATATCAAATACTAAATCTAAAAACTTATCTTCAAGTGTAACCATATGTCTACATATCTCATATAGTTCTTTCTTAAAATCATCTGTCCATATTTCTATGTTCTCTTTTATAAACTCTCTAAATAACTTTGTCATTGCTTCAACGTGCATAGATTCATCACGTATAGAATAGGTTACTATCTGTCCCATACCTTTCATCTTACCGAACCTTGGAAAGTTTAACAAGATTGCAAAGCTACTAAACAACTGTAGTCCTTCTGTAAAAGCTGAATAGACTGCTAAAGTTTTTGCAATACTTTCTTTTTTAGCTTTGGTAGGTTTAAAGTTACCAACATAATCATGCTTGTCTGACATCTCTTCATACTCTGCAAAAGCTTTATACTCTATCTCAGGCATTCCAACTGTATCAAGTAACAAGCTGTAAGCATGTTGATGTATTGATTCCATGTTTGCAAAAGAACCCATCATCATTCTTGCTTCAGGTTTCTTAAACAAAGGCATATACTTATCTATATATCCTGCACCTACATCTACATCTGACTGAGTAAACAATCTAAATATTTGTGTAAGTAAATTCTTTTCAACTGGTGTAAGTTCTTGCCAGTCTTTGACATCTGTATGTAGTGGTACAGATTCAGGCATCCAATGCATTTGATTCTGTAATACATAGTAGTCAAACATCCATGGATATTCAAATGGTTTGTAGTAGTCTCTAGTTTTTAGTAAGCTCATTTTTCTTTTCCTTTTTCTTTTTGTTATTAAATATTTTGTCCCAATTCTCTTGGTACTTTTTTTCGTTAGGGTTCCTACGTCTAGAACCTTTTCCTCCGTGCCACTGACTCATTAACCTTCACAAGCAAGACACTCAGTATCTTCTAAATTAATTCTAGGCACTTTAACATTTACATTCTCAACAGTTCTTGCTGCATTAGAACGGAAATAGTAAAGCGATTTAAGTTTGTTCATACCATACCAATGAACATCATTTACGTACTGCATATATTCATCATGTACTTCTTGAGGTTCTGTTGCTTTTGGTAAAGTAAAGAATAGATTAACTGACTGTGCTTGACAAATAAACTCTTGTCTTTTGTAAGCATGTTCAACAATCCATATTTGATTTATCTCATTGGCTGTTTTAAATATTTCTTTCTCATCATCAGTAAGAATATCTAAGTGTTGAACAGAACCGTCAGTACCTGCAATGTCTTTCCATAGTGCAGTCAACTCATCAGCTTTCAAGCCTTTAGATTTTAAAAGCTTTTCTAAGTATTTGTTTTTGACTTGGTAACTACCGGATAAAGTTTTGTGAGTATAGCAGTTAGCCCTGTAAGGCTCGATGCTAGGAGAAGTCCCACTGCAGATGATACCACTACTAGCGTTAGGAGCAATAGCAAGAAGATTAGCATTACGCATACCACTACCACTAATGTCAGGAGCCTCACCCCTCTCAGTAGCGAGTTCTTTAGTTGCTTCCGTTGCTTTAAGTTTAATGTAAGTAAATGCCTTATAGTTAAACCCAGATGCGAAAATACCTTCGAAAGGTATTGACCTGCGTTGAAGATAAGCGTGGAAACCCATAGCACCAAGACCGAGACTTCTTTCTCGATACGCTGAGTAGGCAGACTTGGTAAAGCCTTCCTTACCTTCTTTAACATATTTTTGAAACCTTTTAAAATTCGCACTATATTCTCCTAGTTGTGTTGTATCTATTGCGTTGTCAATATAATGTTGAATTATATTATCAAGCATGGTTATTAAATCTTGTATAAAGTTATCGTCCTTTGACCATTCATCAAAGTATTCTAAGTTAACAGAAGATAAACAACATACTGCTGTTCTTTCTTCGTCAGTTGGTAAAGTTATTTCAGAACATAAGTTACTTTGACGTATCTTTAATCCTAAATCTTTTTGTTGTTTAGGTAAAGCTTCGTTACACCTATCAATATTAATCATATAAGGCTCACCTGTTTCAGCTCTAGCATTTATTATTTGCCACCATAAGTCTCTAGCATTTATAACTTTAACAGCTTCGTTAGTCTTAGGGTCAATCAATCTCCAATCTTCATCTTGTTCTACAGCTTCAAGGAAAGCATCTGTAATGTTTATACCATTATGTAGATTAAGATTCTTCCTGTTAATATCTCCACCTGATTCTTTTCTCATGTTAATGAACTCTTCAATCTCAGGGTGTGATATATCCATGTAAGCTGCATAGCTTCCACGTCTTGTTGTGCCTTGGTTAAAGGCTAACATCTGTGAATCAACTACATGGATGAAAGGAATTGAACCAGTAGAACGACTGCCATGAGTAGTAGAAATACCGTTACTCCTAATATCGCCCCAATATCCACCGATGCCTCCACCTGAACTCGCCAACCATATATTCTCATCATAGTGAGCAGATAAACCACTCCTACTGTCAGGAACATAATTAAGGAAACAACTGATAGGAAGCCCACGAGTGGTACCCCCGTTACTAAGTATAGGAGTGCTAAACATGAACCACCTAGAGGAAGAGTAGTTGTAAAGTCTTTGAGCCAGTTCAAAATCTGTCTCGCCTTTGAATGTTGCTCCGAAGACCGAGGCTCTTGCGAATGCTTCTTGTGCATGTGTTTCTCCTTCCCAAAAATATCTATCTTTGAGTGTGTCTAGACTAAACTTATCAAATGTTTTTTCTTTATCATAGTCTATTTCAATTCCTAAGTAAGGCTTAGTTCCTATTTTATCCTCAACCATTATCCTGTTCCTTATTATTTATATGTATTGCTATTATAGCATAATGTATTATTTTATACAAGTCTAAATTATTTTTTCCATTCTTTTTTCCAAACCTCATAGCATACTTCATAATGTTTCCAAGACAGAATCCTTCTCCATATCCTGAATCAATTATCATATCTGTTGCCTGATACTTACCATTAGCATAATGCTGGTCATAAGTATTACCTATATAAGCCTTGATTTCATTTACAATTTTATCTTCATTAAATTTATAATTCACTACTCTTCCATTCCTTTGGTAAACTTTCTTCGTTATACCATCTAAAGTTATTTGTTTCTGCCCACTCTGCATGAGTTCTTTTTGTTCCGTCTCTTCTTACCTTTGCTCCCGGCATTGGAGAGAAAGGCTTTTGGAAAAGAAAGACTAACTCATAATTATCAGGTAAAGCATCCCTAATATGTATGTACTTACTATACTCTGCATAGTCCCAAAATCTACCTTTGGCTTCAATCAATATGGTTTTATCATCTATAACTTTTACAAAGTCAGGTTCATATGTATGTTTAACTACATACTTTATGTTGTCCCAATGATGACTCCAATCTTTTAAAACTGTTTGGTGTATTTCATATTCCCAAATACTATCATAGCCTTTAGGAACATTTGTTTTCTTAGGTCTTGGTTTTCTTGGTACTCTTCTAGGCATTAGCAATAGAAGAATCGTAGTTTTTAACTAGCTTCCAGTATTCAAGTATAGCATTAAACATACCTAGATGTCTTTCATGAGACTCTTCATCCCAAACATGAAACAATATTAATCCTGTATCAGCCCTGTCTACAAAGATAGAAACTCTCTGAGGATTATCTATATTACAACCTTGAGCATATGCTGATAACTGCATCCCATGTTCATCATAAACTAATTTAGCAGGGTCTTTGCCTTCTAAGTTATCTTTAGTTTTAAAGTCAACAAAGATTCCTGACTTGGAATATAAATCTATCTTGCCCCCATAGCCTGAATCAGCACAGAAAGAATCTTCTGCTATCCATTCTTCATTAGGAAAGTTCTCATCTAACCAAGCCTTAATAAGCTTATAAGGTTTAGTTTTAGATATACCTAAGAATCCTTTTTCAATTTGATAGTGAATCTTAGTACCTTTCTTTGCAGCTTCCATGCCAATCTTTTTAGAATCTATTTTACATCTGTAAGTAAAAGAGTCAAGAGATTCTCCCTCTTTTCTTTCAAGAGTAAGTGCAGAATTTAAAGCTTGATTTATCTTCCAGTTTTCTAAAGATGGCTTGGCTATCATACCTAAGATAGTAGTAACAGAAGGAACAAGACCTAGACTTTTAGCATCTCTAAGTGTTGTATTTCTTTCTTTACCATTAGCACCTATGATTGTATACATAGGCTCACCATCTTGAGCATACCAATGTCCAGATTCAGACGTAAATTTATTATAACTATCTAATTCAGTTTTGTCAATATCTTTTTTATTTTTCACGATGTTTTACCCACCTTAATTTTCTTGTCTCTGGAATGTATAGTAAAAATCTAACATCTGCTTTTACTTGTTCCGGAGTTCTTGTTGATTTTGATTGCCAATGTGACTTCTGATTAGTTCTCTTTTTTAATCCTGCTGTCTTAACATCTACTAATTTAATGTTACCTTCAGGGTCTCTGACTACTAAATCTATAAGTCCATCACAACCACAATTTTTAAATACTTCATATCCATTATCCCATAACCAAGTTACAGCATAATATTCAGCTAAGTCTCCTTTTCTACTGGCTGACTTTTCTTTAATGTGTTTCATACCAATTCTCTCCTATTTTGTATTCTCCTGTTAAAGGACAACGCATATTAAAATACTCACTTGCTTTCTCAATAGCTTCAACTCCAAGTTTACCTACAGCTTCTGCTTGAGATTCTTTGACTTGTATCTGCCATTCATCATGTATATTAGCAACAAACTTAGCATCAAGAGTATTTAAGTTTATTAAATCTTGTAAGATACACATAGCTTTCTTCATAACAATGGCACCCCCGCCTTGTAATAAAGTATTAAGTGCAGCATGTTGACTACGTACATATATCTTACGACCATCTAATCCTTTTAGAAAACCTCGTTCAGAAGCTTTCTGTACTTTATCTTTAAGACTTCTAAGTGAAGGTAAGTTCTTGAAGAAAGTTTGTTTTAGTTCTTTACCTTTCTTAATACCTCCACCTGCTACACTACCAATCTTAGCATCACCTGCACCATAAACTAATGCATAAATAAATGTCTTAGCTTGGTCTCTTGTTTTAAGACCTGCAAGATTTTGATTAGTAGTATGTATGTCTCCATTAATTACTTCTTCAATATAATCAGAGTCATCCATGTAATGTGCTAACATTCTAAGTTCTAAAGAACTAGCATCTATACCTACAAGTTTATAACCTTCAGGTACAGTCCAACATGAACGACACTCTTTACCATATGGAGAACCTGCATTTGGAACTTGTGCCATGTTAGGATTTCTGTGTGTCATTCTACCTGTAATAGTTCCATTAGGTATGACACTTCCGTGAACTCTATCATCTTTAAGTTCATCTATCCAAGATGTAACTTGTGCAATTCTTTTTTGATAAAGTAAAAAGTCTGCAATTAATTTAGCTTCTCGTATGTGTTCAATCTTTTTGAGAGTACCTTCATCAACTATAGGCTGACCTGTAGGTGTGAATTTAACAGGCTTCCAGCCAAAGTCTATAAGATATTCTCCTATTTGTTTACGACTACCTAAATTAAAGTCAACTAACTTTTGTCTCATAAAAGGTTCAAAGTTATTCTGTGTCATACAAGTGTCATACTCTTCATCAGTAAGTCCACGTTTAGATAAAGTTCCATCTTTTTTGACATACGGAGTTACTAACTTATCATCAACTAACTTAGGTTTAAAAGTATTATGTACTTCTTCTTCTACCTCAAGTTGTTTTGCTTTAAGTTCAGCTAATAACTCCATAGCTTTCTGAGTATTAAAAAAGAATCCATTACGTTCTTGGTCTTTAATTATACTAGCTACTTGATGTTCAAGTTCTATAGAAACTTGACTAAATATTTGTCCTTCTTTTATAAGATAATTATAAACAGCTTCATTTAATTTCACATCTTGAATACAATACTCTAACATCTCAGGAGTATATGAATCAAAGTCTTCAGGCTGTTCTTGTTTTAACAGTCCGACTCTCCAACCCCAAGCTTTTAAAGCATGTCCATTCTCACGAACAGGATTGAATAGTCTTGACATAACAAGTGTATCTTCTATCTTACAATTAAACTTAGCACCGTAAAGTTTTTCTAGTACAGGTATATCATAACCTATGATGTTGTGACCTATAAGTGTGTCAGCTTGTTGTAAGAATTTAATTCCTTCTTCTATCTGTGTGTTATCAAATGTATGTATCTTACCATTTAGTTCTTTGGCTACAATACACCACACATTATTAGGGTGAAGTCCATCAGCTTCTATGTCAAATACTATTTTAGAATTGTTCATTGTCAAATGTTTCCTCCTCTGATACTTCAAACAATCTACCAGTATCAGGATTATATCTAAGACCACAAGCCAAACCTGTATCACCTGTATATCTAGATTTTAATACACGAACCTTAGTGGTGTTTGCTTCTTCAGGATTACTTGCTTGTTGGTTTCTTTCTAGTGCAATCACACAATCAGATAACTGTGCTATACCTTGTGAGCCTTTTAAGTGTGATAGAGATACTTCGATACCTTGCTCGTGTCCTTTATCACCACTAGCTCTACGTAAGTGAGATACTAATATCATACCTACTCCTGTTTCTTCTACAAGACTACGTAATTTATTCATTAGCATATCAATACCTCGTCTCTCATCTCCTTCATGGAGAACATTGACAAGCATATGTAAGTGGTCAACTACCACCCATTTACATTCACATCCTACGATAATATATCTAAGCTTGGCAAAGATATCATCAATGTCTGTAGCACCTAAATGAGCATGAATATAAACTCTACCTTCAGGGATTGCTTTGTCAAACAAAGTAAGTAAATCCTCTTCAGTATAGTTCTTTCTTTTTTCCGATAAATAAATTCTATCGTTAGCTTCAATGGATAAGATACCATCAGCAGTTCTTAACCAGTTCTCTTCAAGTGCTACAATACCTACATTATCGTCTGTGTTTTTAATGAGCCAATGTTCAAGCTCTCTAGTTACACTAGACTTTCCGAGTCCTGTTCCACCTGTAAGTGTTACCAGTTCTCCTTTACGCATTCCATATAGTTTCTTGTTCAAGCCTTCCCATGGATATGCAATACTCTCCTTCTCTTCTCTATGTAACCAATCACTTTTCTGTGATGATAGTTCCATGATACCTGAAGGTGTGTATGTCTTAGCATTCCACCATGCTTGAGTAAACTCTTGGAATTTGTTTTGTTTAAGCATTTCATTTGCATCTTTATATCCATTCGGAAATGTCATGATTCTAGTTTTGTTAGGCTTTAGTATTTTAGCTACAGCTTTTGCAGCTTCTTTACCTGCCTTGTCATTATCAAAACATAAGACTACATTTTCAAATGATTCTACAAATTCAATACTCTCTCGTATATCTTTAACAGCAGCCGAAGCTCCACGTTTAAGAGATACTACTGACCACTTACCTTGAAAGAGTTCATGTACTGCCATAGCATCACACTCACCTTCAGTAATTGTCAGATACTTACCACCTGTATTTCCATACAGTTGCTCTCCGAATAAACCTGTGTCTTCAAAAGTACCATTAGTAGTAAAGCCTTTATTAGCTACAAACCTAGTCTTAGTACCAACAACTTCATTACCATTAAAGTATGGATAGATATGTTGGGTGACATTATTATTTCTATCTTTAACTATCTTAACACCGAACTTAGTTGCTGTCTTTTCAGAGATACCTCTGTCGGTTAAAGCACCATAAGCACCAGTATAAGATGTAAGGAATGTATTATCAGGTTTAGGTTTACTCGTCATTTCAACTACCTTACCTGTTGATTCATTCTCATAGTCTGTAAAGAATGTATTACAACTAAAGCATTTAGCAGAGCCATTCTCATTTAGAGAAACAGCATCACTGCTACTACATTTAGGACAAGGTAATTTGTGTTTAATAAATTGAGTTCGTTCTTGTTGCATTCTATCTCCATTAGAAATGTGGCTAGGCTTTTACACCTAGCCGATTTATATTTATTCTGAGTCTTCAGATGTATCTGCTTCCTCTTCTTGCTCAACCATAGCTTCAGGAGATTCCTTTAGCACAGCTTCAAGATTATTCTGATGACCTTGCGAAGCAAAGTTCAAAGCTTCTACTATAGTATTTAAAGTACCTATCTTAGTGATAGAAATATTAGCATTAGCTTTTCTTTGCTCGTCCTCAATCTTTGTTACATCAAAGACTGATTCACCATCATCATTTTTAATAGTAATAATCATTATTAAAACTCCTCGTCTTCATCAAAGAACTCAGAGCCATCAGATGATTTATACTCTACTAAGTCTACAATTTGAACAGCCTGTAAGTCAAGACCTTTTCCTGTCTTACCTGCATACTCCCAATCGTATTCATTATATTGGACTCTAACTTTAGAGCCATTACCGACAGCAAGATTTACTTCCTGTTTGTTTTGGTCTAGTAATCTAGGAGCAACTCTGACCATACCATTTGGTCCATTGACTTTCCTTTTAATTACTACAGCAGAACCTTCATCCATCTGCTTAATGGTATGTCCACGAGAAGCAAAGTCATTTGCTGTCTCTTCATCAACAACTAAGTTGATTGTGTACATAGGTTCGTAAGTTGTATTAGGCTCTTTAATACTAGCCCAATACGCAGTTCCTTCTACTATCATATTTACCTCCTAGGTTTAGTTATTAGAAGTTGGTTAAAAACTGGGAGAGTTGTGAGCTGACTACTCTCGAAGTCATGGACTGAAGCCAAACCAAATAGTTTTATATTTGGAGATAGAGGGCTTAAAGTTCTTTGGTTACTCGATGTCATGTTGCACATTCTACACTAATCCTTGATGAATGTCAAGCAAAATATCATTTAATGTATAAATACTTTCATCACAAAGTTTAACATAATAATATTCATCCTCTTTCCAGCAAACTTCATAAGCTATTTTGTTCTCATAAAGCTCTTGATTATTAGCCTGAATCCAAGACTCAAACTCTCGGTACTCATCCTTGTTTAATTTTTTATATCCTTCGTACATATTATAGTCTCCACCATGTTGGTTGTTCTCTGTTTTTGTTCCATTGTGCATAATGTTTTTCATGTATAACATAATTCCTATATGCTTTGATAGGGTCATCATCTTTATATTCATCAGGCATAGCCTGTGCTAGTGGTGTCATTTCTCCTTTGTCTTCAATGTTATCAGGTTTAAAATACAAAGCAGTTTTTAATTTAGTAATGCTACCATGCTCTCTACCATACCTATATTTATATTCATCTCCTAATGCAATAAAGTGATTATATAGCCATCCATAATTATCATAGCAATCTCTAGCCCAAATAGTACAAGGATGATTCTTGTATGCTTCTTTGTAAAGTCCGTTAGCATCTGCATAATCATCACCATCTAATACTCTATGTGCTGTGCATAGCATCTGTGCAGTTTCAAGTGGCATCTTTACCAGCATCTTATCAGGCTGTGCTTGTGCTGACTTTATTGGACACTCATCAAAATAAAATATGTTCATTAATTACTCCACGTTTCTTGTTCAATAAATTCTACTATCTTATTTCTAAGATTGCAAATACTATTAAACTGTGGATGTTCAATATCAATCTTATCAACTCCATACTTTTCTAAAAGATTATAGAAATCATCTTGAAAGTTTATAAAGTTATTATCTGTCATTTCTTTTGCTGTCATAGTTCCCTCCTAAATAAATAATTTAATTATACCTGTTAGTAATACAAAAGTTGCTACTGCATTTAATACTATCAAGGCTCTGTCGTTCCACATCAAACCTACT
>Ga0222719_10003956_pt1 | contig 13083 bp, 17 predicted proteins | sample C33_34DmetaG_FD_165039 | JGI IMG/M metagenome (GOLD analysis project Ga0222719, IMG submission 165039) | Estuarine water microbial communities from San Francisco Bay, California, United States - C33_34D | ecosystem: Environmental > Aquatic > Marine > Unclassified | place: USA: California...
TAAGATCAGTGCCGTTTTTTAGTAAATCGGGTGGGCTAAATACTGCTAATACAAGATTAGATTTTAAAGCTGATCCTGATGCTGTTGTGGCAAGTTTTACATTAGCCAATGGTTCACAATTAGGATCAACTGAAGGAGATACTTTATTTTTCTTTTAAGGAATTAATATGACAGCAAAAACACCAATACGAACAGTCTTTAATGAAAGTAATGTTGCTACAGGTTTAGCAGAATATCAAACAGGTGAATTTATACCTGTAGAACACGGTGGTACAGGTGCTGTAACTCATACGGCAAATTCAATTCTTTTAGGTAATACTACAAGTGCTATACAATCTTCAGCAATACAAATTATAGGAACAACTTTATCATCATCTGATTCTACATCAATTCAAATAAACGAAGGATTAGATGTATCAGGTTCTCTTACAGTTTCAGGCACTATAACAGGTACTATTTCAGGTAACGTTACAGGAACAACCACTGCTGGTAATATTCAAATTGGTGTTACTGGCAACAATGAAATAGACACATCATCAGGAAATTTAACTATTGACTCTGCTGGCGGAACAGTAACAGTAGATGATAACTTAACAGTATCAGGTAATACTACAATCACAGGAGATTTAACTGTCAATGGTACAACAACAACTGTTAATTCAACTACAATTGAAATAACAAATTCATTTACATTTGAAGGTTCAACTGCTGATGCTAATGAAACAGTTTTAGGTGTTGTTGATCCTACATCAGATAGAACAATTAATTTACCAGATGCTTCAGGTACAATAGTATTACAAGATACTACAGATACACTTACAAACAAAACTATTAATAGTGCTTCTAACACAATTACAATCACAGAATCAAATATATCAGACTTACAATCTTATATTTTAGCTGATAGTACAGATACACTTACAAATAAAACAATTAGTGGAGCTTCAAACACACTTACAAATATAGGAAATAGTTCTTTAACAAATTCAAGTGTAACTGTTGGTTCTACATCTATAGATTTAGGTGCTACTGCTACGACAATTGCTGGGTTGACAAGTTTGACATCATCTACATTAACAGACGGAACAATATCAATTAATAGTGGTTCTATATCAAGTGCTGTAAACGGTACTTTTTCCGGAACAGTAGATGCTGGTACTTTAACTGAAAATAGTGTTTCTGTAGCTACACGACCATTTGCTATTGCCCAAGCCGTTGCTCTTGGTTAGTATTATAAATATTGTTGAAAACAAAGGAAAAAGAGAATGGCAGAGCCAAGCACAAGAGAAACATTAAAACAATATGCTTTAAGAGCATTAGGTAAGCCTGTTATTGAAATTAATGTTGATGATGACCAACTTGAAGATAGAATAGACGAGGCATTACAATATTTTGCTCAATATCACTATGACGGTATTGTTAGAGCATATTTAAAATATAAACTAACGGCTGCTGATAAGACTCGTTTATCTACCATTAATGGTTCAACTGAAACGGCAACTCAAAGCGGTGTATCTACAACTTGGTATGAAGATAACAATTACTTGGTTACTCCAAGTTCTATTATTTCAGTAATTAATATATTTCCATTTTCAGATAAAGGTAATTTAAATCTATTTGACGTTAGATACCAACTACGTTTAAATGACCTTTACGATTTTTCATCAACGTCTGTAGTCAATTATGACATTGTGTTAAGACATTTAGATTTCTTAGATCATATCTTAGTAGGTGAAAAACCATTAAGATTTAATCAACATCAAAATAGATTATACATTGATATGGATTGGACAAACGATTTAGATACAAATGAATACTTAGTTATAGAATGCTATCGTAAATTAGATCCTGCTTCATATACAGACGTATGGAATGATATTTACTTAAAAAGATATACCACTGCTTTGTTTAAAAAACAGTGGGGTACCAACTTATCAAAATTTAACGGTGTTGCTATGGTTGGTGGTGTGACACTAAATGGCGGACAAATATATTCTGAAGCTTTACAAGATATTGAAAAACTAGAACAAGAAATTAGAAGTTCATTTGAATTAAATCCTGCTATGATGATAGGATAATGATATGGCTGTCAATCATTACTTTCAAAATGGTAACGGCATTGGTAATACGGCCGAAAAAAGATTACACGAAGATTTAATTATCGAAGGATTAAAGATATACGGATTTGACGTATATTATCTTCCACGAACATTAGTTAATAGAGATTTAATACTAGGTGAAGATACACTTAGTAAATTTGATGATTCATACTTATTAGAAATGTATATGGAGACCACTGAAGGATTTGCTGGTCAACAAGAATTAATTAATAAGTTTGGTTTAGAAATAAGAGAAGACACAACATTTACAGTTGCGAAAAGAAGATTTGATGAAAAAGTTGATTCTTTACACAACTTAATTGTTGACGGTAGACCAAACGAAGGCGACATCATTTATATGCCTTTGATGAATAGTTTTTTTGAAATTCAGTTTGTCGAAGATCAGGAACCATTCTTTCAATTAGGTCAACTGCCAGTTTACAAATTAAGAGTAACACGTTGGGAATACAGTTCAGAAAGATTAGATACAGGTATTACTGACATTGATGCTGCTGAAGACAAATATACTTTAGATCAATTAGCACACCAAGTATCTTTAGAAGCTGAAACAGGTTCGATTGTTTTAGAAAACGACAGTGCTAGTGGCGAAACAAACTATATGTTATTAGAAACTTACGATATACAAACACAGGCAAATACCTATGCCGATAATAATGACTTAGATAGTGAAGCTGGCTTTGATACTGCTAGTGTGGCAGATGACATATTAGACTTTACGGAACGTAACCCATTTGGAGATGTAGATTTTTAATGTTTGGAAATTATTTTTATAACGAAAGTATGAGAAGAATGACCATCGCTTTTGGTCAAATCTTTAATAACATACAAATTAAAAGAAAAGACTCAAGTGATAATGTGATACAGTCTATTCGTGTTCCGTTGGCATATGCGCCAAAAGAAAAGTTTTTAGTTAGACTTGACCAACAGGCAAGTTTAGAAAATAGAGAATTTGCGATTACGTTGCCTCGTATGGGTTTTGAAATTACAGGTATTTCATATGACGGTTCACGTAAGTTAACAAGAATACAAAAATATAAAACAGTGAAAACAGGTGCTGAAGGCAAAGTATTAAACTATAATTACACACCGGTGCCATATAATATCTCTTATGGTTTATATGTGTTTACGGCTACTGCTGAAAGTGGTTTACAAATTATAGAACAAATATTACCTTATTTTCAACCTGATTATACTGTAACGGTCAACGCAATTCCAGAAATGAATATTAAAAGAGATGTACCAATTATATTAAATGGTGTACAATATGAAGATAGTTATAGTGGTGATTTTACACAAAGACGTGCTGTTATCTATTCTTTGACATTTACTGCTAAAACATACTTATTTGGACCTACATCTACACAAAAAGTTATTAAAGAAACACAGGCAGATATATATACAGATACGCCTGATGCTACAAGAGAAGAAAGAGTTATTGTGGTGCCAGACCCTACAAGTGCTGATGCTGATGATGACTTTGGTTTTACAACAACAATTCAGACGTTTGCTGACAGTAAAAATTATAATCCTACGACAGATTCGGATGAATAAATAATATAAATAGTAAGAGGAATTACAATGGCATTAAATAAAGTAGTAGAAAAATCAATTGCTGATGACGCTGTAACATCATCTAAAATAGCTGATGGAACAGTTGTAGCAGCTGATATAAATGATGGAACAGTAACCACAGTAAAGATTGCTGATAGCAATATTACAACAGCAAAGATTGCTGATAGCAATATTACAACAGCAAAACTTGCTAATAGTTCTGTTACCTCATCAAAAATAGACGGATCAGTTGCTTCAACTGGTAAAGCTATTGCTATGAGTATTGTTTTTGGATAATAAATAATAAAAAGGATAAAAAATGGCTAACCCAAATATAGTAAATGTTACAAGTATATTAGGAAAAACAGATACATTTGCTCTAACCACATCTACAGGAATTACACTTGTAAGAAACGATGGAGACACAGGAAAAATTTATAAAATTAATTCAATTGTTGTGACTAACATTGATGGCTCTAGTGCTGCTAATTTAACAATGTCACACGTTGATGAAGCTAGTACATCAACTGCTATAGCTTCAACAATTTCTGTTCCTGCTGATTCATCACTTGTATTAATAGATAAAAATTCATCTTTCTATTTGGAAGAAGGACACGAAATACAAGGTGGAGCTAGTGCGAATGGCGATTTAGTTTGCTTAATATCTTACGAAATTATTTCTTAAAGAAGGAATTAAATAAATGGCACACTTTGCTGAAATAAAAAGTTCAGATAACTTAGTATTAAGAGTTAACGTAAAAAAAGATTCAGATGTAGAATCTAATGGTGGAGAATATACCACAGAGGTAGAACAATGGGTAGCCAACAATACACCTCAGTGTCCTATAATCAAAGCTGAACAAGGCGGTACATATCCTGAAACTTTTTGGAAACAATGCTCTTATAATACAAGATTAGGTGTACATACATTAGACGGCACACCAAAAAGATTTAATTATCCTTCACCTGGTAGTTATTGGAAAAATGATGTAGAAGGATTTACAACTATAAAACATTTTGACAGTTGGGTACTAGACAATAGTACATTAGAATATAAAGCTCCTGTAGATCGTCCTACAGATGAACAAAGAAAACAAAATCCTAGTGATGAAAATACTTGGTATGAAATTACAAGTTGGGATGAAGAAAATCAATATTGGACAGGAACAGGTACAGATGGAAACAATTACTCGTGGAACGGTACAACGTGGACACAGATTGTTTAATAAATATGTTAGAGGAGAATAGTTTATGCCAAGAATAGGAAATGGTGGAGTTATCGGTGTTGCTGTGTCACCTACAGCAAATTCAAGTGGTACTACATCTACACAAAATACAAATTACACAGGTGACGGTACTTTTACTGCTCAAACAGGACAAACTTCTATCAACGTACTTCTAATTGCTGGAGGTGGAGGTGGTAATCCTGCTTCTGGTGGCGGCGGTGGCGGTTCTCGTTCTGTGACAAGTATTCCTATTGCTCCTGGCGGTTCTTATAGTGTTACTGTAGGTGCTGGCGGTTCTCCAAATGGTCCAGGTAGTCCTTCAACATTTGTATTAAATCCTGGCACAACATATGCTTCAACAGGCGGTGGTGGCGGACAGTTTTCAGGTGCCCCAGGAGGAGCAGGTGGTGCTGGTCAACACGGAAGTCCTGGTGGAACAGGAAATGCTGGTGGATATTCTCCACCCGAAGGTGCGAATGGCGGTTCAGGTGGTCTTCATCCAGGCGCTCGTCAATCAGGCGGCGGTGGTGGCGGAGGCGGTTCTTCAGGAGGCGGTGGTGGTAATGCTTCAGGAGGAAATGGTGCTCCAGGAGGTGCTGGAACTAACTGGAATCCTGCTTATCCAGGTGCTCCAAATTCAGGTGTTTACGCCGGTGGTGGCGGAGGCGGTGGAGGTGGTAACTCTCCTACTTCAGGCGGATCAGGTGGATCTGGTGGTGGACAACCAGGCGCCGGACAAGGTGGTAGTGGAGGATCTGCTGGTTCAAATACCGGCGGTGGCGGTGGTGGTGGTCCAGGAAACAGTGGTGGATCAGGTGGTTCAGGTATTGTGATTGTGAGAGAAGTATCTACACCTTTTGCTATACCAGGTTCTGCTCCAGGTGTATGGACAACAAATGATGTTTACGAACAAGTAAAAGCTGGTAATTGGCCAGAGCCTATATAATAGATTTTTAAATCTTTTATATATACATTATTAGAAAGTGAATTGAGATGAACATTATAGGATTATTTCCGGAGCCAATATATAAAGAAAATCATAATTTTAAAACGTCTATATTAGATGATATAAAAACTATTGAGTTCAATAAAAATCATCAAAATCAAATTAGCGAAAATAAAAATATATTAGACAATTATACAGATTTAAAAGTTTCTTTACAAAAAATTTCTCAAAACTTTTTTAACGAAATTTATAAACCATCAAAGGTTATAGAGTTATACATTACTCAGTCTTGGTTAAATTTAACTAAAGAAAATGAAAATCATCATTTACATTCACATAAAAATAGTATAATCAGTGGTGTATATTATATAAATGCTAATAATAATTTAGATAATATCAAGTTTTTAAATGATAGAGATTTTAGACAAATTTATGTCGATAGTGATGAATTTGGAACATTTAATTCGCAATCGTGGTCTTTTCCAATAGGTACAGGTGACTTGGTTTTATTTCCTTCTTATTTAAGTCATCAAGTAGATAATAAAAAAGGTGATAATTTAAGAGTTAGTTTGGCATTTAATACATTTATTAGAGGTGATTTAGGTAGAGATGATGAGGTAAATAGATTAATATTATGATGAATATAAAAGATTTTATCAAAATATATCCAGTTATTAATAAAGGCAGATGTAAAGAAATTGTCGAATATTTAGATATGTCTAATAATTGGGAATCACACAGTTGGTATGATGCCAATACAAAAGAAAATATAACACACGATACAAAAGAATTAGAAGTAAATTGGAGTGTACCATCTTTAACAAATGAATTACATTCTTATATTAATCAAGCAATACAAATGTATTCAGAACGATTTAATTTAAAAGATGAATTAACACGTTTTAATCCAGTTCGTTGGAATAGATACAAAACTGGAACATTAATGAGACCTCATTTAGATCATATTAGAGATATATTTGATGGTACAGCAAAAGGTATACCTTTAGTAACTATATTAGGTTTATTAAATGATGATTTTGAAGGAGGTAATTTTTTGATAAACGGAGAAAAATTAAATTTTAAAACAGGAGATATAATGATATTTCCAGCTAACTTTATGTATCCACACGAAGTAACAGAAATTACAAATGGTGTAAGACAATCTTTTGTAAGTTGGGGTTGGTAATGAACATATATCAAATAGATAATATATTAACACAAGAATCTGCTGATTACATAGAAAAATTACATCTTACAAATGAAATGCCTTGGTTCTTTTTATCAAAAACTTGTGATGATGACACAATACTTGATTCAAATGTAATAGATACTAATATGTTTTTTCACTCTCAGAAATCGGTTGATTCTGATATGGTTTCAGATTATTATAATGATGTTATTGGTATTATAGATGAAGTATCAAAATTAACAAATAAAAAATTTGGACGTGTAAAAAGAATTAAATCAAACTTAACCTATCCTTGGCCTGGCTACACAAAAAATAATTATGGTCCATTACATAGAGATTACACTGACGATCATTGGTCTTTTTTATATTATGTAAATGACTCAGATGGTGATACAAGATTTTTTGATGATAAGAAAAATGTGGCACATAAAGCAACTCCAAAAAAGAACACAGGTATTCTTTTTCAATCTGATATATGGCACGCTGCCTCTAGTCCGATTGAGTTTGAAACAAGAGCAGTTATAAACTTTATTATAGAAAAAAATGAGTAATTATACTTTTGAAAAAAATCTTTTAGATATTAAAGATAGTATAGATTTTAATTTTATAGCTGATTTAGTATCAAATAATCACTTTGAGCATATTATTACAGGACCTTATATGAAAGACTTTGTTTTAGATGCTACTTATTTAATAATGAATGTTCAGAAAGATTTAACTTTTAAAGATATATGGAAAATATTAGAAGAAAGATATAATACTAATAAAGTAAAATCTAATTTACATATTTTTTATTCTTTTATGAGTGGTGGTAAAAGTACATCACATATAGATGAAGAAACTGTTATCATAGTAGGAGCTTATGGTAAAACTATGTATCTAATAGATGATAAAGAATTTTTAGTTGAGCCCGGTGACGTATTAAAAATTAAAAAAGGCACAAGACATAAAGCCATTTCTTTAACTCCAAGAATTGTTTTGTCTTATGGATTATTTGAATGAACTTAGAACATTATTATTACGCATATCAAAGTGTTTTGCCTGAAAGATTTTGTAATCAGATTTTAGATTATGGCAATAGACATAAATCATCATTTGCTTGGACAGGAGAATGGAACAAAAAGATTAAAAATGGTTCTATGTCAGATAGTGATATTAAGATATTAGAAAAAAAAAGAAGATCAAATATTGTTTGGTTAGATGACCAATGGATTTATAAAGAAATAGCACCCATAGTTAGAGATGCTAATAAAAAAGCAGGTTGGAACTTCGACTACGATTTTGCTGAAAGAATACAGTTTACAAAATACGAAAGTACAATGAAAGGTCATTATGGTTGGCATTGTGACTCATTTAAAAAACCTTATGAAAATAAAGATGACCCTATGAGTTATGGTCGTATAAGAAAATTATCGGTAACAATATCATTGGTTGATGGTTCTGAATATGAAGGAGGAAATTTAGAATTTGATTTTAAAAATAATGATCCAGATAATGATTCTAATACAAAAAAATTGTGTACAGAAATTAGACCAAAAGGATCGGTTGTTGTATTTCCTAGTTTTGTTTGGCATAGAGTTACGCCAGTTACAAAAGGAACTCGTTATTCAATGGTAGTTTGGAATTTAGGCTACCCATATAAATAGGTATCGAAATGAGTTTTGAAAAAGATAATTTTGTAGTTATAAAAAATGCTTTAGATAAAAATACGGCAAACTTTTTATATGATTATTTCTTATTAAAAAGACAAGTTGTTCAAACTTATCAAAAATCACGTTACATCTCTCCATATACAAATGAATATGGTGTGTGGAATGATGGTCAAGTAGAAAACACATATTCAGTTTATGGTGATATTGCTTTTGAGGTCTTACTAGAACAAATTAAACCTAAAATGGAAGAAGCAACGAATATGAAACTGATTTCTAATTATACATACGGAAGATTATATAAAAAAGGTGATATATTAAAAAGACACAAAGATAGATTTAGTTGTGAAGTTTCTACAACCTTAAATTTAGGTGGTGATCCTTGGCCAATATTTGTTGAGCCAAGTGAAGAAGTGGATAAAAAAGGTATACAAATAGATTTAGATCCTGGCGATATGTTAGCATATCGAGGAAATATATGTGAACATTGGAGAGAAGAATTTACAGGTGATGTATGCGGTCAAGTTTTTTTACATTACAATAATAAAGAAACTCCTGATGCTGAAAAAAATAAATTTGATAGAAGACCACATTTAGGTTTGCCTGATTGGTTTAGATATGATGGTATTTAATGAAAACAGATAAAATTGTTATAGTAGGTGGTGGTAGTTCAGGATGGATGACTGCTGCTACTCTTATTAAATTATTTCCGAAAAAAGATATTACAGTCATAGAATCACCTAATATTTCTACAGTAGGTGTTGGCGAAAGTACATTAGGTTCTATCAATCAATGGTTAAAAATATTAGAGATTGAAGATAAAGACTTTATGCCCCATACAGATGCTTCATATAAAATGAGTATTCGTTTTGAAGATTTTTATGACATAGGAGATGGTGGTTTTCACTATCCTTTTGGTTCGCCTTGGGAAATAGATATGCCAATAGGAAAAGAATTGTGGTTCTACAAAAAAAGATTATTTAAAGATACACCCAATAGTAATTATGCTGACTTCATATACCCTCAAATGGCATTAGTAAATAAAAATAAGATTACAGAAAATTTAGAAGGTCAATTTTTAAACTTTAATTTTCAAAATGATGTGGCATATCACTTTGATGCTACTAAATTTGGCATTTGGTTGAGAGATCATTATTGTGTTCCTAGAGGAGTAAAACATATAAAGGAAGATATTATATCTGTAGAAAAAGATCAACAAGGTATTACTTCGTTGAATAATAAACATAAGGCTGATTTATATATTGATTGTACTGGATTTAAATCTTTATTATTAGAAAAAAATTTTGAAGTATCATTTAATGATTATACCGATTTGTTGCCTAATAATTCTGCTTGGGCAACACGAATACCATATAAAAACAAAGAAGTAGAATTACAACCATATACAAATTGTACTGCTATAGAAAATGGTTGGGTTTGGAATATACCTAGTTGGAAACGAATAGGCACAGGATACGTTTATTCAGACAAATATATTTCAGATGATGATGCCTTAGAACAATTTAAAAAATATTTAATTGTAAAAGATGTTGATGTTAAAAGTTTAGAGTTTAAAAATATTAAAATGAAAGTTGGAATACACGAAGAACTGTTCCATAAAAATGTTTGTGCTATAGGTTTATCAGCAGGATTTATAGAGCCCTTAGAATCTAATGGTCTTTTATCTGTACATAATTTTGCTTTAATGTTAGCAAAAGTTTTAAAAAGAAATACAGACATAACACAATTTGATAGAGATACTTTTAATACAACATCAATAAATTTTTTTAATTCTTTTACAGATTTTGTTGCTTGTCATTATGCTATGTCAAATAGAAATGATACTCCATATTGGCAAGATATTAGAAAAAGAAATTGGACAAAATTAGAAAAAAATGGTGATATAAGAAATAACATAGATGCTAAAATGTTAGATCATTTACATTTTAACTCTGCTTATGGTATACATTGTTTATCGACAGGAATGAATTATTACGGCATTGATGATTTTTATAAGTTAGACAATGAAGAACAAATCAAAAAAGATATTGCTTTTAGAAATAAGTTAGTCATAGATTGGAATAGAATGGCAGATAAATGTCCTAGTCTAAATCAGTATTTAAAAGAAAACATACATAATAAATAGTTTTATGAGTAAACTAGAAGATAAGGTAAATGAAATATTAGGTATTGATAAAAAAGAATCAACACCTGTAGAACAAAAGCAATTTAAAGCACCTGTTCCTAGAAAAGAAGATAAACAATCTGCTGACGTTGACAACGATTACAAATATAGTAGAGAAAATTACTATAACTTAATTGAACGTGGGCAAGAGGCAATCGAAGGCATATTAGATATTGCCAGAGAAGGACAACACCCACGTGCTTATGAAGTTGCTGGTCAATTAATTGGTCAAGTAGGACAAACTGTAGATAAGTTACAAGACTTACAAAAGAAACTCAAAGATTTAAAAGAGTTGCCTAAAACAGCAAATCAAAATATTAAAAATGCTCTGTTTGTCGGATCCACTGCCGAATTACAAAAGATGCTAAAAAAAGATGAAACTATTAAGAGCAAAAACATATCACCCGAACAAGACGATACTGAAGATAAGTGATTTAACTTACGTTAAACACGGTCTTGCTTTACTAGATATATTAGAAGGTAAAGAAATGATTGATCCAATACAAGTAGAAAAATGTTTTGTATCTGATACACCACGTATGGGTGCTACAGGCAATCCGTATATAGAAAAACATTATACCGTTTATAAAGGCAGTCAACGTATTACGGCTGCTTTAAAAATGGGATATACCCATATCGAAGGAGTAGTAATTAATGAGTGATGCTTATTTAGGAAATCCTAATCTTAAAAAGATTAATACTCCTGTTGAATATACAAAAGAACAGATAGAAGAATATCAAAAGTGTGCTGGCAATCCATTATACTTTATGGAAAAGTATATTCAAATTGTATCGTTAGATAAAGGTTTAGTGCCATTTAAGATGTATGACTTTCAAAAAAAGATAGTACAAACCATACACGATAATAGATTTACAATTTGTAAACTACCAAGACAATCAGGTAAATCAACTACAACGATTTCTTATTTACTACATTATGCTTTATTTAATCCTAATTCAAATATTGCTATTCTGGCGAACAAAAGTTCGACTGCCAGAGATATATTAGGTCGTTTACAATTAGCCTATGAAAACTTACCTAAGTGGTTACAACAAGGTGTGATTAACTGGAATAAAGGTTCTATTGAATTAGAAAACAAATCTCAAATTGTGGCTGCCGCTACATCATCAAGTGCTATTCGAGGCGGTTCATTTAATATTATCTTCCTTGACGAGTTTGCTTTCGTACCTGTTAATATTGCTGAAATGTTTTTTAGTTCAGTTTATCCTACAATCTCATCTGGTCAAAATACAAAAATGATTATTGTATCAACACCGTATGGTATGAATCATTATTACAAATTATGGACTGACGCTGAAAATGGGCAAAACGATTATGTGCCAATAGAAGTACATTGGAGTGAAGTGCCAGGTAGAGATGAAAAATGGAAAGAAGAAACAATACGTAACACATCAAAAGAACAATTCCAACAAGAGTTTGAATGTGACTTTTTAGGTTCTGTTGATACGTTAGTTTCACCATATAAAATTAAATCAACACCGTATGTTGATCCATTAGAAAGTCGTAACGGTTTAAAAATGTTTGAACGACCAGAAAAAGGTAAACTTTATGTGTGTACCGTTGATGTGGCACGTGGCACTAATAAAGACTATTCTGCCTTTGTTATCTTTGATGTTACACAAGTACCGTATCGTGTTGTGTGTACGTATAAAAACAATGAAGTTAAACCATTTGTTTTTCCTAACGTCATAGAACAGGCGTGTAAAGGTTATAACGGTGCTCACGTATTAGTCGAAGTCAATGATTTGGGTCAACAAGTATCAGATGCTTTACAATATGAAATAGAATACGACAATTTATTAATGACAACACAAAAAGGTCGTGCTGGTCAAATATTAGGTGCTATGTACAGTGGTCGTGGTAGTCAATTAGGTATTCGTATGACAAAACAGATTAAAAAGATAGGTTGTACTAATATAAAGACTTTAGTTGAAAATGATAAACTTGTTATAAATGACTTTTCCATTATAGAAGAAATGTCAACATTTAGTAAAAAAGGTCAATCTTGGCAAGCCGAAGAAGGTGCCAATGATGACTTAATGATGTGTTTAGTGATATTTGGTTGGATTTCGAATCAAACTTACTTTAAAGAATTGACAGATTCTAATATACGTAATCAAATGTACGTAGAACAACAAAATTTAATTGAACAAGATATGGCACCGTTTGGTTTTATGGACGATGGCATAAATGAA
>Ga0222719_10003958_pt1 | contig 13082 bp, 12 predicted proteins | sample C33_34DmetaG_FD_165039 | JGI IMG/M metagenome (GOLD analysis project Ga0222719, IMG submission 165039) | Estuarine water microbial communities from San Francisco Bay, California, United States - C33_34D | ecosystem: Environmental > Aquatic > Marine > Unclassified | place: USA: California...
CCAACTCCGGCAATAAACAGATCGGTGATGGAGGTGCCTGTCATGACCCCATAGAGAATCAGTGGGATGCTTGGCGGTACGATAATACCGAGCGTGCCGGCTGCGCACAGAGCGCCTATCGCAAATTTTCGTGAGTACCCTGCCTCAATGAGGGCGGGGAACATAACGGAGCCTACGGCTAGCAGCGTGACAGTTGATGAACCAGATACTGCCGCGAACGTGGCGCATGAGAGTATGGTGGCTATCGCGAGACCGCCGGGTATTGGGCCGACAAGCGCTCTCACCAGAGCGACGAGCCGAGAGGCGATGCTACCCTCGGACATCAGTTGACCGCAGAGGATAAACAGAGGAATGGATAATAAGATATCCTTGTTCAGCGCTTGCCAGGCATCAAAAGCGATGAAGCGTATTGAATCGTCGGTCGTTGTTACATACAGGATGGCGAGGACGAACCCCAGAATCACTAAAACGGTCTGACGAAGCGCGAGCAAAGCGATCACGACACTGGTCATAAGAAGCGCACTCATGCTTGGCTCTCCGCATTGTGCGAAGCCGTACCTTGCTCCGTCGCGGACAGATCAGGCCATATCGTGTAGAGGCTATGTCTAATCGCCATCAACATGAATGCACAGGGCATTACCGCCATGAAAGGAGCTATCGGCATATTGGTAAGCGCCGAGACCTCATACAGTTGGTAGGACTCGAGGGTGACCCAAGCGCACAGCCAAGTGCAGGCCCAGGCGAACAGAGCGGTGATTGCCTGACGTAGTTTCTCCGTTGCTGCTTTGAACTGAGACGACATTAAATTGTCTACGAAGCGCGGTCTGAGGTGGGCGTCGTGCGCGGAGGCGATACCAAGGCCGAACATTACCACCACGATATTCGCATAGACTCCGTATTGTCGAGCGGTTATCAGGCCGCTGTTCGTGAGTTCTCGTGCCGCTACGTCAGCGAAAAGTATTACGGTCATAGCGATAAAACCTATCGCAGTGAGCGTCCTCTCTAGCGTAGAGATCTGATTTAGAAGCGCTGCAGCGTTGGATCGGGTCATAAAGGTCTGGCTCACGCAAGCGTTAAACGTAATAATGCTATATCATTAGAACAATATCACGGATTAACGCGAGGTGCGATGTGCGAATATGGTTGATCTCATTGCTTATCACAATGACGGTTGGGGCAAGCTCAGCAATCGCATGTGAGGGAGACAACAAGCGGCTGAGGATTTCGTCACTTGCCTTCCCCGGAACGCCCTGGCATGACGGATGGCTTCGTTTCGGAAAACGCTTCAACGAGCACAACGTGAGCTGCTTTGAGCTTGATCTGTTTATTAATGCGGAAATTGGCAGCGAAGAAACAGCCTTGGCCAGTTTGCGTCGCAACCGGCTTCAGATTGGCGGAATGTCGCTCCAAGGTATGGCAACGGTGGTGCCCGAGCTCAGCGTGCTCTTGACGCCGTTTTTGTTTGATAGCAAGGAAGAGGTTGATTTTGTCACTGACCAATACCTTACCGGTATTTTTTCAGAGCTGATCGAAGCCAAAGGCCTGAAATTACTGCAATGGTCGGAAGTGGGGTGGACACAGCTCTACGCCAAGAAAGAGATTAATTTGCCGGAGCAAGCGGAGGGCCTGAAGTTGCGGGCATCCAACGCCATTGGCTCCATCCTATTTGCCGAGGCCGTGCAGGCTGACTCAATTCCAGTGACTTTCGCCGAAACGCTGCCTGCACTCGAAACGGGCTTGATTGATGGCGGTCAGAGTGGAATTGGCATTTACGCATTTGCCGGACTATCGCGTGAAGCGACTGTCCTAAACATTACGAGACACGCTTTCGATACTGGGCTTACCGTAGCCAATTTAGATTGGTGGAACAGTCTCTCTAGCGCGCAGCAAGCGCTGATCATAAATTCGATGGATGAAACTCAAGAGGGGCGTGAGAACATTCGCCGAGATATGCGCCGTATAGAGCTTGGACTTCCCGATCAGGGTGTAACGGTAAATTATCTCACTCCAGCAGAGCGTGCCGCCTGGCGGGCTCACGTTGGCGACCTCCGCAGTGAAATCGTTGCCGCGATTGGCGGTCGAGCACAAGAGGTCATCGATGCCATTGAGGCGGGCAAAATCGCCTTCAGGGCCGGCTCTGGGAAATCGCACTCAATGCCCGTACCAAATGATTGAACGAATCATACTTCAGGTTCCGGACTTAGCGGCTTCTCTTAGGTTCTTCGACCTGCTGGGATACACGAGTTTTGCCATCCCCGCTATCAGCCCAGAGATCCGCAGAGCCATCGGCGATAGGTCCTTGGCGGAAGCGCCTTGTGCTCGCGTTTTAACGCGAACCGAGCCTATTCAGGCGCTTGATCTGGTAGAGTCTACAACCATTCAACAAGCAGGTTTCCAAACGACTGGCTTCGCGGCTCTCGAGTTTATAGTCGGCGGGCTCGATGAGCTGGCCCTGAACGTGACTCAGGCCCATGTAAGGATATTGGGCGCACCCAGCGTCCTTTCATTCAGTAACAATATTCGAGCAATGCAGCTACTCGGGCCTAATCGTGAACTGCTCTACTGTACCGAGGTAAATGGGCATGTCCCCGGTTTTAATTTGCCCGAGCACGACCGTAAGGCGGGTGAGTGTTTTGTGTTGATCGCTGCGGTTTCTGATATGGACATATCGCGACAATTCTATGCATCTCTGTTTGGCTGTCAGCCGCCCGTGGTTATGCCATCGCGTGTGGTGGCTATGTCGCACATGCAAGGCCTTGATTGTGATAGCGTTTATGACATCGCCGCGTTGCCGATAAGCGCTCAACACTACTTGGAATTAGATCAATGGATGCCTGCGCAAAGCGAGGACCCCAGCTGCATTGGCGTAAAATCTTCGGCGCGAATTCTGTGCGTGTCGCTTACACAAGAAGCACACCATCAAATATCTGAACATGCTGAATGCTTTTGGCAAGAAGCCGATGACAGCCTGCATTCTATTATTCGCGGGCCTGACGGCGAACTCTTTGAATTTATTAACACGAGGTAGGGGAGCTTATGTATACCTTTTTAATTTTTGTGCATGTGTTGGCTTTAGTCTACTGGCTCGGGGGAGACTTAGGTACCTATCTTTCGAGCCGGTACGCCTTGCGTGATGATTTATCCGTGGAGGCACGCCAGACGGCTTTCAGTATTTTGCTGGCTTGCGATATGGGCCCTAAACTTGCAATGCCTGTGATAGTCGGAGCGGGCTTGCATTTGTCCAGTTTGCTTTGGAGTGGGCAGATCCCGGCATGGTTGCCTATCGTAGGCTGGTCTGTAGTAGGTATTTGGCTCGCCCTCATTTTAGCCCAGCATTCCGCACTCAATGCGAAAATCCCGATGCTATCCAACTTCGATTTGGCCTTGCGTTTCTGCGTCATCGCCGCGTTAATCGGCTTTACGCTTTGGGCGTCATCTAATGAGCTACCCGTGTGGTTGCTGACCAAAGTGACGGTGTTTGTACTCTTGGTACTTTGCGGTATCGCTGTTCGTTTTGCTTTGAAACCCTTCGCCCAAATGTGGGTGAAGTTGGTTACAGAGGGAGCGAGCGCAGAGGTGAACCAAGCGCTTCATACACACATGGCAGTGTGTCGGCGATATGTGTGGATGATCTGGTTTGGTCTTTTTCTGAATACGGCTTTGGGGGTTCGCCTGATAGCGATCTAGCTCGCCCCTAATTAGGGGCGAGCTAGATAGATCCCGTGTCGCCCATCGACAGCGTTTGCAGTTCGTAGTGGGTTTGCATGTAGCCATCCACACGTGCTCGAAGCAACACGAAGTTGCCATCGGTGGTCGTCCATACATGATACCGAGGATGGACACCCGTTTCGTTGCTCCCCTCGGGGTTTTCGTTCGGATCGCCGTAGCAAAAATGAAAGGCCTCGAATTCGCCTGCGGCAACCGATATAGGCTCGCGGCCCAAAAAGTAAATATCGATACTGCGTTCGTGAATTTCGATCTGTGGCCCTGTTGCACCTCTGTGATCGTTTGAAGAGGTGGGAAAATTTCCGACAGGGTAAATAGCCGGATCCTCGCCCACACCAAGACCCGCCAAGAGCCAGGCGTCCGCTTGAATTGGATGGGTGACAAAGAAGGTGGCGGGTTTATCGAGTACTCTGTCCTCAGCGTAGACCTTGCCGTCAAGTGTGTGTCCCCGCGCCTCGATGGTCCGATCATTAAAGAAAAAACGAGTCATCCCCTCTTGCTCATCCCCTACGCGAATGCGCACATTGGCCGCTTTTGGATGAAAGTTCGCATCAACAGAGAGTACGACGTCTCGCTCCACCATCGGTGGATCCTGAATGACGCAGTGGCTTCGCAAGGATCGAGTGCCATTCTGGTTTACGGTAATTGCGAAATGCTCCATCCCTCTGGGCTGGCCCTCACGCCCAGTCTTATTGCTCGTGTATAGAATGCGGCCTCTGATAGTTTTTGACATGTCTCACCTCTTAACAATGCAGTCTCCAGTTATAAATGCTATAAAAGCATAATTATAGGGGTAATTGGAATTTTATGGTCTTATCTCAACCTACAGTCTCGCGTTGGTTGCTTGCTGCAATGAGCTGCCTATCCCCGTTTGGGGTGACGGCGATGGCGCCATTGATTCCGCTTCTGAGCATCAACTTAAACGCCAGTGCCATCGAGCTCCAGTATTTGATATCTGCCTACGTATTGGGGATTGCAGTTACGCAACCGGTTGCGGGTCTAATTTCAGATCACTACGGAAGAAGGCCCGTATTGCTTATCGGCTTCGCTTTGTTCGTTGTAGTCAGCGCTTTACTGACTCTCGAACTACCATTAACTATTATGATAGTGCTTCGCTTTTTACAGGCGGTGGGGGTGAGTGTAGGAACGGTTGTGGCGCGGGGAATCGTGCGCGATGTGCTGCCACCAGAGGAAGCACTTAAGGCCTTCGCGCTCATATCGGCGGCGATGGGTTTTAGCCCTATTGTCTCGCCGATTGCGGCCGGAATACTCGCCACCCAATTTGGTGTTCCCAGCGTGTTTATTTTGTTAACTGCTCTGGGCCTTGCGCTTTGGTCCTGGTGCTTGCGAGTTATCCCGGAGACAAGAAAACGAAGTGCCCACCCTATTGCTTGGCGCGATACAGTGCAAGCCTATAGCGTCTTGCTAAGATCAGCGCGCTTCTGGGGATACGCGGGGGCTTATGGGTTTTTGCAGGGCTTGTTTTTCTCTCTCTTAGGTATAGGTGCTCTACTGTTTTGGGAGCAATTTCGTATAGGGGTAAACGGGTTCAGTTTACTGTGGAGCGCTTTGGCGGGTGTCTATATCGTTGGATCTTTCTCGTTGAATCGTTTCTCTTATCTAGCACGACCTTTGACTCAAGTTCGCATCGTTTGGTTTTTGGTCGTGGTGGCAGTATTGGCACCCACTGCCATTGCTGTTTGGGGCTTCAACTTATGGAGTTTGCTAATACCGCTCTCGTGCATGATGTTCATATCGGGTTTACTTACGCCTGCGGTGATGTTGGGCGCGGTTAACGTCAATCCTGACTACAGCGGAACGGCCGCGGGATTGTCTAGCGCAATTGGAATGGGAACGGGCGCCATGTTTACCGTGTTGGGCGGTAGAGCATATGAATGGAGCCCGCTGGCCCTAGTGCTAGTCATTTCTATTTCGGGTCTGGGTGTTGGGATATCCTGGTATTTTGCGAGAGAGTGGTAGGAAGAAATTATGGACTTAAAAATTCGCTATGGGCGCGCTTTTTTGGGCATTCTGTTGGCTTGGTTGCCGCTATCTGGGTTTGCGGAACCGGTCACTACGTCACCGTGGCGTGAAGCGATATTGAGTGTTACTGATATAGATAAAACCGCTGACTTCTTCGAGACACTGGGTGATTACGTAACCCACGACCAAGGGCCGGTCTCCGACTCCGAGTTGCTGAGTTGGGGCTTGAGCCCACCGTCGAAAGCGCGCTATCGAGTGATCGGTCCGATGGGCGCAACCAGAGGCTTAGTTCGCCTGATCGATTTTGATGATGCAGGTTTGCAGGAGCCCATGCGTCCGGGAGCCAGAGCTTGGGATACCGGCTGTTATTTCAGCCTGATGGTGCGTGTAAAAGGCATTGAATCCCTCTATCGTCAGGCCATTGAGTTGGGTTGGTGGACCGAGACACCGATAGCCCCGCTGCAGTTTGGCGACTCCGATTTACGCATTATTATTTTTAAAGGCCCTGACGGAGTTCAGATTCAATCTTACGAGCGGCTATCGCCCGCTTTACCTGAGGCGGTGGGTCCTTTCGATCGAATGACGCGCCCGTTCAATATCATGCAGATGGTCGAAGATCACGCTCGAGCGTATCAGTTCTTTACCGAGGTGTTGGGTTTCGACAGCTTTTATACCGGCCCCCCGGTAAAGGCGCCAAGACCCGTTATATCGCCAATCGGAATTCCCTGGTCTATGACGACAGAAGTCGGATATCAAGCCGGTATCGTATACCCGACGCCTGGTGAATACGGGCGCATGGAAATGATCCAAGTGCACGGTTTAGATGGACAAGATTATCGGGATCGCTGCAGGGCGCCAAACCTAGGCATTTTGGCTGTGCGGTTTCAGGCGCCCGACTTGGGTCTGATCGCAAAGCGATTGAATAGCGCCTCGGTCTCCTACGAGCAACGCTCAGACGTTGATTTGGGAGGCTTGGGCAAGGTTGCTTTGTTAACGACGCAGTCGCCCGATGGCGCAATACTCCAATTTTATTCGACTAATGAAAATTAGTGCGATGGTATTAGGAATTCCTGAGGAGCAGTCGATTTTGTGTCGGTTAAGCGTGAACTGGTGAGAGGGTAATATGACTAAATCAGAAGGAAAAGTGGTTGTTTGTACGGGTTCGGGACGCATGGGAGGCTTGGGCGCGGGTATACTCGAGAAATTTGCCGCCCAAGGCTACCGGGTCGTTGTCAGCGATCTGGGCGTCTCGGCGCAAAACGAATTGGGCGTGGCCTCGAGTGACGACATGCTTGAAGTGGTGCAGCATCTTGAGAGCATGGGTACTGAAATAATTGCTATCCCCTGTGACGTTCGTTCACCTGAGTCTGTGAACGCTTTATTTGCCGCGATTGATGAGCGTTTTGGCCGGCTTGATGTGCTGGTCAACAACGCCGGCATTGGCTTCGTTATGAAGCACAGCAACGATATTGCTTTCGATGAATGGCAGTGGGTGCTCGATGTCACGCTCTCGGGTGTGTTTTTGTGTAGCCAAGCCGCTGCTAAGCATATGGTTGAGAGAGGTATCAAAGGTCGCATCATTAATGTTGCGAGTCAGGCGGCGAAGTCGGGTTTCCCGCATATGGCTCCCTATTGCGCGGCTAAACACGGCGTGCTCGGCCTGACTCGAACGCACGCGATTGACTACGGCGTTTACGGTATCACCGTAAACGCCGTTTGCCCTAATCACGTAACAACGGGTCTCGGTGCCGCTCAAAATGACTATTTCTCGAGGTTCCGGGGAATGAGTGTTGAAGCCTACCTAGCCGATATGGCACAGCGCATACCGGTCAAGCGAATTGGCACAGCAGCCGATACAGCGAATATGGTCGCGTTTTTGGCGTCAGATGAAGCCAGTTTTATAACAGGTGAAGCGATTAATGTAAGCGGTGGTGAGGAAATGCACTAGGTCACTAGTCTGGCTTAGAAATAAAAATCCCGCCGCGGATTCTCATACGGGGCGGGATTTTTTTAACCTGTGGATTCAAGCTCGTAAGGGCTTACTCACCAAAATTATACTTGAGCGTGGCCATATAGGTTCTTGGCGCATTGTAGTAGTTCACGAACAGGAACGAGGTAACGTATTCTTTGTCCGTGCAATTCTTGCATTCGAGCTGCAACTGCCACTGATCACTGGCATCCGTGATTTTGATCCCCGCATTCACCAGAGTGACTGCGTCGTTGACACCGGTGCCGCGCGTCCCAGTGACGTTTTCACCGATGTATCGCGCCATCGCATTGGGTGTCACCGTAAATGAGCCCATCGGAATGTCGATTGCAGTACCAATTGTATATGTCTCTTCAGGGCTTCTCTTAGGGTCGGCTACAGAACAGTCGGTATTGTAGGCTGCAAGATCGTTGTTGGGGGCCACGCACCCGCCAGCAAGGTCCACATACTTCGGATCCTGTAAACCGATGGCGGCGAAGATCTGCCAATTATCTGTGGGCAAAGCGGTAATCTCGGCTTCAAGCCCCGTGACTTCTAGCCCGCCAGCATTGGTGGTCAAGAAATCCCCCGCATACGCCGAAGTCGTTTGAAGGTCTTCAAGATCGGAGTAAAAGGCAGTTATGTTGGTTCGCAACCGTCCGTCCATCCAGTCAGCCCGAATACCTGCTTCATAGGCCCAAATCTCTTCAGGACCAAAAGGTAAGGCGGTTGCTGCAACCGATTCACGTGCATTCCACCCACCCGATTTAAAACCGTTGGTGATCGATGCATAAATCATCATGTCATCATTAACTGCGTGAGAGTAGGCGATGCGGGGTGTGACTTTTTGCTCGTCTTGAGAGCGTGGTACGCCCGCAGCATCCAGATCGGCATTGGTGACGCTACCGCTGTAGCCGAAGGTCTTCTCTTCGTCGGTATAGCGTGCGCCAAGCGTTAGTGTGCCTTTATCGCCGATTTTTATGTCGGCCTGGGCGTACACCGCAAAGCTTTCAGTGCCGTTGCTTAATACGCGATCTGCGAGCGCGGTAAACACCGTGGACGGCGGAGCAGGCACACCGACAGCGGCGAGATCAAGATAATCGGCAAAATCGACCGTGTTGTCTTCATCCATATAGTACAAGCCGGTCGACAGGTATACACGGTCGTTCATGATGTTGCCGGACCATTTTAACTCCGCCGAGAACATATCGTGCTCGCCATTGTTGTCGATCAGGAAAAAGTCGGGGAAAGGCGGCGCGATCGGGAAGTTCAGCAAAAAGTCTTGCTCGATCTCTCGGTTACCAATAATCAGATTCGCGGTACCGCCTGCCAAATCCCATGCTAAATTCGAAGTGACATTCAGCGTTTTAACTTCGTTGCCGTAATCGGATTTCTGGTCAAAGTTAGCGGGTAAGCCTGCCGTAATCTTCGAGGTGCTGATACGGTCGTCGCCGTCGATGAAGCCGTGTATTGCTGTCGCTTCGATATCAGTGGTGTCAAGTGCGATGTCCCAAGTTACAGTGTCGCTGGGGAGCACTCTGAGTGCTAATCGGAAACCTGTCATGTCGGCGTTGTTGTACTTTTTACCGTTGGACAAGTTTTTTAGGTAGCCATCGTCTGCCGTGTCGAACACGGAAATTTTGCTCAAGACTTTATCGCTCAGCGGCATATCAAGGCTTGCACGAACGAGGTGTTTGCCGAAGCTACCGGCGCCGACTTCAACAAAACCTTTGGTGGTCTCACCCGGTTTCTTCATTACGACGCTGATGGCGCCACCGGTTGTATTTCGACCGTAAAGAGTGCCCTGCGGGCCCCGTAGCACCTCGATACGCTCAACATCGAAGAGTGCAAAGTTGTTTGCGTTTTGTCGAGTGATGTATACGTCATCAACGTACGTTCCCACGGGCGGGTCAAAGGTCGATATTGACTCGTCGTTCCCTTGCGCTCGAATGTAGTACATATTGGCGGTTGCCAACCCGGTGTTGTTGCCACCAAACATGTTGGGGACCACGTTAATTAGGTCCAACGTGTCGTCAAGCTGCAAGTTCTCTATCAGCTCTTCACCATAGGCGCTCACCGCAATGGGTACGTCCTGCACCGAGGCCTCACGGCGCTCAGCAGTCACAACGACCTCTTCGAGTTGAGCAAAGCTTGGCACTGCTGTAATTACGGAAGCTGAAGCTAAGCCGGCTAAAATTGCGCGTTGTTTTCGTGTGAAAGGGATTCTCATGACATGGCCTCGTACTGGTTGAATTGGTTTTCTTATAATGTCATATTGATATATCACTATATCAATGTACTTTTCAAGGTTTGATGATTTGAAAGAGTGTAAATTTTCACGACGTTTAATTTTGTATTGGTTGTCAGGGTTCGCGTTCACTCTTGCGAATGACCGTAAAGGTGCGCGAAATCAATAGGTTAAGTTTTTACTAGAGGAAGGAAAGGGGAGTGACATGGAGTTTTGGCTCTACCTACATATTTTACTGCTGGTCTTCTGGGTTGGTACGGATTTGGGTGTATTTCTGGCGGCTCGCTATTCTGAGCGTGCCGACCTCTCGATTGAGACCAGACAAGCGGTGCTCGAGCTGGGTATGAAGCTGGACCGTTTGCCGCGAACAGCCTTGGTTCTGATTATCCCCTCCGGTGTGATGCTAGCGTCAGGGGTTGGGCTTGTTTTACTCGATGGTCTAGCAACCATCCTTCTGTGGGGCTCTGCCCTCATTTGGCTCGCTATTTTGTGGCAGGGCTTCTTGAGCGCGAGTCCTGAGGTTCAAGCTCGATCCGCGAAAATCAATTGGTGGTTCAACTTGGCAGCGGCCATACTGACCTTGTTCTGGGCAGTGATGCTCTATCTAAGCGGTTCAGCACCCATGTGGCTCATTTTGAAGATCGCGATCGTCGGCGGTATTTTCGTTGTTGGGTTCTTGCTTGATTTTTTGTTTGGCCCCGCCATGGGGCTGTTCGCGCAAGTGTGTGCGGAGCCCAGTCGCAGCGAATTGAACGCGGATTACGCTAAAGCGCTTGTGCCAGTTTATTGGACGGTCGTAGCGATTTATGTGCTGGCGCTCGCTGCTGCAGCGCTGGGTGTGTTTAAAATTTGAAGGTGAGTAGAACTGCGGTTGCCATCCTATAAGGCATGAGGCATGAGGCATGAGGCATGAGGCATGAGGCATGAGGCATGAGGCATTTGGAGGCGTTATGAAAATGATTACACCACTGTTAATTATCTTTGGTCTTTTGGTGACTCCACTCTCGGTCTTGGGTAATGATCGCCTCAATGAAATTGAAGCTGAAGGTGGCAAGTGGGCGGCCTACTATGAGGCTGAAGACCTCGATGGTCTTATGACCCTGTATATGGATGACGTTGTTGTGGCCTTACACGGCCAGCCGGCTCTGTTCGGTAAGCAAGCGGTTCGGGAATACTTCGCCGCTCGATTGGGAAAGGCCGAATCCAAATTCGAGCTGAACTACGAGGTGCGCGAAACCCACGGTGATATCGCTTACATCATAAGCCAGTACTGGCTAAAAGCGACTGATAAGGAGAGTGGAGACGTCTTTTTGGATGCGGGCCGCTCGCTGTTGGTTTACAAGAAACACGAGGGACGATGGAAGATCGCAGCAGATATTGATCAAGCAACGCCCGATGTGGGATGGCCGTCACCTTCGGGAATGCAGTGATTAACTAATCACTGACTGTCAGACCGACCTGTAGCCAGCGTAGGTTCGCCCCAATGCGGTTTAGGCTGTTTTGTTTCCTCCGCTGCCTGCCAGGCTGGTCCATCGTTTGAGTACAGCCCTTCTGGCCAATTAGTTGGTTCTGAAAAAGCGGATTTCGCACCCAAGTTAATTGGCAAGCATAGGGTTAGAGCGAGAGAGTCATTCATGCATCACGGGGGCTACAACTTCGCTATTGCGTATCTGGTATCAGCAATTCGGTGAGTCTGTTAACTTCGTCTTCGGTCAGGCTATTGCGTCAGCGCCTCGTTTCTCAGTGTCATTTTTTCGCTTAAATCAAAGCTAACACAACCGTACAGCGCTTGGTTGGTGATTTCTTCCTGTGAATCGAGTAGGCCCGCTTGGGTTGTAACCGTGATGCCCGACGTGCCTCTATCTTTTTTAGAGCGGTTAAGGCGGTACCAGGTATCTAGCGCGAGAGAAACTCTGAATTGCTTGCTTCACTGATGATTTCCTCGAACAGCAGTGTGGCCGCGGGTGTAAGGGGCCGGTCAATAGAATGAATTAGCGCCGCATTGCGCGCTACGCTAGGTTCGCTCACGGGAAGTATGCGAACCCCGAAATGCTCGCTCGCTTGGGCGCTCTGCAGAAGCACGGGGCAGGTCATGATTAAGAAGGGGTGTTTTTGGCTCAATCGCATGCCGATCCTGTAGGCATCGGTGCCCATAAATTGGATCGGCGGTGCCAATCCCGCATTGATAAAAGTCTGAATAATTTTTTCTTTGTCACTCGGGCGTGAGTAGGGGACAAGCCATGGGTATTCCGCTAGGTCCGCTAGGTTAACGACAGTCCTAGTTGCTAAAGGATGGTGCTCGCAACAGGCGATCACATCTCGCGTTTCATAGAGCTGATGAGCAACCACTCCAGATTCTAACGCTAATTCATCATGGGCGGCGGCGATGAAGTCGAATTCTCCGGTCCTCAAACGCTCCAGCAATCGTTCTGAATATCCTTCAATGATATTGAATGTGAGTTGAGGTCGCTCTCGGAGGAGTGGGGAAATAGCGTTCGCGATCAGGTCGACTGCAAAAGTCTCGCCAATACCGATAGTCACTGTCCCTGTGTAAGCTTCAGCGATGCTCAATAGCGTTGTTCTGGCGCGTTCGTCCGCCGCAATCTGTGCTTTGGCGTGGGGGATGAGTGCGCGACCATAGGTGGTGAGCGTTGTGACTCCGCCGGGTTGCCGGTCAAGTAGCCTCACGCCCAGTTCAGACTCAAGCTGCTGAATCGAGGCGCTGATCCCTTGTTGTGTGAGATCAAGGCGACGGGCTGCCTTAGCCAGCGATCCAGTGTCAACGACCGTGAGAAAACGCTTAAGTTGCTTGAGCTCCAAACTTAATGCATCTCCTCGCCGCCGCTGACGTTCATAGCCTCACCGGTGATAAATGCCGCATCGTCAGACACAAGAAAAGCGACGGCCGCGGCGGTATCGTTTGGTTCGCCCACGCGACCCAAAGGAATGCGCTCGGCGATGCTGGCTCGATAGGCCTCGGGCGTCATGCCTCGAAGTGATGAAAAATACTCGCTCTGCTGTCGACCCATATCGGTTGTCACATGATTGGGGCATACGGCGTTAACGCGTATTCCTTTGACTGCCAGGTCGATCGCGGAGGTGCGGGTCAGGCCAATGAGTCCGTGTTTTGACGCAACATAGGGTGCCATCTGTCTGAAG
>Ga0222719_10003959_pt1 | contig 13080 bp, 16 predicted proteins | sample C33_34DmetaG_FD_165039 | JGI IMG/M metagenome (GOLD analysis project Ga0222719, IMG submission 165039) | Estuarine water microbial communities from San Francisco Bay, California, United States - C33_34D | ecosystem: Environmental > Aquatic > Marine > Unclassified | place: USA: California...
TGGTAAATCATACTCAGAGAGGTACGAAAAGTGTAAAAAAGATCCCAACTTTATGTATAAGCGTGCGCGCAAAGAAGTCTTACGCCAAATGGAGAAGACTGGAAAATTACCTAAACCTGAAACACTCGCGAAGTATGACATTAAAGAGGATGAGCTTAGAGAAATTATGGGACCCAAGGGCATCATCTATAAAATCACAAGTCCGTCGGGTAAGGTCTATGTGGGGCAGACTATACGTTCTTTTGAAAAGAGGGTTGCGGAACATAAACGAGAGTCTTCATGTTGTACATTGATTAAGAGAGCTATAGATAAGTATGGGGATGAAATGAATTATGAACTCATAGAAGAAAATGTCCCTCAAGAACAACTTGATGAGAGAGAAATTTACTGGATAAAACATTTCAATTCCTTGGCACCTGATGGGTATAATCTTAAAACGGGTGGTCGTTTTTACAAAGCCACACAAGAAATGTGTGATAATATGAAAGATGCTAAACGTAAATCCAAACTCGAGAAAGATGGATATGTAGGTTACGCTTGTCGTTGGGGTAACACATTTTATCCAGCAGTTAATATTGGTAATAATAGGGTCGGAATCTCAAATGGTGGGTTTCGAACAGAAGAAGAAGCTATAGAAGTCCTAAAAGAATACACTAAAGATCCCGAAAACTTTACAAAAGTTGACGGACCACTCAAAAAACCCGTTGGTACTATAGTCTTAGAAAATAACAGGTGGAGACCTTCATGTAAGGGTAACCGTTTAGGAACTTATAAAACAAAAGAAGAGGCTCAAGAAGTACTTGAAAGATATCTAAAAGATCCAGAAAACTTCATAAAACCCAAAAGAAAGGTTGGTTCCTTACATAGAGCGGGTAATAAATGGAGTGTCTATTATGCTCATAAATATTTAGGAACATATGAGACACAAAATGAAGCACAAGAGGCAGTTGAAAGATACCTAAAAGATCCAGAAAATTTTCCAACCTTTCATAAAAATGTTGGGTCTGTGCGTCGTAAAGGGAATAGTTGGCAACTTAGATATAAGAATAAACATATAGGAAATTACGCCACCCAAGAAGAAGCCGAAGAGGCTCGACAAGCCCTTCAATCGTCTTGATAAAAGTCTTCTTCGGGGAGTGCTTGAACCTCACAGACAGTTGGAGGTAGCTCTTTCTTCTTACGCGGTCTCTTCACCTTCTCTTTCTCTTTCGGACACTCATCCAGATGTTCTCTATAATACAAAACCCTCTTCCAGAACGCATCCATCAGTGGTAAGTATTTCTTGAACCATTCACGATCACGAGGAACGATGGTGACATCAAACACCTCTGGTGCCGGCCAGGTCACTGAGTGATCTGCATATTGTACAAAATAACAGCTCTCTACGTCCATAATCTCCATACAAGTTTGTACCTGAGCTTCGTAGCATAGGGGTACTTCCCCGGGAATAATTTTTCTTCTCAACGGGCATTTAATCTCAAGTAAACAGTTATTCTCTGTAAGTCCATCGGGTGATCCTCCTAACCATGGATAGGATTTGTGGGGAATAAGACCGAGTTCATACACCTTCAGACCATACTTCTGTTCAAACATTTCACACGCAATCGGTTCTAGGCGAGTCCCATGCGCGGTGGCCTCATTGCCCAGAAAAGGTTCACCCAATCCACACTTTTTACGAATAAGATCCTCAGGTGTTTGATACTTATTTGCGCCTATAGCTGTAGCTGCGTCCGATGCGGTCAGCATGTTCCCGCGCAATTTTAACCAAGCCTCACTTCTCTGTTCATCGAATTCAAGGTCCAAAAGCCTTTTGACATTCGGATGCATATTAAATTACTGTACATTGTACTTTTTAAGTTGTTCAAAGAATAACTTAGCTGCATTTTGTTCAGCTTGTTTCTTACTTTTCGCATAACCCCTACTCATAAACTGACCATTTACAAAAATGTCTATGTAGAAAAGGCCTTCATGGTGTGCGCATACACGATACTCGGGTAATGGTAAACTATTCAATTGGCAGTAGCGCATGAGATGGTCTTTGAAATTGTCGTCAATCATGATGAGATTCATGTCGATAAACTTCGGATCGTTGTAAATTCTAAGCACAAACTCCTTCGCATGTAACAAACCGATATCCATGTAGATAGCTCCTATGAGTGCCTCGAACACATCCTCCAAAATCTTGGGGTTGTTATTCCAACCGTTACGCATACCCTTTTCATCCATGATGACCAACTTGTCCAGGCCCAATTTCGTCGCAATACTAGCTAATGTTTCGCCACGAACAAGCTTTGTACGAGCTTTCGTGAGGAAACCTTCTTGGCGACTTTCATATTGATCAAACAGGAACTTGGTAATCACAAACCCGAGTACAGAATCACCAATAAATTCAAGAGTTTCAAACGACTCCGTAAATTGTTCATACTCCTTGAGAGCAGATTTATGTGTAAAAGCCTTTTGGTACAAATCAAGGTTTTTGATCTTTGTACCAACAAGTTGTTCTATTTGAGGTTTCGTGACAAACGTCACCATGATTTATTAGTATGTGTTTTTATTTTTTAAGCCTCCTTCTTGACGTAGTGAGGAGAAAGGTACTTCTGGAGGTTAAGGTACGTCACGACAACATCCGCAGGGGGTGCGAGGAGATCGCGAAGCTTATCGTCGAGGACAATCTGGCGACCGTTCTCGGGATGCTTGAGACCCTTGTCGATGATGTACTTGTTCACGAACTTGGTGACCTCAGAGCGAGAGATGAGCTCGCCTTCGGGAAGGCTGAGGAACTCGCGCAACTTAGGTGTGATTTCCTGTTTGCGGTTGAAGCCGTTGTTCTCAGCGCGCTTCTTAGCCTTCTCCCCATCGGGGTCCTCCTGGATGCTCTTAACCTTACGGACGAGCTTAACAAGAGACTTGACATCAGAACGGAGAGCAGCGATTTCGGTTTGGATAGTTTCGAGAGACATTATATCTTTCTTACGGAAGTAATCTTTAAGTCAGAGTAGCAGTAAGAAAATGCAACCTAAAATGATGGTAAAAAACAGTAGGACTTTAAGGTCCATGTCTCGAAGACTTGATTTGTGTTTGGGAGGTTTGGGTCTGGGTATGATTCGGAAGGGATATTTGGTCGGACATCCACCAGCGCAGCAGTCATTGGGACACGGGAGAACATTCGGACCCCGACGCACACCACAAAATTGTTCCTTCATCGAGTACCCGTAACACCTACATTCGTCGATAACGTTACAGACCATATTATTATATCACGATATATTAATGGATGAAAAAAGTTATTCGAAAGTTGCCATTGATCGTTTCATGAATGAAAATTTATTTTTCAAAGATGCGAAATTGAAAAAATATTTCGATAGGAATGAACCACGCGATCTCGGTAAATTCAGACAGCGTCTACACGATAATTTTTCCGATAAAAATATCGAAAAGATGATATACGTGGTAGTAACTGATTCCATTCGTGACATAATTTTGGACACGATCGGGGAACTCACTCAAAAACTGAAATCGTCTGGTGATCTCATCGTGAGTGGGGGTGAAGCGTTCAATCTGTATGTGGATTTTAAAGATCGTATCGTGACCACCGACATTGACGCGAAGTTTGTTCCTTTCATGAAAACAAATACCAAGTACTTTGGTAAACTTCAAGCACTTAAACTTCTACTATGGGACATGTTGGGTAAATACGCAAAGAGTCTCAACGCACGGATCAAAAATCGAATCGCGTCTTTTCGAACAAAACATGATAAACTCTTCAAGTTTTTGGGAATTGGGTTCAGTAAATCCGGTCCTTATGTCACCAGGCGATACACACTCATCAAGAAGAAAAAGAGTGGATCGACAAATAAACCATCCAAGAGCGATGTGTTCATCGATGTGGAACTATTCGCACTCGACCTAAACATCCGTTTTTATTCACCCGAGTCTGGTCGTATTCAAGAACATACACTCGGTGGTATAATGGACATTCCATTCATGCGTCCACAAGAATTTGGATATGAAGTGGCACAAACGAAACAAAAAGGTGTCGTGTATAGGAATCCTGTTTCTGGAAAAATGATCAATAACCAAAAGATATACATCGCGAGTAAAGAATTTTTGATTGAGGACATTTATCTCATGCAGAAACTGAAACTCAGGCCGGAAAAAAAGATCAAGGATCGACTCCGTCTCGTAAAACTTGGAAAGTTGTTTGACAAGCGAGTGACCGGCTCGGATTCTATGGACACTGTGTTCAAAAAGATTCGTTCGAAATTGGGTATACGAAAGACTGCACCCGTACACAGAAATGTCAACATCAAAAAGGCAAAAAAGGTGGATCCGTACAAATACAAGAGGTACACAACAGAACCGTCTAAAGAGCGCTTATCAAAGCAAATCGTACACGGTCTCAAATCTGTGACAAATAATGTAAATGTAGAAGGATTCAACAAGTCTCACGGAAACCAGAGGTTCAATGTTAAAACAATGAAATGGAAAAACGTAAAAAATAACGCCTACGTAAAAAATGAGTTTACACTCAGGCCCACACAGGCCAAAAGGTTACCTAAAAATTTGAATATACCCAAAACACTGTATGGGTACAAGGCGGGGCGAGACAATTGGATTAACAAGAAGGTTTTAGACGATGCATCTACCATACCTTTTATTGGTTTAAAGAAGTAAACCGTAGTGTAATCATAATGTTCTATAACACCCCAGCTAAAGGTGACGATGGTCTTTATTTTGTGAAGGCTACCAATGATGACATGCGAAAATGTCTCGTTCAGTTGAACGCCGTCACAGTATCTGAAGTGTCAGGAGAGATGGTATTTGACATCAACTCCGAGACGAACGCCAACAAGATTACTGCCATTGAATCCCAGAACCTCTCTGCTGCCCATGATAATTGTGTGGAGTGGTTTGGTAAGCAGCTCTCTGAGAAGGTTATTACCGGTGCGTACCGGAGTGTCATCACAGGTGAACAGATGACTGCCGATATGATCACCGACCCACCCGTCCGCATTTTCAACACCAACCAGGAATCCCTCGATATCGACTCGGTTCAAGTGGGTAAAACGTGTGACGTCATTGTCGAGTTTGCCGGCCTCTGGTTTGCTAAGAAGGCGTTCGGTGGACATTGGAATGTTGTCCAGGTCCGGGTCCATGATGACCCAGTAAAGGAAGAACCGGTAATTGACGTATACCCAGACGAGTACGCTTTTGTCGATGAGCCCGAGCCCGAGCCTGAGCCTGAGCCTGAGCCCGAGCCCGAAGAGCCAGTGGAAACTCAGAAGACGATCAAAGAACGGATCGACATTCTGACTAAATAAAAAAATTTGTTACTAATATATAAACTATGATGAAGGGTCGCACTCAGCAAATTCTGATGTTCGCTGCCATCGCTGTTGTGATCTATCTCCTATTTGTCGTGAACAAGTCTTCGAACTATTCCATCACGGAGAAGCAATACAGTTCGTTCGGTTCTTCTTCCGCCATCGGTCCCGCCACTGCCGCTCCCGGCATGGAGAAGGGTACCGGTCTCGCGTCCTCCCTCCTCCCCCGCGAGGTGGCCTCTAAGGAGGATTTCGGTCAGTTTGCCCCAGAGGATGTGCTCAAGGGTCAGAACTTCCTCGAGCCCCGCGCTCAGGTTGGCTACCCCGAGACCATCGGTGGTGCGCTCCGCAACGCGAACCAGCAGATCCGCAAGGACCCCCCTAACCCCAAGTCGCCCTTCGTGTGGAACAATTCTACCATCACACCCGACACTATGCAGCGTGGCTTGTGCGCTTAAAGATTTAGACACTATATTCATTAAATGACTTCTGTAACGAACGAACTCAGTGAAAGTGTATCCAAGTTGGTAGATCTCACTAAACAACTTGCTGAAGCGAAATCTGATATCAAGGTCCTTAACCAGGAAGAGAAACGTCTCAAGGAGAATGTGAAGAAGCATATGGTTTCTCAGGGTATTGATACCATTAACCTCAGAAAGGGGAAGATTAGTCTGCGTAAGAGTGTACGCAAATCTGGAATGAATAAGGATGCCATCAGGGATGGTCTCATGACGTTCTTTGGTGGAGATGAGACGAAGGTTGAAGGAGCTTTAAACGCTATCCAGGATAACCTTAAAGTGAAAGAATCAACTTCACTCTCGCTAACAGGTATAAAAGAAAAGCCCGTGAATGAAGATAAGTAGAAATACAACAATGGTTTGGAGCCAGTACGTCGACGAAGCGAACATTGGCTTTGATGCCTGTGTCAGCGATGATGACGAATTTAATAATGAACACACTCCTCTGAATATCGAAGACTGGGAAGTCGAATACTCAGATGAACTACACCATATGTGGAATACGATGATTACATTGTTGGATGACGCATACATTGGTCACTCAGGAAAGTTTTGCGACTTTGTAGAATTTTGTTATGAGGAACATGATTCGTATCAAGAACGTACCACATCTGAACACGAAGAACAACTTCATTACATATGGAAACATCTCAGGCGCATCATTAACATGAACGGTCTTCATGAAGAAATGATGCGTGGTGTCACGTTTTATCATTTCGTGGACTTTGCTGAAAATTATATGAGCATATATTAACAATGCTTCCGGATATTACCACACAGAAAGTCGCCGTACCTGCAGCCCTTTTTCTCGCACTGAGCCCCGGTATGGTTCTCAAGACCGATGGTTCAAGTGTAAAATTTATGAACCGCCAAACAGATCAAATGTCTGTGTTCTTCCACGCCCTCGTGTTCTTCCTCGCGTACAGTGTCATCGCGAAGGCTATGGGTCTGGTTCTCACACAGACCGATCTCATCGTGACCACATCTCTATTCGTCGCGCTCAGTCCCGGTCTCCTGTTGACCATTCCTCCCGGTTCGGGTGGGGTCTTCCAGTCTGGGCAGACAAGTGTAGAATCGGCGATGATTCATACGGTGGTATACGCGGTCATTTTCGCGCTTTTACGTCGTCAATTTCCTCAATTCTACTAAGTAAGAAGATGAAGTATCTCGTCTTGGGTCCAGCATCCATGGCTATATACTCGCTCATAGGGACTTTAAAAGCTCACGAATCTCAATTGGCTGAAGTTCAAGAAATCTCAGGTTCTTCAGCTGGATCCATATTGGCGTTGTTTTTGGCACTGGGTATGTCGGTCGACGAAATTTTGGATATTTCTCTCAATTTGAACATTTCAAAATTGGTGAAGGTACGTCTCGGTTCATTCTTTACTAAATTTGGTTTTGTGTCGATGACTCCAATCCGTAAAAAACTTGTGGATATTTGTGGTTGTGACCCAACATTCAATGATTTGGAAATGAAGATATACGTTTCTGCATTTTGCTTAAATACCAATGAAACTGTATATTTTTCAAAGGATACACACCCGGATATGAAAGTAATTGATGCAGTGTGCATGAGCATCGCTATACCCCTCATTTTCTCATGTGGTAAGTACGAGGGTAAAACATACGTGGATGGTGGTACACAGGAACAATTTCCCATCAACCCATTTCTAAATAAAAAACCACACGAAGTGACGTGTATAAAAATACGAATGGATCGCATATTTCAGGAAGATATAGAAACACCGAAACAATACGTAGAAGCGTTGGTACGTTCTTCACTCAAGAATCGAGTTGAGTATGATTTACCAGTGGACGTAATAGATATAAACGTCAGAGATACGAATGTGTTTAATTTTAACATGACATATGAAGAAAAGGTAAAGTTGTACAATATAGGGTATTTATCTCGATAATACTTTTTTTGTTAGTTTAATATAAATGACGGAGGCGTGCGATCCAGACGCCGACATCGAAAACCTCAGAAAAACTATTAAGTTGCAGACTGGGGAAGACGTTAAACTCACAAGAAAACAAATGTGTGATGCGTATGATAACATTCACGGTGGGAAGCTTCCTTTACCACCACTCGTGATGACCGCCGATCGAACGTATTTAATCGATCGTTCGTCGCCACTAAAACACCTAGATTACGAGCTACTTTTTGATTCCGCTACGAAGCGAGCCGAACTTAAACGAATTGCGCGTAAAATTGGTCTCACGTCTCAGATTGAACAAAAGACCAAAAAACAACTCGTCGACGCAATCGGTAAACGTCTCAGGTATCTGAAAGTCCGTGAACCAATTAAAATTGTGTCGAAGCGTCTCATACCCAAAGACGTACCCACCACAGCAGTGAACAACATCAACACAGCAGTGCGAAACAACACAGCAGTGAACAACCTCAACACAGCAGTGCGAAACAATAACCGCAATAATTTCAATAATAATTCGGCATTTAACAACACTGAGAATAGAAAATCAAATTTCAATAATTTTGGTGGAAACGCGAACGCGAACGCGAACCGCATCAATAACAATTTCAATAGGAATCGTGCCAATAACACGAGGGTCAATTTATCGGGTAACAAAAACGGTTTGACGTTTAAGACAAACCAGAATACCGGTACAACTACACTCAATTTCCCTAAAAAGTTGAAATTTAAACCGTCGTTCATCGCCCCTAGTACGAATTCTGGAAACCAAAATGCAGGTGGAACCAAAGTTAATTTCCCCAATAAACTGAAACTCAAACCATCGTTCATCTCTCCCAACACAGGTTCCGGAAACCAAAATGCGGGTGGAACCAAAGCTAATTTCCCCAATAAACTGAAACTCAAACCACCGGCAATGAGTACGGGTAATTCTGGGGGTTCTCAATCGGTACAGCTTGGAAACGGTTTCAAGAAGAAACCTGCGTTCCTGAATCAGGGTACAAATGCACCCACCGGTAACGCTAAGCAACCTTCGCCCGCGAATGGTCCAAAGAAGCCTGGTATGTTCAATTGGATGTACAAGAAGAAGAATGCGGCAGGTGCTGGTGCTGCCGGTGCCGCTGCTGGTGCTGCTGCGGTTGCCACTGGTGCTGCTGTGAATGGTTCTAAGAAGTGTGGTATGTTCAATCGTATGATGGGTAGGTGCAAAAAGGAGTCTACGGCGAATGCAAACGCGAACAACAAGCCTGCGAATGCAAACGCGAACGCGAACGCGAACGCGAACAACAAGCCTGTGAATGCAAATGCAAACGCGAACAAGCCTGTGAACAACAAGCCCGTGAATGCGAACGCGAACGCGAACGCGAACAACAAGCCTGCGAATGCAAACGCGAACGCGAACGCGAACGCGAACAACAAGCCTGTGAATGCAAATGCAAACGCGAACAAGCCTGTGAACAACAAGCCCGTGAATGCGAACGCGAACGCGAACGCGAACGTCTCCACCAACGATGTTAATATCGTAGCCAATCAGATTCTCGAGGAGATTAACAAAGATGTGAATAAAGCTGTAGTAGCTGGGGTTAACAATAACAATGGGTTCAATGCTAATGCTGAATTTAACAAGCAAATGGCATTAAGAACCAACGGGGTTAACAACCGAAAACTTTCTAAAAATAATAAAGCGCTTGTAGCGAGTGTTACCAGTGGTATCATGAATAACGTCGTGAAGAAGGATATCGCTAATAGAATAAACAGTCGTAATTTAGTCGCAGTGTCTAACAAGAAAAATCTGAATGGAAATGCCAAACTTAACAATGCGACTAAGAATATGATTCTTAGTATCAATAAGGCTACTACACTCAAGGAACTGCGGAAGATCTATCTTAAGGGTAGCCTAAAGCTTCATCCTAACAAGGGTGGAAATACGGCCGCTTTCCAGATGTTTACGAACGCTCACAATAAAAAGCTTCTGCTTTTAAATTCCGGAAATACAAAGAGTAATGTTAACTATGTAGCTAATGGAATAATGAAAGAAATTAACAAGGATGTCATAAATCAAATTAGTAATAAACCCGTGAACAACAAGAAGATACTCGCTATCGCTAATAAACCCGCGAACAACAAAAAGGCTGATGTAGAGTACGTGGCCAATCAGATTCTTAAACAACTTCAAAATGATGTTGCCAAAGAAATTAGATTGGGGGGGCGTGCTGCTGAGCCTATTTACAACAACAGGGCTCCGGTGAACACGAACAATCGTAAGAATGTTGAATTCGTCGCGAATAGGATTCTCAATCAACTCACGAGAGAAGTGAAGACTGAAATCAGGAAGGGTGGACGTGCTGCGGAACCTGTTTACAACTCGAACTCGAACTCGAACTCGAACAACAATGTGAACAACAAGAAAATTAACAATCCCCTATTCGAACCAAACATGAAAAACAACCCCATTTTCAATAACAGTGTTAACGAAATCCCGAAAGAGGTTGAAGCTCAAGAGAATAACGTGCGTAACATGATTAAGAACTTCAACAGTGAACGAAACTCTCTCCAAAATAAGATCACCAAAGAATTGAATCTTCGCCCCAACAACAACGGTGTGTTCCAGGAGCGAAAGGGACTCACTAAAGGTAGGATAGGTGTATGGGCCCAAGAGTTGCGAAAGGCGGAAACAATCGAAGATTTGAAAAAGATTGAAAATGAATTGAACAAAAAGGTTGAGCTTCGTAAGAATATTGAAAATAAGTATACGAAGATGGGTCTCACGAACAAGAGTGAAAAATCTATGCACCGAAACAGTGTTGTCAAATTTAAAAATGATGTGAATGCACGACGTAAAGAGATTGAAGCGTATCTCACAAAAACACCATCCGTCTCGAACAAGGGGAGTTACCAATCGAAAGTGAATCGTCTTCAGCGTGAGTTCCCTAAGGGTACGGGCCCTAACGTCCGACGAAACTGGATGAAGAAGAGTAAGATCTACACCGGTAGGATTCAAAAGGCTTCGAAATATGGTGACATGGTCAAGGCGTACAACAACGCGACTAAAAGTTTCAACAACCTAAGTAAGTCTGCTAAAAAGTAATAAATAACTAAAAATGATTCACCCGGATGACGACTGTACCGTGATTACCGACATGCCTCTCAGCGACGAGGTTGTCGATTTCATTGAAAAAGGTCTTCATCGTGATATGAGTAAGGGGGAGGTTGATGAATGGTGTGACCAAAATTTAGACGAAGTCGCGGGTATATATGAAAAGTATCGGGATACATACATGTCATATGGACAGGCGGAAATGACACTCTTTTTTGTACAGACTATTTACGAGAGAGATGACGCGATGGAGATGTTAGGAAATTTTGTAGCCAATCAACCATTGTGATTTAAAGAAATAACCTTCCTTTAAACTAATGACTACATGCGATGTATGTTGTGAAAAATTCAATAAAATAAATCATAAAAAGGTTGAATGTCAATTTTGTGATTTAGTGAGTTGTCGATCATGTTCACAGAGATACATACTCGAATCATTCGAAGATCCTCATTGTATGGGATGTAAGACATTGTGGAGTCGAGAGTTTATAGACACGTTTTGTACCAAGTATTTTAGAAATACTGAACTGAGACGACATCGTGAGAATGTCCTCTTTGAACGAGAGAAAGCTCTCATGCCACAAAGCCAAAAGGAGGTTGAACGAGTGCTCACGATACGACGACTCCGACGTAGTGCGCGTAAATTGCGAGCTCAATTATTTGAACTATACCAGAAATACCATTTATCATTTCCAATCAATGAACGAATTATCGCAGAGTATCCAGAAATTTTAACGTTTCACCAAGAACTTGAGAATGTGTATATCGAATTAGAGCGTGTTCGAGCGATGGGTGGTCTCGTTGACACAGAAACGACAAAGTTTGTACGAAAATGTCCACACGAAGAATGTAAAGGATTTTTAAACGAGGAATATTTTTGTGGACTCTGTACCACGACATTCTGTAAAGAGTGTAATGAACCCATGACAGATGATCATGAATGTGATCCACAAGTTGTCAAAACAATCAAACTTCTCAATCGAGACAGTAAATCGTGTCCTAAATGTGGAACAGTCATACACAAAACAAGTGGATGTTCTCAGATGTGGTGTATCAACTGTCATACAGCATTTGATTGGAGAACGGGTGAAATTTCGACGGGTCGGATTCACAATCCGCATTACATAGAATTCAAACGAAAGAATGGTTCGTCTCGAGAACATGGAGACATTCCGTGTGGTGGAATACCCGGATATGGCGAATTGCGGGAAGCTGGTGCCACGAATGATCTGATACATCTGGCTGCGTTTATTTATTACTCCGATAGAGAGAATGCATACATAGATTTGGACCCGGTGGATAATCTTCATTTACGTGTCGGATACATGCTAGACGAGTTGAATGAAGATATGTTTAAGACGTATCTTCAAAGACAGGAAAAATTCAGGGATAAGATGCGAGATCTATCTCACATTTTCGAAATGTTGGTGCATTCGGGTGGAGATCTTCTTAGACAATTTATTATCGAACCCCGACGCCAACCAGAAATAACGGAGATGATCAAAAAGCTTTTCGTATACGGAAACGATGTATTCGAAGATATCAGAAAACGATACACGTGTGTGACGCCCAAAAATTTTCCTATATAACGTATAGGATGCTCATCATTTTAACTGTACTACTACTTATCATCTATATACTACCCACTTACCCACAACCAAAAGTACTTAAAAAGTTCATCACAGAGTCTGAACGCAGGTATATCATCGATAAGGCGCGTGGCAAACTTGAAACGTCTTCCATTTCTCATAACAAACGAGTAGATGAAACGATTCGCAAGAGTGAAACGGCGTGGTTGAGTCGCGAAGATCCGGTGGTTCGCGCCGTTATGTCACGATGTCTAAAGTATACAGATCGTCCAATCCTAAACTGTGAAAAACTTCAAGTTGTACGATACAAACCAGGTGGTCATTATAAACCACATCAAGATGCCTTCAAAGATGATGAAAACATGCGATTGTATACATTCATATTAGCACTCAATGACGGGTATCGCGGTGGTGAGACTGTATTTCCAAACCTAAAAAAATCGTACAAACTGAAAGCCGGTGATGCACTCTTTTTCGACACAGTGAACAATTACAATTTCATCACGTCCAAAGCTTTACACGGTGGGAATCCTGTAAAGTCTGGTGACAAGTGGATATGTAACTTATGGGTCAGGAAATATCCATACACTATTTAGTCTTCATCTTTCGGCGCTTACG
>Ga0222719_10003962_pt1 | contig 13077 bp, 20 predicted proteins | sample C33_34DmetaG_FD_165039 | JGI IMG/M metagenome (GOLD analysis project Ga0222719, IMG submission 165039) | Estuarine water microbial communities from San Francisco Bay, California, United States - C33_34D | ecosystem: Environmental > Aquatic > Marine > Unclassified | place: USA: California...
GCCCGCGCGCCGCGCTCTTCGACGCTGGCGGTCTCCTCTCGGTGACCGTGACGGTCGCGCTGATGGCGAAGCTCATGGCTCCCGCCGTCGAGATCACTGCCCCATCGATCCAGCTCGGAGGCCCTGCAGCGATGCCGCTCGCCCACGCTCCCGACATCGTTGCTGCTCTCACGGCGATCTCCACGGCGCTCGGCGCGCTCGGCGCCGCCGCTGCGTCCGTCGCGTCGGTGGGCGGTCCGTTGACGCACGCCGAGTACGGCGCGCAGGTGGGCGCGCTGCAGTCGCTGCCGGCCGCGATCGGAGCGATGACGCCCGGCATCCCCTCGCTCACCACGAGGGCGATGTGACCGACTACGGGCAGGACGTCTCGACGTATCCCGCGCTCGACACGAGCGGCGTCAACATCTCGCAGGGACGCGCCATCGCCGAGTGTGCGGTGCGACGCTTGATGACTGGGCCCGACGTCCTCGAGTACGCCGAGAGCGAGTCGATCGACCTCCGCGAGTACCTCTCGCGCGGGTACACCGCCGAGGACCTCTTCGAGGTCGAGGGCGACGTCGAGCGCGTTCTCGAGCTCGACGAGCGAGTCGCAAGCGTCAAGGCCACCGTGACGCTCGCCACGGACGGAGCAAGCTTCGACGTCTCGGTCGCGATCACTCCTGAGGAGGGCAAGACGTTCACGCTCGTCGTCGCGGTCACCGCGTTCACCGTCGAGCTCCTGAGCGTCACCTGACCCCATGCCGTCCCTCTCCGACCTCATCAAGCCGTCGTCGCGCGGCGACCTGCAGCGCAAGCTCTCCGAGCTCCTGCGGCTCGCTGGGCTGCCGACGCTGTCCTGGCACAAGTTCTCGATCCTCCGGCACTTCTTCGAGAACGAGCCGATCCTCCTCGAGGACGCGTGGACTGCGATCGGCGACATCGCCCGTGGTGGCTACCCGCGACTCGCGAAAGATGGATGGCTCGACCTGCTCGGTGAGGACTTCTTCGCGGAGTCGCGGAAGCCTGCGGTCTCGACGGTCGGACTCGTGACGCTCTCGGATGCCGGCGGCGCCGGCCCGCACACGATCACGATCGGAGCCCTCTGGGTCGCCAACACCGACAAGTCGCGCCGCTTCGTCGTCGACGCGCTGCCGAACGGCGGCACGCTCGCGCAGAACGGCACGCTGCAGGTGAGCGTGCGAGCCGAGTCGGCGGGGGCCGACTGGAACGTCGGCGTGAACGCCATCGACCAGATCTTGACGGCGTTGCCCGGTGTGACGGTCGCCAATCCGTCGCAGTCGACGGGCACGTGGATCACGACGCAGGGCGCGGACAAGGAGCGGGACGAGGCCTTCGGGCAGCGGCTCGTCGACAAGTGGAGCACGCTCGGCTCGGGCTGCAACGACTCCGCGTACCGGTACTACGCGAGCTCGGCGAGCTCGGAGATCGTGCGTGTCCAGGTCGGAAGCCCCGGCAACGGCAGCGTGCGTGTCCTCGTGGCCGGAGCCAGCGGCCCGGTCTCCGAGGCCGCGCGTGCTGCAGCCGACGCGGTGGTGCAGGCGAAGCGGCCTACGGCGGTACCCGACGTGCAGACGATCGCGGCCCGCGTGCGCTCCGAGGTGATCCGCGGAGTCCTCTACGTGAAGAGCGGTCGCGATGCGCTGGCGGCGAAGGGCGCGGCGCAAGCGGCGACCGAAGAACTCCAACGCAGCCTGGGGATCGGAGCGCTGCTCTCGCGCGAGCTCCTCATCGACGCGCTCGTCGTCGACGACCTCTATGACCTCACGCTCGAGACGCCGACGGCTGACATCCAGCTGCTCAGCGACGAGATCTTCGTGCCCGTGTTCCAGCTGTCCACGCAGGCCGCATGAGCGACTACGTCGAGTACCAGACGGAGAGCGCGCCGTCCTGGCTACAGGATGTCGCGGCGCGCGCCCTCAACCAGGCGCTCGGGCTGTTCAAGGACGCGTTCGTGTCCGCGGCCAAGGCCGCGGTGAAGGCGCGACTCGCGAGCCTCGCTCCGCTCGACGCGCTGACGGAGATCGCGAAGGCGCGCGGCGTCGACTTCGGGTACCTCGAGAACGAGACCCAGCTCCGCGATCGTCTCAAGCGTGCGTGGCTCACGTGGGAGTCGTCGGCGAGGAACGCTGGCCTCATCGAGGCGCTTGTGCGCGCCGGCTACGCCAACGTGGAGCTGCGGGAGCAGCCGCAAGACGGCACCCTCGCGTGGTACGAGTTCGAGGTCTGGGTCCGACCGCCGTTTCCGTGGGTGGACAACTACCTCGCCGATGGTCGGTGGGATGAGCCTGGGACGTGGGGCGACGGTGGATCGTGGGCGGCTGACGTGCCGCAGGAGCAGATCGACCTTATCCGCGCGATCATCCGCACGTTGAAGCCAACGCACGCGCGCTGCCGATGGATCGTCGTCGTGCATGCCGGCGTGACGTGGGACAGCGACGCGCCGCCCGGCACGTGGGACGACGACGCGGCGGCGACCTGGGGCAACGAAGTCTCTTACCTACCTCTCTGAGCCTGGAGCGCGATGCCGCACAACCTCACCGATGTCTCGGCCTTCTCGACGGCGACCGCGCCGGTGGGCGCCGACATCCGCAACGCAGCGAGCGTCGAGGCTGTCGCCCAGTGGGCAGCGAACCGCACGCGCTACCTCTACGATCGCACGACTGCGCTCGCCGACCTGACGGCGCTCGCGGCGATCTCGGCGCCTGCCGATGGCCTCGTGCGCCTGGTGGCCGGACTCGGCCTATACCGATTCGTCCTCGGAAGCGGAGCGTCGGTCGCGTCCCCGTGGCGCGTCGCGGATGGCGGCGCCACTGGCATCTGGTTCTGGGAGGGTGAGAGCCTCATCGAGCCTGTCGAGACCATCAGTGTCCCGTGCGGGCTCATCGACGGGATCTCGGTCGTCTCCAGCTACGACAATCGGGCTACCGTCAGTGCCAGCACCGACATCAAGTTCAAGGCGCTCGCGGCCGCGGACGGCGGGCGCTATCATGGTGCGTTCGTCACGCGAGTGGTGGATGACGCGGTTTTTGGTGGAGGCTACGCCTATCGACTGCCTCTTCACGGAGCCCTTCGCGCCGGCGCGACACTGACGGCTGCGTCGATCAAAATGCTGCCCCTGGCAGCCGCGGGCCGTGACGGGACGATCCCATCGTACATGCCTCGTTTCGCGGTCGTTCGTCGTCCCATCGACTGGGGTGCGGCGCCGACCGTGACGACGATGACCGAGCACCTCGCGTCCGGCGGCTACGCCGTGTGCGCCGAGACGTACGGCGCGTACAGCGCGGGCGACACGATCGAATGGTCGCAGACGCTCGACCAGAACAACGTGGTCGACCTCGGCGCGTACTCGTACGACGCGTACATCTTCGACGAGTCGTACTTCCACGCCGTCGCCGGAAACATGTACCTCGGCCTTGCCCTCACGATGACCGTCGACGGACTGCGCAGGTAAGACCATGCCGAAGACCCTCACCGGAGCGGCCGGAACGTTCCCGTCGCAGACCGCGCCGATCGCCAGCGAACCCCGCACGGCCGGGTCGGTCGAGGCCTCGCTGCAGAACGCGGCCGACCGAACGCAGTACCTCTACGACCGTCTGCTGTACGTCGACCCAACGCGCTCGGGAGCTCGCCGCATTCGGCGCTTCGAGACCGAGGCCGCGCTCAAGGCGTCGACGGACTACCAGGACGGCACCGTGGCGATCCTCAAGGGCAAGGGGCTCTACGAGTACATCGCGACCTCGGCGGAGACGCCTGTCTCGCCGCGCGTGCTGCAGCCCGACGACAACGCCGGCGCGGGACGCTGGCGGTTGGTGATGCTCGACCTCATCGGAGGATCGAACGGGCTCGCGCAACTCAACGCCTCGGGCAAGGTCGCGACGACCGATCTCGAAGCGGCCGGCGGCGGTCTGAAGATCGCGCAGGGCTCGATCGCCATGGGGCGCGTCGCCGACCTCATCGCCGACGCCCAGGCGCTCTCGGCGAGCATCGCGCCGAATACCACGCAGGCCATCGCTGATCTCACGCTCGAGTTCGCGAGCGTGCAACTCGGCGACCGTCTCGTCTACCAGGCTACGATCGAGAGCTACGCCGCGACGACCGACTACGTCTCGTTCCGCGTCAAGCGGACCGACCCCGCGGCGGGCGTCGTCTACAGCGGGCGCATGCAGTTCCACGCGAGCGACGCTCGCGAGCAGCGGAAGCTGCACCCGCTGCTGATGGTGCACCAGGCGACGCTGGCCGGGCTCTACAAGTTCGAGGTCCAGATCGAGACCCACACGACCAACGCGTCCAACGTCGCGTGCACGCTCGGCTACGCGCGACTCGAGGTCCTTCGCCCATGAGCTTCCTCGACACGATCTTCAAGTTCACGCCGTTCATGCGGCGCAACACCGTGACTCCGTCGCCCGCGAACGGAGACCTCGTCGAGCTCCAGAGCGACGACGCTGGGCGCCTGCTCGTCAACGCTGGCTCGACGAGCACGGCGTGGAGCGACGCCGGATCCACGGCGGTCGCCGAGAAGGTCGTCAAGGCGTCGGGCGGGAAGATCTGGCAGATCTTCGGACGAAACGCCGGCGCGAGTGCGAAGTACCTCTTCGTCTTCAATCATGCGGCGTCGGGCGCGGGGCGGCCGACGAACGGTGGCGCGCCGCTGTTCCTCCCGATCAAGGTGGAGGCCGGCGCGACGTTCTCGCTCGAGCTCGCGCGCCCTCGAGCGATGGGCACGGGGATCTACTGGGGCATCAGCTCGACGGACACCACGTTCACGTACGACAGCGGCGGCACGTTCCTCGTCGCCGCGGAGTACGAGTAGCGTGGGCCTCCGAGTGGATGGTGCGGCCGCAGCTGCCGCGGTCGTCCAACAGGTGGACGCGTCGAGCAGCGGCACGCTCAACAACTACGCGATCAACCAGGACACGACGCATCTCACCTTCAAGCAGGGTGGAGCGATCGACCTCCGCGGGCTGGCGGCACCGTCGCCGCCGAAGCCACGCACCGTTTTCATTCGGAGCGTCGGTCTGCTGACGCCAGCGAACGAGTCTGGGACGTCGACGGCAACGAACCGGCTCATCGTCCCAGCGGCGTGCGTCGTCGGCGCCAACGGCTGGGTGGCCTGGTACGACCCCGACGCGTCGCGGTGGTTCATTGCAGCGTATCCGTCCTACTGAGGAGCCTGCCCATGGGTGACGCGACCGACAAGATCCTCGAGCTCCTGGAGAAGAGCGAGTCGTCGCGGCTCGCGTTCGAGCGCGAGATGCACTCCGAGCTGCGCGTGCTACGCGAGGAGGGGCGGCGGCGCGGCGACAAGACCGAGCAGAAGCTCGCGAACCTCTCGATCGCCGTCGGCACCGCGCTCGACGGCGTGCGCGATCTGCAGCAGTGGCGGTCGAACGTCACCGAGCAAATGCGCCGCAAGGACAGCGGCTTCAACCGCTCAGTGAGGTCGCTCACCGAGGAGGACGCGAAGCACGCTTCAGATCTCGCGTCGGTGTTCATCACGACGCAGGAGACGCGGCAGATCGCGGAGGAGACGCGCGCGCAGGTCGCGACGCTCGAGCGCGCGATCAAGGGCGCGCCGCCGCCGGTCGAGATGCGCGAGGACGGCTCGACGCCTCCCGCGCGCCCCGAGCTCGCGGACCCCACGCTCGTCACGGTGGCCGAGCAGAACGAGCGCGGGATCGTGCTCGCGGAGCAGGCCGCCACCGCCGCGAAGAAGGGCGAGCGCGTGAGCCGTGCGCAGCTGATCTTCGCCGGCATCACCCTCGTCACCATCGTCGCGCAGATCGTCGAGCGCTTGCTCGCTCGCTGACCGACCGCACCGGAGAGACCCACATGACCCCGACCAGCCTCGGCTGGGTGGCTGCGGCTGCCCTCGTCGTCGGCGCCTTCGTGCGCCTGCTCAAGAGCAACATGCTCACGATCGCGCTCGCCAACCTCGGCCTGCCGCCGATCCCCAAGCGCGTGCTCCCGTGGGTATCGCTCGCGCTCGGCATCGCAGCCGCGGTGCTCGACGTGAAGCTCATGGGCACCGACTGGCCGACGGCGATCGCGAAGGGGCTCGTCGCCGCGCTCACCGCGACTACGGGCCACGAGCTCGTCGTCGAGAGCATGCGCGGCGGCAAGGAGATCCTCGTGGTGCTGCTCGTCGCCGGCGCGGCGTCGGCGACGCTGCCCGCGTGCACGCGTGGTGCGCAGGTGGCCAGCGTCGAGATGCTCGCGGAGAAGGCGCTCTGCGCGCTGGCGAACCAGGAGCTCCCGCCCGAGCAGATCTTGATCCGATGCGCCGTGCAGCCGGGAGACGAGGAGCGGATCTTGCGGATCGTCCAGACGTCGAAGCAGGCCGGCGCTCGAGCCCATGCGGCCGCGCGCACGTGCAGCGGAGACGCGGGGGCACCGTGACGGTGCCCGCGAAGCACCCGGTGCGAGAGCACGAGTGGCGGCCGATCTTCGCCCACGTGAGCATCATCGGCGCGGAGGACAAGATCCACCAGTGCGCGCACTGCGACGCCGTGCGCCACATCCACACGCACCCCGCGGCGACATGCTACGAGGTCGTCTTCATCGGCGGCTCAGTGGCGCTGCTCGACGAGCAGTGCCCAGCCCTCCCCGTCCCGCCGGAGGCCGCATGACGCGCGCCGACGTGACGCGGGCCTACGGCCACATCCCCGACGAGGAGATGCACGTCCTCGAGGACCTCGTGTCCGCGCGCGCGTGGCACACGCCGATCGCCGGCGTCGGTGACGACCTCGTGCAGGTCGACCGCTCGGCTCTCGTCGATGAGATCGAGGACCAGGGCGGCACCTCGAGCTGCGTCTCGCAGGCGCTCTGCTCGGCGGTGGAGCTGACCGCCAAGCTGAAGGGCCACCCGATCCCACGCATCTCGCGGCGCGCGCACTACGCGATGGGGCGCTTCGTCGACCGCCCAGGCTTGCCGCTGCTCGACACCGGGATGCGCCCGCGCTCTGGGCTCGTGGCTGCGCAGGAGCACGGCTTCTGCGCCGAGTCGCGCTGGCCTTGGGACGAGGGCGCCGTCGACGTTGCCCCGCCGTGGGACGTGCATCAGCACGCCGTCGATGCGCTCCTCACCGGCTACTACCGGATCGCGAGCGGCGGCGACGTCGCCGAGTCGATCCGCCAGGCGGTGCGGCGAGGGTTCTTCCCAACGTTCGCGATGCCCGTCGATGCGGCGTACGAGAGCCACGACGGATCCGCCGTCGTGAGCGCGCTCGGCAGCCCAGTGGGCAACCACGCGCAGGTCGTCGTCGGCTTCGGCGAGGGATGGATCCTCGCGCTCAACTCGTGGGGCCGAGGCTGGGGGCGCGGCGGGCTCGCGCGCATCGCCGACGAGCTCGTCAACCGCGTCGCCTTCGACGTCATCGTGCCGACCGTCGCGCCGAAGGTGGTGACCTGATGCTGACTCGCTCTACTCTCTCCGTCGTGGCCGTCGTGGCCGTGGCCAGCGCCGGCTGCTACGACCCGAAGGACCCGAAGCTCCCGCCCGTCGAGCCGGCCTATCCGGACGAGGTGGTCACGGTGTACGCCGAGGACTCGGCCGAGGCCGCGGCGTCGCCGTGCGGGCGGGCGTGCGTGCGCCTTCGCGATCTCGGATGCCCCGAGGGGGCTCCGTCGGCCTCGGGCGTGAGCTGCTACCGCGTGTGCGTGCACGCGTCGCAGCTGAAGAGCCTGCGCCCGTCGTGCGTCGCGTCGGCCTCGAGCGTCGATGCCGTGCGCGCGTGTGGCACCGTGAGGTGCTCGCGATGAGCGCGCGTTCGGACGTCGACGGGATGATCGTCACGCGCGGCATCGTCGACGGCGCGCCGCTCGTCTTCGTGCCACGGCGGCAGCCGAAGCCGTTCCACCGCGAGTCGGTGAAGCTCACCGGTTTCGTCGTCGGCTGCGCGTGCGGGACCCAATGGTTCATGGCCCTCGAGGCCGAGAACTGCGAGGGCGCGCGTCGCACCATCTCGAGCGTCGAGGAGCACTGCTGTCCCGACTGCCGAGCCAAACCCCAGCCGTCGCGGATGAGCCGCGGCGAGCAGATCGAGGACGAAGTGCGCATGCGCTTCGGCGCCACGCCGCAAGGCGGCCTCGGCCTCGGCATCGTGCTGCCGCAGGGTCGCTAACCCCAAGCTGCTCCCGGAGAACACAACATGGCTCTCAATCCCAAGCTGTCCGCGGCGAGTCGGAACCTCGCGCTGAACGCCGCGCTCGACGTCCTCAACAACGGTTTCTTCGACATCTACGACTCGACGCAGCCGACCGACGCTGACACGGCCGTCGGTGCGCAGGTGAAGCTCGCCCGCTGCACCTTCGGTGCGACCGCATGGGCCGCGGCGTCGGCGGGCTCGAAGAGCGCGAACGCGATCACCGCCGACTCGGCGGCCGATGCTACGGGCACCGCGTCCTGGTACCGCATGTGGCAGTCGAACGGCACCACCGCCGTCTGGGACGGCTCGGTCGGCACCTCGAGCGCGAACCTGGTCGTCAACACCGTCGCGTTCCAGATCAACGCGAACGTCTCGATCTCGTCGTTCACCGCGACGATGGCCGCCTGAGCGGCCGGAAGGACTAGCCATGAAGGGATACATCATTCGGGGCCAGGGCTCTGGCGCGCGGGTCGATCGCGTGTTTCTGCGCCCGCCGACCGAGGCGGAGATGCGCGAGGCGCTGCGCGAGGAACTCGAGAAGCATGGCGTCAAGCAGACCGCGGACGGCGCCGTCGCTCGCGATCTCTTCGTCGTCGCGCAGGAGATCGAGCTCGTCGGAGCTGACGACTTCCTCGCATCGCGCACGATCGACGAGGTGCCGCGATCGCACGTCGCCCTCTCTGGGCGACTGCGCGACGACGCTCTCGCGCGCCTCCTCGAGGAGCGTGCCGCGGGGCCTGCGCCGGGCTCCGGCGAGGCTGCCCCTGGGCAGATCGCCTTCTCGGGCGTCGCGACGGTCACCAACCCGACGTGATCGCGTGATCGGCAAGGCCGCTGCGCGGCTGCTCGAGGTCGTCGAGCAGCGCCCGTTCGATCCGATCGGCACGCCGCACTTTCCCGCCTACGTCGAGCTGCACAAGGCGCAGCTCGTCACGTACGGGCACGGCGGTTTCGTCCTGAGCGCCAAGGGCCGCGAGGCCCTGGCGCTTTTTCGTTTGGAGACGTTGGAGACGCCGGAGGCGCCGCAACGATGATCATCCGATCGACCGACCCTCAAGAGGCCGCCGACGAGCTCGAGATCCTGAAATGGATCGTCGGTGAGGTCGGCGAGGACGATACCGCGATCCTCGCGTCGTGGATCCACGATCGCGAGGCGCCGCACGGCCGGTACATGATGGCGCTCGCCACCATCGTCGAGAGCGCGGCGAAGAGCGGCGCGCCGAAGCTCTTCCTCGGTCGGCTCATCGCGCAGGCACGGAAGCCAGCGATCCAGCGCGAGGCCGAGGTCACGCTCATGCAGGCCATGCTGCCGCACCTCGATCGACTCCGCGCGACGGTGCAGCGACACCACGACGATCCGCTCGTGCGCGAGGAGGTGCTGCGCGAGGTCCGCGTGCGTCTCCGCGAGACGCTGCACCGGCTCTTCCCCGACAAGCACCGAGCTTCGATCGACGGCGCGATCATCGCCGGCACGAGCGCCGCAGGAGCGACGCTCAATTTCGGGGTCATGGTCGATCGGCTCATGAACCACCAGGATCCCCTCGCTTCCACCGCCGCGGCGTCGCACGCCGTGACCGACGATCGGTGACCCCATGCTGAAGATCCTCGCGCACCTCGAAGAAGGGCCCGGCCTCGACGGCCAGCCCACGATGCGGTGGACGGCGACCGCCGTCGACTACGCGATCTCCCACGCGACGTACGACCCAGACCACGCGTCGGCCGTCTACGGGCTCGTCGACTGGATCGTCGCCGCGCGCCGCCTTCGCCGCAAGGCGCTCGGTGCTGTGGTCGAGGGCGACGACGCCGAGTTCGCGTTCTGGCTCTCGCTGCCGAAGGACGTCCCGCAGGCGATCGTCGACGCGTGGGAGACCGCCACGCCGTGGAAGCCCGATCGCGAGATGCCCTTCGAGGCGGAAGTGCGCGTCGCGGCGGGAGGCTGAGCCGTGGCCGGCGAAGCGATCCTCGACCTCTCCGATCTGATCAACCTCGCGACGGGCGGCAACGGCGGCACGCCCGAGCAGATCAACCTCTACAAGTCCGGACTGCAGAACGGTGCGGCGCTCGGCGGTACGCCCGTCGCGGGGCGCCTCCACTCGATGTGGCGCTGGGACGGGTGCCCCGCTGCGGCGGGGCAGACCGCGCCGACGACGGCCGCGGTGCCCACCAACGCGACCGACGGATCGCTGAAGCAGAGCACGCCCGGCTCGGGCAAAAAGAAGCGCCTGCTCGGGATGGTGATGACGGGGCTCGTCGCGGGCTCGGTCATCCTCTACGACCGCCTCGGGCACCAAGGCGGGCTGTCGGGCACGACGACGACAGCGCAGACGACGAACCTCCCGACGTCGGCGCTCACGCGCTACACCTCCGGCGTCGGCGTCGAGGCGTGGGCGGAGATCTACGCGATCGTCGGCACGACCGGCACGACGGTCAAGCTGTCGTCGTACACCGACGACGCGGGCAACACCGGCCAGGCCTCCCAGCTCGTGACCTTCGGCGCGACGAACGCACGCGAGCAAGATCGCATCCTGCCGATCACACTCGCGACCGGCGACAAGGGCGTCCGCGCCGTCGCGTCGGTGCAGGTCACGGCGACGACGGGCACCGCCGGCAACTTCGGCGTCACGCTCGCGTACCCGCTCGTCGTGCTGCCGATCCCCGTGCCCGGCGTCGGCGCGCTGTTCTCGTCGTTTCTCCTCCCCGGAGGTCCGCGCGACCTCGGCACGAACAGCGATGCGGCGCTCGCGACCGCGTGGTTCGCGAACGGCACCACGGCGCCGCAGCTGTTCGGGTCGGTATACTTCCTCGAGAAGTGAGGGCGCAGCCATGGCACTCTCGAACGAAGCCGCGTACGACGAGGCGCTGGAGAGCCCGTTCCAGCGCGCGCGCGCATCGAAGAACGCGACCACCGTCGTCGCCGGGCGCGCGTACTCGCTCTGGACCGCGGGAGGCATGCCCGCGGCTGGTGCGGCGCCGACGACGGCCGCGGTGCCGACCGAAGCTACGGCGGGCGCGCTCAACTCATCCGGTCAGAACCTCTTCAACGGCACGAACCGGCGCATCCTCAAGGCGGTCGCGGACGCGGCGCTCACCACGCCCGGCGCGATGATCACGGTCTGCGATCGACTCTCGCACCAAGGCGGGCTGTCGGGCACGACGACGACGGCGCAGACGACGAACCTTCCGACGTCGGCGCTCACCAGGTACACCTCCGGCGTCGGCGTCCGGTCCGCGCTCGAGATCTACACGACGATCGGAGCCACGGGCACCACCGTCACGACGTCGTACACCGACTCGGGTAGCGCTGCGGGCAATACCTCGCCGGCCGCGACGTTCGGCGCGACGGGCAACAACACCGCGCCGCGCTTCGTAATGCTGCCTCTCGCCGTCGGCGACGTCGGCGTCAAGTCCGTCGAGTCCGTGACGGTGCTCGCGACGACTGGCACCGCCGGCAACTTCGGCGTCACGCTCTTCTACCCAGTGATCAGCGTTCCGATCGACGACATCCTCGCGGTGAAGGGCTCGGCGGATGCGCTCTTCGGCTTCGGTACGTGGTTCCCTCTGCTCGCCGACAACGCGTGCCTCTTCTTCGTCGTGCACGCGACGGGCACGACGACGGGCGTGGTGCAGGCGGACTTTCTGATCTGCGAGGATCGCTAGCCCGGAGGGGTCATGTTCTTCGGTGCTGCGCGACGCATCTTCGACAACGCCCTGCGCGATCAGGGCGGCACGGCGAAGAAGCGCCCGGCGTGGGAGACGACGCCGAGCAGCTATCCCATTGCGTCGCTGCCGTGGGCGCACCTCCACACCGACCAGCACGTCATCGATGTCGGCGTGGCCGACTGGGAGGACGATCGCGGCGGCACGTCGTGGAGCAACCCGGCGAGCGACGCGACCCAACCCTCCCAGCTCTCCGGGGGCAGCGGGAACAACGGGCACCCGGTGCTCGGCTTCGACGCGGCCGACTCCGAGGTGCTCGACTCGGGCGACGACGTCTCGGGGTACATCCACCAGGACGGGTACATCTACGTCGCGGTGGTGCGCCCGGAGAGCTTCGTCGCCGATGGCGGCGACCACTACCAGGCGAACGACGTGTTCGCCGCGTGCGCGAACTACTGGATCGGTCTCGGCGCGCGGAACGACGGCGCCGACGACGTCATCGTCGGCTGGGAGTTCGACGACAGCGGCGCGAGCGTCTACGCGGTGTCGTGGCCCGCCGTCGTCGACAACTGGTACCTCGTCACGATCCGACGCGAAGGCGACGGCGTGCTGCGCGGTCGCCTCGACGGCGACGCGACGACGGACCAGGCGACGGCCGAGCACACGTCGCCGACGATCGGCACCAACGCGATGTACGCGGGCTTCTCTCCCGCGGCGAACACCTACCTCACCGGGCGCTTTGCCGCGTTTGCGTCGGCGAAGACGCTCGGGTGGAGCGAGGCGCGACGGCGCGACGTCGAGCGCTATTTCGCTGCATTCTACACGCTCGGATCGGGCTCGACGCCTCCGGTCACGAGCTCGGGTGGAGCGGCGCAATCGCCCCTCGCTGGCTCCGGCTCTGCGACGCTTCGCTTCTCCGGCTCGGGCAACGCCGCGCTCTCTCCACTCGCGGGCTCTGGCTCGGGCGTCGCGCGGTTCTCGGGGACTGGCAACGCCGCTGCGAGTTCGGCGGCGGGCTCGGGAGTCGGCGTGGAGCGCTTCCAGGGCTCCGGAAATGCAGCCGCATCGCCCGCAGCGGGCTCCGGTGTGGCCACCGAGCGCTTCTCGGGCTCGGGCGGCGCTGCGGCGTCCCCTGCTGCCGGCTCGGGCGTCGGTGTTGAGCGCTTCTCGGGGTCCGGTGGTGCTGCTGCCTCGCCCGCGGCGGGGAGTGGCGCGGCGAGCGAGACGTTCTCGGGCTCTGGTTCGGGTGCGCTCCAGCCTCTCGCGGGCTCGGGCG
>Ga0222719_10003963_pt1 | contig 13074 bp, 13 predicted proteins | sample C33_34DmetaG_FD_165039 | JGI IMG/M metagenome (GOLD analysis project Ga0222719, IMG submission 165039) | Estuarine water microbial communities from San Francisco Bay, California, United States - C33_34D | ecosystem: Environmental > Aquatic > Marine > Unclassified | place: USA: California...
ATATTCAGAGATTAATATTTCAAATTCAAATATTTTAATAGATATTATTGGTCGTCATTTAAAGTTTAATTTTATGGATAACTTTAAAAATCATGATGATGATTTTAATTTAAAAAGATATTATTCATTTTATGAAGAAAATTCAGATATAAAAAAAAAAATCAAAAAATTTGTAAATTATTTTAATTTACTATTTGATCATAAAAAATATGATGTTTTATTTTCTAATCAAATTAGATTACGTAATGAGTTAAAGAATATCAAAAAAGCAAAAATGCTTTCTAAAATTCTGTCTAATAAAAATATAAACTTAGATGTTGACATTACGTTAATAAAAAAACAAATGAAAAATAATTTATCAATGATTAAAACTTCTATACCTAAAAATTTAATCGAGGAACTTATTGAAAAAAGAATTCTAGATTACTTACCCCAAACTCTTAAAAGAATTGGTGAAATATCTAATTATATCAAAAAAAAAAATATCAAACTAATTATTGCTTCGAGCTCAGTGCATGAAGAAGATCTAGTACTTTTGGTTTCTGCTAAAATCTGTAAAATCAAAACATTATTGATTAACCATGGATTGGCTGGATGTAAGAATCAATTTTTAGATAACTACATAGACTATCAAGTAACGTTTTCTCCTCATGAATATCGGTATAAGGGTGCAGAATGTTTTGGTTTATCACCTAATTGGCCAAAATTATGAAAAAATTTAATACTATTATTTTACCACCAGATACACATCAATTTACAATAAAAGATCGATTATATGACGAAAATTATTTGTTTAACCAGATAGTAGATTTTTTTTTCAAAATTAAAAAACCTAATGAAAATATACTGATCAAATATAGGGAAAAGGGACATAAAAATAAATTTCCAAATAATTTAGTTGAGACAGCAGAAAAAGGTAGATTGTTAGATTATTGTGATAAAAATTGTAATATTATTGGCCCAGTAAATTCAGCTACAATAGAGTGTTTACAATTTGGTTTAAAATATTTTTGTTATAGATATGATCCTGGATTACATAAAAATTTATCTCATGTATATACTTTAGACAACATATTGCATGTTGCAAATGATTTAAATCAAATTAAAGAAAATTTCGAAAAAAAAAAAATTTTTAAGGATAATTATTCTATTAGTGATTTAACTCATAAAGATGGAAAAAATTTAGATAAAATTGTCGAGGAAATATTGAATAAAATATAAATAATGAAAAAAGAAATAAATTTTTTGATCATTGGTGCTCAAAAATCTGGTACAACATTTTTATACAATATTCTTAATTTGTCAGATGATATTTTTATGCCTCAAGAGAAAGAGCTACCTTTTTTTTTAAATAAAAATATTGACCAAAAAAATTATGAAAAATTTTTTGATGAATATTTTTATAATTCAAAAATTGAACAAACTATTGGTACCTCAACCCCTCAATACATGATATATCCAGAATGTTTTAAAATTATTAAGCAAACTTTACCAAATATAAAATTGATAGCTATTCTCCGAGATCCAATAAAAAGACTAATTAGTCATTATGATATGGCTTGTAGATTTGGAAAAGAAAATAGATCGTTAAACTCTGTTTTGGAAGATCAATTAAATAATATTGAGTTTTATCGAAATACCTCTTTTGATGATCCCACTGGAAAATATATTGTCGCTGGTGAATATGGTAGAATATTCTCACAATTAATTAAAAATTTTGATAAAAATAAAATACATATCCTTTTATTTGAAGATTTAATTAACCAACCTAAAGTAGAAACAAAAAAGATTATGAATTTTTTAAATTTGAAAAGTGAAATAAATAAATTTAAAAAATTTAATAATATGCGTGGAGGAAAAAAAAAATTAATAAATATTGATATTTATAAGTTAATAATTTTTTTTAATAAATTTGGAGTAAAAAAAATTATTCCAAATTTTTTGATAAAAAAAATTAAAATTTTTTTAAGTTATATTGATAATGTTAATGTTAATACAAAATCAAAAACTTCTATTAATCAAATTAGACCAGACCTACTGAAAAAGTTAAAAGATCATTATATGAAAGATCTTAATCTATTAAAAAACATCTTAGGTATTGAACTAAATGTCAAATAAAATAACAGATATCAATCTAATTCATATTGGTTTTCATAAAACAGCCTCCACTTTGATGCAAGAGATAATATTTAAAGAAAATAAAAATTTAAATTTGTTGAATGATAATATTGATAAAAAAGATCTTTGGTTTTATAGAAATTTTATTAATTTAAATTCCCACAAATTTTCTAAAGAAAATTTTATTAAAGAATTTGATAAAAAGTTTTTTTTAAAAAAAATTAAAGATGATAAAAAATTTAATGTTCTGAGTGATGAAAATTTAAGTGGAGATCCATTTTCTGGAATAGATTCTTATCTTATGATGAAAAGGATATTTGATTGTTTTGAAAATACAAAAATTTTGATTGTAATTAGAAACCAATTAGACATGCTTTCCTCTTTATACAGCAATTATATTAATAATGGAGGTACAAAAAGTTTTGACGCTTGGATTAGCGGACCAGAAACTAGATGGGGAATGATTTTTGAAAAATTGAATTATTTACCAATAATTAAAGATTATTATAGATTATTTACAGAGAAAAATGTGAAAGTTATTTGTTATGAAAATCTTTGGAATTTGGAAAATGGATTAATTTCTTTATTTAAAGAATTAAATATAAATTTTAATTTAGCAAAAAATAAAAAGATATTAAATAGAGGAAGATCATTATTTTTGAACAAAATTTTTGCTCTTTTAAATTTTACAGAAAATAAATTTTTATATAAATTTGCTTTTAAATTTTTAAATAATAAGGCCCCACCAAATGATAGAAAATTAATTAAAAAAAAAATCTCAAACCAATTTAATAATATTATTATAAATAATAAAGAATTAGAGAAATTATTAGATTTTGATTTACCAAAAAAATACTTTGATTAGATAAATGAAAATAGGATATTTTATCCAAAATTATAAAAGAGGTGGTGTTAATACCTTTATTAAAAATCTGACTTCCACAAATACATATAATGATAGAATAGTAATTATTTCAAATCATAATAATCCCGGAATAAAGTTCTTAAAAAATAAATCTAATAAAAATATAAAATATATAACCTATTCTATTTTTTCTTGGGATACTATTTTAAATAAGAAATTTCATATTATAATAATTAATTTTTTAAAAATTATATACTCTGTTTTTTTCCCAATTTTTTTTATTTATCAAATCTCTAAGTTAAAGTATTTCTTCAAAAAGAATCATTTTGATGAAATAATGATTGTAAATGGAGGTTATCCAGGAGGGGATTTATGTCTTGCTGCAGTTATAGCTTGGAATAAAATCTATCCTCAAAAAAAACCTTGGATAAATTTTCATAACTTTGCATTAAAGAAATATAAATTTTTTCTATTAGATTTTTATAAAAACTATGTAGACAAGATTATATCACAATCGATAAAAGGTTTTGTGTCTGTATCAAAGGTTTGTTCAAAAAGTATTTTACAAAGAGAAAATTTAAAAAAAAATAAAATTGTTACTATTTATAATGGACATCTAAGTTCTAAAAGAAAAAAAAAATTTTTTCTTAAAAAAAAATTTGGTTTACCTAAAAATTCAAAAATTTTATTAATGTTAGCTGAATATGATTTACGTAAAGGTCACGAATTTATTATAAAAGTGATGGAAAATATCATAAAACAAAATAAAAACATTTTTTTATTAATATATGGATATGGAGAAAAAAATTCTGTAAAAAAACTAGTAACAAAATCTTATGCTAACAAAAATATCTTTTTAAATAATTTTGAAGAAAATAATATTGGATTAATTAGGGAATGTGATGTTTTGGTCATTCCATCTCAAGAGTATGAGTCTTTTGGTTATACTGCCGTAGAAGCAATTAGCCAAAAAAAACCAGTAGTTGCTACTGATTGTGGGGGTTTGCCTGAAGTAATAATAAATAATGAAACAGGTTTTATTGTAAAAAAAGATAATCCAGTTATGTTTTCAAATAAAATCTTACGTTTAGTTTATGATAAAAAAATTCGAAAAAAATTTTCTGTTAATTCATATTTAGACTTTAAAAAAAGGTTTAGTCATATAAAGATGATTAAAAGCTATAATAATTTAATTAAATATAATAGAGTCAAATAATCGTAATTTATTCAAAATGAAAAAAGTTATAAAATCCAAAAATAACTTTTATAAATACAAAAAAAATCTAAAAGTTGTAATTTTATGTGGAGGGCTTGGTTCTAGATTAGCCGAGGAAACAAAAAAAATTCCAAAACCAATGGTCAAAATTGGAAAATTACCAATATTAATACATATAATTAATATTTATATCAAGTATGGTTTTAAAGATTTTATTCTAGCTCTTGGGTACAAGAAAGAGATAATAATAAATTATTTTAAAGATAGAAAATACAAGGGAACAGATATAAAACTTGTAGATACGGGAAAAAAAACTTTGACTGGTTCAAGGTTGCTTAAATTGAAGAAATATCTGAACGGAGAAAATTTTCTACTAACTTATGGAGACGGATTAAGTGATGTTAATTTAGATAAGTTATTGAAATTTCATATAAAAAACAAAAAAATTGCAACTATTACAGCAGTAAGGCCACCAGCTAGATTTGGTGAACTTTTTATAAAAAATGATGTAGTAAAAAAATTTGAAGAAAAAAATCAAGTAAATATGGGCTGGATTAATGGTGGTTTTTTTATATTCAATAAGAAAATTTTCAAATTTATCCCGAAAAGACAAAACATGTTGGAGAAAGAAACTATGAAAAATCTCACAAAAAAAAAGGAACTTATTGCTTTTAAACATAAATTTTTTTGGCAATGTATGGATACAATTAGAGATAAAGAAATTTTAGAAAAAATGTGGAAATCAGGAAAGTCTAAATGGTAAAAAAAAAGATTAATTATTTAAATTTTTATAGAAATAAAAAAGTTCTTGTAACTGGTTCCACTGGTTTCAAGGGAGCTTGGCTTAGTTTGTGGCTTAATATGTTAGGAGCAAAGGTTTATGGTATAGGTTACAAACCTAATCTAAACAAGAAACTATTTGATCAGCTAAATTTAAGAAAAAAAATAGTATTTAAAAACATTGATGTAAGAAATTTTTCAAAAATTAAAAATTATATTAAAAAGATAAAACCAGAAATTATCTTTCATTTAGCTGCCCAACCAATTATTTCAAAGTCTTATGAAAAACCAAAATATACTTATGAAGTTAATAGTTTGGGAACCTTAAATATTATAGAAACTATTAGAGAAGTAACCTTTGTAAAATCAGCAATCTTTGTGACTTCAGATAAATGTTATGAAAGCAACAATTCAACAATTGGATTTAAGGAAAATGATAAATTAGGAGGCATTGATCCTTATAGCGGATCCAAAGCTTCTGCAGAAATAATTGTAAATACATATTATCATAGTTTTTTTAAAAAAAGAAAAAAAGTAGGAGTAGCGACTGCAAGAGCAGGAAATGTTATAGGGGGCGGTGATTGGTCTAAAGATAGATTAATTCCTGATGCAATTAAATTTTTAAATAAAAAGAAAAAAATAATTATTAGAAATCCAAACTTTAATAGACCATGGCAACATGTTTTAGAACCTTTAAATGGCTATTTAATTTTAGCCATTAAATTATATAAAAATCCTTTAGAATATTCAGGTCCGTGGAATTTTGGCACTGAGCAAAATACTGTAACTAGTGTCGAACAAATAGTACAAAAAATTATTCATAATTGGGGTGAAGGGAAATATAAAGTTTTAAATAAAAATATTTTTTATGAACAAACAAATTTACAGTTAAACATATCAAAAGTTAAAAAAAAATTAAGTTGGAAACCCAAATTATCCATTAATGAATGTGTCTCTTTCACTGTTGACTGGTATAAAAGTGTTTTAAAAAATAATATGTCAGTTCTCAAAATTACCTCAGATCAAATTTTTAAATATATGAAAAACAAATGATAAAAAAAGAAAAAATAAAAGTTATAAAGTTTTATAAAGGTAATATAATTAAGTTTTTTGATTTTAAAAAATACATCAAAAAATGTGACGAAATTTATTTTTCAGAAGTAAAGAAAAATTATTTTAAAGGATGGAAATTTCACAAAGATAAAAAGCAAGTGATGACTATAGCAGCTGGATCAGTTGAATTTTATTTCAAAAATAAAATTAATAGTAAGCCCAAAAAATTAAAATTATCGTATCCTAATAAATTATATTTGTTATACATTCCTGAAAAAGTTTTTTATTGTTTTAAATGTGCTAGTAATCAAAAAGCCATGATTGTTAATTTAGTGAGCAAAACTAAATAAATTTATCTATCTTATTAAAAAATTTTTTTTAAATAAATATGAAATTATCAAGAAAAGAAAAATTAGTTAGCGTAATTATAAATTGTTACAATTCTGAAAAATATTTAAAAAAAACAATTGAAAGTGTTGTTTCTCAAACATACAAAAATTGGGAAATAATATTTTATGACAATAAATCTAATGACAATAGTTATCAAATATTTAAATCTTTTAATGACAAACGTTTAAAATATTTTAAATCAAAAAAATTTGAGTCATTAGGCGTTGCAAGAAAGAATGCTTTAAAAAAAGCGAAAGGATATTACATAGCATATTTAGATTCTGATGATTTGTGGGAAAAAAATAAGCTTAAAATTCAATTAAAATATTTTAATAAAAAAGAAATAGGTTTTACCATATCAAATTCAATATTTTTTAATAAAAAAAATAAAAAATATTTATATCCAAATAATAAAAAATTTAACAAAAATGTTTTTTATGATCTGATTAAAAATTATTTTATTAGTTTTGATACTGTAATTGTAAAAAGATCATCCTTACAAAAATTAAGTCATGGTATAGATGAAAGATTTGATATAATTCATGATATGGATCTATTAATAAGATTAAGTAAAAGATATAAAATGAATTATGTTCCTTTACCTCTTTCGATGTGGAGGATGAGAGAAGACAGTTTAAGCTACAATAGTTTTAAGAAAATAATTAAAGAAAAAAAAATTTTTATAAAAAAAATTAATAAAAAATTTAAAAATGATCAAAAATTTATTGAAAATAAACTTTATTTTATGGATAGCCTATACAGGCAAGAAATTTTATACCTAATTTCAAAGAATAGATATAATCAAGCTTTTAAGATTATAAAAAAATTAAAAATTAATGTGAAAAATATTTTACTTACAATTATAATTTTTTTTCCATTTAAAAAATTGATATTTAAAAAATTTTTAAATTTAAAATATTAGATAAATGAAATTTTATTATTCTCATGGTAGAACAGCCTTTAAGGTCGGTTTATCTTTTTTAGGTTTAAAAAAAAAAGATCAAATTTTATTGCCAGAATATTTGTGTGATATATTGCTAGATCCGCTTAAAAGATTAAAAATTAAACCGATTTTTTATAAAATTAACAATGATTTTACGATTAATTTTCTAGATGTCAAAAAAAAATTTAATAAAAAAGTAAAAGCTTTGCTAATTATAAATTTTTTTGGATTTGAAGAGGATAAAAATATTTACATAAATTTTTGTAAAAGAAAAAAAATTTATCTATTAGAGGATAATTGTCACTCTTTAAGAACTAGTGTGACAAAAAAAAATCTTTTACCTGATATCTGTTTTTATTCTGTACATAAATTGATTAAAGGTATGTATTCTGGTGGAATTTTAGAAATATTTAATAAAGAAAAAAATATAAATAATATTAATCAAAATTTAAAACCCTATAAAGTAGATATTTTTCAGTTCGTTAATAATTTTTTAGATAAAAATTTTTATAATTTCAAAAGATATTTAAAGCTTTTTTTTTTAAAAATTCCTGATTACGATAAAATAAATGGTATTAGAAATAACAAAATTTTAAAAGATTATACAATTGATTATTTTTCTTTACAAATTTTAAATAAAATTGATCTAAATATGATTAAAGAGAAAAGAATGAATAATTATAAAATATGGAAAAAATTTTGTGTTAAAGAAAAAGGATTTACATTAATTAATAGAAAAATAGAAAAAAATACAGTTCCATGGCTATTTCCAGCCTTTGTTAAAGACAATACTTTAAAAAAAAAATTATTTAAATATGGATGGAAAAATGGATACTCCATTACTTCGTGGCCTAGTCTCCCAAGAAAACAAATAAATTATAGAACAAAAAAAATTTGGAATAAACTTGTTTGTTTTAATACTGATAGAGCACCAAACATAAAAAATATTAATTTTGATTATTAAATTTTTAAATTCTAATGGATAATTTTAAAATAAAAATTTTTAATTCATTTACAGAAGAATTGAAAGAATGTTGGGAAAAATTTGAAAAAATATCAAATCATTATTTTTTTCAATCATATAAATGGCAGAAGTTGTGGTTTGATCATCAAAAAAAGTATAAAAGACCAATTAAGAATTATTCAATCGTCATTGAAGATAATAGTGAAATTATTATGATCATGCCATTAAATATTGACTCTTCTTATGGAATAAAAAAACTTTATTGGTCAGGCTTTCCTTTTTCTGATTATAATTGTCCATTAATTAATAAGAAAAAAAAAATAGACGAAAAAAGTTTTCTCAAAATTTGGAATTTAATCCTTGAAAATAAACATCATTTTGACTGCATTATATTTAAAAATCAACCAAGAAGAATATTATACGAAAAAAATCCATTTTTTTATTCATTAAATAATAATATTGAAAATAAAAGTTTTGGTATTGATCTAAAAGAAAATTTTAAATTAGAAAAAAAAGAACAATTTAATATTAATTATCAAATAAAAAGATTAGCTAATTCCGGTGAGTTAAAATTTAAGATAGCTAAAAATAAAGAAGAAATACTTAGAATAGTAAATTTTATAATAAAACATAAATCTAAACAATACGAAAATACTAATGCATGGAATTTATTTAAAATAGATGTAAATAAATCTTTTTTCAACTCCTCATCTTTAGAGTTCAATAAAATAATGTATATAACTTATTTGATGTTAAATGAAAAAATTATAGCAGCTCATTTTGGATATATTTACAATAAAAGATGTTATTATTTATTTCCTGTTTATGATTATAGTTATAAAAAATATTCTCCAGGTAAGATCTTATTAAAAAAAATTATCGATCATTGTATAGCAAATTCACTTGAATATTTTGATCTTACAATTGGTTCAGAGGATTATAAAAAAAAATATTCAAATAATGAAAATGAAATTTCATTTTATTTCAAAACGATTAATTATAAGGGTATATTTTTTATAACTATTTTACAATTTAAAGAATTACTAAAAAAAATAATTAAATAATGAATATTAATCATAAATCATTAAAAAAATTTGAGAAAATAATATTATTCTTTTTAAAAATCTTTAATTTTATTATAAAAAAAAATTCAATTAGAGTTTTAGTTTATCATCATATAAAAAAAGATAATTTTTATAAATTTGAAAATCAAATTTATATGCTAAGAAAAAACTGGAATTTTATTACTCCAAATGAGTTTGAAAATCATATATCTGGAAAAAAAAAACTTTTTGGTAAAAATCTACTAATTACTTTCGACGATGGTTTTAAATCTAATTTTGTAGTTGCAAAAAATATATTAAATAAACACAATATAAAAGCAATATTTTTTGTCCCAACTGACTTTATTCAAATTGAGTCAAAAAATTTGGCAAAAAACTTTGCGAAAAAAAATATTTTAGATGAGATAGATAACGATGATATAGAAAATATAGATAATCTATCTTTGAATAATTTAGAAGAATTGATAAAAGATGGTCATTTAATTGGTTGCCATACTAAAACACATTTGCATTTGGGTTCAACTAGCAATGAAGAACTTTTAAAAGAAGAAATTATAGAAAGTTTAAAAAAATTAGAGCAATTATTGAAAATAAAGATTACACACTTTGCATTTACATACGGAGATTTTAAAAGTATGAGCTTAAAATCACTTGCGATGGCTCTGACAAAATATAATTTTATTTATTCATGTTTAAGAGGTAGCAACTTTTACAATAAAGAAAAAACTATAATTAAAAGAGACACTGTATATTTAAATGAAAGTAATAATCTTTTAAAAATTTTCTTATCTGGCTTTGCTGATTTAAGATATTTACTACAAATTAATAAAATAAATAGAATGATCAAAAATACTATAGACAAATCATGAATACAATAAATGATCTTAAAAAAAATTTATCGGTACTAATTTTATGTGGTGGAAAAGGTCTTAGACTTAGGCCTTTAACAAGACATTTACCAAAACCATTGATAAAAGTTAGAAACAAGAGTATTTTAGAACATATTATTTCACATTTTTTGAAATTTAATATAGATAATTTTATTATTGCCTCTGGTTATAAACATAAACTAATTAACATATTTATTAAAAAAAAGTTTAAAGATTTAAAAATTAAAGTTTTAAATACCGGAATTAATTCTGACATAATTAAAAGAATTGGTAAAAGCAAAAAACACTCAAGAAAATATTTACTAGTTTGTTATGGTGATACAATTATAGATATTAATCTTAATAAATACTTAAATTTTTATTTGTCAAAGCCAAAAAAAATAACGGTAGCTTCATATCAATTAGAATCAAGCTTTGGTATCTTCAGTATTAAGAAAAAAAATTTAGTTACTAATTTCAAAGAAAAACCTTTGATGGATATATGGTTTAATGTTGGATATCTTTTATTTTCTCAGGAGAATCTAAAACACTTAAAAAAGTTTAGAAAATTTGAGGATTTAATTACTTTTTTATCAAAAAAAAATTTTATGAAAACATTTAAACATAATGGAAATCATATAACAATTAATACTTTGACAGAACTTGAAAAAGCAAGAAAAATATCAGGAAAATTTTTTAAATGATCAAAGATAATTTTTGGAAAAATAAAAATATTTTTATAACAGGAATAGCTGGATTTGTTGGATCTAATTTAGCCAAAAACTTAATTAAAAATGGTGCAAATTTAATTGGAATTACAAAAAGTAAAAAAATTGACAGTTTATTATTTTATGAAAATCTTGATAAAAAAATCAATCTTTTTTTTGGAGAAATAACAAACAAGGAACTTCTAAAAAGTATATTTGCTAAGTTCAATATAGAAATTTGTTTTCATTTAGCGGCTCAAGTTGAGGTTGGTTTGGCAAAAAGATACCCTTTTAGCACGTGGGAAACAAATGTAAGAGGTACATATACATTGCTTGAGGTTATAAGAGAAAATAAATCAAGTTTAAAATCAATTATCGTTGCTTCATCTGATAAAGCATATGGTGAATACTCTAATGATCTTTTACCATACAAAGAGGATTATGAACTTAAAGCAAAATTTCCATATGACACATCGAAAGCATGTGCTGATATGATTGCAAAAACATATTCTTCAAAGTTATTTAATTTACCAATTTCTATTACAAGATTTGCAAATATTTATGGTCCTGGTCAACTCAATTTTACTGCTTTAATACCAGATGCTATTAGATCTTGCATTCTTAACGAAAAATTTACAATGAGGAGTGATGGTCAATCAATAAGAGATTTTATTTATATTGAAGACATTGTAGATTTGTACAAGTTATTATCTAAAAATTTATATTTAAATCCGAAAAAATTTACAGGTCAAGTATTTAATGCTGGAACTAATAAAAAACATAAAGTTAAAGATATTGTAGAAAAAATCTTTATTTATGGAAAAAAAAAAAAGGAATTAAAAAAAATATTTAAAAAAATCAACAAAAATAAAACCCAGGGTGAAATATCAATTCAATTTATGGATTTTGAAAAAATAAATAAGTATTTGAAATGGAAACCAAAATTTATATTTGAAAAAAATTTATCTAATTTATTTAGGTGGTACAAAAAATATTTTAATAGATAGATTGATATGATTACAGCAATAGATATGGTAGCCACAAGTTTGGGAAGTGGAACAAAAACTTATAATTTAAATTTTTGTGAATATTTAAATAAGCTTAAAATCAATGATAAAATATTTATTTTTATTACAAAAGATTATTTAATAAATATAAATTTAAATCATAATCCAAATATAAAATATATAGTTAAATCATCTTTGCTAAATAACATTTTGTTAAGAATAATTTGGATGCAACTAATTTTGCCAATTGAATTAAAAATATTAAAAGTTAATCAATTATTTTCTCCAATGAATATGGGGCCAATTTTTTTGAAATTTTTTAATATAAGATTTATTTTAGCACTTCATTCAAATTTACCTTGGGTTTTTTTTTCAAAAATGCCAGGTAATATTTTAAGAAATTATTTAACAAAATTTATGATGGAACTTTCAATATATGCTTGTGATAGATTAATAGTAGACTCGGAATTTGCAAAAAATGAAATTACAAAATTCATTAAAATTAAAAAAGAAAAAGTATTTCCAATTTATTTAGGAGTAGATAAAAAATATTTAAATAACAGTAAAAATGAAATTTATATAGAAAATTTTGATTATAAAAATTATATCCTTTCTGTATTATCATGTGTAAAATATCACAACATCTTGTATCTATTGAAAGGATTTAAATTATTAAAAAAAGACAAAAAAAATACTAAATTAAAATTTGTTTTTGTTCTTCAAATTTTAGATAAAAATTATTTTCAAGAAATAAATAATTTTATATCGAATAATTTTAATGAAAATGAAATTATTTTTTTTCATAATCTAGATAACAAATATTTAGTAAACTTGTATAGAAATGCAAAATTTTATATTTTCTCATCATACTGTGAGGTTTTTGGATTAACTTCTTTAGAAGCTATGTCACAAGGATGTCCTGTTTTAATTTCTAATCGATCAGCATTGTTAGAAATTAATTCTGATGCCGCAGATTACTTCGATCCGGATAATAAAAATGAAATTAAAGATGCTATGTATAAAGTTTTAGATGACTCGAAACACAGAAAAAAAATGATAAAAAAAGGTTATAGTCATCATAAAAAATTTAATTGGGAT
>Ga0222719_10003964_pt1 | contig 13071 bp, 16 predicted proteins | sample C33_34DmetaG_FD_165039 | JGI IMG/M metagenome (GOLD analysis project Ga0222719, IMG submission 165039) | Estuarine water microbial communities from San Francisco Bay, California, United States - C33_34D | ecosystem: Environmental > Aquatic > Marine > Unclassified | place: USA: California...
GGGTCTGAGTATAATTCTCCGTTCCCTATAAGAATATTATGGGTATAATATAATGGTATGGTAAAGACGATAGTCTTATATATAACCATATAGTTTAACCGTTCTTCCTTACCTGAGATAAGGTGTGTTATGTATAGGGGTTTCTTCTAATGACCCACTTCGATAATGGGGGGGAATAATATAATACATGAGTGAACGAAGATGTGGTCACGTAGTAGACCACCATTGTAGTGAGGGAATGGATTGTATTGTTTCCTTACATTATCTCTCATGGTGTGGCTATGTTTAATCCCCCTACCCCCTTTTTTATTATCTGTGTAGATAGAGTACACTGTTAGATTTGTCTTATTGTTTTTTCTTATTACTTTTGTGGTATGGAAATGAAATTAGACAATATGAGTTTGGAGAGTCTTACTATGTTACGTAATAGTATTGACGATGCCATTTATTCACGTAAGGATGGTTATTTCTATATATGTAGTGTTCGTTCTTTTGGTAGAGTTTGGGAGAATAACAACATCTATAATACTTTTACTCTTCAGGAGTTATGTGATGAATATAATGGAGATAATGGTATTGTTGATGTTTATTCTAACAACCCCGATTTAGATGTTATTAACTATGCTGGTGATACTATGTTTATCCCCACCATTGAAGATTATAATAAGTGGAAAGAATACACCACCATCTCTAATGAGATTAAACACTACGAGAGAGAATTAAATAGTGGTGATGGTTATAACAGATTTACCACAATAGAATATATAGAAAAACAAATTAAGGATTTAAGGGAACAGTTAGATAATATGCATATGGATTTTGTCTACCCCGTTTCTTATTATACAAATACAGATTAATTGTATAATGTAACTACCTCCCACTTACCATCATAGTCTTCCACTAACGCTGTACAGTTCTCACACCAATCCCCTGAGTTCATATATTCCTTTGTGAGTTTAGGTGTATGTATATGACCACATATGGCAACATCACATTTGTTTTCCTTTGCTAAGTTTGTTGCCCTTAATTCAAAATCCCCTATATAACTTACGGCAGCTTTTACCCCATCTTTAATTTTCTTGGATAGTGAATAATATGGTAGTCCCCTTAATTCTCTATATATATTATACCACCTGTTTAACCATAGAGCGAAATCATATCCTATGGAACCTATCTTGGCTATGATGGAAAACTTCGTGGAGAATACATCTAATACGTCCCCATGAAAAATATAATATAACCTCTTATCTATACCTTTGTATTTTATATGGTCCTTTATGGTAATGTTTCCCATACTAAGAGTTAAATAATTAATTAGAAAGTCATCGTGATTACCTTTTATCCATGCCACGTTTGTTCCTTTCTCAGCCATCTTTAATATCTTCCTTATAATCTTTGTATCTTTATCTTTCCACTTGGAACCCCTTTTTAAAGCCCATCCATCTACTATATCTCCGTTTAAATATAAATTGTCACATTCGTTGTTATCCAAGAAATTTATGATATCGTTTCTTCTTGCTGCCTTCGACCCTAAATGTAAGTCTGACATTATTATTGTTTTATATCTCATGACCAATATGATTGTGAATCTTTGTAGTAATTTTTATTGTTTTTATTTATATAAGTTTTAATCATTAATTTTAACATATACCACACCCCTTTATTCCTGAATCTTCTACCATCGGTTAATATGGTTTTGTTCGATAATATAAATTGTCTTGATGGTACCTTTCTTGATAAGTTGTAATCCTCAGCAATTACATCTTCTGTGTTAAACCCACCTAAATTATGGTATGTCGTGGTATTGAATAACATTATCCCCCCTAATGCAAATGGACCCGTAATCCTATGTAACTTCTGTATGAGGTCAAAAACCTTGTATACATAGTCATATTCACCGTCTGTCGTCCTTACTCTTGTGGTTAATAGTCCACCACGCCTTTTCATAATTTCGTTCAGTATGGACGAAATAAATGTCTCATGAGGTAATCTCATGTCCGCATCCAAAAACAATACATACGGTGTTGTTACCTTATCACCACCGTTCTTTCTGGCAACAGATGGTAATCCCCCTTCTATTACCTGTATATCACATAACCCACTCGTTTGTGAATCTATGTATAATCTTGTACTTAAATCGTCTGATGAATCTGCCACATAAACCTTTAGTCCTTTTATGTAGTACTGTGAGTTGAGGTCTTCTAATATTTCCTTAATACGAAAACCTTCATTTTTACACGGTATCACAACCGTGAGTAAATCTTTAATTTCCACATCGATAAATAGAAATATAATCTTGTATGAGTATTGATTTAATATTAATTATATGTTAAGGATATTTCAATACATTTGTGAATGAAAAAAGGGACCCGTTTAGGAGTCCCCTTTTTTAATGAGTAAATGTATTGAATAATATATTTATTATTATATGAAAAATGTAATAACATCCGATATGGTTAAAAACCTTTTGAATCTGTTGGTAACTCCTAATTACCCTGACTTGATTCATGACTATATGGTTGAAGCGGTTAATCTTGACCATGGTTTCAGTGGTGTCGTTATGGGTGTTATTGTTAACCCCGAAGTATATTACAAAATGGGTAACTATACAGGTAACCCACTTAGCGGTATTGATAAACAACTTGAAAAAGAAATTAAAGACGTTTTGAAGTATCTTGGACCAAGCTATGTGGAAGTTAATTTATTCGTATTGGAGGATGACTCTGATGCCGGAAACGATTAATCCCCCAACCCCCTTTTTATATATTTATAATGGTATGGCAAATGTAGTAAAATATTCAACAGGTACAGAACCTTTATGTTTAACGATTGGAAATTTTCATTTCGGTACAGGTGATGTTGCAAAAGGTCCGACATCTGTCACAGGTTTTTATAGTTGCATAACTCCACCGTCAGGAGGTTATACAATATATCTTAATAAGACATCTCAGGGACCATCAATATATACTTGTGATAATGATACTGAATTAATTAATTTAACAAACTTAATTGTTGGTTCTTCATATACTACTGTCGGTGAATGTTTAACTTATTACTCACAACAAAATGATAGAATATGTCTTAATGGTGATTTTGTGGAAATAGTTACTGATGGTCTTGAAATAAACTTAGATGCTATTAACACAGCATCATACCCAAGAAGTGGAAATACATGGTATGATTTAAGTGGTAATGGTAATAACGGTACTATCAATGGAGCAACACACACAGATTATTATTTTGATTTTGACGGTAATAACGATTATATCTCATTACCTTCACAAACAATGAGTCGTTCAGGTGGTACTATATGTATATTATTTAATAAGGATTCAGAAAACGGAGGTCTATTATGGGGTGCAAATTACGATAGACATTTATCTACAACCACTAATAATTTTTATGGTGAAACTGCATCAAACTGTAATAGCTTTAATTCACCTAACTACAACGCAGGTACTGGTAATTGGGTTCAATATACATTAGTATTCTCAGGAAATAATGCATTTCACTATGTAGATGGTGTTTCCATTGGTGAAACAACTAACTACGGTTCTATTAACTGTGGTTCAGCAGCCTCTGAATTGGTTGCAGACTTCCCATTCACAAGAATCGGTAATTCAACTCAATATGTTGGGTATTTTGATGGTAAATTTTCCGTTCTTCTAAAATATAATAGGGCGCTAACTAGTGATGAAATAACTCAAAACTATCAAGCACTAACTCAAAGGGTATAATTTCCACCTTTTACAATCCTAACATCCCCTTTTTTTAATTGATTGTGGTAATACCTTTACTATTATTTTTGTATGTGGATTGTGGACAATATAGTTAGAGGTCTTTTTATGATGATGAAGTTTACTTTATTTTCTTATGCTTGTATCCACGTATTTCTATCCCTTAAGCAGTGGCTACGAAAGTCAAAATAGTATATTTATTATTATGGATTTAAAAGAGGACATACAATTAAAGAACAAATTTTTAGATAAGTTCGTAAAAAATGTATATGATATTGATATGTTTATAAGTACCAATCCTTATCCTCATCCAAAGATTATTGTATATCCCTATAAATTCTTAAAAAATAGTCCCGACTTCAACCCAAACTATTTAGATTTAATGTATGAATTTAAGGCTCAAGAAGTATTTAAAACTGCCATGCAACACTTAGGAGGAAGTAACGCTAGTGTTGGTGATTTGAAATATGTGTTATCTTCTAATGATTTAGGAACTTATTTAAATGATTACATTAAAAACGTTGAATATCTTGTCCCCATGTTCTTTTCCACCGATTATCTTCCTGAAGAAATGAGAGATGTTGTTAAAGACACTGATGTAAAATTTAGTAAAGCAAGATTTAATGGTGGTTTTACCCTTCAGGGTCGAAAAATAGAACCAAAAATCTCTCTCGCCTTTAAGGTTAGTAAAGAAGCTAACAATGTGATTAATAACTATAATACGGAGTTTATGGACTATCTATCTAACAACATGAATATAGACGACCAAATTAACATATGGTTTTATAACTAAAAACCCCCACATTTCTGTGAGGGTTTATAATAATTATATTTTTATATTAGTCTACGATTGATTCTTCTTCTTCAATACTGTAAACAGTTGGTTGGTTTCTTCTACCCAAATCTTCAGGTTCAGCATCAAATCCTTTGATGGTATAATCTTTCCAGAAGAACCCGTCTTTGGTTGTCTTCCAATCGTTGAAGTTCTGTAACGCCTCAGCCATCTGTAAACTGAAATCCGTAGGAACCGCATCCTCATCAAATCTACTGTTACATTCATAGTTTGAGAACCATCTCATCCACTCAGGACTACCAGGTTCGTATTGTGATGTTGTAGCATCAAACAATGGACTGATAGGTGATAACTGTGGGTATTCCGCAGTTGCGTGACAGCTATAACATGAACTCATTGGGTTGTCCATAGGTCCATTTAATCTACCGTTCCATCCCAAGTGTGAAGGAGGTAATTCATTTCTGTCAGGATTAATGATAGTTTGTTTCAAATCTAAGTTGATGTATGTGCTATCAGGAACAGGGTTAGATGTGTTCGTAGTATTCTCAGGGTCGTCTCCCCACATGATACCAACAGGAACCAAGTTGTAGAACTTATCGCTCTTGTTCATCGCACCATTGTATTTGTAGTTACCTAAAACCCATCCACTCGGAGCACGGAAATCTTTAACCATCACATCCATTTGGATTAATACCACTTCAATCTCTTCTCTGTCCAATGTGTTGAAGTCATACGTCGCATATGCTTTCCACCACAATCCATTCTGTAAGTAAGGAACCTGCTCTTCAACAATATCCTTTGGGACAGATAAGAACAATAACTTAAACATTACCGTTCCTTCAGGGAAACCTCCCATATCTTCCATCTTCTCAGCACTTGGATGTAAGTGGTCTTCCCATACTTTACCGATGGTATAACCACCTTTGTCGTTGTATAGACCAACTGCCCATGCACCACCTGTAGAATAAGTGTAATCAGGACCCAACTGACCTGTAGAAACAGGTGCTTCTTTTGTCAACCCGTGAAAACCTTCTCTACCGTTAGCAGAATAGTGTTGCCATGGCATGTGATACCAGTCTCTAACTTTGTTTAACTCAGGTCTGAAAGCTACATCAGTGTTACCTTCAAAACAATACCTCTGTACCGCCAATAGATATTCCTTCCAATTCTCTTGGTAGTCAATCTCAAAGAACTTAGGTAATTCCGTATCAGGCATCGTAGTAGGATAATCCTGACTTAATCTGAACACAGGGATGTTATCTTTCTCTACTGTACCAGCGTCAACCATAAACCCGAAATCAGGGAACGGTTGTTGTTCTTTTTTGTCATTTCTTGATACATAGATTAAGACGGTAATCACCATCAACACTAATACCAAAATAGACCATTTTTGTTTGCTCATAATTTATTTTTTATTATGTTTATTTATTATAAGTATAGTACTCTATTAAAGAAAGAAAATTGTTTATGGTTTTACAAAAAACCCCCACATTTCTGTGAGGGTCTTATATTAATTTCTTAATTCTTTTATTTTCTCGTCTCGGAGTTTCTTTAAATACAAATCTTCAATCCATCCTGGTTCTTCTTCTTCACGTTTTAATAACTCATCTTTTCCGTAAGCCGTGTTCTTAAGAACAAACTCAATCATATCGTCCTGTGTAACATCCTCAGGTTTCTCTACAGGTGGAACACATACTTGTGCTACTTTAGGGTGTTCACTAATTTCATCAATGTGCATGTCGATTCTACCCAATTTTTCATTTATACTTTGAAACAAGTTATCCTCAAACCATTCTTCTATTTTATATTTTAAGTAGTTTCTTCTTATAGGTACAAACAAAGTTAAATCATCAATAATATTTTTTGGTATCATTAACCCACCTTTGTGAAACTTTCTATCACTTGGAAGTCTTTTATCACTATAGACGTTTTCATTATTATCGAGATAAATTATTACATGCGCAATCTCTAATCCATTATTACACCATACAAAATCATGTCTGAATTCATATAATTTATCGTAATACATTGTAGAACCTAAGAAAAGTTTATCTAACCAACCATTGATTAAATTGTCAATCTTTTCAGTTGGTTTATAATAAGTTTCACTAATCTCTTCCCTTAATACTTTTCTTATTGTCTCCTTTAAGTTCATACCTATAAATACACCATTATTATATTTAATTACAAAGGTCTGCAGATTCAACAGTCACTCTTCCCCACACTTCGTCCATTAAATAAATGTCGACATTCTTTCTATCAGCATAGTAGGATTTCTTATACATACCATCCTTATCCAATCCTGACCACTCCAAATAGTTTACATAACATTCTTCAAATGATGACATGTCTTTGATTTTCTCGTCTAAAATAAAATGGTGAGCACCAAAGACCTTTCTTCCGTAATCGTCTTTTTCAATTACACAGGAGAAAGTGTACACATAGTTTTTATTCGCTTTGTAAGTATTCTCACATGAAGTCAAAAACAAAATGGTAAGAATTAGAAGAGTGAACTTCATCCCATACCATATTGCAGCCAACCACCAATATTTTTTTATTATTAATTGTATTTTTTTAATCATTATCTAAAACTGTTATATTACCGTAGTAAAAATTAATATCATCACCCTTTCCAATCTGAAGGACATAAAAGTATACACCATCCGATACATTTTGCCCATCCCAATCATTCTGATAATTATCAGTTTTATACACCACTGTTCCCCATCGACTAAAGATAGTTAATTTTTTAATATCATATTGTGATAAGTTCTTAATCGTAAAAATATCATTCACACCATCGTTGTTTGCCGTCATTACGTTTGGTATAACAATGATTGGTGGTTCAGGTTGAAAACACATTGCGTAATTACTTTCTGAAGTGTCGACGCCATTTGTTGTCACCACTTTGAATGTATTGACACCCACCTGTAAAGAATCAAAATACCCACAGTATGTTGTGTCTGTGATGGGTGTTTGTAATATCTTAATCCATCCTGTATCTACTTTCATATGGATATCATATTGTGGATTTGTCCAACCATTATAACTTTTCCATATAAAACATAACGTATCACAACTACCATCCGTCTGTAACAGTATAGAATGAACATCTCTTGTGGTGTCCATATTAAATGAGTTGTAAACCATATAGACTTTATAGTTGTAACTTTGATTATCTACAAATGTTGCTGAGTAATCGTCATAGAATAACTTATCAGAATTAAATACATTACCTACAGATTGCCAACCTAAATCTTCTCTAAGGATTACATATCTTTCAAATTGGTCTTTGAAGAATGTTGTAGTATCCACAGACCATTGAACCTGAGGGTGGTTGTCATTGATGACTGTAACGTTTTCTAATTCCATTACTAAGTTTACACAATCGTCCACATTAACAACGAGAGTATCAAACTCATCCATCGCAATACCACATTTATTTACAATGGTATTACCATCGTTACCCACTTTGGAATATAGGTAATACTTTCCATTCACTGCTAATGGTCGGTTCAATACAATGGTTAAAGAATCTGTCTCACCATTCACATTACAGTTACCAATAATGTTTTTGATTGCCCACGGCTGTCCCGTTGGTGATGTCATCCTGAAGTCTGTCCCATCAGGTGAAATAGAATAACAATCCAATTTGATGTCCAAATAGATGGTCACCGCAGTATCACCACAATCATAATCCACTGTCGGTAATCCTGTGATAGTATCTATATAGTGACCTGGCGCGTCAAAATCCAAACCAACACCATCCATTACTGCAGGTGCACATGTTGCTTCAATCTGTATCATCATATCTCTTGATGCAGTCCCCACCAAATTCCACACACCATACAAACTATCGTATCTATATTCTTTTACTAATACCGAAGCAACATCAATCTCTTGCATCGTTGGTAAGAAGTTGATAAGACCCGTTGCAGGGTCCAAATTAAAATATGATGAAGTTATAGGTTGTGATGCTGACCATCCCGCATCAAAGTTAATATCAGTACCAGGATAGTTACCCTCTCTACACTTAATCATTGAGAAGATAATAGAGTCACCATCGTTTTCTATAACCGTCTGTTTCCAATTAAATGGATTATTCACACAGAACGCTCTTACCGGTTCAGACACAAAGATAGGTGATGAGTTCTGACCCATTGTATTATTTAACTTCGCATCAAAGTAAAACCCATCAGAACCCAATCCGTTGGAACCATTGATATTATCTATACCACCAGGTCTACAACATTGTTGCCACCAAAACGTAAAATCATTACAGTTACCCGGCAAAGTGACAATACCTTTGTATGCGTAAATCTCCAAAGTTTTTGTTGTTGAAGATGGAACCACACAATCAAACAATGTCGGAGCAATACCACCTGAACCCGCCATCAAAGTTACCGTTAAACTCTGCTGACTATAACAAGACGAGTTAATATACACCGTCTGAGTGTTTCCCATAGGAATTCCTGAGTTATCTCTATATATGCGGAGTAAGACCTCATATTGACGAGCAACGTTCGTAGAATCACCGATATAACGGTATTGAATATCTCCACCCGAAAGGTGAGAACCCATCATTCCAAATGAAATGAGGAATAAGAATAAAGTTAGAAACTGTTTCATGTTGTTAAAGTTTTAATCCCACACCCATACCGATACCTAATCTACCATCGTAACGGAGTTGAGAAATTATTTCCACGTATTCCCAATGGTATAAGAACCCACCACGAATACTCATGTTTATTTGTCTTTGTTCGTTGATAAGGTAAACACCATTTTGATTTGGTGATGACAACACATACAACTCATCGTAATACGCGTCATACTTCTTCCTTGAAGTAATACCCGTAGTTACAAATGGTGAGAACCTATCCATCGTTCTACCAGCACCAATGGAGAAGTCACCTTTGACTTCCACACCACCAGCACTTTCATCACCCCAATCTTCCACTTCCCACGTAGCAATGTTATCGTAGTATGGATACATAAGTGGTAAGGTTAAATGGTATTGGATAATCATAAACGATTCACCACCAGTGATAATGTATGGTGACATCTGACTTTGGAACATATCTCTTTCTACTAAAACACCCAAAGATAATCGTGTCGGATTTTTTGGATTGCTACGGACCAAATCATTATCTGTAGTCATCACGTAGTAACTATTATCCCATCTACGGTTGGTATTCCAATAAGGATAATATCCAATATCATATGGATTGTAATAATACGGTGTTCTATATCTGTCGTTCCAAATACCATCGTTATAACCATTGTTGTACCCATTCTGATACCCTTGGTTATAGTTGTTATTATTATTTACAGTGGTAGTGGTGGAAGAGTTTTTTGTCTCCACCTTTTGAATCTTTTGGTCTCGCTCACTTTGAGCAAAAGTGGTGTGTGTAAAAAACACACATACCACTAACAGTATTAACTTTTTCATAGTCGGTCTTTATTAATAATTAGTCTTCAGAGAACGTAGGTTCAGAATAACCTTTTTCATCATAGAAATCAATAAAGTCCACAAAATCTTCTAAGTAATCGTCCTCCATTTTCATATATAGTTTTAATGAAGGTCAAAGATAATAATAATTTTTAATTAATCCTTATTTTCAGATGCATATTTTACACCCATGATAGTTCCGACAATACTGAATGAGTTTGTCAATAAGATACCGAATAGATGTCCACATTCTTTCTGTCAGCGTAGTAGGATTTCTTATACATTCCGTCCTTATCCAACGTTTATTTACCTTCACTTGCATACTTCACACCCATTATTGTACCTATTATACTAAACGAGTTTGTTAAAAGTATCCCAAACAAATTAGACCACGTAGATTCAAGTATTGGATTTTCTTGTCCTGTCATTAAAGTATAACCAAAAAGTCCAGTAGTGATTAAACCTACACCCATAATAATAATAAGTGCAACCTTAACAATTTTACCTATTAACTCAAATTGAGTTCTTTTTTGTAAAGTATCTAAGTCTTCCATTGCATCGTCACGTAATTTTTCAGCTTCAGCCTTTGCAATCATTGCTTCTCTTTCAGCATTTCTAGCATCTTCCATAGCTCTTTCAGTCTCTTCTAAAGATTTTGATAGTTGTTTATTGATTCTATCATTTTCTTTAGCAGCAGCTTCAAGTTCTTTATTTTGAGCTTGAACCTGCTTTGTAACATCTAATCTTTTTCTTCGTGCTGTGGTATCTTTTTCTTTACAAACCTTCAGATACTCTTCAAACTCTTTATCACCTTTAGGTGATTTAAGAAGTTTAAGAAAACTACCTTCTACGTAAATTTTCTTTTTCTTAGCAACATCTAATAAAACATTTCTAGTATGTTCAGTAACTTCAATCATTATTTGTAAATCTTGAAAGGTGCAGTTTTGTTTTTGTACCCTTCATAATCTTGTTTAAATTCTTCAAGACGTGGTTCTATATCATCAGATTTAATAATCCAAAACTGAGCACCTACTTTCTTTGCCTTTTCGATTTCAAACTCATCTTGTGATGATGAAATAATACCAATAACAACACCGTCACCGTAGTCGTAGTTGATTTTTCTAATCATCTCAATACCATCGAATGATGAACCAATTATATTTAAATCTACGAAAACACAATCAGGTCTTTCATGTTCTGGGTCATCAGGAAACCACTCCTTAAATTTTTTATCAGCTTCATCAGAGCTATCTAAAGCCTCAATAGATAAGGCCATATCTAAAAGAGAACAAGCATCTTCAAATACTAAGTGAAACAAGTTCTCATCATCTATCAACATCAATGTATCAATCATCGTAATTTTTTTTATATAAATATTTTAATTTTAGTTCCGTTTTCTAACTTTTCGGCTTCAACACTAAATCCGTGTTCTTTAAGTATTTCAATACATATATTTAAACCTAATCCTGTACCTTGTTCTTTTTGACCTTCTTTACGTACATAAGGTTTGGCTAATTCTATAAATTCCTCATTTGTAATTCCTCTACCATTGTCCTCTATCGATATGTAACTACCTTCATTATAATTTCCATCTAAATAAATTTTAATATATTTTGTTGGTGAATCGTTATACTTTAATCCGTTACGAATTAAATTATCGATTGCAGTACAAAATAATGGTTCATTAACTAATAACGCCTTTGGTAGATTATCGTCTAATAATACTTGACTCTTATAAGCCGTTAATCTTAAATAATCTTCTAATATAACTTTAACATCACACTCTTTGGTACTCATCTGAGCATTTTGTTTTACTAAGTTGGTAAATTCATATACCCCTGAGTATACTTTTTGTGCGTGGTGTAGCCCATCTTCAATAAGCTTTAGAGGTGAACCTATTTTTAGTTCTTTAATCTGTTCATCATCTAACCTTCTTCTTAATGATTTAATACCACGAGGAAGATATGTGTTAATCCCTGAGTGCATGTCATGACGAATAATTTTAGCAGAATGTTCTAAGTATATATTTTTCTTAGATAGGTCATCTCTAATAACTTGTTTATTTTTTAAGAACTCACTAACTACTTTAAAGAATGGGGGCATAAAGAATACCACACACCCCCATCCAAATTTTGCCAATTCTAATGACGGTTCACATATACCAAAGACAATACATGTTTGTACTACAAAGAATATAAACATAATTAATCCAGCAATCCCTAAAGAGATTTTCGCATTTAATGATATACCGTCTAACGCCGCCATTACTTTTTAACTAAATCTTTTTCATAGGGTGTAAGGTGTTCGTGGTCACATAACGGACAATTATCGGCATCCGTTTTAATCATTTGTACAATTTCAGCAATCTCTTTTTCACGAGCGATGCGTTCGTTATTAGCATTGATTTGAACATCCACCAATTCACGATTTAGTTTTAAGATGTCTGCTCTTTGTTTTTCTAATTCAAGATAAACATCTGCACAATCGTTATCCTTAATTAAAGAAGGACCTAACGTGATTAAGATTATACTTAGCAATACAATTAATAAAGCAAGTATTCTTTGACCTTGGGTAAATTTCCCTAAAATTTCTGAGATGTATTTGAACATGGTTTTATTTGATTAAAGTTCAGATTTTTTAAATCCACATTTTCCGAAAAACCATTTTGACGGACAAAAACCTGTCCATACACCAACATTCAACATAAACGCCACGAAAATAACAACACCCCACATATTGAAAAAATATCCTGTTAACAGGACAATCGACATTAAAAGGTAAACCATACGTGTATCAGTAATACTGTTTAACAATTCTTTCATTATTCTTCTTCTTTATTATTTTTATTTCCCCATATTTTATCAACAGAGGCCAATCCTAAAGCTCCAAATGCTAAAGCAGCAACAGCATTGATTAATACTGGTGAAGGTGCAATGTGTTCCTCAGTAAATTGGTTAGCAAATAATGTGACACAAAGTGATACACCTGCCAAAATACCGACAAATCTTTTTGATGAAGGTGTCCCCTTCTCATCTTTCAATAATCCTGTAATCCATCCAATAATTTTTTTCATATCTTTTTTTTTAAAGCAT
>Ga0222719_10003967_pt1 | contig 13066 bp, 9 predicted proteins | sample C33_34DmetaG_FD_165039 | JGI IMG/M metagenome (GOLD analysis project Ga0222719, IMG submission 165039) | Estuarine water microbial communities from San Francisco Bay, California, United States - C33_34D | ecosystem: Environmental > Aquatic > Marine > Unclassified | place: USA: California...
TGGTGTTACTTCTTTGATTCCTAAAGGCATGTCTCAAAGTCTTACAGCAGATGGTGTGGGGCAAAGCGCACTAAACTCAGCTATTTACGGGCCAACGACGGCAGGTGGTCAAGTGGCAACAGGGGGATCCTCCGGTATTTTCACTTCGGCTCCGGGAGATGCTTCTATAGCTACAGATGTAGCTAGCAGCGGCGGCGGCGGCGGTTCTAGTTTCATGAGCAACTTGTTTGACAGCGCTGCAAAAGACCCGCTCTTGGCTCTAAGCCTTGGGTCCTCGGCCCTCGGACTGCTTGGGTTAGGTGAAGATGATGATGGTGGAACACCTCGTCCGTATGCAGATGTAGATGGATTTAACATAAACGTAGTGGATCCGATTACAGGGCAGCAGCTTGACCTAAAAGATAGGGAGCAAGCCGAGCAGTATAAAGATAACGTGGAGAAGGCTAGGTTAGGCTTGTATGATGACACCACCAAGGGAATCCCGGGGTATGCTCACGGCGGAGCTATGTACGAACACGATAAAATGGGTTATGATGTAGCTGTACGAGGGGAAGTTGATGGTCCCGGAACTGGCACATCTGATTCCGTTCCCGCACGTTTATCTGACGGCGAGTTTGTTTTGACAGCCAAAGCGGTTCGTGGGGCCGGTCAAGGAGACAGAGATATGGGCGCAGCACGTTTATATGACATGATGGCAGAACTGGAGGCCACGGCGTAATGGCTACACAAGTACAAGAAGTAACTCAACGGCTTCCGGCGTTCCAAGAAGAATATCTTCAGAACATATTTGAGTCCACGGAAAACCTGTTTAAACCCGTCTCTGAAGGTGGGCAAGGTCTCACAATGCCGTATGCCCCGGGAACGGTTGCTGGTCTTTCTCAAGGACAACAGGATGCCATTAATTTAGGACTGTCGGGTGTAGGTGCTTATCAGCCGTACTTGCAGCAGGGGCAGCAGGCTATGGGCAGCGGCGTATCAGCCGTCGGAGCAGGTCTTGGTGCGGTAGGCACTGGTTTGAACACAATGGGCACTGGACTTGGTATGGTTCAGCAGGGTACGGGTGGCGTACAGCAGGGCCTTAGTCAGGCAGACATTGCCTCTCAGATGGTTGGTCAGGCTGGTTACGGACCCACAGATTACCAAGCATTCATGGATCCGTACATGAATGATGTTGTCCAGCAACAATACAGAGACATTGCACGGCAAGGACAGATTCAAGAACAGAACCTTGGCGCACAGGCAGTTGGCTCGGGTGCATTTGGTGGTGCACGACAGGGTGTAGCACAGGCAGAAATTGGCCGGAATGTTATGGAACAGCAGGCGCGCACAGGGTCTCAGCTTAGATCTCAGGGTTTTGCTCAAGCGCAGCAGGCAGCACAACAGGCAGCGCAGCAAAAATTAGCACAGGCCGGACAAGCGGGTTCATTAGCTGGGCAGTACGGTGCTCTTGGTGGGCAAATGGGTGCTTTAGGTTCACAGGTAGGACAGATTGGCTCTGCAACAGGGCAGCTAGGTGCAACCTCCGGCGCTCTTGGTGGGCAGCTAGGTCAACTTGGGCAAGGCATTGCTGGACTCGGACAAATGGGCCAGCAAATGGATGTACAAGATATTAACACCTTAATGACAACGGGTGGATTGTCACAACAGCAAGCTCAGAACGTAGCGAATATGGCGCAGCAGAATTTAATGGCGCAGCAGAATCTTCCTTTCCAGCAGCTAGGTTATATGTCAGACATTTTCCAAGGGATTCCATCTATGTCTACGACAACAGGTCTCACAACAACACCACCACCTAGCACATCATCACAGTTAATGGGACTGGGAATCGCGGGCCTAGGGGCTTATGGTCAGATGAATCAAGGGCGAGGGTTCCCGGGTTTTGGTAAGTAAGGAAAATAAGTAATGGCAAGACCACCACTTAATCGTCCTATGTTCCGTGTACCGGGGATGTCTCGTCAGCCTCAAGGTATTCTTGCGTCTGGGACACAGATCATGAACGCTGCTCAACGGAACATGGCCCAAAATCCACTTATGGTGGGAGACAATTCTGTGCGTCCAGTACAGGTGTCTACGGCACCTACTGTGCAAGCACCTGCTTCACGGATGAATACCATGGACACAGACATTATGAATTCTTTGTCAGCATCTGAGGCAGAAGCCATGTTAGGTCAGCAGTTTTCTTCTGCTGCGGCTGTGAGGCCACCTGCTGATCCAACCATCAGATCATCTCTTTCTCTCGACGCAGAAGGTGCGGCCGCTCTCAAGTCTGTGGGGGATCGTATAAACGAGAGTAATAAAGATATTCTATCAACACCAGCAACAGAAACAGATCGCCTCGGTAAGTTTCAATCTGATATGCGGAAGAATATTGACGACTATAGAGCAAAACTGGAAAGCGCGGAGCCGCCGTCATTGAATTCACCTATTGCTGCGTTAGGCGGAGATTCATACAATAAAATTGTAAATGATATGGTCACAGCAAATGACACGGATATCCCAAGCATAGCAGACTACAAGCTGTCTGACTTTAAAGATCTTGCTATGGAAGTAACTGGTAGGGACAGAGATCCTAGCGAAGTGGCAGATGAAGACAGGGATACTGCTTTCTGGCTTAACCTCATGAAAGCGGGGCTAGCAATTGCTTCTGGCGAAAGCTCTAACGCTTTAACTAATGTTGCAAAAGGTCTTTCTTTTGGTCTTGAGTCATATGCTAAAGACATGAGCAAGATTACGGATAGAGAAAGAGAAGACAACAGGGAACTTGCAGGCATTAAGTTTGCTTTGTTGAAGGATCAAAAAGACGCGGATGTTGCACAACGAGCCGCTAAGATTCAAGGGTTGCAGGCAAGAGTGGCTATAGCAGACAAGCTAACTGACAGAGAGCTTGCTCAGTTTGATAAGAAGCAGGCTATTGCTTTACAGGGTTTGAAGCTAGAAAATGATTTTATTGTTAAATTAAATGAAATGGGAATAAAGTTAGACGAGTTAGCCTTTAACAAAGACAAGTTTAATCAGACTGTCAAAGCTACATTGGCGGGCCATACACCTAAGTTTGTTCGTGAGCTAGCGGCTGCTGGGTATGTCGCCGCGACAGATCCGGAAAGAGGTGTGGACTTCTCCGATCCGAACAGCTACACATTAACCGAGGCGGGTCAAACACTGTTCTCAGCATATGTTGAATCAAAAGGAACCTCTCGTATTACAGAGTTGATGAGCGCCGCAGATGCAGCAGCGGAAGTCCAAGCAGTTGATATGCTTACGTTCAATCATTTGGGGGGTGACGCGGCTAGCAAAGCAGCAAGAAACTCAGCTTTGCTTCTTGGAAAAATGAAACTACCTTCCGACATGAAGGACAAGATTAATGTGTTAATACCGATTGCTCAGGCGCAGAATGCTAGAACCACATCTCCAGAGTTTATCAATTATGTCCTTGAAGAAAACGTACCGGGCGTAAAATACTTCGACCAAGACGGCACGGAAGTTCCCCAAGAAAAGGACTATAAGCTACTGGAGTTTGAAAAAAGAGCGGACTTCAGAAACAGGATCGCATTTATTGAGTTCTCGTCTGTAGGGAAGCCGCCTCCGCCACCTCCGCCTACACGATCCAATGAATCAGGGGGTTCAAGAGTTCTAGCGACACCGGAGTAATAAATGGCTAATTGGAAGTATGGCGGGGAATCTTTTTCTTTACCTGACGGGATTTCTGCAGAACAAGCCACTGACCAAATTGAGGCTATTCTAGAAGACCGCCGCATAACAGAAAACTCCAGACCTGACACAGATGATTCCGTTGCAGATGAGCCTGCGGATCAAGGGCCTATTGTGTCCAAACCACAAGAGCGTAGTGAAGAAGGCCCTCTCGGTCAGATCTTGGAAGGCATAGGTAGCGGCCTTACCAGAATTGTACAAGGCCCGCTAGAGCTTGCAGGTATTTATTCAGATATAAAATATGTTAATGACCCAGTGTTCCAAGCAGCAATGCGGGAAAAAGTAAAAGATGGAGAAGCTGTTCCTGCCTCGTCAACTTTACCGCTGACCGATTTAATAGTTGAGGCAGGGGATTCCGTTCGAGAATTTACAGGTCTAGCCCCAACCACAACCACAGGGAAAGTCTCAGAAGGAATTACTCAGTTCCTAGGCCCGGGTTACTACGCTTCTAAATTAGCGTCAGGGACAACTAGACTGGGTAGGTATGCTGCGGCCAACCTTGCAAGAAAAGGCACACGCAATCTTTCTAAAAGACAAAGACTAACTTTGACTGGACAGCAGATTGCTGCAGCGGCAGGGGCGGACTTTATTGTAGCCAATGACGACACCGAAGGGCTTCATGACTTTTTTGAGCTAGGACCGGACCGCTCTCCTGAAAAAGTAGTTGGTGAAACCGCACTTGAAAACTTTTCTACTAGGCTACTGGATCGTGCTTTACTTGGTGCGGAAGCAGGGCTTGGGCAGGCTGTGCTGCCTCCTGTTCTAGGGGCAGTTTTTAAAGGTGCTGCAAAAGTTGGTGCTAGTCGTCCAATTGAAACAGTCTCTGATGTCTTAGCTAGAAACGGTTATCAGCTACCTATTGCATCAGCATTGCCTCGTAGTTTTGCTGAACGCGCTCGTCAAACAACCGTCGCAGACTTGTTGTCTTTAGGTGCACTACCTGCTGCAAGAGCAGGTGTAGAATCAGCTACCAATGCAATCTTAAAACAAGAAGCCAGAATTCTAGACTCTTCGGAAACATTAAGTTCTTTTGATAAGATGCTGGGCGGCATGTTTGCAAACCTTCGATATCGTGGGTACTTGGATCCATCCGCCGCTAAACTAAACTCTCTTGTAAACGCTGCTGTTGAAGGCGACGTTAAGGTGGCAGAGCGTAAACTTAAAATGGTGGAGAAAAAGATAGAAGCCTATCTAAAAACTCCCGCCATGGAACAGCAGTCTTCTGTTACCAAACAGACACTATTAAACTCTTTTATGGATGTTTTGGAAACAGGGCAGCGCCCTGAAAACCTGCCCGACGAATTGTTCGCGGCGTACAAGTCAGCACGAACCGTTATTGATAAACTGTCTGAAAAACTTATTGACTCCGGCGCTGTCCGCAATTTGCCAGAGACTGCCGCTCCCGGCAAGATGAGCCGCTCTCAGTTGATGCAGGTCATACGCGACAACATTGAATCAGGTGGATACCTTCGCAAGAGGTATGCGGCTTATGAAAACCCTGACTATAAGATTGAGGCGGGCACCGACAGAGAAAGAGAGATATTTGATCTGATCCGTGGGAGCCGTGGCGGTAGATACGACAGTACCGTATTCAATCATATGAAAGAAGTTTTAAGCGGTGGCGAAGACGTTTTTAAAGTAACCTCTGAACAAACTGTAGACACTCTTACTGAGCGCCAGATGAGAGAGTACATACGTCTTGTCTTATCAAAAACGCCTGCAGGGCGTAAGATTGCATCCGAACCTATTGGTCGCACAGCTATCCGCAGGTTAAACCCACAGCTTTTAAACCGCCGTAAGGTTGACAGCCCTGTACTAAAAGAAATACTTGGGCAGACTAAGAACCCCACAGAAGCTTACATTGCTACTGTGTCTGACTTGTCTACGTTTATTGCCAACGACTCTTTTTATACGCGCCTCCGTCAGATAGCTAACAATGATATAGCAGACGCTACTTTCCGGAGAGGTAAGTATGGCGAACGATTTGCATCAACTGCCGAAAGAGAACAGCTTGCTGAACTTAGAAGGACAAACCCTGCAGCTACCTTGGCGGACTTAGGGCCAAAAAGACGCGGACGTTATATTAATATTGTTGATGAAACAGCGCGTAGAAAAGAAGAAGTGCAGTTGCAGTTGGATCAAGCTGTAGCGGAGGGTGCTTCCGAAGGTCGTATCCGGCAGCTTGCTCAACAGTTAGATATGGTTGAAGACACGTTGTTAAAAGAATTAAAGAGCGACGGTTATCATATCATTGGCCGAATGGACGGAGCTAAAAATATACGGTCCACGGACCCCGGTGCAGCCGAAAGTGCCTTCGGGGAGATGCACAACATTGCTGTCCCGGAGGCAATGTGGCGCTCCTTGTCTCGTAGACCCTTAACTAACAGTGACGGCTTGAACGAAATCCTGCGACAGTCATACGGCGCAATGATGAAGTTGAAGGGTGTTACGCAGTTCAACAAAACAATTTTGTCACCTATTACGCAAGTACGTAACGTAACGTCTGCCAGCCTTTTCGCATTAGCCAATGGTAATGTCGGCGCTGGTGCCAACATTTTTGAGTCTGCGGGCCTTGTTCTGCGGGATCTTGCTAACAAGACAGATGAGGAAGGCCTTGAATATCTGACTGACCTACAGCGAAGAGGTCTAATCGGAAGCAGCGCAGAGCTTCGAGAGATTCAGGATAACTTACGCAGGGGCACCGATCCACGAAACATGAATGTAATGCAGGACGCTGCGCTTGTATCTGATGTAGCCACTACTGGAGACAGGGGGTACAGAGTTAGGATAGGAGCCTTGGATCTTAGTGGGTCGCTTGACAGAAACAATAGACGCAATAAAGGCTGGCAGTTTTTAGGCAAGGCAGCAGATCTCTATCGCGCTGGTGACGATGTATGGAAAATATATAACTACGAGTTCGAGACATCTAAGCTTCGTGAGGCTTACACAAAAATCATTGATGACATCCGGCAAAACCGTGGAGCTATGACTGACGAGCAGTACCAGTTCCGGATCGACACTGCCACAAACAGATTTAAAAAGTTTTTAGGTGATGAAGAAGGTGGGTCTTTAGAAGAAGCAATCAAAAACCGGGCAGCGGACAATGTGCGTAACCTTGTTCCCAACTATGAGCTTGTCCCTCAAATAATTAAAGATATACGAGGTCTGCCTTTTGGAAACTTTATTGCTTTCCCCGCAGAAATCTTGCGGACAGGTTTTAATATTTTAGAGACATCCGCCAAGGAACTTTCTAGTGATGACAAAGCAATCCGCGAAATCGGAATGCGACGTTTGATGGGTGCTCTCGGTACTTTCTATGTATCCGGCCCTGTCATACGAGACACCGCTATGAAACTGGCGGGGGTCAGTGAAAAAGAAATGGAAGCGGCTCGTACTCTTTCAGCAGATTATCAAAAGAACAGCATCCTTGTTCCCTTGGGGAGAGATCAAGACGGCTTGTTAGAGCTTATGGACTACAGCCGTTTTAATCCTTACGATGCTCTTATCCGCCCGTTTGAGGCACTACTAAACAGCCTTGATGAGCAAGACAAAATTAATCCTCAGTCTGATTTCTTAGGAGAAGCAGGGCAAGTACAGACAGCGTTTGAAGAAGCAGTGTTTGAGTTCCTAGAGCCCTATATTAGTGAGTCTATTGCTTTAGCTACTTTAAGAGATATTCTGCCGGGTACTGCGGGGGGCCGTACTCCAGAAGGTGGCCGGACGCAGTCGGGTGCGGTGGTCTACAGAGAGCCTGAAACACGGATGAAAAAGCTAGAACGGTCTTTGGTTCATGTTATCAATCAGTTGGGGCCGATGAACCTTACGCCACTTCGTGTGCCAACAGGGGCGGATTTTAATGAGATCGAACTATCCCGACTACCTAGAAGTTTGTTCAGTAAAGTAGAGACATTCGGAGTCTCTGAAAGAGAACCTAGCACAGGTAGAACATACGCACCAAAGGGAGAGCTATTCCGTCAGCTTACAGGTCTGCAAACATATAAGGTAGACCCTGAAAGAATCGCTAAATTTAAAGCCAACGAGTTCAAAGACCTTCGGTCTCAATCAGCTACCTTGTTTAATGATATGGCTAACATGGATTTTGCTGACGAAGACGACTACATTCGTGGATACCTTGCTGCAAACGAAGCTCGTCTAAAGGTGTTCCGTAAGTTTGCTTTGGATGTCCAAGCTCTTCGAGATCTAGGTCTTAGTAAACGTCAAGTGGCTCAACTTCTAAAGAAAGAGCGGCTGGGTAAAAAAGAGATAGACTCGATTCTAAAAGGAGACTACCTGCCATTTTCACCTAGTGAAGAAAAAATAAAACAGGCAGAAGAGAAGGGGCACAACATTCCAAAAGGTATGTTGAGGATGCTTGAAGCAGAGTTACGGAAACTTTCGATTGACCCACGTTTGCCTGAAGAAACACCGAGCGAAGCTTTTGTCTCACCGCGAGATAGATCATCACGCAGCAGACCTCCTGCACCTGCAGCCGTCCTGCCAACTGTGGCTGGGCAAGCATTACAGAATATGTCGTTGCCGACAATGCCCGCTGCACCAGCAGCACCGCAGCCCGGTCCAACAACCAAGGTTCCGGGGCAGGTTGCTGGAACTCCAATGACTGTCAACTATCAAGGGACACAGATACCCGCTGAACTATTAGGCGGCAACCCCGAAGACATAATGAAGAATGTGGAAATATACCGCAGGAGCCAACAGCAATGAACAAAGACAGATTAAGAGAAGAGCTTGCAGAAGATGAAGGCTGTAAGTTCGAGATATATTTAGATCACCTTGGTCTACCAACCTTCGGAATCGGGGCACTCATAAAGGAGCATGACCCTGAGTACGGTCAGCCAGTGGGTACGCCTGTGTCAGAAGATCGGGTACGCCAGCGGTTCACCCTCGACATCGCTGTGACAATCGAAGACTGTCAGGTTTTGTACGATGACTTCGACGATCTACCGGAAGAAGCGCAGTTAGTGATCGCGAACATGATGTTCAATATGGGAAGGCCACGACTTAGTAAGTTCAAGGGCATGAAAGCAGGGGTCGATGACCGAGATTGGGAACGCGCAGCCGACGAAATGGTCGATTCTAGGTGGCATGATCAGGTTCCGAACCGGGCCAAGCGTTTGGTTAAGAGAATCCGAGACCTGGCAAAGGCCTGAAATCATTACATAAAAACATCGATTCTCGTCGACCTCAGTATCGATGACCGTATCATTATACCTCGAAGTCGCTGAGATTTGACGTTTAAAAGAACTGAACCATATTTATTCTAGGTTCATTGCGGTATTTATCGTAATCATTCACCGCAGCACCGTGCAATCTATTACCGTCGAATAAAACCATGCGGTTAGGTCTGGCTTCTATTAGATCATACTCATAATCAGTTATATCCATTAACGCATCGTCTGTTTCTTGCTGCTCAATGTTGTAATTTTTTTTGTACAACGCGGTGCCTCCATCGCTGATACCATCAATATAAATAATCATATTGATGGTATTTTCTATGTGTGGTACTTGACCCCATCTTCTGTTTGCCGCTAATTTTCTATCCCCCATTTTAAATATATTGAAGTAAAAAGCTGGGTCCCAATGGGGATTGTGATGTTCCCATTCTTTAGTGCTGTTTAACAAACGGCTAAAATACTTTTTTCGTTTCTCCACCATACTTTCATCTGGTGTTACGTTTCTAAAAATAGTGCGGCAGTCGTAATAGTCTTTAAAGTTCCTGCTGCTTTCGGACATGTGGTAGTTTTCATGAGGGCATTCATACAAACATTTTTGTACCATCTTAAAATTTTTAAAGAAATTATCTACGACATAAAACCCGTTCATTTTCTGGATGTTTTCGTTATAGCTGGGCTGGAAAAGATGTTCGGGTTGAAAAATCATGACGTAGTCTCCTTACAGTATTAAACCAAAAACTTTATCACATCGAGCGCCGTTAACAGTATATAGGTTCGCGGTCCTAGGATCTTGTTGTATGTTAGCCACCATCTCACCCAATCGCACATTGCATTGACCCATTGTTTCGTATGGTCCGCGTAAATCTCTCAGGGCTTTGCAGTCATCAGGCACACTTGCCAGACAAATTAAGATCATAGCCTCAAACATATCATCCTACCTCACCCTACCTCACCCCAGTTGTTACCTAGCTCTGCATCCACTTCAAACGGAACCTTTAAATCAGGTATGCAAGTGGACATGATCTCCACAATTTTATCGCTCTGCTCTTGTGACTCTACATTAAAGCACAATTCGTCATGCACTGTTAGTGTCGGGCAAAGACCTTCACTGTAACAAACTGCCATTGCTTTCTTAGTTTGGTCAGCGCTCGAACCTTGGATAAGCCTGTTCAAAGCCTTGTATGTAAATGCCCTGCGGATCCTGCCTTTGCTGCCATATTCTTTCATAGCTTGTTCTTGCGGCAGCGGCCTGTTGTATGAGTATGAGACTGGTTCCCACATATCAAACCGACATTTGCGTCCTAGCCATGTCCGTATCACGCCTCGCTCTGAAGCATAGCGTGAGGTCATGTCAGCCAACCCTTTTACAAAAGGAACCTTGTCGTAGTATTTGTTGAGCAAAGATGTGGCATCCTCTTCTGTAATGTCGAGGACGTTTGCTAATTTCTTTTTGCCCATGCCATACATAATACCAAGGTTAACTGTCTTGGCTTCCTTGCGTGGTATCTCAGCCATGTCGGCTACCATCTGGTGGAAGTCTGCATTTCCGTTTTGGTACATAGCGACAACCTCATCGATCTGAGGATGGCGTTCAGGACCTGTCAGAGTTGCACAGTAATGAGCTAGCCATCTTGGCTCTTGTGAGGCATAATCAAAAGAACCCCACTTGCAGCCATCTTCTGGTATAAACAACCCACGGATCATTGCTTTGATCTCTGGGTCACGCGCGGGGATTTGCTGTAAGTTCGGATTGCTCGAAGAAAACCGCCCGGTTACAGTGCCTCCATCATCAGAACGCAAGGAGTGAAAATCACAATGAATTCTGCCGTTATGCGAATGCTCAAGAATTGTTTCAACAAAAGTCGTGTTGGCTTTGTTAAGCTCGCGGATGCGTACAATTTTCTTAGCCAGCGGGTGCTCGTGGTTCGCCAAAAACTGTTTGGTAAAAGAAGGCGCACCAGACTTTTCTGTTGTCGCATACTTGACCCCCACAGAGTCGAAGGCTTTTGCAATAGATGTCGCAACCCAAGGCTCGATGGAGACGCCAGTCTCTTTCTTTACTTCTTCAAGTAAAACCTTTTCGCGGTTACTTAATTCCTTCTTTGTTTGTTCGGCTCTGTCGATGTCTACTCTTACCCCGGTTGTTTTCATGTCAAGCAGAACGGGCAGAAGACTTGTCTCAAGTTCGAAGATAGAAGTGCACTCGTCTTTAACTAAGTCAGCGCGAAGTCTTTCCCACAGACGCAAAGTAACTGCAGCATCTTGCTCGGCATACGGACCAACGTATCGGGAAGGAAGACGGAACATCTCCGCCTTGGGGTTGATACCAAACTCCTCGGCTGCAGAGCGTAGCATCTTCTCATCTTTCCGCTCAGATAAATAATCCCTAGCCAGTGAATCCAAGTTATACCAGCGGCGGTTTTCATTGAGCAGCGGCGCAGCAATCATTGTGTCAATGACCTTGCCCTGCACCTCAATCCCCTCGGCTCTTAACCAGCCAAGATCATACATAGCATTGTGCATCACCTTTTCTATGTTAGGGGTGGCTAACATCTTCTTGAGCCAGTTCATCACAGAGGAACGAGGTAGGTTACCCGCGTCATGTTTGATTGGAAAATACCAAGAGCTATCACCAGCAGCTACAGCTATGCCGATGATATATCCATCATTCCTACACCACCCCGGACCCAGCTTTAAAAGGTTCGGGTCTCTAGTCTCAAGGTCAATAGATATCCTTTCATACTGTGTAAGATCTGGGAACGACGACGGGGGAGACCAGTCGCTGTCCATCTTGCCCCACGCAACATCTTTTAAATCTTGCGCCAGCAAGTGATACTGATATGACTCACTCATAATAGCTCTCGATATCTTCCAATGAATGCTTAAAAATAAACACAGGTGTCCTTGGCCCAACGTAAGCACCGGCTACGTTAAAGTTGAAGAACTCAATTGCATCCCCCTCGTCCATTCCCTGCGCCATTAGTATGTCGATGCACTTTTCCGCATCATAGGCAATCACCTGTTCCAAGTCCCCACATCTTTCCGCGATACCTATAACAGCTTCATCAAAACCATCGGCTTTGTAGAAAAACTTGTCGGCTTCTTTAACTAACGTCATCGGTTAATTCTCCTCCGCAGGCAAGATACCCGCATCCGTCTACCCAGTTGTCAATGTGATTCGGGTTTGATGCTATCCGCGCAATCTTTAAAAGAGTCATCTTGACAGCGCAGTCCATTCCCGTAGGCAGGTCATCAGGTTTGATACTGTCCCACCAGTACCAAACGGTTTCGATGTTTCTAAAGTTGTCTTCCATCTCACCGTGCTGTGCAGCGCGGTCATTGGTTACATAGCCTTTTGCTGTGTCTAATACTTCTGCTCGTTTCATATTGAAAATCCGTAATATCCTGTTGGTTCGATCAGGTGAAGGTGTTGTTTAGTGCGTGTTGCACCGACGTAAAAAACCCTGAGCTCACTATCCTGATCAGGGTTTTCTATGCATGCTTTTGTGGAATCTAAAAAGAGAGCGACGTTATCCGCCTCGCCACCTTTTGCTTTGTGAATCGTCGAGATCCGGATCCTCGGACTGCCAGATAGTAATCGCTCCCCCCGCCGACGTACCGACGTAATGTAGCCTATCTCCTTGTCCGACACTTTCAATACATTCATCCACTGCATCTCTGCAGTCACGTTCAAATCGCATTTGTCGATGATGTCGTCCAGAGTGTAGGAAAGATCTGGATCTAAAGATTGTAGGCTTCGTCGTCCAGACTTCGTAATAACATTTCCGTTGAGTTGCTTCGAAAAGTTCTTCAGTTCTGTCGCTGATAAGGAAAATCCTTTGCATAGTTTTAACCACACCTCAATACCGTTTAAGACGTTCTGGGACAAGGACCAGCCGGTTCCTTCTCTCCAGAATAGATACCCATCGTCTTTCAGTTGGGAGGCGATCTTATTCGCAATATAATTTGTCCTTGCCAGAATTAGCCATTCACCAGTCTCCAAGTCCAACTCCATGATATCACGATGCCATGAAAGGTTGCCTCGTCGTTCGGTGGGTTGCCAAACCTTGTCTTGTCTGATACCCACTCGGCGGACTAAGTCGTCTGAAAACTGGTGCACGGACAACGGTACACGGTATGACTTATCCAAGATAATCTTGTGCTCG
>Ga0222719_10003968_pt1 | contig 13066 bp, 20 predicted proteins | sample C33_34DmetaG_FD_165039 | JGI IMG/M metagenome (GOLD analysis project Ga0222719, IMG submission 165039) | Estuarine water microbial communities from San Francisco Bay, California, United States - C33_34D | ecosystem: Environmental > Aquatic > Marine > Unclassified | place: USA: California...
AAAATAATTTTTATCCAAAACTTTATTGATCACTCATATATGTTTCCGGAGTGTGAAAAAAAAAGTTCGATCGTGATCAAGATCTTTGATCCATGATCATGAAAAAAAAATAATTTTTATCCAAAACTTTATTGATCACTCATATATGTTTCCGGAGTGTGAAAAAAAAAGTTCGATCGTGATCAAGATCTTTGATCCATGATCAAGAAAAAAAATAATTTTTATCCAAAACTTTATTGATCACACATATATGTTTCCGGAGTGTGAAAAAAAAAGTTCGATCGTGATCAAGATCTTTGATCCATGATCATGAAAGTTCCAAAACTTTATTGATCACTCATATATATTTCAGGAGTGTGAAAAAAAAAAGTTCGATCGTGATCAAGAAAAAAATAATTTTGAGATCAAATATCACTCCGGGAAACCAGACCAAATATTATTTTTCCGGGGTGACATTAAGGTATGATGATTTCATACATTTTGGAAAAAATAAAAAATGTTAACATTCCCCTCAAGAGAAGTTTTTCTTACCTGTTGGGTGAGTGAGTCAAATATTTTTCATGACACTAAAGTAGATGAGTAACGCTTTCTTGTTCCTCGCAGTTTCCGGATACATGCTTTACCTGTCTTCCCAACGGAAAGATTTCTTCGATGACATCGACGGGTTGGCATCTTTGAAGCAGGATGCGCACGCGTACTCCGGTGCGAACCCAGAAGAGTTCAAGGCTTTCCTCAAGTACCTCAACGACGTGCCCCTCTACCTCGACACACCCCGTGTCGCCGCGGGTGTTTTGTACACGAGCCTCGACCACCTCCGGAACGTGTCCATGTATAACAACTATAACATCGAGGATGACGTGGAATACATCGCCCGGCAAATCGGTGAAAAAATGGAAGAAGTCATCTTAGAGCACGCGATCAAAAAAGGACAAAAATTCTTCCCCAAATACTTAAACGATAGAGTCCAATAAAATGTAAAGCAAAGACCATGGCTACAGTCACGACGCGCTCCGGAAGAATCATCAAGTCTCCTTCGTCCGTCTACACCCCGGACATAGTCGAGGGGCGATTCGAGGACGACTACACGGACAGCGAGTACGACAGTGACCTTGCCGGTTCCGAACTGGACACCGAAGACGAGATGTCTTGTTCGGAGGACGACGAAGACGACGACGATGGAGAGGATTTGCAAGACTTCATCGTCGAGGAGGAAGGGGAGGAAGGGGACGACTACGAGGAAGACTTCGATGACGAAGACGACGACGAGTCCGACTCAGAGACAGAGACTTAAAAAGAAATGGCGTTTGTAATAATAATCATGGAGACCGACATCGGCAACCCTATCACGTTCGACCCGAAAGTCTCGGATGAGATGAAGCCCCTCGATCACGCGCTTCCCAAGGAAGAGGACTCGTCCCACCTGGACGACGTTTACTACGACCAGTCCCAGCACATGATGTACCAGCAACCGCCACCTATGCACCACTACCCGGTACACGACGAGGGGAAGTTTGACTTTGCCTCCCTCGACAAGATGACCTACATCTTAGTGTTCGTCGCCTTCATCTTAGGATTCTTCATGGGCAAAACTCAGACCATTCAGCCAATGATCCTCCGGTACAGTTGAGTAGCCTACAAATTTGCCAATATCACCGTACTTATTTTCTGTAAAATACGATCGACTCACCACGAGGGGATCTTTCTCGTTGTCCACGTACACGTCCGTCGCGATCACTCGTGTTTCGGTTTTCTTCTTCGCACCTAGTTTGTCGCCCTGGAAAACCAAAGCATAGACGACGATGGCTATAGTAATGACGTTGAGGATGATACTGAAAAATGTCATTCTTATTAAAACTCTACATTTTTATTCTTCAGACTTGGTGGCTTCCGGTTCGGCTTCCGGTTCGGCTTCCGGTTCGGCTTCACGCTGCTTGCGTCGCTCCTCGATTTGTTGGGCGACGATGGCATCGGCTTCCTTGACGAGCTCTTCCATGGACTTTTCGGGTTGTTCCTTTTTCAATCTCTCGAGAATCTCACCCGGGTGCTCCAACGGGGATTCATCCGGTTTGGTGTAAAACTTGGAGTTCTCATCACCGGGCTTGAAGTATTCTTTGTCCTTGTTTTCCATCATGTCGCGCTTGCGCTCCTCGAAGAGCTTGGCGGCGGCGCGCTGGTTATCTCTGTAACCAGTCATGAGTTCTTCCAGTTTGTCTTCGGCGTAGTGCGAGTCCTCGATCTCCGTCGGGTCCGGTGGAATCAAGAGAAACTTGTACATGTCCGCGACGAAGATGTCGAAGGTGGCGTCCTCCTTCTGCAGCCTCTTCGCGTGGTTCGCGGCTTCCTCCCGGGTACCGAAGCACCCGCGAATCTTGATGCCAAACTTGTCGGTCTTCTGCGGGCAGGAGGGTCCGACGATGGAGAGGCAGACAAAGTTTTGTCCCGGAACGGTGATGTAATCTTGCTCGAGCGACATGGTCGTGGCTGTATATCTATCTATGGTGGGGTGACTTTAAGTCTGTGAAAAATTTCAAACGTCATTTCAGGATGGAGCAGATCCGGAGAAACCACAACGACGCCAAGCGCGCCCTGATCGAGCGCGTGGTCCGGGAGGGGCAGAGCGTCTTGGACGTCGGCGCCGGGTTCGGTGGGGACCTCCAAAAGTGGCGCCGGGTCGGGGCGTACGTGAGCATGTGCGATCCGTCCCCGGAAGCGCTCGAGGAGGCTCGCACGCGGGCTCGAAACATGAAGATCCGCGTCAACGGCTTCTACGTCGGGGACATCCGGGCGTGTCCGGCGCGTCGGTGGGACGTCGTGTGTTACAACTTCTCCCTGCACTACATCTTCGAGACCCGGGACCTGTTCCGAGAGTCCCTACGCGAGATCAAGCGCAGGATCGCCCCCGGTGGGCACCTCTTCGGGATCATTCCGGACTCGGAGAGCATCATCGCCCGCACCCCTCTCCGAGACGGAGACGGGAATTTCTTTATCACTAAACAGCATGGTAACGGTGGCTTTGGTGAGAAGCTTTGGGTGCACCTGGTCGATACGCCGTTCTACGCCGACGGACCCCGTCCCGAGCCCATCTGTTACAAGGACGTCCTCGTCACGGAGTTGGAGAAGATCGGTTTCACCCTGCTCCTGTGGGAGCCGCTCAGGGGACACATCTCCGAGTTGTACTCGAAATTTATCTTCGTTTATAAAAAGAAGCATCATGATCGTGTTGGCTACGCTCCTCCTGATCAACTTTTGGGTGCTGAGGAACACGGTGGAACCCCCGGAGCTCGTGCAGGTGAAGGAGAAGTACCGGATCTTGCGAACGCACCTTCGCGAGGAGAACCACGTCAAGTTTAAAAACATCTGGCGCGCGAAACCGGTCACCGGGTTCACGAAGATGCACGGGGACACGGTGGGGTACAACACGAACAAGGGGGAAGACATCGCCCTGTGCCTGGACGGGACCCCGAACGAGATCTTCCACGTCCTCATACATGAGTTGGCGCACTGCACGGTGGATACGTATTCTCACTCCAAAGAATTTTGGTCGAACTACATTGAACTGAGAGACATGTGTATCAATCTGGGATTGTATGAAAAAATTCCGGCAAACACAAAGTTTTGCGGTCAGCACATCTCCGATGAGTGAACTCACGCCTTGACGACGTAAGACTTGGAGAAGTAAAAGAGGGCGGCGGCGACCAAACCGGTGGCGCCGAGACCGACCATCGAGCGGGTGCCGTTCTCGGAGAGGAACTTGGGCACGCTCGTGACGAGTTTGTCTTGGACCGGCTTGGAGACGGCGACGGCGGTGCACGCGGCGACCAAGAGGGCGACCATCTGGTCGTCGGTGAGGTTGAGCGGGTTCTTGGACTCCGGCTTCACCTCCGGTTGCTGCTGCGGCATCATCTGTCCCATGCCCATCTGCGCTTGCGGCGGCGCCTGGACGCCCTGCAAGTTTTGGACGCGCGGCTGCTGCTGCATGACCGGTGCCTCCATCATCACGCCACCGTTGGCGAGGTTTTGGTCGTCACCCATGATGTCTTGGAGAGGAGTGGAATCCATGGGCATTTGTTGTTGTTGTGCGAGATTTTTTTCGTTCATTTGAAACGAAGTGGACGCGTTGGATTTCACCGGGGACGTTTGTTGCGGTTTCGGTTGTTCGAGGGTGACGTATCCCTCGCCGTCGTCGTGCAAGTTCAATGTCTCCACCATTCTACTGTACCTTCATGTTTTCTGTTCCCCCCTGATGACGCAACATCACTTTTTCTTCTTCACCGTGATTTGCGTCTTCCTGTCTCTGGGCTTCTCCTCCTCTTTGGATTTCAGGTAGTGCTTCGGGTTGTACAACTTGTTGTGGACGTTCCAAAACTGCGGGGCGCCAACCCTGAACTTTGGCTTCTTCAGGTCAGCCTTGTACCAAAAGACCGCGTCTTCGATCTTGTTCGAACGCGAGGTGTTATCGAGGACGAGGCACTCGAAATCGTTCGTGCACGCGTCCATGACCTGGTTAAACGCTTGGAACGTGGGGAAGATGCCGAAAAAGTTTTTGTAAATCTTCTCCCGGTTGCCAACGATGTTTTCCCGGAGAAGGAACACGTAGTCGATGTTCGACCGGATCGCCGGGGGCATGTCCATGCAGTACTGAAACGCCATCATGACGAACAGTTTCCAGTGCCTCCCGTTCATGGCGATCTGTCTCAGGATGGGTTCTTTGAGAAACTTGGCGTCGTACATCACGTCATCAAACAGAAGGAACGCCCCGCAGTTCTTCGTGCCTTGGGCTACCAACTTCTTCTGTCTGTCCATGACACGTTCGACCGCCTCACGATCGTACTCTGGGTAAATGAACAGATCGGGGATCCAGGACTGGTAGTAGTGATTCCCGTCCTCCGTGCCCGACATGCATATACCGGCTGGTATGTGACGCTTGTAGTACATGATGTCCTTGATAAGCGTCGACTTACCGGTGTTACGCTTCCCCAGAAAAACACACACGCGATCGTCGCCCATCGTCTCCGGTTTGAATTTTCTCAACTGAAGTTGCATTCTACGATTAACGTCCTGTTTTATTTGTTAAAATTTTACTCACCTAATATTAGTATGGCTGGACGATTGAACTTAGCCGCCACCGGTTTGATGGACCAGTGGCTCACAGGGCAGCCGAAATACAGCCACTTCCTGACGAGATTCCGGAGACACACCAAGTTCAGCATCGAGCAGATCGAGACCCCGTTCGATGGGACGATCGATTTCGGGCAGGAGGTGGTGTGCCGCGTGCCCAAAGACAAAGGGGACCTCCTTCGAACGATGACCCTGAAGATAAAACTTTCCGATCCCACCCCGGACATCGGCGGCGCGATTCCGAATTACAAAAACGACAAGTACTACCCGCCCTCCGTGTGCAGTCACCTGATCGAGTACGCCGAACTCGTGATCGGGGCGCAGGTCATCGAGAGGATCACCGGGGAGTACATCTACTTGTACAATCAACTGCAACACACGAACGATGAGGTGGACCAAACCCTGTATTTCCTCAACGGACACGGAAACTTTCTCGTGTACAGAGACGACTACACGTATTTTTTGGACCTCCCCTTTTATTTCCACAAGAACCCTTCGCTGAGCATTCCCACCTGCGCCCTCACGAAGCAGGTGGTGGAGGTTCGCCTGAAACTTCGCCCGTTCGATCAGATGGTGTGGTACGGCTTGTCCGCCGCCGACGTCGCCCAAGGTGTGTCGGCGAGCGTCAAGAATCTCTCACTGGACAGCGAGTTCGTCTTCGTGACCCCCGAGGAGCGCGCCTACCTCATGTCCACCCCACTTCAGTACTCCATCACCCAGTTGCAGGTTGCGAAATTCAAAATTCCAGAGGGGGAGACGGAGCGCAGCGTCATGATCAATTTCACCGGTCCGGTGAAGGAACTCTTCTTCGTGAGTCAGGGGGTGACCGCGGAGGACTACAACCTGGTGAACGATTACAACAAAATCAAGCGGGTCGCCCTCCGGTTCAACAACGAGGTCGTCTTCGACATGGACCGGTTGCAGCTCACGTACGCGCAGGCGCTCAAGCACCACGTGAACTGCCCGGCGACCCGTCTGGACGTGCCCATCTACGAGCCCCACCCCTCGCTGAATCCGTCCGGAACCCACGTCGAGGTGGACCTCTACTCGGAGTTCGGGATGTACTCCTTCAGCGCGGAACCGGACAAACCGTACCCGACCGGTCAGGTGAACATGTCCCGGATCGCCCACAAGCTCCTCACGGTGGAGATCGAGCCGGTGTTCGTCGGGGACAACAACGTCCGGGTGTACGCTTTAAGCTACAACCAGATGACAATCAACGCCGGGTTATGTGGTTTACGATTTTAATGCCATGTATATATCAGAATGGCGGGTCGGGTCCAATTAGAGACCGTTGGAATCAGCGACCGGTACTTCACCGATGACCCAGAGTACACGTATTGGCGAAAAGTCTTCAGGAAACACGGGGCGTACGCCAAGGAGACGGTCACCCTGGACCCGGACGAGCCCGGGGACTTTGGGAAAAAAGTCAAGTTTCGCATTCCGGTGAACCAAGGGGACGTCCTCACGAACGTCGCCCTCCGGATGAAACTTCCGGCGATCGCGAGGCAAAATCTCGGCACCGGAAACACGCGGTACGGGTACATCGAGAGCGTCGGACACGCCCTCATCGAGTCCGTGGAACTCTTCATCGGGGACATCCCGGTGCAGCGCCTGACCTCGGATTGGCTCACCATCTACAGCGAACACTACTTCACCCAGACGAAACAGACGGCTCTGAAAAACCTCGTGGGCAAGTACGCCGTGCGCTCGGCGGCGACCCCGGTGAGTTCGAGCACGATCCTGTACGACACCCTCAACACGTACTACAACCTGTCAGGCACGGACAAGTCCACCGCGGACGCCGTCCGTCCCGGGGCGAACAAAGACCAGGAATTCTTGGTGGACATTCCGTTCTATTTTTACAGGAACCCGACGCTGTCCCTCCCGTTGGCGGCGTTGCACAAGGAGCGGGACATCACCGTGGAGGTGAAACTGCGAGACTACGCCCCGCTCGTCGTCGCCCTGGACACGAACACCTTCGCCATCAGACCCACGATCACGCAGTCGGATGACGACCAACCCATGGCGTTGGTGGACTTCAAGATGGAGGTGGACGTCGCCTTCGTGGACCGGGCGGAGGTGGTGAGGCTCAGGAACACGCCGATGGACACGGTGTTCACGCAGATTCAGGTGCAAAAGTCGAGCGTGCCGGCGTCGTCGGCGTACGACGACCCCCTGACCCTCCACAGGATGAAGTTGGAGTTCCAGCACCCCACGAAGGAGTTGTATTTCGTGATTCAGAGGGAAGACAACGAGGGGTTGGTGGACCACTGCACGCCCCTGGATTACGACAACTACAACGTGTCGTACTCCGGTAACGGTTACGGGAAGTACCACGACGGTCGGTTGGTGTTGTACGAGCACCTCGACTACCTCACCCTCAAGTTCGACGACCAGGTCATCCTCTCGGACGTCACCGGGAAGGGCATCACCTTCCTCAAAGCGGTGCAGGGCGGCATCCACCACTCGAAGACCCAACTCATCCGGAGATTCTACAGTTACGCCTTTGGCACCGAACCGGAGAAGCCGTACCCGACGGGTCAGGTGAACCTCTCCCTCGTGAAGGAGCAACTCCTGGACATGAGCCTGTTCCCGTCCGAACACAGGCGCGAGGTTCGCGTCTACGCGCTGTCCTACAACGTTTTGCGCATCGTTGGGGGAAAATGCCGAACTCTTTTTGATGACAGAAGGTAAGAGATGGACAGAGAAGCGGAAGCCCTCGTGGACATCATGCAACCCGTCCTGGAATTGTCGATCATCTTGGCGAGTCAGTACGCCAACGCGTGCGGACGGTCGACCGTCCTCATCCAGGATTTCGAGCGAAGCATCAAGTACTCCGCCATGCACTCCGTGGGCAAACACATCGGTTCGATTCTTCCAGAGTTGGAAGAGGAGGAGGAGGAAGAGGAGGGGGACGAGGAGCAGGAGGAGGAGTGGGAACCGGAATTCGTGGACGTCCCAGAGGAGGATTTCACCTCGTACACAGGCGAGGACGAAACGTTCAGGGCGATCGACCGCGCCCTCGAAGACTGGGAGACCTGGGTGCCACAAAATCCAGCGGAAACTCTTCTTAAAAAAGCAATAGATAGTAATGAAGACCTTATCCCCTGACAGTCCACCCCGGGGATGGTCGGGGTGGACTCCGGAGAGGAAGAACTTCACGATCTTCGACGACAGTTCTTCATCGGATGAGGAAGAATCGTCCGATGAAGAGGAGGATGAACATCAGGAGGTGCTCAACAACAACAAGGGCATCTTGAAGAAACCCCAGTACAAAAAGTTATTGCAGAAAGAGGAACTTCTTCCGGAATAAATTTTTTCTACGGTAAGTAATATACACACTCACCATGTCTGAACAGGTCACCGTCATCACGCAAATGTTGGAAAAGCAATCGCTCAACTCCCTCACGCAAGGTTTCGCCTTCGCCGCGGCTATGTCGTGGAACGACGTCGCTCGCTGGGCTATCAGCCAAATCATCAAGGGACCGAAGAACACGGGTCTTCAACTCGCGGTCACGGCGCTCATGACCACCTTGTTGTCCATCGCCGTCTTCCTCTTGGTGTCCTCTGTGTCCGCGCAAGTCACGAAGCCGGCGGCGCCGATCTACGCGATTGGACGCTAAGCGCTCGTATCAGGACGACCCCGATAATTATAATCACCGCGATGGGTATCCATTGCTCCCACTTATTCAGATTCTCTCTCACGACGAGTTCAGGAATGTGCACAGGTGGTGGCAACTCTAGATTTGAAACTTCTTCCTCGGTCAGTTTTGGCAGGTTTTCCAACTTGTCCTTGGACCCGTGGATGTGAAACTTGATGGCGTAGTCTCTCCCACCGAAGTCCACCGGGACGAGTTTGTTGTTTTCCTTGTACAGGAACTCCAGTTGGAGTTGTCGTATCTCCTTCCTGTGTTCGTCGTGCATGATGGCGTCGTCCGTTCCCGAAAACGTGAGGTAGGAGTCCGAACCGGAGGCGTTGTTGTTCATGAACACCCCGGTGTAGAAAGGGGTGTTCGTGAACGCCTCTTGGTTGATCTTGTCCGAACCCGAGGTCACCCGCAAGACGAACGTCTTCGGGGCGTGGGCGAAATCCGGTGTCCCCCCGGTGAGGACCCCGACGGACGTGGACGCCTGGTCCGCGGCGGAGAATCCCAAGATTTGGTTCGGCGTCGTCCTCGTGAGCGTGTTGGACGTCCACCCATCGACACCGCTGTGAAAATCGAGGGTGAAGGCGTCCGTGCCCGCGGCGTTGGAGAAGACGAACTTCCCCCCGGTGTACGCCACGGTGTCGACGGTGTCGCATCCGGAGGCGGTGAACTGCGTTTCGAGGTGGGTCGCGATGTTCCCTCCTGAGGAATAGTCCGCACTCGGGGAGAGGGTCACGGTGTAGGTGCTGACGTCATCGGTCACGCTGAACTTGTTGTTGTGGGCGTGGATCAACGGAACGGACGCCGGAACCCTGGCGGAGAGGACCTCCAACTTCGTCACGTTGTAGATGGGCGTCGCCAGATCGACGATAAAATTGTTAGACGTCGGGTGCACGGTGGGATCTCTCTCACCGCTGTCGATGTCTAGTGTGTACACCTTCATTACAATTAGTTTGGAATTTTAATGAAGATGGTTTTTATACAAATAGTTTACTTTTTTCACCAGCACTGTGCGTACGGGTTGTTCTTGAGTTGCATTTTGGTGGAGTTGAGGTGTTCCGGGGTCGCATACGGGTTCTCGTGTCCCTTGAAGGCGTTGAATTTGTGGTAATCGTTCTGCCTGTAGTTTTGCTGCCATCCCCCGTTCGCCGCGGCCAATCGACCGTCCATCCTCGACGTGTCGCACCGAGCCGTCGTGATCTTCCCCGCTTGTTGGCACACGTTCATTCTCCCCCTGTTCGCCACCCGGTTGGTCTCCACGCCTCTCTTGTCGTCGATGCGGAAGCCGAGCGCCATGAGCTCGGCGTCGCTCTTCCCGACCTGCGCCGCCGGAGACTGCTCGTAGCCACCCCGGAAATCGCTGAGACCCGGTTGCGGGTTGCCGAAGCGCACCGCGTCGTTGTCCGTCTTGAATCGCGTCGGCGCCTGCGGGATCGCCTGGGCGGAGATGAACCGCTTCGGCGGGGCGTTGTTGAGCCCGTCCGTGCGGAGACCGGTTTGGGATCGGTTGGTCGGGCGCTTCGTGCGCTCTTGCTCGTTTCTCGGGGTCACGCCGGTGTACACCGACCGACCGGCGACCGGTGGAAGCCTCTGGTCGAGTTGCGCGGTCTTCTCCGGGCGGTTGTGTTGCACCATGGTCTGCACCGTGCGTCGACCCCCCTTGACGTCGAAGCCGTGGTTCACGCGCCCGGGGAGTTGGGTGAGTCTGTACTCCCCGGTGTTCACCGGGGCGACTCTGAACATCTGCTGGTAACCACCGACCGCCGGGACGTCCGCGGCGACGCCGAGACCCGGACCGACGAGTTGCTTCTCCACCGGAGAGAGGTTGTTCATCCGCCCGTTATCGTAGAGGCGGTTGCGCATGTTCAACACTTCCGTGCCGTCGCTCCGTTGTTGCGGGGCGATCTCGGCGAAGGACGCCATCTCCCGCTTCCCACCGTCTGGTTCCGACGCTTCGACGAAGTACGGCTCATCGGAGACGACGATCTCGGCGTCCTCCAAGAGCGGCGGCTTCGGCACCTGCTCCACGGCTGGTGCTTCGGCGGTGACCACTGGATCGGACATCTTACGACCCGCGAAGACGAGCCCTGCGATCGCCAACAAAGATATAGGGTCAGCCATATTCTTTACTTATTCCAAACATTATTTTTGCGTGGGCATGTAACGCTGAGAAAACATCTCGTTCTGAAGATCGGCGCGGGAGCTCGCCGGTTCGAAATCGATGGTTCTGAGCGGGAGTTGGCACTCCACGTTGAGCAACGGGTGGTAGTTTTGCTTGTGCGGCTCGGCGTACCCGACGTTGTGGCGGGTGGTGCTTTGCGGGCGCATGGAATCGTCGAGTTCGATGAGGTGGGCTGGAGCGCCCTTACCCGCCTTGAACGGAGCGGTGCCGTAGATCATCGTGCTCGGGCGACGCTCGACGTAGTTCAACGTACTCGGCTGAGGATAAGCGAAAAAGTTGTCCGTGGCACTCTCCGGTGGGAGCGCCTTGTCTTCGAGAATCTTCACACCGGGTTGGAGTTGATAAGCCATTTGGAATGTACTGATATACCTTGAGATTTTTTAATTTAGGCGAACGTCGTTCCCCCGTGCATGCCACTCCTCTTGTCCCCGTCGCCACCGATTCCGGCGAACGCCTCCAACTGCACCCCGCGCGCGTTCGGGTTGCACACACCGGTGGCGCCGTCTTTGCACATCGGGGCGAACTTGGCGCCGTAGCACGCCTCCGCGAACGCGGTCTGGTCGCCTGGGATCGTCGTCACCGGCATGCTCGCCCACTGACGCGCGGCGAAACGCTGTTGGTGCTCCGGAAGGGGCGTCCTCGAGCGTCCGGCGTCGAAGGTGAACGTTTTCTCCAAGTTGGACTGCACGAACGGCTTCACCGAAGGGTACCACGCCGCGGACGGTCGGTTCGGCTTGTCGGTGTAATCGGTGAGGAGGACGTTCCCCATCGGGTTGTCCTTGGTCGGCAACTGCACGTTCGTCTGGTCGTTGTCGGTGTGCGTCTGGCGCCCGACCGGGTTGGTGACCATGTCGCTTCGGAACATGACGTACAGCACCGCGAGGACGGTGGCGCCGAGGACGAACAGACGCAGATCGCGGCGAATGAGGTAGAGCACCGACGTGGCGTAGATGACAAAACGAGACGCGCTGTTGATTCTCTCTTCTGAAGTTTGCGACGCGGTGGGCCAAAAGTTTTGCACTTTATCGGCTCGGATGAGTTGTTTCGGATCGTCGAACCACGTTCGAGACATCTTTATTACATTATGTTAAGGTTTTATTGCCCGAAGCTACCGCCCAAACCGCCGAGCATCTTCATCAACGCTTCCTGGTTGACGGTGCCGTCGGAGCTCTGCATCTTGTCCGCGCAATCCTTCGCCAAGGCTTCGATCGCGCCGAGCGTCTCTTGCGGGATCGCGGTGATGGTGGTGCCGAGCATGTAGAGGGTCTGGAGGTAACTCCAAACGGCGTTCCTAGTGTTGGCGCTCAAGTCCGACCAATGGGTCTGGATGTTCAAGTCTTTGAGGTAATCCATCTTGGACATTTCGGAGAGGAGGTTTTCGTCCCGGTTCGAGATCATCTCCGCGTACGGAGAGACCCCTTTCATGAACGCGTCGACGATCGCTCTCGGGTTCGTGCTCCGGAGGAGTTCGAAGGACGTCAAGAACTTCTTGATGCCCGCCTCCTTCGGAATCGATTTGGACAGTTCGCAGAGGAACTGCCCCATCATGTCGTTGAAAGCCCCAACACTGGTAGACATCGCTGTGTCAATTGTATCTAATTAATGAGAGTTTTCTTTAAGTCAGAACGGTTCGGTGGAAATCGGCTCCTTGAGGGCGAGCCCGTTGGAGACGATGAAGTAAACCATGATGCCGTTCAAAATCGCCGGCTTGGTGTAGGCGTGGAGCGGAAGTTGTCCCTCGTTGTTGATGCGCTGCTTCACGTTGATGTACAGCGCGGTGATGGCTGCCGCGATCAACGCCGCTGAGAACGGATCCCGGAGGTATTCGGCGAGGTCTTCCATTGTAATCTACTTTATAAGAAAGGTTTTTTTACACGACCCTCGGGGGCGTCGTTGAAGAGGACGCCGTCGTCCTCCTCTTCCATCGGCGGCGCGGGCGCGGACGCCTCCTGCGCCGGAAGGTTCACGGACGGGATCGTCTTGAACTCGTTCAGTTCCGGGGTCATCACCGGCGGGTCGGACGCCACCGGGGACGTCTCCATCGCGTCGTCCTGCATGAGATCGCTCGGCGTGTGCCCGACGTCCTCGGTCTCACCGCCCTCCAGAGAAGCCTCCG
>Ga0222719_10003969_pt1 | contig 13065 bp, 11 predicted proteins | sample C33_34DmetaG_FD_165039 | JGI IMG/M metagenome (GOLD analysis project Ga0222719, IMG submission 165039) | Estuarine water microbial communities from San Francisco Bay, California, United States - C33_34D | ecosystem: Environmental > Aquatic > Marine > Unclassified | place: USA: California...
TGCCATATTCATCAAATCTCTTGTTTGCCTCTTTCCAGATCAATGCGAACTGGTCTTCGTCACTGTTGGGTGTGCTGGTGATCATGCACTTACCACCTGTACTCAATGTTGGTGACAGTGATGTCCAAAACTCTTTGGCCTTCTCCGGTGGTTGCACGAATGCGAACTCATCACAGTAGATTAGTGTAAGTGACATACCCCTACCTGTGTTTTCAGTTGTCGTGGTCGCCATTATCTTTGACCCGTTGTCAAACTCTATGCTGTTCCTGTTGTACTGTGTTACACCTGCTTTGATCCAACTTGGTAACATCTCGTATGCGTAACGCACCCTTGACATGATGTCTGATGCTCCTGCGTATTTGTGTGCCGCGATTAGTATCTGTGAATCTGGTCTGAACATTGCATACCATATTAGGAAGCCAGAGGCACATGTGGTCTTGCCTGTCTGCCTAGGAAGCATGGCTATCGAGAATCTGTGATCGTTGTAACTGTTGATCAGCCTCTCTTGGTATGGGAATGGTTCAAATGGCATTGACCCTTTTACCGGGTGCTGTATCTTCATGAATGTTTTCATAAAGAACAAAGGGCCTGTTTTTGGGTCCATGCATTTCTCAAGTTGTTCCACCTGGGTCTTGCTGTATTTGTGTTTCTTGTGCGCCTTCTTGATTTGGTCGCTATCTAGTGATACATACGCCATAGTGTAGTATTTAACGCTGTTTGGTTGTGTAGAAAAGTATTACTTTGCTTCTTTGTCTTTGATGGCTTTTTTCATTGGTTCTTTTTTATCGCCATCTTTGTCCATGTCCAAGAAGTCAGGTTTTGCCGCTTCTTGATATGCAGTTTTGAAACTTTCGTATTGTATTCTAAGACTGTTAGCCAACTCTTCTTCAGTGATCTTATCTTCTGCCGCCATTGGATTGTCACCTGGAGAAACTCTTGGATAAGTTTGCTTTTGTCTGTTCAATCCACCTGAATGTTTGTTTACCAAACTGTCTATGTCTTGCACTTTTTCTTCAGGTTCGTTTGCGAACGTTTCTTCTTTTTGTTCGTCTTCTGGATTCTTGATTATGTCTCTCATTCTAGCCATGTCCATTGATCCTGCCGCATCGTCTTGATCCATGTCTGATCCTGGTTCTTGGCTAATCATGTCTTGGTCTACTTGTTGTACACCCGCTAATTTTAAAATCTGCATCATCATTGATGCTTCTTGTGGAGTGTCTGCTGAGATTTGAATTGCTTCTTTCACAGTTTCTTTTTTATCTTCTTTTTCTTCTTTGCCTGATTTTTTATCATGGTATGCTTTTAGGCCTGCTGGCATTTTGCCTTCAACTGCTTCCTCTGTTCCGTTTATGCTATCCCAGAAACCTGCTAGGCTCTCACCATGTTTTTTAATGAATTCTTCTCTAGACATTTTCTCTGCTTCGTCATGCAGGTAGTCTTTCATGCCACCTTCTGTCACTGCTTTTGGATTTGTCTTCTCAACGTTCTCCACTGCGTCTTTTACCAATTCAGGTTTTGATTCTGCTATTTCTTTTAATTTTGTTAACACGTCGATCATTTCCATAACTTATTTCCTTTTTGGGTCTGGGTGTGGGTTTGTTGATTTTGTAAGTGGACTAGATGTTCCGACTTCTTCTTTGCTCATCGCATTTTCTTTTTCTTTTGGAGCATCTTTGTTTACTTCTCTGTCTTTTAATAATTCTTTTAGTAATCCCATGTTATATTTTGTGCCTGTGTGCTCATCTGGATTTACTTTAGGTGCATCTTTGTATTCGATGTCATGCAGTTTGTTTGCGTATTCGGACTTTTTAGCAACTTGCATATCGTCTTGATATTGTTCTGTTGGCTCACCTGGTTTTCTTACAACCATGTGTGTCATTGGAATCCTTAGTAAGTCTGAAAGGTATTCATGCATCACTCTTGGTGACTCTGGGTAGTTTGTAGTCACGTCAAAGATAGTAACAGATTCATTGCTTAATCTTGGGAAGTCCAAAGGCAAGGTCATAATTGGTGTGCTTTTGCCTGCTGACATACTGGCAAGATCAAATTTTTGCAGTGCTGTTTCTAAAGCATTCTTATCAATGTCTTTAGGATCTCCTGCGATCTTAATTTTATAGTCATATGACTTAGTTGATTCTGTTAGGTAGTCTTGAAACGTGCTCATATGCAATATTTAGTCTTTTTTAAGTAGTTTCTTCATTAATTCGTTACGATCAGATATCACAAATCCGTCGCTTTCTTCCACTGGACCACCGTCTTTATTGCCGTCCTTGTCCAGTTTCATCTTCTTAAGTTGCAGTTCCACCATTTTGAGCTTCTTGTCTATCTTGCTACCCTTGGCATCTATGGCATTACGTAGGAAATTGCCCGCAACCTCAAATATACGTCCTGAATAACGAGAGTCAACGTTCATACCCAAGTCCATTAGGTTTTTGTAACTCTCTTCTGCCTCTATGGCCAGTTTGTCTAACTCCAGGTCTGACAGTTCTCCAAGCCCTTTTACTTGTGGTAGGGCGGCCGCTATCTTGTCAAACTCCGCGTAACTTTTCTGTAAATTCTTTTGTGTCTGAGGGTCTAGGTTTTTAGCAGATGCGTGTTGACCATTCGCTTCTTTTATCTTCTTGTCTTTTTCCTTCTTGTCTACCTCTTTGAATGCTTCTTTAACATTTGGTAAATTTAATATGTCTTCTAGTTTTTTTGTCATTACTCTATTTACTTACGTTTGCCATTGTGGAATAACTGTTCTTCTGACACCACCCTGAACTTGATCCGCCTCTGTTTAGCGTAGGCGTTAGCGGCCTCCCACTTGGCCATGTTTATTACAACTTGTTTCTTCTTGGCCATGCTCTTGCCAGCGGCCTCCATGGATGTCTGACTCATGGGTTTGACCTCCACCATCTCGGCATGCTTACGACCTTCCTTGTCTTGATAGACTATAAAGAAATCTGGAACATATACAGTGTACTTGCCCGTGAATGGATGCCTGTAAGGTATTTTGATTGACTCACTAGCCCATTGATAAACGTTTGGATGTTCGTCACACAATCGCATGAATGAGTGTTCCCAACTTGATCTGTATGTTGGTGTTTTCGTGCCTACGTACTTCTCTGCATTCTTGGGGGAGAACTTGCCCCTAGCGAATCTTGGTAACATTAGTCTATGATGTTTCTAGATATTGTCTCTTTTGTGTCCAGTGTTTTCCTCACACCTAACCTACTAGACTTGTACCTGTTGGCGTTTAATATTATGGTTATCAATTCAGACAATAGTGATGGTGTGGCATATGTCAACTGATCTAATATTTGTTGTGGTTTGATATTGTCAATTTTTGCCTGTGAAAGTATCGCGTATGCTGTCGACTCTGCCGCTGTTCTTGAGAAATTACGTTTGACAAAGAATGCTATGGTACTGTCATACTCTCCAACGTTGAACTCATAGTTGCCTTCGTAATTGGTAGTGGTCAGTTTGTTCACTGTGTTCTGCAGACTATCGCTGTCTTTTGGTGGTAGGTTTGTGTAGAATTCAGCCATTATAATGTCGCTTTCTCGGTTGCTATCTCAACATCTTGTGTCTGTCTTTCTATTTTTATGTATCCTTCTGTGACCAACTTTCTTACATCAGTAATTGCTTTATTGGTGTAAACATTTTTTACAGTGTCCGATGAACCCTCATACTCTATATTTGATTCTGCCACTGTCAGGCCTTTACGAGAACCTATGTCTTTGTAGTATATACCAGCCGCTATTTCGTCTCGGACGTTTGTATTATTTGAAACCAGATCAAATGATTCGTTGGTGCCCAGGAAGTTCACTGTGTCTATCTCGGCATTCATTATCACTGTGTTATTGGCTTGATTCTTGTTGTCTGCTGTACCTCTGGATGATGCTATTGCAACGCCCGCCACCACTGCCGCACCCACACTAAACTGGGAGATGGGATTGGTTATCGAACCTGCCTGTTTGCCAACTTCCAGTATTCCATCTTTGGCAATGCCCTTTAGTTCTTCCTTCACTGCTGACTTCTTGATCTTCTTGGCATTGTTGTAGGTGTTGGATGCACCCAGTATTGCACCTAATATGTTTCCTGATTGCACATTCCTGATAACAGAGCCAATGCCATCCACGACTCCGCCAGGACCAAACACACTGTTTGTTCCGCCACCTAGTACTGTTAAAGGACTAGGCGAGCTGTCGTAATTTATTGTTGCAAATCCAGGCACGGTGTTCTTGTTCACGATACCTGACTTGTATATCACTGTTTCGTATAGTATCTGCATAGTATTGTTCATTATACCTTGACCGTCTGCTTGGTCTAGATTGTCGTGGGAGAAAGAACCAATTACAGGATTGACTAGAGTCATTGATGTGAATCTCTGCTTATGTAACACAAAGATCTCTATGCCTTTGAGGTATGGCTTCTGTCTTTGTTTTGGTGTGTCCATACCAAACTTGGTTGTCTGTCTCGCACTGCCAAAATTATAATAGTCGTCCTTGGTGTTGGATATGGTTAGGTCACTGTTCATTCCTATTGAATCTGCTATGTTGTACTCGTAATACTTCTTCCAGAATGCGTTCACTGTGTCTGCATGATCATCGTGGAATGTTATGTTTACAGGTTCATACGCTATCCTAGTGCCTGCATACATCTTTTTGTTGTACTGTGTCTTCTCCTCGTAACTCATGTTGTATTTGGGTAGGTCGCACTGCTTGACCAACATGTTCAACTGGTACCTCTCGTTGGAGTTGAACCCGTTCACGAACAATGTTTCGTCAGTGTTGAATACCACATGGAACAGAAACTTCTGTTTTGGCATCAATTTGAAATTGTCGTCTATGTACAATCTAGATGCGTGTTGGTAGTCTTTCATACCTGGTAATCCGTCCTGGAAACCTTTTAGGAAGTTGTTTATGCTTGGCATACTCGTATTTATGGTCACAAAAAAAGCGCCTATAAAGACGCTTTTGATGTTATAATTGCTTACTTAATTTTTGTATTACTGTCCACCACCAGTACTCAAAGTACCGATCGTTCTAGCCACCGCTGTTCCAATTCCTGTTCCTGTCGGAGATTGAACTGCGTTGTCGTATCTTACTGACATTGTGATAGTTGCTGGATCTGACGTAGCGTATGCTAACGAGTTGTAGTTCACGTTTTCAATGTACGCACCGTATAACTCAAATGTTTCTAATACATTTGGTGTACTTGCTCCGTTACCACCATCAAGCATTTCAATTTTTGTTGTGAATTTGTAATCAATACCAGATGCCGCTGAACTCTGTTCAAAGAAATCAAACTGTTTCTGGATCTGCTCACCAACCAGTTTAGTAACTGAGTTGTTTACATCATCTCTTAAAGTGATTGTGATTGGATCCCAAGTGTGTTTACCTGCAACATAAACTTTTGAGTTGTACACGTCTAGTGTGACTGTGTCAAAAGTCAAGTTAGGTCTTGTGATATCAATAACTTGTTTTGTTAGTTCTGATCTTGGTGTTGATACTCCAAAATTTTCAAGTATTGCTCTGAAACGATATTGTAGTTTTGGCATCAATAAACCTTGTGATGCCGAACTTTGATCGTTTGCTAAAGGTACTGTAAATTTTGATAAAGTTGATATTGCCATCTGTTTCTCCTATTTATTCCAAAATTAGTTCCCTAAATTTGCAATCTCTCCTGTGTTTTTGATTCTTAGTGGAATGTAAATGAACTCAACTGATTTGATCGGCTCAATTGCTATGTCCACGTACAGTTCGTTTCTGTCGATCCTTGTAGGTGTGTTGTTCGTGTCATCACAAACTACTAGGAAGTCATATAACGCTCTCTGACCAACCAATTCTAACAAGAATGATTCTACTGCCGCTTTGATCTCGTTCCTAGTCAATTCATCATTTGGTTCAAATATGAACGGTTTCGCGATCGCATCCAGTTGTGTTCTTAGATACACTGCCAATCTCGAAACGTTGATCCTGTCCAATGCAGAACTTGCCGATGTTTTAGTCAAGTTACCGAAGTTAACGATCCCTGCACCTGAGAAGAAAGTGATTGGATTCACTTTGACCTCGTGCATTGAATCTCTCACTGACTCCGTAACAGATATTGTTTGGAATTCTCCACTTGCTGTGTCGATGTAACCAACTGATGTGGCGTTGTCGACCACACCTCTTCTTGTTCCTGATGGTGCGAACCATGGGAAAGCGATGTTGTCGTTGTTGGCCAGTGTTCTCAACATCATGTGTGATGATGGAACAACAATTGATTTACCTGTGTTGTCTGTTGTAGCACCTGATGGATAAAACACACCCAAGTAATCACTTGAACTCACAAGGCCGTCTTCGCCGTTGTCTAGTGCAACTGCTGTATTGTTGGCCCAGTTTTGTATTGCTGTTGACGTACCTTCTAATCTCATAGGTGTGTCACCAACTACAAACGCTGTGTTGTTTCTGTCCGTGTTCAAGTTGATCATGTTCGCCATTAACTCTGGATAACCAGGAGTAGCAATAACATTGAACCCTCTTTGGTCTTCTCTAATTGCTTGGTTAGTGTCGATCTCTGATTTAAGTTGTTCAACGATCACTTTTCTCTGTGCTTTCCTACCAAAAGAACCTGAACCGTCTGCGTTGTTGCTTGATTTAGTAACCCATCTGTCAGGGAAGTAAGTTGATACGCTCTCGTTACTTGCTCTGATGTTACCTAAACCAGTTGATCCGCTTCCTGGGTATTTTGTAGTAGTGATGTAACTGTTTTTGTATTCTTTAACATTGTAACCAGATCTTCTTGTGTTCCATAACATTATACCTTGTGGGTAAAGATCTGGATTTGGAGCATCTGGATCTAAGAAGCCATCGCTCAATAAGTCTTTGATTGAGCTGGCAGTACCCGCACCGCCTGTTGACAATGAATCTGCCTTGTCAGCCGCTGTGTGGTATCTAGCATCCGCAAACACAACACCGTCTTCCGTAGTTTGGTCTGCTTTGTCAACTAGTTCCCATGCCGCACCAGAAGTGGTCACTGCCACTTGGTTTGCTGTGTTTGTAGAACTTATAATTGCTGATGTGTTGTACTTGTAAAGTTTTGGATAGTTCTCTAGGTCACTTGTGTCGATCCATAAGTCATTATCTACAAGTGCAGTACCGTCTGACTGTGTAGTCGGTGCTGTTGCTTTGAACTGTGGACCATTTGGATCTGTGCTTGAGTATGCTGTTACATAACCAACCCAAGTTGTACCATTGTGTGCCATGATGTCTGCTTCGTCAGTAGCAGTGTGGTACCATAATGTACCGTCTGCTGGCTCATTGCTTGGAGCACTTGTTGAAGCAGTGTAACTTAATCTCTTCCAGTTACTCGCCATAATACCTGTGTTAGCACTTGAGTCAATGCTGTCACCTGTTGGTAGGTCATACAAGTTGTCGATCAAAGTTGAACTGTTCGCTGTGTATGTTCCATAACTGTGTGCCGTTGTTGCACTGAAACCTGCATCTGCTAATGGTGTTCCTGATGTGTCAACCATTCTGAACTCACCGCCCAGTTTGTGTGTCATAGTGATCGCACCTGTGCTTAATTTACTTGCACTTACGTTTGTTAAACCTGCACCGTTGACTGCCGCAATAAAATCATCAGCACCAGTACCACCTAGTGTTACTGTTACTGCACTGTTTAATGCTTCTTGATTCTTAACTGATTCTTGGATTGAAAAAGTTTCTGCACTTGTGAAAGTTGGTGAAGTACTGTTACTTGTAATTGTAGTAGCACCACCTTCGTGTCTGAACAGTTGGAAGTCTGCAACATTTGGAGTTGAATCATTGGCATCTGCCGCTGTCATCGACTCTTCAGTAACATTGTACTGTGCGTACACTGTACCTGTTGATAAAGAAGTTCCACCGTTCGCTGGATCTAGGTTGTAGATCGCAGAGTGGTGTGTGGCATAAAGTGGACTAGCAACTGTTAAGAAACTAGCACTTGCTGTGCTGTAAAGTTTGGTAACTAGAGCCGCACCTGAGTTTGCAGAAGTGGTCTTGAACCAAACTGAACCGTTGGGTCTGTCCTCGTCTGCTGTTTTCCAAGTAGGTCTGTTGGTGTGTGATTCCTGTAGAAGTTTAACACCGTTGTAAGTTCCAGCAGTGATTCCTAATTCGGCCAATACACCATTTCCTTCTTCAATTCTTATAGTGTTAGCACCCGCTGTTGAGTCACCAAGTGCCTTACCGTTGTGGAAGATTTCTAGGTTACCTGTCGTGCTATTGATTGCTGAAGTAACGTTAGTTACATTAGAGCCAATTGCTGTGTTAACATCTGACAATGCTGTACCGCCCGGAGTGATTGTAACACCGTTCATTACGAAAGTGTTACCACTTGTTACTGTTGTTCCTGAAGCAACTGTGAATATTGGCAAAGATGTGTGCCACGTTTCTGAACCAACCTGTACCCAAGTGTTACTTGCTGTCTTCTTGTAGATCTTGTTAGTAACATGTGTAGTGTTGATTGCGTAGTCACCAATTATACCAATTGAAGTTTTTGGTGCACCAGTTGAGACACCGCCAACTAGGTCACTTGTTGAAGTGATAAGTGTTGGAGTAATTGCTGTAAATTTTTGATCTGTTTTTGACCACTCAAATAAACCATACGTGCTTGATGCAAGGTCAAACCAGTATGTTCCATCTGTTGGGTCTGCTGTAGGTGCCGCGGCACTTCCAACTAATTCTGCTGTGTCCACATTCGCTCTTAGGACGAATGCTCTGTTGGCAACTCCTAGGAAACTGTAGGCCGCTTGTAAGCCATACTCGTTCAGCTCATAACCATTTAGGCTATTTCCTGATGCGTCTGTGTAGAATTTCGGATCTCCGAAAGTCTCTGTTAATTCTCTTTGAGATGAGATCAAATAAGCAGTGTTGGCGTTTGCAGTCTGTGTTCCTACAGCAGTGCCGTCGCCCGCTCCGTTTGCCTTATCCTGTGATGATGCTACTATGAATAGTGGTGTTGTACCCGCATCTGATGGTACATAAAAGCTCTCGTTAATTACTGAAACTTCTACTCCTGGTGATGTTAATGCCATTTTTCGTATTCTCCTTGCAAGTTACGTATATACTAGAACTATTTATTCAATCATACGGTTTTGTTGACATAATTTACCGTTTTCTCGGTGCCTATATAGGGAACGTAAATACACACATGCAGTACAAAGACAGACCGTTGTGTACGGAGTGTAAGACCAAGCCTAGGGCCTATGCCTACAAGAGATATGGTAGGGTGTATTGGCGTAGTAAGTGCGACACCTGTATCAGGAAAAAAGCCGGCAAGAGAATTGGCGGTGTGACCGCGTTACAAAGATCAGGATATAAGAAACAACGGAAGTGTGAATTATGCGGATTCAAGGCACAGCACAAGTCTCAATTGGATGTGCTGTTTGTAGACGGCGATCTAAGGAATACTACTGCTACTAATTTAAAAACTGTTTGCGCCAATTGCCAAAGGTTGGGCAGTACCCGTAGATTGGGTTGGCGTGTTGGTGATCTCATCGCTGACGATTAGTCTATCAATTTTGGCATATAATTCTTCCTTTGTGCCATTGTTCTCAATGACAAAATCGAACTCTTCTTTGGCCCAAGAATATTCAGATGTGTGTATGCCTTTGGGTTCTATGTTGCCTTCTGTGTAGTTTACAAACCAGTCAGGATCCTGACCTCTTTTTACGAGTATAATCTTGCCCCCATGTTCTCTGATCTGTTTGACTTCATTTGGAAATCGTGTGTCTGCTATCACGGTGTCTTGCCCGTTGTATCTCCCAATGCAACTGTCAACCCAAATGCCGTCGTACATGTGACCACGCATGACTTCCGTGCCAAAGTGCTGTAACACCCATCTTGGGGTGGTCGGTTTGCCAAATTTCTTGCTCCAGAATTCGTCTGGTTGTTCTCTCCATTGTCTGCTGGATTCTGTGTCTCCTTCTAACAGAGCCCTGTCCCAATTGAACATGGACGCCACGGCATCTTTCAAACTTTTTGCGAAACTGTCTTTTTGATATCCGTGTTTTTCCACAAGCCTGTCAGAAACTGTTCCTTTGCCGGAACCTATCAAACCTACTATACCTATTAACATAGGTTTATTATACTATTTTTTTAGACGTTTTTCAATCTCTTTGATTGCTTTTTTTACAGATCTCAATATTGATGCTCTCAGAGTTTTCTTGCGTTCTTTCAACGCTTTTATGCTCATTGTTTCCAAATCCTCTACCAATTTTTCCAGTTCATCCAGTGATAAGTTAGAATAATTTTTGTGATGGGAGTCTTTCATGCACGGTATTTAAATGAAGTTTGTTGTCAATTAACCAATAACAAAACTGTGTGGCGTTCCGCCTTCTTGAAAGTTTCCTATGTCTGCTTCTAATCTTTCGATCTCTGCCTGGCCTTCGTTCTTCAAAGCATCACCGTTCAGTGTTGTGCCACCTTGTGGACCTGCTATGGTGTTGAACTTGCCTCGTGCTTCACCTAGCATTATTTTAGATACAGCAAGTGTGTAATCTCTGATCCATGGTTTAGAGTAGATATCTTTGAACAGTGTGATGTCAGGCCTGAAGTTGTCAGTGTGCATGAGCACTGTCTCGTCGTCTGCTCTTGGCCTCTGTGTTATAGTCAATTTTTTTGTAGCAACATCAAAGTGGAATTGGATGAAACTTCCAAACATTTTTCCAATCATTTCTTGATATGAAGCGAATGCGTAGTAAGTTGCTAATCCACCTGTTGCACCTGCTCTCAAAAGATATGTGTTTGTGTATGCAAGGTTGAATGGTTCAAACAAAGTTCCGCCTTCGCCACCTTCAGTTCTTGATCCTACAGTTCTCCTGTTTAGATTCCTGACATTTATGATCTCATCTGGCAGGATGTAACTATTTTGATTTTTCTTTAGTTCTAAAAAAGCATAGGATTCTTCTACAGCATTTGATGATCGCTGTCGAAATTTGTTGACTGCTCTTTCCAGTGCCGTTTGATAGTGTTTTGGGTCCAATTCCACGTCAATCATCCCGTCACCGAGATTGTTCTTGACGTAATCAAAAATTTCCTGTTGCCCTGTTTGTAGTTCTGACATACCTATATTTATAGTCATTGCCTAGGCAATAAATATGTATGATATGCCAAGATTATCCATTTTTAAGCCTGAAAAGGGCAACGACTACAAGTTCTTTGATCGCAACATCAAGGAGATGTTTCAGGTGGGCGGCACAGATCTACACCTACACAAATACCTAGGACCATACGATCAAGGAGAAACAAACAAAGACGGCGATGCCTCTCCTACACAACCTCAGTACTCAGGTGACAGTTTGAACGAGAGAACTATACAAGATTTATTATTCCTAGAGAATAGAGATAGAAAATATTCAGATGATGTTTATGTTGTTCGGGGAATTTACAATGTGCAAGATGCAGATTTTAATCTGTCACAGTTTGGTATGTTCTTACAGAATGACACATTGTTCCTGACTGTTCATTTGAACGATATAGTGGAAAGGATTGGCAGAAAACCAATGAGTGGTGATGTGATAGAATTTCCACACATGAAAGAAGATTATTCATTAGACGAAAGTGTGCCAATTGCACTGAAAAGATACTACGTTGTAGAAGATGTAAACAGGGCCGCAGAAGGATTTTCACAGACTTGGTGGCCACATCTATTAAGATTAAAGATGAAAACTCTAGTGGATTCACAAGAATTTAAAGATATCATAGGTGATGCAACTACCACAGGATCTGTTGCAAGTTACATGAGCACATACAACAGAGAGAAAACGATAAATGATCAGATCGTTGCACAGGCAGAGCAGGACGCTCCAAAGGCAGGATTCAACTACAAACAATACTACGTTGCACCTATCGATGAAAGAGGAAATATACGAACTGAGAATGTGAACACAGAAGAACAAAGGGCCAGCAGTGATAACACAGTGAATGCCACAATAGACACACCGGCAAGTTCACACTATGGATTCTACCTAGACGGTGATGGTGTGGCACCCAACGGAAATCCTGCAGGGTTTGGTATCACATTCCCCACATCCGGTGTTGACCAGGGCGATTACTTCTTGAGGACAGATTTCTTACCCAACAGATTGTTTAGGTACGACGGAGTCAGATGGATAAAAGTAGAGGACAGTGTGAGAATAACTACAACGAACAATGATTCTAGGGGCAACTACAAAACAAGTTTCGTTAACAATGCCACAGAATCAACAATAAACGGATTAACAGTCAAACAGAGGCAGTCTTTGACAGATGCACTGAAACCAAAGGCTGACAATTAAAAATGCTACACTTTTACGAAGGACAGGTTAGGAAATTCCTCACTCAATTCATTAGAATTTTGAGCAACTTCTCAGTGGAGACTGGTAGAGGCAGTGATGGTGCAGTGAACTTAAGAGCAGTGCCAGTGGTGTACGGAGATCCAACAAGACAGGTCGCAAACATCATCAGGAACAATTCAGAGAACGCACTACAGTACGCACCAAGGATCGCCGCTTATGTCAGAGAACTAAACTATGACAGGGACAGGATGCAGAATCCTTATCACATAGAGAAACAGCATTTGAGAGAAAGAGGAATAGACGCAGATGGAAACTACACCAACGAGATGGGTGCAGGATACACCGTTGAGAAAGTGATGCCATCTCCGTTCAGGATGGAGGTGTCGGCGGACATTTGGACAACTAACACAGATCAGAAATTACAGATCATGGAACAGATATTGTATCTGTTTAACCCAGACTTCGAGATACAGAAAACGGACAACTACATTGACTGGACCAGTTTGAGTTACGTTGAGTTGACAGGCACAACATTCAGTTCGAGGACCATACCAGTAGGTGCGGATTCAGAGATAGATGTTGCAACACTGACATTCAGTATGCCAATATGGTTATCACCACCGGTGAAAGTCAAGAAACTGGGTGTCGTACAAAAGATCATAATGAGCATATACGACGACGATGGCGGCATAGCGAAAGGATTGATAGACGGGGAACTTACATCTAGGAGTTACATCACACCAAACAACTTTGGATTATTAGTTACAGGTAACCAA
>Ga0222719_10003970_pt1 | contig 13064 bp, 11 predicted proteins | sample C33_34DmetaG_FD_165039 | JGI IMG/M metagenome (GOLD analysis project Ga0222719, IMG submission 165039) | Estuarine water microbial communities from San Francisco Bay, California, United States - C33_34D | ecosystem: Environmental > Aquatic > Marine > Unclassified | place: USA: California...
TGCCTGGATTCGTTCTAACTTGTTACTATTATAAACTTTCTGAACCTTCTCCCAAAGTGGGTGATGCATATACATCAATCCTTCAAGTATCCTTTTAGTTGAGTGATCTTTTAGAAATTTTTTATATTCAAAAATTTTAGAACTATTCGATAAAGGTTTTTCAATAAGAAAAATATCAGAATAAGATTTAACTTGTTCGAAATTTTCTAGATGTGCATTTGGAGTAGAAGCAATAATTACAAAATCATAAAAACTATTTTTATCAATATGATTAAAGTTTTTTATAACAGTGTTACCAAATTTTTCTATACTTGTTTTTTTTCTATCAATAATTTCAATTAAATTAACATTATCAATACTTGATAGTGCTGGGAGAATTCTTTTAGAGGTATGTAGACCGTTTCCAATAATTAATATTTTCAATTTATAAGTTATTATAAAGCCTTAAGATTTAAATCTTAGGCAACAAATTTATTTTATTAGATTATCATCACAACTATGAGATTGTTAATAACCGGCTGCTTTGGATTTATTGGATTCAATTTTCTAAAATATCTAGATTCAAATTATAAGAATGAAGTAGAAATAATAGGTCTCGACTCACTAGAGTCGGCTTGTTCAGCTACAAATAGCATGAATTATAGTGAAGATAATTTTACTTTCATTGATAGCAATATTGTAAATATCAATAATATTGAGATTCCTGATATTGATGTCATAATCAATTTTGCTGCAGAAACCCATGTAGACAATTCAATATTTATGCCAGAGAAGTTTATAGAATCCAATGTTCTTGGAGTTACTGAGTTGTTAAAATATGCAGTAAAAAATAAGATTTCGAAATTTATTCATATATCCACTGACGAAGTTTATGGAAGTGTTGAAGAAGGATATTCTCAGGAAAGTGATTCTCTAGATCCATCTTCGCCTTATTCTGCATCTAAAGCTAGTGCTGAGTTAATATGTAAATCTTTTATAAAAACATATGGCCTAAATGTCTCAATAGTAAGGCCTGCTAATAATTATGGTTATTTTCAACAACCGGAAAAACTAATACCTTTCAGCGTCGCAAATTTACTAAACAATCAAAATATTGAAATTTATGGAGATGGTAAAAATATTCGTCATTGGCTACATGTTAATGATACTTCATCTGCTGTTTTGAAAATAATGGAAAATGTTAACGAGCCTGAAATTTTCAATATTGGTTCTGGAATTTATATGAATAACATTGATTTAAGCTATAAGTTGCTTGATGTTTTGAAACTATCTGATGAAAGAATTACATACGTTGAAGATAGACCCGGGCATGATTTCAGATATGCTGTTGATGTTTCTAAATTAAAATCTTTAGGTTGGGAACCGGTAGCTCAATTTGATGAAGAATTAGAGAATATTGTTAATTGGTACATTGCTAATAATGAATGGTGGAAAGACTCATATCAAAATATCTTAAAAAATAAGAGAAAAAAAAGGAAAGGACTAGTTTAACTATCACATGAAAATGGGTGGAATACTTCTTTGTGGAGGATATGGTTCAAGACTATTTCCGACGACTAAATATATTAACAAACACTTAATACCAATATATGACAAACCTATGATTTACTACTCGCTTTCAACTTTACTACTTGCAGGTATGAGGGATATAACAATAGTTTGTGATCCAAAAGATATAGATGCATTCAAAAAACTATTAGGAAACGGAGAAGAGTTTGGAGTAGAGATTAACTATTCCTTACAAGATGCTCCATCGGGAATATCAGATGCAATCTCTAAAGCATTAGATGTTTCTCAGTATGAAAAATTCATAACTGTTTTAGGAGACAATTTTATCTTTGGTCAAAATTTCTTTACTAATTTAGAACATATATATAAAAATACTGTGACTTCTACTATTTTCCATCAAAAAGTAAAGAATCCTGAAAACTTTGGGGTAATTAATTTTGACGATAGCAACAATATTAAATCTTTAATTGAAAAACCAAAAGAATACATTTCAAACAAAGCAGTAATAGGCCTTTACATCTTTGATCATAATTTTCAAAACTATTTTAAAAACTCCTCTCCATCAAACAGAAACGAATATGAAATTCTTGATATAGTAAATCAATATTTAGAAAACAATTTACAACATTTTGACATTGGGAGAGGTACTGCTTGGTTTGATATGGGTACAACAGAAGCATTTTTCAACTGCTCTTCATTTGTCAGGACAATCCAGGAAAGACAGGATGTATTAGTTTGTTCTCCGCATGAGATAGCTTATAGAAACAATTGGATTAATCAAACATCTTTAGAAAAGTATATTTCAACTATTAAGGGATCTGAATATTCTGAGAACTTATTAAATTCTTTACTTTAACCATGAATAGAAAAATAAATTTCCAGGAACCCTTTGAGTCAGCAAAGATAAAAAAGTATATTAACCAGTCTCTAAATGCCAATTACTACTCAGAAGGAATATTTCACTCTAAAGTTAAAAATTACCTCTCTTTAAATTACGGACTCAAGAATACACTCATTACCCACAGTGGAACAGGCGCTTTAGAGTTAAGTGCGTTAATTGCAAAAAGTTCTTTTCCAAATAAAAAAGTTTTTTTACCATCATATACATTCTCATCTACTGCAAATGCATTTGTTAGAGCTGGTTTTAATCTTGAATTTTTAGATATTAATAAAGAAAACTTTATGATAGATTTTCAAAAATCTGTAAAAATAGCTCAAAAAAATATTCTTGTTCCAGTTCATTATGCAGGATTTCCTGTAGATATGGAGGGATACATAGATTTTAAAAGAGAAGGATTTTTAATTGAAGATGCTGCTCAAGGACTGGGTACACGATGGAAAAATAAAAATGTAGGTACTTTTGGAAATTTATCCGCATTCTCATTTCATCACACAAAAAATATTCATGGGGGATACGCAGGACTTATTTCGGTTAATGAAAAAAAGTATTTTGAACAAGCAAAATTTATATATGAACGAGGTACTGATAGGACCAAGGTAGTTGCAGGCCTAAAAAATAAATATCAGTGGGTAGAGATAGGGTCTAGTTTTCAAGTTCCAGATTTACTAGCAGCTTTAATTTATGCTCAATTGGAGGATTATGACGTTATAAATAAAAAGAGAAAAAAAGTGTATGAATTTTATACAAACCTTTTCTCTTCTGAAGAATATAGTTCTTTCTTTAAACTTCCCAAATATTCAAATAATAGCAGTCATAATAATCACTCTTTTTTTCTTATATTTAATACAAATAAAATGGCTTCTGATTTTATAAAATTTACTAAATCTAAAGATGTTAATTGTTATATCGGATATGTCCCTCTGCATAATTCTGTCATGGGTAAAAAGTTAAAACTTGATAAGCAACTATATAATACAGAAACATACGGAAAAAGAATTGTTAGGCTACCATTTCACACAAACCTTAAAAATGAAGACTTTAAATATATTTCTGAAGTTTTTGACAGCTATTTCAAATTATAAAAAAATTAACCTAGCAAGGTGAGGGTTGACATAAGGTCCTTGATTTATAAACTGCTTAATCTGGAACTTACTTACCCACTTAAAATTATTATCTAAATCACTAATTTGTTCAAACTCAATATTTCTAACTAATCCAAGATTTTTTTTATTGAAAAGACGACCACCATCTTCAGATAGCCATTGCTTAAATATGAAATTTTCACTACTTTCATAGTCTTTGAAGAATTCATAATATTTAGGTTCAGATCCTCTGTGTGCTTTTTTTATGTTTGAGAAAGTTGCCTGAAGAGTGGGGCTTAGTTGTATAAGTTCATAATTTCCAGGCTCAAACTTAGCTTCTACTAAATAATGAGGTAGCCCCTGGATGTTAGTTCTAAGCAATCCTAATATACCACCATCGAAGTCAACTTCAGAAATGATTGGCTGATCCCACCCACCTAAACCTACTTCTCTTGTGGCAGAATTTAATATTCTAAGGCCAAAAATCTCAAAAAATCTTCCTGATTCATGTTTATAATTACCACCCTCATCTGACGACCAAGAAACTAAATCATTTAAATTTATTTTTTCTACACTAGCTGAAAGATTGTTTTTTATATCTGTAAACCAAGACAGCAACTCATCAAAAGATTCAGAATTATTCGTACAATAAGTTGATTCTATTAATTTTTCAATCTCTAAAGAACTAACATTATCTAAAATTCCTGATAGTGTTTTCTTTAACATGGTGTATTCATTTAGATTTATTTTGTTCATATTTTTAATCTTAATAAATATATAGAACTTTTATTGTAATAAAATAAACAAACATGGAATTAAAAAGTGTTACTGTAATTATCCCAACTGTAAACCGTCCCAAGCTTATCAAAAGATGCATAGATTCAGTATTAAGTCAGGATTATGAAGGAAGTATTAACTGTATAGTGGTTGATAGTTCTGAGAACACTAAAACAAGGGATTTATGTGAAACTTTTTTATTGAACCTTTCAAAAACTGAAAATAGAAACATTGAATACATTTATAACAAAGATTCAAAGTTTCCAATAGATAATTGGATAATTGGCTCTAAAAAGATATCAACAAATTATGCTAAATTCTTATGTGATGATGATTGGTTAAGTAGTAATTTTATAAGTGAATGTATTTATCATTTAGATAAAAATAATTCAGAGACCATCGTGACTAATATTAATATACATCAGACTAATGGAAATGTTGAACAAGATTACTATAGTCTTAAAGACGGTTTAATGTTACAAGATGAAGTAATTGATTCATTCATTAATAGAAGCTCCATTTTACCTGTTACTCCGACTGCAACTCTAATGGTTTCATCAAAATTTATTGAAAGTTTCAAATTCTCACTTGAACATTGGGAATGCACAAAGCACTTATTTGGTTTTGATTTTTTGATGAACTATTATGGCAGCTTTGATAATTCGAACACTTTTATTCTTAAAAAAGCATTAGCTAACTCATGGGCAGGTGAGGATTCTATGACATTAAACGTAAAAAAATCAAATATTTCTTATTGTTATTTACTTGCTTTGGGACGGTTGGTATATAAATTTGAACATGAGCTAAGTAGTCAACAAAAAAAATTATTTTCACATTATTTAGGTATTATTAAATTAAAATCAATTTTTCAATCTGAATTAAAAAAAAGATTAATTGAATTTCCAATTAACAAAAAAATAATTGTTATTAAATTGATAAATGATTTTATAGCAAAATCGTTAATCAAAATTAAGTACAAATTTAAGAACTACTAACAGTAAATTTATTCAGGGCTTGCTGATTTAAAAAACGTTTTGCTTTACCTTGGTAGTGGATGTTTGCAACATTGATAAAGTTTTCATCATATCTATCAAAGATACTAACATTACTATTTTTTTTATTTTTATATGTTTTAATGAGACCTTTATAGTTCATTTTGTATTGTTTTTTTTGATGATATCCCTCAGGGTCGTTTATGTCATTCATAAAAATATACTTTTCATTATCATGACTCAAAATTGGAAGCATGAGATTTTGCACTTTTACTAACTCAAGTTTCTCAAGCAAATAAAAAAGAGTCATATCACAGATACCACCAGAACCTGATGTTTGATGATATTTAATTTTCTCTTCAATCAAGTGAAACTTATTTTTTGAAATAAAAATATCATCGTAAAGCTTTACAAATTCATTAAAAAAGTTTGTATTTAATAGCGACGAATGAATGCTTGCCGTCATATGAAAAGGGTTATCAAAGTTATTACTTACTAAATATGCATTATCTTCACTAAAAGCTAAGTTGTTAATATTCTCAAAAAGTATATTGTCACTATCAATATGAAAAATATTTTGTATCTGATTTTCTTCCATAAATAATTTAGTTATAAATACCCTCAAGTACCATAGCCAAACATATTTTTCATCAGTAGAGTTATAAGGTTTAAAATAAGATTTCAAATATCTTATTTCATCATTTTCTAGATAATTTTTGAAATTAACAAAATCTACATTGTTAATTTTAGAGAGAGATTTTACTTCTTCATCCCCAATAAGAATAATTTTGTTTGTTTGAGATGTTATTTCGCAATTATATTTTAGGTAGTCACTATAACCTGTATGGAATATTAGAACTTTAGTTTCTTTCATGGGATTTATTTTAGTAAAAATAATAAACTAGGTAATTAGATAGTTAAAATGTACTATAAATCAACTTTATGAAAAAAAACACTAGTGAAAAATATATATCAAAAAGGAGTAAACCTCTAAATTTTGAAGATAAAGACCATTTATTATTCTCTAAAGAATTATTGAGGCCAATTCCTAATACGTATTATTTATTCGATAAAAACGTATTTGTAAATGACCATAATCTGTATAAATACAAATATCTAAATAAATATATACCTGAAACTAAAATGGACACTGAGAATTCGAATTTCCTAAAAAATAGTGTTAAAAAACTAATAAGGAATTCTAATGAGACCTCTGTGAACATAATTGATAAAGCCAGTTGGGTAATTGACGACAAAAGCATTAATTATTTTCATTGGATGACAGATGTACTTAGTCGAATAGCATTAATTCCCCCAGGCTTATTAAATGATTATCCTATTATGATTCCAATAGACTTTCTTAAAAAACCTTTCATAAAAGACTCTCTAAACTTATTGGGGATTCATTACGTAACCTATCAAGAAAATAAAGAATATAAAATTAACCAATTATTAATCACCAGCCATGTTGCTCCTGCTGGTAATTTCAACAAACACTTCATTATTAAAGTAAAAGATCAGTTACTCGAGGCAATTGAAACAAAAACTAATCCAAGTAGGAGAGTTTGGTTGAGTAGAAAAAATCAACAAAGGAGAACCCTTGTTAACGAAGATGAAATATTTGGTATACTTGAAAACTTTAACTTTGAAATAATTTTACCTGAAGACCTAAGTCTCACAGAACAGCTTAGCATTTTTTCAGAAACATCCTTTATAGCTGGAACACACGGTGCGGCCTTAACCAATGCAATGTTTATGAAGCCAAAATCAAGCATTCTTGAGGTTAGAGCATCTAATGATAGTCATAGAAACCCATTCTTTACTTTATCAAGCGAATTTGACCTCAAGTATTACTATTTGCTTGCTGATCCCAAAATCAATTCACTTGAATCAGACTTATACCTAAATCCTGAAAAATTAAATAACGTTTTACTATCAATCCTTTAATCTATTTACCTTAGATGCTGGATTAAATACCTCCGAATTGTTTAAATTCGCAAGGATTGCATCAATTTTAATTGAAACCAAGCTTTACAAAACTGCGATATGCTTCTTTTGTTTCTATCTCAGAAACAAATTATTTTTCATTCTAAAATCAAATTATGGATATTTACAGTATAGAAAAAATTTGTGGAACGATACCTGCGGGCTTTACTCCAAAAGTGATTAGCGGTAGTAATTATATTTTTCAAAATGACCTTTCCTTTTCCCCATTAAATATGTACGATTTTTTCGGAAGAGCTGCTACCGTTAACTCTTTTTCAGAATGTTTTTATTACGCTAACCTAGGCTTTACATTAGACGAAACAACTATTTTTGACTATCTGATTCCAGGTTTGTTGTGTCTTGTTGGCGTTTTAACTTTTTTATTTTACAAATCTAGATTTAAAACTAAATTAAACATTTCTTTTTCAAAACTTAAACTAGCTGATTTTAAAAAATTTACTACGCTCGAAGCAGTTAACTCCAAACTTTTATTAGTAATTTTTTCACTTTGGTTTGTGATTCAAAATTATTTTTTATTTAGATACGTTAGTTTAAAAGCTTTGAAAATACCTTCATTTATTGATGAATATAATGTTCTCTCTTCGAGTTTATTATTTTTTACAAAATTAGATTTCAACGCTGGAGGATATCTTGGCGGTAACTATACAGTCCAGCTTACTTCTGGACCAATTTCGTCACTAGGTGGAGTTATTGGTTGGCTTGCAACCGAAAGCTTTACTTTTTCTAGATTCTCAAATTTTATTTGGATCATCTTATTACAAATATCATTGTCATATTTTGTTGCAAAAACTTTTAATTTAGATAGAAAGTTTGTACTCTTTACAGCGAGTTTATTTTTAATTCTAATACCCTGGTGGCAAGGGGCACTTTACTCATTGGGGGAAATTCCATCAAGTATTTTATTTGTAAATGCTATGTTTTTCTTTTCAAAATATAGAAAAATGTCTGTAATTTTATTCTCGATATCCATATTTTTTGGGAAAATTTTAACATTATTACCATTTATAGCTTTTTATATAGTTATTGCTTTGTATGAAAAGAACCTCAGAAGAATAATTAAGGATATAGGAATTTTTCTAATACCCCTTTCATTCTGGCTTTTGTTAGTTTACTTAAAATATGAAAATGGATCACTAGTTGATTATCTAGTCAATCAGTTTTATTTTATTACAGAACACAAAGCTTCTGGAATTAATAATTCAAATTTAGGTTTTTTTGAGAACTTTAAAAATACCTTAGATTCTTCGGAGTTTTCAGAGTGGAGCACATATGAAAAAAATAGGATAATATTACTTCCTTCAATATTTGTTTATTTAATATTTAGAAATAGGAAAAAAATAGATCATCATTTTGGATTAATAACTATACCTATAATTTCATCTACTCTTGCTATTTACTTTTGGTTTTGGCTTTTTAACTCAACTAAATGGATTAGACACACTCAGCACTTCACTGTGCTCATTATATTTTCATTAGTGTATATACTTAATTCAAACCTAATAAAAAATAAGCCAGACTTGATTGCCATTTTTACAATATTTATTTATCTTATAGACAATAATAAAGACACAATTTTTATTTATTTAGTTATAGGAGTTTTATTAATAACTGTTGTTAGTAGTGATATTAGAGTAAATATTGTTAAAGCCTTACTTATAATTTTTATTACACTCGATGTTATCTTTCCATACGTTGATTCCCCGATTACTGAAAAGCTTTTTCAGACTACTCAGAACTGTGAGCGGACTATAACAGCTGAAGAGTGCCGTTCAACTTATTTAGGAAGATGAAAGTTTTTATATTTTTTTTTAATTTTTACTATGTCCCAAAACATAATTACAGAGTCTTTTATTATTGACACTGAACTGTGGCTATTAAAAAAATATTTTATGGGTACCTCCTCTATATTTATTTCTAACTTTTTACAAGCCAATATAAGATCAACATCATAAGAGAAACCAGTGAAAGTTAACAACTCAGATATTTTTTGAATCTTCATACTATTTATGTACTTAAAACCACACTGAGTATCCATAAATTCTAAATTTAAAAACTTCCTTACAATAAAATTAAAGACTTTACCCGTGAGCACCCTTCTTAGTGGGGTTCTAAATTCATCTCCTAAACTTCTTGAGCCGATAAATAGAGTCTCTGTATCTTCACGAAGCCAATTAAGGTTAAATTCACTTATATCTGTAGATAAATCTGCATCTAGAATAAGAACTTTATTGAAGTTGCAATTTTGCAATCCTTTTTTAACAGCTGCTCCCTTACCCTTTAACTCTTCATTAAGTAAAAACACTTGTTCTTGATTATTTAATTTGGTAATTTGCTTAACGGTATTATCAGTCGATTTATTATTTACAATTAATATTTCTGCTTTACAATTATTTTCTAACACCCAATTTTGAACACTTTTAATGCTCTCTAAAATGATTCTTTCTTCATTGAAACAAGGGATTATTATGCTTAGCATACAATTATTAACTCAAAGTACTTTCTATATGTGTTGAATAAATGATACATTTGTTCATTTGATAATTATGACACACAGCATAGTTGTTTTGTAGGAAAATTAAATATATGTATGATTTTACACAACCCCTGTGGGCGCTACAGGATTTGAACCTGTGACTTCTTCCTTGTAAGGGAAGCGCTCTGCCAGACTGAGCTAAGCGCCCTAATTGTAAATTGTATTAGTCTTTAAAAATAACATAGGAATAAAAATTCTCTTTTTTAACATTTTCATTTCTAACACACTCTAAATTTATCCAACATTGGTCTCCAGAAGAAGGTAGAACACCATACCCTAATTCGTTATCAACATAATCAATAGTTTCACTTTCTATGACTACCAAGTCTAAATTTAATGGAGTTTTTACTAGTTCTAGGTAATTATTTACTTGAGGTACCAAAGCAATAACAATGATATAGAAAATTAAAATAGTTTTACCAAAGTTGTTTTTAAAATTTATACTTTTTTCAGATTCATATACATTGCTTATTAAAAAAATTAAGGAGATAAATAATCCGATACCCATGCGTATCCCTGGTGCTGTGAAAATCCAAATTAAGAATGATAGCATTACATATAGAGTGCATGTAAATAAATAGGGTGCTCTTCTGTTCTTGTTGATTTTTTGATTTATAAAAAGGTAGATGATAATAATACAAATTGTCAAAAAAAGATTTTTACTTACCACAGAATTTACTTCCTTAGAAAGCCATTTAGTAAACCATTCGGTATAATTTTCAGTATTCATCGCAACGTGAAAAGCACCTAAAACACCAGATTCTACTGAAGCGCTCGCATAACTACTTTTTGAAGACCAGGGAAATGAACTGAAACATAGCAAATCAAAGGGAAAAAATATACAACTTGAAGTTATTATATTTTTAATCAGAAACAGAAGTCCAAAAAGCGATCCAATAGCCCCAGTAGTTAAAAAATATTTTAGCGTTTTAAAGAAATTATTATTGTTCAGATAAATAAGTATGAAAGCTATCAAACAAACTGCTCCGAGAATTCTCATTTGAGTAGTAAATAATATAATATAAAAAAGTAATTTTGTATCGATGTCTTTTTCTTTAGAAATCAGATATCTATAAAGAAAGTATGTAGAAATAAAGAACAAGACTGCAAAAGGAGTATCTTGTTTTGAGACAGCTTCAATTTCAACAAATCCATTTTTACCACCATTGAATCCAAAATTATCTAAAAAACCATATATTAAAATTGAGATAGAGAATTTATAGTATTTTGTAAAAAGTAAAGTAACTATTACTTGAAAGAAAAAAACAATAAAAATTAAATTAACAAAATGTAGTAACAAGAAGTTATCTTCAAGCCAAAAATTAACATTTATATATTCAATAATTGAAGAGTATCCAAATCGCATGTGGATATTAGATAACCCAAAAACTATTTTTGAACTTTTTATCCAGTTTTGATGATTTAAATGATATAGTCCTGCGTCATATGCTAAATTCGTATTTAGAGAACTTATTCCCAATATAAATGGAGTCAAAAAATAGATTAAAGTTGTTTTAATGTTTAGATAACGTTTAAAATTTATATTTAATTTCAATTTACTAATACCAAATAACAACGGAGTAAATAATATAATTATTTGAAAGTAAGAATTTACAGGGAAGAAAAAATTTAGAATGACAGTCATATTCCCAATATAAAAAAGACCAAGTATTGGAGTAAATAAAATTACAGGTATATCAAAGTAGTTATGATTAAATACACCCAAAAATCTCGAGACACCTCTACCTATCAAATTTAAAACAAAATAGAATGTCAAAAAAGAAAATATTGTTATCATAATTTTAATGTACGCACTAGATATTATTGTACCATTTTACAACGAAGAGCATTATCTTGAAGAATCAGTAGCTAGGCTATTAAATGCAAATGTACATAATGAAATTTACTTGGTTAACAATAATTCGACTGACTCTTCAAAAGAAATTGCAATTAGTTTGTCTCAAAAATATAATAGTGTTTCATATGTTGAATCAAGTCAACAAGCAGGTAAAGGGGTAGCTTTAAGAGCAGGTTTAGAAAAAATTCAAGGATCACACGTAGTAATCCATGATGCTGATCTGGAGTATTTTCCAGATGACCTTCGAGAATTGAAAAAAATATCGATTAAAAATAAAGAAGATCTTATTTTGGGGTCTAGGTTTATAGGAAATAAAAAAAGAAAAAATAGTTACAGAAGAACTTTTTATGCTAATAAATTATTATCTTTATTTTTTTCTATGTTATACAACTATAAAGTAACGGATATAGCATCCTGCTATAAGCTACTTCCAATAAATATAATTAAAGAATTTCAGTTAACAGAAAATGGATTTGCTGTAGAAGTTGAAATTTTAGCAAATTTTCTTAAAACAAAAAATGCAGTTATCCATGAATTACCTATCCAATATATTGGCAGAACCTACAAACAAGGAAAAAAGATTACAATCTTTGATGGTTTTAAATATATCTATGCTTCAATAGTTTACAGGTTTTAGCTACAACCCAAAGAATTTCCACAGTTAAGACATTTGTAACAAGATCCATTTCTAATGGTGATGTGTCCGCATTCATTACAAGCTGGAGCATCACCCATCATGTCACCTAGTACTTCTTGAACTGTTGCTACTGAATTTTCAGTTTGCTCTACAGGTGCAGTCTCTGTTTTAGCTACAGGTGCAGTCTCTGTTTTAGCTACAGGTGCAGTCTCTGTTTTAGCTACAGGTGCAGTCTCTGTTTTAGCTACAGGTGCAGTCTCCTGAACAGCTTTATCTTTTGGTGGCACTTGTACAATATCAGTTCTATCTAAGTACTCTAAACCAAGTGCTCGAAACACATAGTCAATGATAGAGTTACTCATCTTAATATTTTCATGCCCTTCAACCATACCTCGTGGTTCAAAAGTCTGAAAAGTAAATGTATCCACAAACTCTTCTAGAGGAACTCCATACTGCAGTCCCTTTGAGACAGCAATGGCAAAACAACCAAGCACACCTTTAAGAGTTGCACCCTCTTTGGCAATATCAATAAAGACTTCACCTAGAGTTCCATCAGGATACTCACCAGTTCTTAGATATACTTTATGGCCAGCAATTCTTGCTTCTTGGGTCCAGCCTTCTCTTCTCTCAGGAAGAAGAAATCTTGGTCTATTAACTCCTGCATATGCTTTTGAAGGGCTGGTTCCTGGAGCAAAGTTACCTTGAATTAACATAGCTTCTTCTTCAAGAATTTTTGTTACCTCTGGATCAGATTCTTCTGAGTCTCCA
>Ga0222719_10003975_pt1 | contig 13054 bp, 13 predicted proteins | sample C33_34DmetaG_FD_165039 | JGI IMG/M metagenome (GOLD analysis project Ga0222719, IMG submission 165039) | Estuarine water microbial communities from San Francisco Bay, California, United States - C33_34D | ecosystem: Environmental > Aquatic > Marine > Unclassified | place: USA: California...
AATACATAGACCTATGATTTTGAAAACTAATGAAATCACTGATTTTTGGCCAACTGCCACGCCGACTGCCACCATTAAGTAGTCCCTAATCCCTTGAAATCCCAAAATGCTCGAACATATCGTTGATGTTGAACACTCGGTCGGTGGTACGATTCCGGATGCTTGTAATACCCTTAATTTTTAGTCGGGCAAGTCGTACACCAAACTGCATACTGGTACAACTATACTCGGCCATATTGAGTTTGGTCCATGCTACGAATGTTTCAAAACATTTCGCACTTGTCATCGTGACTTCTGCCCCTTCCTGAGAGACAACCCACGACCTGAGCCATACCTCAATCGCCGACATCGTCAGCAACTGCTGCTCCTCTTGGAATTGTGTCATCGGTGGTGGTTTGGAACCGAATCCATCAAGTCCCTCACGTTCCATCAGAAAATCATAAATAGACCTCAGACTATCTTTACTGTCTATGATTTCACGAAGAGCTTTGATTTTCTCATTTGCGTTGGCAATATGAGCCTCATTCATCCCAACCTTAATCAAGTCATCTGCCGCATACATAAGTATGTTGCGACGGTCTCCGCGAGTTGGTTTGATTGCTTCATCGTTGTTGGTCGTCACAATAAACTTGGCATAACTCGTAATTTGAACTTGTTTCACTCCCTTCTCGTTGATTGTCATCTGATTGTCTGTGATAAGTGCTTTGAGTTTGCCGGATGAGCCCTTCATTTCGGAAGCTGAAACTTCATTCAGATTCACGAGGAAAGCATCACTCATCGGTCCGTTGAAATTTCCGAACACTTCGCGTGATGGCGTTGTCGTTTGGTAGACTTTATTCTGCCCCATCATACCGGTTAGAATATCCATAAGTGTCCCCTTACCGGCACCTTCTGCGGATACGATGGTTGGCATAGTCGTCTTTTGTTCTGGATATTGGAATATGTGGGCAATCCAGTCCAGCATGTACTCTCGCGTTGTTGGCTGGTGTCCTGATAGAATATCAACCAAGTCAACGAACCGCTCAATTGCCGCCTCACTTTTCGTGTAGTTGTCGTGCTGTGTGATTAAGAAGTCGGTCCACATATTGAAGCAGTCGTTGGGGCACAAATCTGGATTTGGATAAACACCGAGTGTTCGATACATCCGGATGCTTGGGTTATTATCAGCCCACTTTTTAATGAAATTAACTGGACGATCACCACCCATCGTCTTTACGTATCCACTTACCATATGGCGGTATGAATCGGTCAGTTGCTTGTAACTCAGCATACTCGTCTTGTTGATTCCGTGCCTCACGTAGACACCTTCCTCACGAATAAGGCAGTGATTTTTCTCGAACTCTTCGGCCATATCGGTAAAGATGGTTTCCGGATCCTTCTCAACCGATGGGTTGTAATCATCTGGCACTTGGAGAGTTTTATCGTGTTCTTTGTAAGTCCAGACAATATCCATTCCCAAGTTTGTCTTGACAAGTTCGCTGAGATAAGTCAAGTAGTTTTCTGGTGGCTCACCATAGAACATGAACCCATCAAACATCAAGACACCAATCTGAACCTTTGGTGCGGCAATTACTTCGTGTAGGATTTTCACCTCGTATGAAGTCGCAAGATAAGACATAAACCTGCCGTTGACATTGCCTGGCTTTTGCTTTGCCATATCCAAGTGGACTTGGTACTCTGGAAGAGCAACAAGCTCTTTTTGGATGCGTTTCATTTCCTTATCAAATGATTCGAGCCACCCAACCGCTTTAATGTGTGTGGATTTATTCATTGACCGGATGACCTCTTGCTTGATGGTCTTGCCGTATTTCTCAAAAATCTTGTCGCGGTTCGTCACATATTCATTAAGATAATTCGCTGAGATGTCGTGCTTCTTACAGATATTATTGAGAATGGATGGTTGACAATTCTGCATATCAACATCGGTCATATGCTTACAAATGAGCCCACGAATTTTAGATGGAAGAGATTGGACACCTCCGCCGTAATCACGAAGAATGCCGCTGCTGTCCTTCTTGACATATTTGGTCTTGGTGCTTCCACCAGACTTAATGAGATTAAATAGTGTCTTCAAAACACCGGTTTTTTTGTAGTGGTCAAATTCACCGGCAACCACACACGTAGATAAGAAGTCGCCATCTTCCTTAATCTGATCCACGAGCCATTTACAACTTTTTACATCAACATTCTCAATAAACTCCATCCTATATATATACGTGAGATAATATCTTTAAGCCATTTATATTAAGGTAGTCCCTAATTCCATAATTCCTATAATTTCTTGGATGAACCAAGAAATCATAATTCTCAATAAAAAATTGCCGGATCAATATCCCTAAAGATAATCGCGATTTTCTTCCATGCGTAGTGTTTTTTCACATATCCGCAACGTTTGCATCGGTAGACTTCGGACGTTTGAGCCCGACGCTTCTTCCATTCACTCATGTATTTGGCCTTTGCTTCTTTGGATGAGAATGGCATTTTTTCCTATATATATACATATATTTTGTTTTTAAGTAGTCCTAAAAGTTACAACGCCCTCTGGATTTCCGATGAATAAGCAGCCGTAATCTGGTCTGGTTGCTTTGGGTATTTGAGTTTGAAAATGAGAGCACCGCCGCCTGTGTCGTTGATTGGAATACTCACACCATCATTGGACCTGGAAAATCGGATAGTTATTTTTCTTGTGGTCGCGATTGTGAGCACTGGGGCACGACCGAGTCCCAAATCGTAGTGATTAATCGTACCAGAATGTTTAGCCCCTATATCCAGTAGAGCAAGTGCAGTTCCTCTAAAATCATTGCCGTGATAGTTCATTGCCTGTCCAACCATCTTCACAGTTACACCCTGATACAAACCGGCACCTACAACCTTTGCCTGAATCAGCTCAATCGATACGTTGGGCACACGTTCCATTGGATTACCAAGATCTACGTCAATTTCCTCACCACCTTCGTTTCCAGCAAACTTGAAGAATACATATTTACACGTAAAGTTTGATTCGTCGTATGCCATTATGTAATATAGTTAGATTTTATATTTTATCCTTTCCATCGGCATTTACGTGATAATTCTCGGCGATGGTTTTGATGTTGGTGCCCCTTGCCTCACTAAGCCGTTTAATTTCTTCCCAATCTTGGCGGCTATATGCGTCGTCAATCAGCATCTTGAATACGTCCGATTCTTTCGTGATGATGACCTTTTTGAGTACATTAGTGAGTAATCCAGTTTTGAGGATGGGACCCTGACCGAGTTTGCGTACAGCCACACGAAACTTTTTATCAGTGATTTCATATTTCTTCTCACCATAAGATGATTTGGTCTTATAATCTTTTCGTAGATAGGTGACCGATTTGGGACGTATCCAAAGATAGTTGCCATCATCCATATCTTTCTTGCGGTTGAGTATAGTTACATCTACGTCCTTGTTTCTGACACCGAAGTGTCTAAATAGATAATTCACTACGAAGTTTGCATATTCCTTGTTGTCGTACATGGCTTGTAACTTATCATCAAACTCAGAAAGAGACATAAGTTTTGGTTTCAAATCATTCATCACTTCTACATTATCAGTCACTCGTTTCTTTCTAAAAGTATCACGAAGCTCTTTGATTTTATCCGAAGTTACATCCAGCTCATTTCGGATAGTGATAATGATATTCAAGACATCCAATTTTTGAGAAGTTTTTTCTAAATTTCCTATATAATCCGATATGCGATTAATCATTTCAGATTTGCCTACTGGAATCTTAAATCCATCGGCTTCAACCCTTTTCAAGATTGAGAGATACGTTCGCTTAGAACCTTCGGCAACATTTTTAGCATTAATTATATCCGTTAGTTTCATATATAATTAATAATGAGAAAATAATTTCCTAAACCTCAACCCAATAAAATTCGCTTGTTTCTTTCGTTGGTTTTCTCAATATATAGTCCATACTGAAAATCAAAAGGTCATAGATTCTAAAATCAGTTGCGTCATAAGAACATACCAGTTCAGGGATAGTAAGTTTTATAAAATCGCTTACTGCTTCGGTTTCACAAAAAATGCTCTTGCCTTCCACAAGTGCTTTGCGTATGATTTCGTCAAGTGTAGGTGCGTAATCATCTGGGTAAGGTTCTTCGTCCATTATATTATAACAAGAGATTTAAGTTTCGGCGGCAGAACTAACAAACTCTACCATAAGGTTAGATGATCCACGCAGTTGCATTCCTGAAAAATTACTCGTCCAAGATGACGCACCTTCTACCATACATTCCATTATTATTCTAACTGCTCCACCTGCTGGAATATAAACAAAGTTGTATCCTGAGATATGCCCCTCACGGCATTGATTATTCCTTCTTATATAACACGATGAACTAATAGTATTTTTATATGAGTTAAACGTCCAACTACCACCTGCGGTATATGTCTGACTATATGACCTAACAGCGATGCGGTCGCCGCCAGTATTAGATACTCTTAAAAATCCAAGTGCCCATGATACTCTATACCACCCACCAGTTGTTACTAAAACAGTTGTTCCACCTGATGTTGCGAACTCACCGTTTACTTGTGCTGATGTGTTTTGGTTAAAAATTGCTGGTTGCCCACCACCTGTAATATTAGTATTAGCGGATCTTCGTAACATAATAAAAGTTGGTTTCCCAGCGTCTAAATATCGTTGGACTTGTAAATCTCGTGTGATGGATGCGTCATTGAACACCGAGAGATTATTCCCAGTCACCTTTGTACCACTTACATTTGGGGCAAACACTTGTCCAGTAACCGCTATGATGTCTCCAAATGTTGATGTGATGTTTCCTGTGACCGTCGCATTTGTGCCGACAGTTAGAGATGATGACGCTGCGATACTATTAGCGCCGAATGCATTGGCAACACTCATGTTTCTCGTACAAGTTACATCTTGGATAAATAACTCGCTGGATGTGGCGATGATGTCTGCCGACAACATTTTCAAATCCCCACCGATAGTCGCATCAAAATTAACAGAGAGATTATCGATGGATAAGTTTGCTGGAACTGAGCCACCACCAGTTGAAGAAATCTCTGCCTTGCCACCGACGGAAGTAATCGTGATGTTTGACCCAGCCGACAACGTATTCGTCAAGTCAGACACCAGATTAGTCACCGTAGCAGTTCCATAAATATTTGCCCCATCAAAGAAGTTGGCAGCCGAACCGGATACGTTCATGTTCTCTGTTGTGATAGTGCTTATGTTGACTGGATCTTGGAGCGATATGACTGCCTTACCGCCAGATGAAGCAATATTGATGCCCTTACCATCACTGAGATTATTTGTTAAATCTACGAACTCTACATCAAAATGGGACACACTTAAATTGGAAATATTAACATTGTTTCTTGACGTATCCATAAACATAAAGTCTGGACTACCTGCGAAACCTTGATTTCTGATTCTAAAATCATTCTGTGTGTACATCTCCATTGCGGTCGGATAAACAAACCAAGATGCCTTTGTTGCTTGTGTATTATCCTTGAACCTGATTGTGGGCGTAGATAGTTCACCTGCGACTGAAACATTATCCACACTGAGATTAGACATATTGGCGTTTGTTATCTGTGCCGTACCTTCCGTCATCTCAAATATCGGTGGTGTGAATGATTGGTCCGGGACAAGTGATATACGATTGGTCGTTAGGTCAGTGATGGTTGCCGAAGGTGTAGTAATAGCAGTATCAACCGAGAGATTATCCAAACTGAGATTGCTTGAGTTGAGTCCGCCGGTTGCTGTGATCACAAGTTTATTTGTGACTGCCTCAGTAGATAAAGTTATATTCTCTCCAGCTGAGACGTTATTTAGTAGATTAGTAGAGATATTCGCACACGATAGATTAGAGACATTAATATTTCCTTTGGCATAATCATATTTCATAAAAACGATTCCGGAATCGTCATCTTTTTTGAATTCCATTGACTTCTTGAGATACATTTTAATAGAGGCTAAATTGACATCAAGAAATGCTATTTTGTTATTCGAGCTTGATTCTTTAAAATCCATTCCACCGACTCTAACTCTTCCGACGGCACCACCATCACCATACACATAGAGATTATTAGATACATTGATGTTTTCTGCTCTTAGATCCTCAATTCTCCCAATAGCAGTAGATAAGTTGTCAACACTAAGATTGGATATATTTGTATTACCGAGTGTGTAGTCGCAGATGAGATATTTGATTCCACCAAATCCTTGTATATTATAATTTTGTGAACCTAAATTATATGTGTCTTGTCCGACCAGAGATATGAATTGAGAGTTTTGAACCGACATATTAACATCCATGATACTTATCTCACTGAGATAAATCAATTCTGTGCTGATATTGCCACCGCATGTAAGCTGGTTCGCTATACTAAGATTATCCAAACTGAGATTGCTTGAGTTGAGTTCGCCAGATGCTGCGATGACTAACTTATTTGTCCCTGCCTCAGTAGATAAAGTGATATGCTGTCCTGCTGAGATGTTGTTTAATAGATTAGTTGAGATATTCGCACAAGATAGATTCGAGATATTAATATTGCTCCTTGCATAATCATATTTCATAAAAACTATACCAGCATCGTCATCTCTTTTGAACTCCATTGATTTCTTGAGATACATTTTAACAGATGCTAAATTAACATCAAGATATGCTATTTTGTTATTCGAGCTTGATTCTTTAAAATCCATTCCACCGACTCTAACTCTTCCAACGGCACCACCATCACCATACACGTACATATTGCCCGATACGTTGACGTTTTGTGCTCTTAAATCATCAATTCTACCAATTGCAGTAGAGAGATTATCCACACTAAGATTGGATATGTTTATATTGCCGAGAGTGCTGTCGCAAGTCAAATACTGAGTTCCACTGACGCTTATGATTTTATAATCAAGATCTCCAAGATTATATAAAACTTGAGACGACATTGTAACAAGAGAAGCTACTATCGATCCTGTAGAACCATAAAAAAAAGTATCATTCACGTATAGTCTTGGAGTGCTGATATTTGCTAAGCATGTTATTGTAGAAGTCGAAATATTATCAGCATATACGTTTGATGTGTTTACCGCTGATGCGTTTACTTCTGATGCGTTTATATCACCTGTGAGTGTTATATTTGTTCCGGATAAATTGCCTGTTGAGATAGAGCCGAATGTTGATTTAAACTGACACGACAGATTATCGCAGGATAGATTGGTTATATCGGCATAATCAGCACTGAATGAGATTGGGTTGAATGTAACTACTTCCAATTGGTCAAATGTTGCTATACTTCCAGACAAGTTGGTACACGAGATGTTGTCCGATGACATGTTCGTGTCATTATATATGATTGCCGGAGCACTTGTAACCGGTCCGAAGATTTGGTTATTAAACATTATATATATAATCACTATATAATATTTTTGATTGCCTCACCATAAAAGATGATATGACAGATACGCTGGTGAATACTTATAAGCAGTAGCCCATTTGGCATTCCGCGACTTGAAATTATCACGACGTTTTTTGTCGCGATGTTTTGTGTAATCTTCCATCGTAGACCCAAACTGAACCTTACGACCTTCCGGTGTCATCACATAGTATTTTTTGGAAGCCAAGTTGCTTATATGAATACTTCCCTCAAGACCGAACCGTTCGAATTTCTTAAAGACTCGCTCTGGGTTTGATATTTTGCGAAGTTCGGCTTCCCTCATCTATACTAACGTCACATATTTTATTTGTGACCCAAATGAAATGAGGCAGAAAGCGGTTCGCCAAATCCTTTACTAATTCACTATATGGCTTCTTGGGCTTCACCAAATCATAGTCAAATTCAAATGACATGTTCTCGGTGAATGTAACATAGTCCGAGTAATACTTGATAAGGTCTGGATGGCAATCGTTATGGCTCACCACCATACATCCGGCACTCAATGCATTATGGATTCGGTGTGTTTCCAAACTCTTATTTTTATAGAACCCAAGATTAATAACAATCTTCGCATTCAATAGGGCATTTTTCATTTTCTCTGGTGCCAATAGACTATCGTCAAAGACAAACATAACTTTCTTGGATGGATACATTTTCTCTAACGTGATGCCGAGTAATTCGCGTTCCGGCGATTTTGTTCCTACAAATAAAATATCAATCGGACGATCATGTCCATCCTCTTCAACACCCATAAACTCAAAATAGAAACTGGATAGGCAGTTGATTCCGAACTCAGACTTGAGATGGTCAATAGATGGCTTGTCATATCCGTATACTGGATTGGACTTCATCAGTTGAATATAAGATTTCTTTCTCAGATACATATTGCCCTCTGGCTCACCATTTAATATGATGTATCCGACTTTTACATTTCGTTGTAACTCCAACAACTCGTCACTAAACATATGAGCACCGAATATAATGTATACATCACCGGCAATTGGCTCGAGCTTTGTGATGATTGGGATGTCTAACTTCTTAGAAAGACAGAGGGCATTTTCTCCGAATATTGGGTGGCAACAAACTATATATTTCATCCTATATAGTTTATAAATATTATATTTTTATTATATTCACGCATAACGAACATCTCCTAAAATGGCTGGTTCAGCCGCTTCTGGTTGTACCACTTGAACCAGTTTGGGTTTGCGGCCAGGCTTCTTTTTTGGTGGAGCCGATGCCTCACCTCTGGCTCTGGACCGAGAAGCTGCCGTTGCCTCACGTTGCCTACCACGCTGAGCCAGTAGCTGTTCTGCCTTGTGCTTGTCGGTCACAAACACACCGGATACATCGGCATCCGGTTCCACCACAACTTCTGGACCACTGACAAGAGATGACTTCTGTTCACCACGCATCAGCGGTGGTGCCTTCGGTTTTGGAACAGATGCCGATTCTGGTATATCACGAGCACCAATTGGGACCCTATCCACTCCAGTCAGTTTTGGTTTGGCAACAAATGGTTTTGGATCATCAACAACTTCAACATTCCTCGTCATAGACGCCGACGGTGGTTTTGGTTTTGCTGACATCATGACTGGTTGCTCTGGCATTACGAGTTGTGGTTTCTCTGCCGGTCTAATAAGTGTTGGACGCTGGACCTCTGGTTGAACTGGCAGTGTACTTCTTGGGACTGAACCAAGCACACGATTGAGTGCCGAGACTGGAAATGGATCTGGAACCTCAACTGATGGTGGTGCCTGTCTTGGTGGAGCCATCTGTGCCTCTTGTGGAAATGATTGGGACGGATAGATGAATTGCTGTGGGACTTGTGCCAACATCGGCGGTGGAGCTGCTGACCGAGCGACACCACCACCAGACTTGCGTTTGCGTTTCTTCTTGGGTTTCGTATCTCCTATATTCACTTTGACAACTTGCGTCACAACTTGCTTGACGGATTTATCCGATGCCTGTTTGGGCTTCTTCTTCTTCTTCTGCAACGGCATTATACTTTATACTTAGATATTAAAGTTGAGCTGATTGAATTTTTTGAAGTAACGATACTTGCTTGATTTACGTAGTGATAAGTCCACCATTAGAAACGCGTACTTGTCCTCATCACCCTGTTCAAACACATAGTCCAGCAACGAGATGCTTTGTTTGAGTGGAAGTGGCACCATCTCAGTAAGTATTGCGTCACGTTCGGGGCAGTTCTTGGGTCGGAAGGTAATCAGATGTGAGATGGCAGACCTCAACCCAGTCCCTAAATCCCTATATTTCTGAACCAAGAATATCGTGGAACAAAACATATGCCGCCGATTCTGGATGAGTTGGGTGAGTTTCTTATCTATTGCCTGTGAGCGTCTCAGTTGACTTCCCACATCATCGAAAATTACGACCGAGTGCTCATCGTTGGACCTGTTCTTCTCCAAAATCTTCTCCAACTCAACGAGAACTTGTATATCCAATTCCTTATAGATTTGGTCCTGTGGCAATTTACTGAATGGATCTGATTTCATAGACTTGGCACCAATGGTAGGACTGATGACATAGATATGGTCAAATAGCCCACGATATGACTGCCTGACACCCTTGACCTTTTTCCGAGTCATGATGGAGTAAAGAAGATTGGTTTTCCCACTGCCTGGCGACCCAATGATACACATATTGAATCCACTTGTGTCCGGCAATGGGTCTGGAAGGTCTCCCAATTTCCCATCAAGATTGTTTGGTGTAACTGCTACACTAAGTTTGTCCTGTTTCTTTTCGGTGATTTGTAGTGTATTCATTATATATACTACAAATATTTTATTAGATTGAGTGCTTACTGTTCAGCCCTTGCCGCCGCACCCTCTTCCATAATACGGACAATGTTGTTGTTGTGTTTGTTTGTACGACGATGGGCATCGAGATTTCGGTGGAAGAAATCACAATCACATGCCTCACAATAAGACCTTATGTCAGTTTCCTCCCGCCACCGCATAACACGCTGGACTTCAGCTTCACGATTTCTTTCTCTCCAGTTCAATTGGCACCGTTGATGTAGTTCAAGTTTCTCTTCGGGTGTCAAAAATGCCCTAACTGAATTCATGTTTGCCTTTAGTTCACGCATCAATTCATCCTCACGACACTCTGCATCACGACCATTTTCACACGGAAAATCTTCAATCTTTACCATACTAAAACAATCCCATCCACCATTCTCTCGAATCATCCTATATACCTTACGATCATATTCTGGATTTGTTTCATTAACACAGGCACACTTGTGATGCGATTTGCGGTTGTTAAAGTTTGTGGTGCTTCCTACATACAATAGTGTCTCATCATCATTGTGCTGGATCTTGTAAATTACTGTTTTAGAATAATCAACGGCACGGCGGGGCATTATATACTATAACGTCCTATAATATCTTTAAATCCTAAACGCAATTCATTTTTATCTATGATCCATCTCATTATCATACATCCAACTTTCCTCTGGCGGTTCAAACACAAGCTCCAAATCTTTCGGCACTGGTTCTCCTATGAGATGGTGGACATAATGCCATTCATAAACTCCCATCCTATATTCATACCGTGTAACTTTGGACATTATCTTAACTCTATTCCCATATCTATAATAGACAAATGGAATCTGATTTCGTTTTAGGAAACGATAGTAAGTTACAAAGTCCATTCTGGTATATCAGTATATATTATCTGTGGATATTTAACTCAAAAAATTATCTCAACCTATAGTAATATGAGCTCCCAATTCTACATTGCCCTTGCCATCCACGAACAATTTGAAGAACTCGGTGTTGAGTACGAGTCGTGGCGATGCTGTGCCGGTGTGCTGCACTACTGTGCCGTCAAAGATGATGCCGTCGTTGAAGCCAGTGTATATATGGATGAGGATCCATACCTTACTCTACTTGAGTATCTTGATGAACCAGATGATGATGAAGAGGAACTTGTAACTGATGAGGAATCCGAAAGTGAATCTGAAGAGGAAGAGTTCATTGATGATGGACCATACCGCAAACGTCGTCGTAAATAAGTATTTTTAATCTAATCATATGTTATATGGCAGAAGTATTCAGCGAATCGTTAGATTTCCCAAAGGTAAAGGCAAGAGCCGTTCAATCAAGAAGTTATAGAGTAAAATTGCCACCCATCAACGCCGGAACATATGCCCCATCCAGTGTAATAGAGTTCGAGCTCCCAGCGAACCAAGCCGGTACGTATTGGAACTCAAACCAATGTTATTTGAAATTCAAGATGACATCTCTGTGCCGTAATGCTGGTGATACTGCCGCAGTCAAATGTGACCTTGACCGCTCCGGTGCTTACGGTTTCATCCGTCGTATGGAAGTTACAACCGCTGGGGCCAAGATATGCGATTTGGATCGGTTCAATGTACTTGCGTGTGCCATGATTGACACCGATGCGTCTCAGGAATGGAAGACATCAACTGGCAGTGCCATTGCCGGAACCGAAGGATTGTTGCGTGGTGCGGCTATTGACCCTGGCGACTTGGAACGTATCTATTGCCTACCATTAATTCTTAATCCATTAAGTCAGTCATCCCCACATAGATTATTTCCCCTGTTCAGTTTGAGCCCACTTAAACTTCGGTTCACACTTGAAGAGGCTGGTGTTGTATTTCGTGTAGATGCGATTAATGATATTGTTAATTATCAAATTAGTGATGTGGAACTCGTGTATCAGGCAACCGAATTAAGTGCCGCAGCACAAGCAAGTATAGATGAAATGACCGGAGGTAGATATGATATATTGGCGACATCGTATATGCATTCGTCTGCTACTCTTCAAGCTACTAACTCTCAATTGACAGCCTCGTTAGGGTACTCGGTCAGTTCATTAGAAAGAGTAATCATATGCCATCGTCGGACATCAAGTACCATTTCGCAACAAACGTATTCACTTGGAAACAGATGTGCCGCCGGTCTCCAACAATATAATCTACTCGTGAATACGGAAATGTTCCCAGCAATACCAATCATGAGAGATCACAGATTTGGAAGTGAGTGTGTTGCCGAGATGCTTCTGGCATCACATTCGTTGGTAGATTTTACAAAGGGTTCCAGTCTAAATGATGGATATGTCAAGTGTAATGTTCCGGGTGCTCAGTTCTTGGGAACATCTCGTAGTGCCAACATCAAACCGAACTCTGGTACTATTATTCAAAACCCATATACACTTGAAAACCCAGACGGATTGACTGCTGGTAATCTTAATGTAGAGTTAAACGCCGCCACAACAGATGCCGAAGATTCGGACATTGGTACATTCTTGGCCGCCATTGAGCTCGAGTCAGGCGTCTCTGATGGTAAATCGTCTCACATCTATTCGGGCGTGAGTACATTAGCCAGTACAGTCCAGTACGTAGCGACATACAGCGGCGCCGTCAATGCGGACATCACCGTTGATTTTTTTGGGAATTATACGATATTGATGTCGTTGGCGATGAATGGCACCGGAACATGGTCCGTCTCGGTTTAGATTTATAGATGAATGAATATCCCTCCTCCCTTTTATATTTTTGAGATTTTCAAGTGAAGTGTGGCAGTGGCAGTGGCAGTGGATATATATTAGATTTCAAAATATGAGATTTTAAAAAAA
>Ga0222719_10003976_pt1 | contig 13049 bp, 16 predicted proteins | sample C33_34DmetaG_FD_165039 | JGI IMG/M metagenome (GOLD analysis project Ga0222719, IMG submission 165039) | Estuarine water microbial communities from San Francisco Bay, California, United States - C33_34D | ecosystem: Environmental > Aquatic > Marine > Unclassified | place: USA: California...
TTTATGAGATTCATGCATTCTCATCTTCATTCTATGATTAATCATATCTTTACACCATACATCATAAACAGTCGAATAATTTGAAGCTAAGGCAGATAGTGCAATAGCTTCAGCCCATTTTTTATCGTTCCATGATTTATCTTTTTTCATCCCATTTTGCTCAATGTCATTAAATATAGAATCAGCAGATTCAAGCAACCAGCCAATACCATCTTTTGTTTCCATACATTCTTTTGCACTCATGAGCTTGTTAGGATGTTCTCTTTTTTCTTTTTTATGATCATCAGCATACAAAGATCCGAACATAGAAAAAGCAATTATTAAGGTAGATATTTTCTTCATATTTCTCCAAAAATTTTATTCAGATTAATAGAGTAAATTATTTACAAAAAAGTTCAAAAAAATATTTACTTTTAAAAAAAAATATTCATAATGCTTCGATATTTATACTCATAGGCATAATTCTTTTTGTCTATCAGTATGACTATCCTTGAAATTATTCAAATTATTAGCGTTGTTTTTGGCACATTGATAGCCGCGCCACTTATTGTCTCAAAGAAATATAATAAGAGATTGTTAGGACTGATAGCAGTTGCAATGGGGAGTATTCTTGCAATGATAGTTCAACTTTATGCTGGCTTGTATTACTTTTTCTTCGCTTCGGCTTTTTGGTTGCTAAACTCTGCTCATGCCATTCGCAAAATGATCAGGGCAAATAGAGAAATTTTTTAGGAATCAACAAAATCTTTATATCTCAGAACAGATAAGCCCACTGAATCGTCATTCATTCTTTGAACCATTGCCTTTGCAACATATTGCGCGTCTATAAACCTAAAATCTGAAAAGGGACCAAGCATTAACGGACCAAATACTCTCCCACCAAGCTCGATTAATGAAACGTCAATTTTAAAACTCTCATCAATTCTCTTGCCAAGCAGGTGACTTGGCTGAGCAAAGATAGCCTTAGTGAACCCAACTTCTTTAACAAGTTTTTCCATAATACCTTTTGTTTTAAGGTATATGTTTTTAGAGTTTTTATCTGCTCCTATTGCAGATACTACTGCTATTGATTTTGCTCCATTTTGAAAGGATTTTTTGGCTATATTTAAAATATATTCACAATCTATCTTGATGAATTCATCTCTATCAGATTTTCTAATATACATAAGCTCACTTGAACTTAATTTTTTTCCAATCGATATATAAACGTGATCAACTTTTGGAAATTCTAGATTATTAATATCATCAAAGTTACAAACGATCTCAATACAGTTATCTGGAACAGTGCCTATAGTTTTTCTTGACAGTAAGAAAATATCTTGATTTTTCTTTGAGACATATTCAAGTATCTTGCTCCCAACAAGACCAGATGCTCCAACAATTAATGTTTTGGTTTTTTCCATCAAATGAATTTATTAATACTTGAAACCAAGTTCTCTACTGATTCTTGACCATCTAATGTGGTATTTGCCCATTTTCTATAAAGAGATTCTCTTTCTTGATATATTTCATCAATAGTAGACCCTTCAGGAGCTGCCAAGCCTCTCTGCTGACCTTGGCCAATTCTATGTTTTATAACATCAAGTGGAGTATTAATATAGATAATTTCAGAAAAAGAACTTAAATGTAACATTGATTTCTTAGAATAGACTGCGCTACCTCCAGTAGAGATAATTTTTATATGATTATTAAGGCTTAATATCGTCTCTTCTTCAGCATTCCTTACAAATTTATATCCATGGTTCTTTTTTATTTCTTCAAGAGAGGCTTTAAATTTATCTTCTATAAGTAGGTCAGTATCAATAAAATCAATGCCTAAATTTTGAGATAATGCTTTTCCAATGGTTGACTTTCCACAACCTGCCATCCCTATAAAGGTCACATTCTTAATATTACGCATATTCATTTGTTGCTTTTATAAGCTCATGAGTTATTTCATTTTCAAAAGCCGTATGCCCAGAGGAAGGTGCTATTATTAATTTAGCTTCAGGCCAGTTCTTAGAAAGCTCCCATGCAGTTGCCATTGGACAAACAATATCATATCTACCTTGAACAATTGTGGTAGGAATGTGTCTAATAATATCTATTCCAGTTTCAATTAGTTGATTTTCATGTTTTAAAAAACCTTTATTTACAAAATAATGATTTTCAATAAGTGCAAAAGCTAAAGCAAATTTTGGATCTGAGAAGCTGTTAGCAGTATCTGGGTTATAACTTAAACTGCTGGTTGAGCCTTCCCATACAGACCATGCTATTGCTGCAGCTAATTTTTTGTCTTCGTCATCGCTTGTAAATATTTTGTGGTATGCAGACATTAAATTATCACGTTGATTTATATCAATTGGTTCCAAGAATTTCTCCCAAGCTTCTGGAAAAATTTTGCTAGCTCCGTCTTGATAGAACCAATCTAGCTCTTTTTTTCTTAGCATGAAAATGCCCCGCAATACCATTTCACTAACTGATGTTGGATAAGTTTGAGAGTATGCAAGAGACAAGGTGCTACCCCAAGAACCTCCAAAGACAAGCCAGGTTTCAATCCCAAGCATGTTCTTCAAGGCTTCTATATCATCAACTAAGTCCCATGTAGTGTTATTTTCAAGGCATCCGTGAGGCATGCTCCTGCCACAACCTCTTTGATCAAAGATTACAATATTATATTTTTCCGGGTTAAAGAATCTTCTTACTGCAATGCTGCCACCACCGCCAGGACCCCCATGAAGAAAAACAGCTGGCTTTCCATTTGGGTTTCCACATTGCTCGTAATATATTTGATGCTCATCTCTTTCCATGTAACCACTATTAAATGGCTCAATTGGTGGATAAAGTGAAAAAACTTCTGACATACAAATTAACTATACTTTTTTTTAAGAGCTTTTATTTCATTTGACTGAATAACTTCTTTATCCTTAAAGAACTGCTCGTGGTTCTTTTCAACAATATCTAGGTCATATAAATAATTAATCATTATTCCGTGAGATTGCTCAATGCCTTTTGCAGACATATCAGCATTTAGATTTATCTTATGAAGAATTGCTCCGTTACCCAAATGAAATCTTGCTACTGGATCATTTGGCAGCATATCTCCTCTATTGGATTCTGTTAAATAATTAATTGTTTTTTTGATAAAGTTTTTATCATCTTTAACTTTATTAAGACAATTTTCATAAACTAAAGGAGCATTATTTTCCATCCATTTCATTAATCCAGGAACTGGAGATAAAGTAACAAATGTATTTAGGCCTTGAATTTCTTGTTTAAGTTTGTGGGCTACTTTTTTAATTAGAAAATTACCAAAAGAAATTCCAGTTAAACCATCCTGACAATTAGATATAGAGTAAAAAACTGCTGTATTTATTTCTTCTGAGTTTATTTCCTCTCTGTCTAATTTAATAATATTTTGAATTGATGTTGGTATTTCTTTGGTAAGAGCAACTTCAACAAATATTAGAGGATCCTCTGGCACCAGTGGATGAAAAAATGCAAAACATTGTCTGTCATTAGGTGCCAACCTTGATCTTAAGTCTTTCCATGAATTTATTTCATGAACGGCCTCATATTCAATTATTTTTTCAAGAACGTTTGCAGGTGTTGACCAATCTATTTTTTCTAAAACAAGAAATGATGGATTAAACCAATACTTGAAAAGTTTAAGCAGTCCAGCATCAAGAGGTTTAAGTTGATTTTTATCTTGCTTAAGAAGCAGTCTGATTTTTTCTCTGAGCCCTATGAGCCTGTGAGTCCCATTGGGAGTTGAATTCAATCTCCTAAATAACTCAATCCACTTTGGTTCAGCAGCGTTAGCAAGTTCTTGTAAGTTTTTTTGATTTTTATTTGTAGAATAATCTTTAGCAGCTTGAACAATAACTTCTGTATTAACATCATATTCATTAAGTAGATGTTCAAGATATATCACCAAATCCTCATTGCTCTTACTCTCTATTAAATCTAATAAATGTTCAGCAAATGCAACTGATGATACTTCTCCGCTTGTATGCATCACAGACTTAGTTGCTTGATTTATGTCTTTATGAAGAGTGCCAAAGCCTTGAGCACGAAACCTACTTAAGCTAAGGCCATTCTCCATAATCGAAGAAATCATATTTTGGAAAAAATTCATAGTTAAACTATACTTTACCACTTTTATTTAGCTGAATTTACAAAAATAAAGTGGTTAATAGTTATTGGATTATTAAATGAAGAACAAAGATACTAATTCAAAATATTACATTCATCCCGAAGGGTGGAAATATGCTTTTATTTTTTTTGCTATATCTTTCTTGGTGTCTTTAGCTTATGCACCAATATCATATATTGGTTATTTATTAACATTATTCACCTTATGGTTTTTTAGAAATCCAAAAAGAAATACTCCTAAAAATCCAAATGCTGTAATTAGCTCTGCTGATGGAAAGGTCTGCTTGATTGATCAAGCTATACCGCCTCAAGAAGTTGATCTTGGCAGCAACCAAATGCTTCGTATATGCGTTTTTATGAATGTGTTTAACGTTCATATAAACAGAAGTCCTGTTGAAGGAAGAATAGATAATATTATTTATAAAGAGGGAAGTTTTTTGAATGCTAGCTTAGACAAAGCTAGTGAAAAAAATGAAAGAAGTAGTATGGTTATCTCAAATACTAAAGGTGTCCAGCTTGTAGTTGTTCAAATTGCTGGACTAATTGCCCGAAGAATTTTGAGTTTTGTCTCTGACAATCAGTATCTTGATCAAGGAGAAAGATATGGGTTGATTAGATTTGGATCAAGAGTCGATATTTATATGCCATTGGGCGCAATTTTAAATTGTAAGGTTGGTGATAAGGTTATAGCCGGAGAAAGTGTTCTCGCAACATTGAAATAAGCTATGAAAAAAATAAATTTAAGATCACTGTTACCAAATTTAATAACATTATCTGGTTTAAGCTTTGGATTGAGCTCTATGAGGTTTGCAATTGAAGGTGAATTCAATCTGGCAATAATTTGTATACTATTTGCAGCTGTATGTGATGCTCTTGACGGTATGCTTGCTAGACATTTAGATAGTGAGTCAGATCTTGGATTTCAATTAGATTCTTTGTCAGATTTTTTAAGTTTTGGTATTGCCCCTGGTTTATTAATGTATATGGCAATTTTTAATCAAAATAGCATGGGTGCATTTGCAGCCTTGGTCTTTATAATATTTTCTTGTTTAAGGTTGGCTCTTTTTAATGTTCTTCATGAAAGGTCAAAGAGCAATGAAGCACAAAGAATGGACTTCTTCACTGGCATACCAACTCCAGCTGGTGCCATATTAATTATGCTTCCTTTAACTCACATTTATATGGGATATGACTGGGCTTATGAAAATCTTAATTTTGTCGCAGGGTATGTAATTCTTATAAGTGGTCTATTGGTTAGCAAAATACCAACTTTCTCAATCAAAGGTAGAGATTTAGTTATCAAATCTAAATTAATTTTTTTAATACTGTTTTCTAGCTTGGCTCTATGTATGATTAATTTCCCATGGCACACATTAAATGTACTGGCATTGATATACTTTTTTACAATTCCTTTTTCAATTTTATCTTGGCAAAGACAGAAATTTATCAACAGCTAAAACTAAATTTTTGAGTAAAGTGCATCAATTAATTGATTAGCAGTCTTATATAAATTTTTTGTGTCATGCATTTTATTGCATAAAAAAGAGAAACCAATTTTTTTATCAACATCACCAAATGCTACTGCTCCTCCAATGCCGGCATGACCATACATAGATCCCATAAATCTTGGCGAAAAACTGCCTTTCAAAAGCATCTCACTTGCTAGCTCAAATCCTAGACCGAAAGTTATATCTGAACCAAATAAGACCATATCTGGACCGGATGAGTAGGGTTGAATGCAATAGCTAAGGGTCTCAGGATTTATAATTTGATTTCCATTTTCTATGCAATCTGAACTTAAAATCCCGTAGAGCTTGGCAAGACCTTCAGAGGTGCCATGGCCATTTGCTGAGGGAATTTGTGACATACGCCAGTCTGACGAATTGACGTATTCTTTGTTGTCACCAGCTCTTTTTTGAAAAGCTACTTTGAAGTGACCTATTTCCATAGATTTTTTTAAGTTTCTTAACTTTTCAGGCAGCATAATATCTGGGACGTATTTAATTTTTTCAAAAGGGGGATTGCTGTCGCCAAAATCTTCAAGAATTTGCATATCAGCACAATTAGCTAAATCCTCTTCTGATAAACCAATTTTAAAATTTATATTTAATGGCTCAGCAATCTCTTCTTTAAAATAAGTTCCAACATCACGTCCATCAATCCTTCTAATGATTTCACCAACAAGCCATCCGTAAGTTATTGCATGATAGCCTTGCATTGATCCCGGTTCTGCAAAGGGTTCTTGTTCTGCAAGCATATCTGTAAAGACACCCCAGTTTTGCCAGCTATTAGATGGGATTCCATTTTTAAAACCAAAGTTGCAAGCTCTATGACATAAAAAATCTATAATTTTGGTATTCTCTTTGCCATTACAGCCATACTCAGGCCAATACTCAGACACTTTTTTATTAACATCAAGTTGGCCTCTATCGATTAGCATAGCAATGCAAATTGCTGTAACACCCTTTGTGACAGAATAAGTATTTACGATGGTATCTTTATCCCAGGCTATGTTTTTAGATTTATCTTTAAAGCCGCCATGTAGGTCTACTATCATCTCTTTGTTATATGAAACCGCTACAGAAGCACCAATCTCATAACCAGACTCAATAGAATCTCTTAGGATGTCTTCTATTTCTTTAAATTTAGAATCGCAATATCCTTTAACAACAGCCATGTAAAATATTTATGATGATTATTTATCTCCAACTAACAGGTTAATATAGACTTGAAAAATTTAAAACAATTGAATGATAAAAATAGTAAACTATTTACATAATGTCTAAAAGTTTCGTTCTATCATCTGAGATTTTAAATAATAAAATTAATGTCCCAAGCTTTGAAAAAAAGTTTGAACATAGCCCATCAAATTTTCTGAATGATTTAGATCTTTTTACAAAAGGCCAACCTTTTGATTTATATAAAGAGCTTAGAGAAAATGCCCCAGTATTTTTTCACCCCCCAATGTTGAGTGATCCAGAACCAGGTTATTGGGTTCTCACAAGATACGAAGATATAAAGATGGTTTCAATGAATCCAAAGATTTTTTCATCGCAGTATTCAACTGGTAATCTATTAACGCTTGGCTCAGAAGAAAACAGACACCCAAAATTATTTAAATCTACTATAGATCATATGTTAAATCTCGATGGAGAAATGCATTTAAATTTAAGGAAAGAGCATATGCCCTTCTTCAAGCCTGGGTATGTAGATGAATTGCAAAAAAAAGTTTCCATCAAGGTTAGTCAGTTACTGGATGAGGCAGAAAAATTAAATGAATTTAATTTAGTAAAGGAAATATCTCAACAACTGCCAATCTACACTCTATCTGAAATCTTGGGTATTCCCGAATCAGACAGACAAAAACTTGTGGAGTGGATGGAATTTTTAGAATTAGCTCAATATTTTACTCTTGAACATATTAAGCAAAACAAAGAAGGTGTAACTGATACGACACCAGATCCTGCACTTGTTCAAATGTTCGATAATATGATTGATGAAATGTTTGACTACGGAAGATTTATTCTTAATCAGAAAAAAGAGAAACCACAAAATGATTTATTAAGTGCAATTGCAAATGCACAGATTGAAGGAGAAGACTTGTCACAAGAGTTCCTTGATGGCTCATGGCTGTTAATAATTTTTGCAGGAAACGATACAACTAGAAATACTATGAGTGGCGGTATTAAATTACTTCACGAAAATCCTGAGCAAAAGCAATTAGTTTTAGATGACTTTGAAAGAGTCACAGGCTTAATAAATGAGACTGTTAGATATGTTTCTCCTGTAATCCATATGAGAAGAACTTCTCTTGAAGGAACTTTTATAGGCGACCAAAAGATAGGTCCTTATGAAAAAATTGCATTATGGTATGGAGCAGCAAACAGAGATCCTGAAATTTTTGATGCTCCAGATGAATTTAATATCATGAGAAGCAATGCTGAGAAACATCTTGCATTTGGGATTGGAAGACATACCTGTCTTGGTAAGCCTGTTGCTTTAATGCAATTAAGAGAATTTTTCTCTCAGTTTTTATTAAGATTTCCAAATTATCAATTAACTGGAGATTGGAAAGTTGCACCAAATAATTTTGTACATGCAATTCAAGAGATACCAATTAAGCTAAAAAAGTAAATTTTTTTATACATGACAATCATAGGACTGTCGTACTTTTGTCCTAGTAATATTTAATTTTTAAACTTAAATTGTGTTTTACTTAAAAAATTAACGGTGAATAAAAATGAAAACAAATCCTGACTTTAGTTTTAAGTGGGCAACAATACTATTTAATTATAAAGATTATCAAATCAAGTATAGAAATGGAATGTGGAGCAGCACAGAAGAAATTTGGATAAATGACGAACTCAAACATAGGCAATCTTCTTGGAAATGGAGAACGCAAAACTCAGTTGAGCTACCTAATGGCGAAACGCTTAATTTTGACTTTGGATATGAAAAGATTAAAGGAAAACGCATCACTCAGGCTCTGTCACTTTACGTTAAGAGTGGTGAAAATGAGATTTTTAGATTAGAGCCTGAAAAAGAAATTATTGGCTGGAAAGGATTGCTAGTGTGTCTACTCATTGGATTCCTCATAGGTTTTTTTGTACTTCCTTTAATCTTTGGTTAAAGAATGATTCTAAATACATCTCTTATAAAAGAGACAAGAATTAGCAAAGGCTGGACTCAAGCTCAGCTAGCTGAATTATGTGCTGTAAATGTAAGAACAATTCAAAGAGTTGAGAATGATGGAACAGCTTCATTAGAGACAACTATGGCATTAGCTTCAGCATTTGAAATTGAGACAAAGGATCTTTTTGCAGACCCTAAAATTAAAAAGAAAAATAGCTCTAAAATTAGATATATAGTTTTAAGTTTATTGGCAGGATTTATTTTGGGCTTACTGTTTTAATTTTTTTAAATTGTTCCTGAAAGTCAATCTGAGACTTATCAATAAATAATCACTAATTGCGAAAGAAATAATATTGAAAGCATGGTGCCCAGAGGTGGGATCGAACCACCGACACAAGGATTTTCAGAATATTGCTTCACCAAAAATGCTTGTAAATAAAGGGTTTATAAGTGTATGAAAATTAGTGTGCGTCAGAGTGTGCGTTATAAATAAATAAAAAAGATTTTCTTAAATAACAGATTTCTGAATATTTGCTTCTTCATACCTTGCAAAAACATTTTCGCCATCCCAATCATTTGGCATATTAGATTTTAAATTCAATTGATTTAATGTTTTGTCTTCTTCATGGGTGAGAACTCCTAATCTGTAAAAATCTTGTAAGAGTTTTTCTATAGATGCTTCCGAGGGACAAATAATTTGTTTTAGCATCTCGCTTATTATCTTGACTGGAACAGCATGATCTTTAACCAGTTGCGTATCGGATTTTGAATTAATAGCATTTAGAGCATTTTTAGATATGAAATGCATATTTAGCAAACAGTCTTTTGTAACCTCTGAAAGATTATCTGGAGAAATATCACTTCTGTTAAAAGTCCGCTCTATATTTCCCTTCGTCAAGAAATTTCCTTGTTTCTTATATGCAAACCACCTATCAATAAAAGATCTTATAAGCTTATTGTCAGGATTCTGAGTTTCAATGTGAATTTTAATAAAAGTTAAGTACGAATGTTTTAATTCATCCAAGTCCATGATTTACGTCTCAAACTTTGACCATGCACATATTCTGATATCATCTAAAGCCTCTTTATCAAAATTTAGTGATCCGGTTGATAAATCTAAGTCTACTTTATCTGAGCTTTCATTCATGCCAATGCCAATCCAAATTCTATTTATAACCTCACTTTTATCTCAAAGAATTTTGATGGATTGATTTCACCAAGCTCATTATCAAAAGTATGTTCAAAATCCATTCGATTTATTTCATGCGCCTCATCCTCAAAAAGTGCTCGAGCAGCAAATATAGATTTTTCGGCATCTTTTGAAGAAATTCCAATCTTAGAGCTTATGGTTTTAGCTAAACCTGTTTGTCGAGCATCTAAGGTTCGATCATATTCCCCAACGGGAAAATGTTTAATTTGTGAATTACTAATTTTTAAATAGTAATCTTCCGTATCCCTATCAAAAATCATATAAATTACAATGCTATTACCACCTAATGAACCAGTACCAGCACCTATCCATTTGTCATCGTTAACCTCTTTTGCATTTTGAAATGTTAATGCACAAATTTGAGCTTGATCAATTATTTTTTTAGCCATAATAAATCCTATTAATTTATGTTTATTAATATTACATAATTTAGTAGAAATTACTACATGGGGGTAGATGTTAAAAAAGATATTGTTGCCCAGAGGTGGGATCGAACCACCGACACAAGGATTTTCAGAATATTGCTTGACTAAAAGTGCTTGTAAATAAAGGCTTTGCAGGGGTATAAAAATTAGTGTGCATAAGAATGTGCGTTATAAAGAGTTTGCTCAATATATAAATTTTAGTTTTTATATGTTTTAATTATATACATTTAAAAAAGTATAAATTATGAAAATAGTTATAAATGCAGACTTATCAATAGATTTAAATGATGGAAGTTATTATCTTGAATTAGAAGAATTTAATGCAAATCTTCCCAGTGATGTCATCAATAAACTAATTGATGAGGAAAGATATGACTCTGAAATTTTCTCAACTTCTAACTTACCAGGCGGTGTTGCACCAGAAGACAAAAAAAAGCTAAAAGTAAATGTCGCAGATAGTAAAGTTATTAATGATGAAAACTTAATTTTTTCAATCGGAGAATTATTAGAAGCATGTGGGTGGTTTGAAAATAATCAAGATTGTACTGTTAATTCTGTTTGGTTTAATGGAAAAGCATTACAAATTGATATTTCATAATTTTAAAAAGAAATAAAATGAGAATTAATCTTAAAATAGAGGGTGATTTTAAGAATGGAGATTTTATTTGTTTTTTAATCACTCTGGAACGAGATAAATTTAAACTTCCAATACTATTAACAGCTGAGCAATCCAATTTATCTATAGCATCAGATGATCCTTTAGAAGCAATTCTGCCATTAAAAAATATTTTATCTGATAGCGGTTTTACAATCTTTCAGACTATTAATATAGTTCATGGAGACAATAGTAATGAGCAAGTTAATTTTTTAAGTAGAAATAATAAAGTCACAGAAGAGCCCTGGTATCAAGATATTACCGTTGTAGATCTTTGTTATACAAATCCAGAAAATCCAAATAACTCAAATATTGTCTTAAAGTCCTCAGGAGGACATGAATTTATAATATATACAGAGTCAGACTCAATACCTCCTATTAATTCATTTAAAATACTTAATTCAATATTTAACCAAGATTAAATATTGGATAAGTGGCATCTTTTAAGAATAGCTAAAAACGATGAAGCAATTATTTAAAAATTAAATATAGGTATAAATTTATGTTTAAATCTGAAGATTTCTTAACCCGTTCCTCTTTGATACCAGAGCTTGCTGGCATTTACATAGCGCAACCTTTAGGCTCAAGGATGAGAGTAATTGATAAGAGTCGCGCTGATATAATGCCAAGCGTAAATGATAAAAATTTAAAGTTTGGTAAAGCTGAAAATCTCAAAAGAAGATTTAGAGATTATTATTACGACAATGACGGTGATGTTCAGTTTACACCAATAATTATTTGCAAAGACTATACCAAAGTTCAATTAAAAAGTTTAGAAAAGCACATCAAGTCAAAGGTCAAGCCTTATGTAATGATAAACCCAAAAACCAATCGTCCACTTGAATGGCTGGAGGGTATAACATTTAATAAATTAAAAGGCATTATTTATAAATGCCATGGTGAGTTTGATAATACAATTAGATAATTATTAAATATATTGGTGCCCAGAGGTGGGATCGAACCACCGACACAAGGATTTTCAGTGCATGACTCGAAGTTAAAAACCTTATAATATAGCATGTTACAGATAATAGTGTTCAAAATAGTGTTCAAAAAAACTTAAAATTAAATGGAATTTTCTTGGAAAAAATAAACATCAAACCTTTTCATAAATTGAATCCATCATTTCTTTTGAATCTTTGGTTAGATAAGGGTAAAGAACTTTTATTAATAAATTGATTCCTTTTTTTTGCAGAAGGTAGTTTGAATCATCAGGGTATTTTTTTCTTGAGTAATCTAACCAGTGTTTACCGATTATCAGGATTAATTCACCAATTTCGTTTAGTTCTTTGCTATCTGCTTCAATAATTTTTATTTCTAAAGAATATTTCAAGACATCTTCAACCAACTCATCAAGCAAAGCATTTGTTCGTTTAATCAGGTCAGCAAATTTCTTATCATCCTTTTCATATGCTTCAAAAGAGTCTCTGAAGATGTATCTAAAATCCCAAACGAATCCATAAATACTAAAAAGTTTCTGTATTACAACTTCTTTGTTGCCAACTTTAAGATTTTCTATATTGGTTTTGAATGATGATTCAAATAATTTTATATGCTCAACTAGCAAGTCTTTTTTCGAATTAAAGTGATACCAGAGAGAACCCTCTAAAACATTTGATGATTTTGCAATACTTGAAGTTGTTGTTTGGTTAAAAGTTTGCTCATTAAACAGCAATAAACTCTCTTGCAAAATTTTTCCTTTAGTTTTTTGGGAAAATAAACCGATAGTTTTTTCAGTAAGGTTAATCATCAAGTTCATAGTTTACCTTATAAAATTTGATAGGATGATTTCTCCCTGAGTGTCCTATCAGAATCAGGATGCAATGTTCCGAAGCATCTATCTAAAATCGTTGTGTAGTAACCAAAATTATATTTAAACGTTTTATGATGATGATTATGATAAGTAGGTAAATTTAAATATTTTCCAATAAAGTATAAATTTTTTGGCAGTATCTCGTATCCTAAATGCCCAATTGTGCTCCAAATGAAAGCA
>Ga0222719_10003977_pt1 | contig 13049 bp, 9 predicted proteins | sample C33_34DmetaG_FD_165039 | JGI IMG/M metagenome (GOLD analysis project Ga0222719, IMG submission 165039) | Estuarine water microbial communities from San Francisco Bay, California, United States - C33_34D | ecosystem: Environmental > Aquatic > Marine > Unclassified | place: USA: California...
GAAACCTTGGTATCCCGTCCATGCGCGCGTCGTACAACCGTGAGTCCCGTATCCGGAGACTCTCCAACTAACTTTTTCATCAATTTATGAGTCACACGTGGACGTGATTCATAAAGTGATTTTTTTATTTCAGAGTATTCCATAAAATCCAGACCTCACAACTTTTCCATTTTTATCATACACTATGGTTATTTCGTGTGTGATGTCTCTATATTTTTCCTTTGCACCGGACACGTGTTCCACGAGGTGCGACGGATAATTGTGTGTACTTAAAAAGTCAATGAAATTTTCAACGCTTATGCCCAAAAATTGGATGAAATAATTGCCGTCAAATTTATTCCAACACACTAAGTCCTTACACTCATATTTGTTGAACAAGTCACCGGGAAACTTATCAAATCCAATCTCTTTCATGTACTCTTTCGCATTTTCTTTGAACCTGTTGGATTCATCCAACACAAACACACTCTCTTTTTCATTCTCATTTCTGGTTCCAAATCCCATAAATGGTCGAGCGAGTTCAGTTATCCTGTAGTACTCGTGCGTTTCCGGTCCTATGACATCTTGTGTGTCGTAGTAATCTTTCGAGTCTATTATCTTTCTTTGTTCTATGAACGCGTTTGAATATAGATCGTAGTGATACTCATACATTTCCCACCGGATGGTTGGGGAATCGTACATCTGTTTGCATCCCCACACTGTATCTCTCTTGCACCGGTTGATGTGTCTTATTATTCTGTCTCTGTGTTCAGCGGTGTGTAAACTTTCGTACAATAATCTGGAAGATGGATGAGACGTATCCGGTAAATGAGAGACTGCGCGGTACGCGTTGTACTCGATTTTTCTCGGTTCTACCGTTGTCCACCAAGGTTTCATGTCGTGTGGATGTAAATATTTCGTGTCTGCTGGTGGAAATAGTGTCACGTGTTTTCTTCCGGACAATACCGTGAGCACCCCGTGTTTGTCGTCGTAATGAAGACCGGTGTCGTGTCGATTTTCCATGGATATCCAGGCATTTACTTCCGGGTTCACCAACATGGATGGCTTTATGGACTCGTCCACACAGTCGACTAAATCAGAATTCATTTGTGCATCGATCGTTTTGTACCCCGGTAGAGTTATCACGTACCCGGAGTCACTGCGTTTCATGATATCCGTGTCGTGATTCCATTTTATGTGTTCTTCCGGTGTGTTGACTTTTTCTTTCATCTTCTGCACGATAGATTTGTGGGTGTGTGAGTTTTCCGATTCAAACTTGAATGGTTCGCGACGCTCCCTCGTTTCATCCGCCCAAAAATTGACGGCGAACGTGTTTGCGTCCGTGCGAACCCAGTGCCACCAATTGGGTGGTATGTAGATGGACTGACCTGTCTCTAGCGTGTATCTTTGTGGGGATGTCAGCAGTAACTCCGGAAACAGGAAGTAATTTTTCCTGTCAATCTTACTGAAATGTGCGTAGTCGTACTCGGCGCTGAGATGCCTTCTCATGTTTGATTTTTTTGATAGAGCCACGTGCCTTGATACTAAAAAAAAGATTATGAAGATGACTAGCAATTTCATATATAGTTCAATTACATAATTTATGAAACACTTTTAACCCCTGCCGCTAAGCGCAGTAAGTTTATTTTTTGCTCGGGGAAGAAAGTTTTGATTTTTTGGGGGGAGAAGAAAGTTCTTCAAGTTTTGTAAGTTTACCAATACTGTTTGGGAGGGAGGTCAATTCGTTTGTTGACCAATACTGTTTGGAAGGGATTTCAAGTTTTTGAAACTCAAGTCAAGTGCAGTTGTTGTATTAATATTGTAAGCGTTCACCCATTATCATTACACTATTTCTGTTATTGTTAGACATGTCTAATCTAATAATAACACGGATTTATTTTATATTTTTTGGGATTGTTTAGTTTCCGTACATAACACCCGCAAGACCCTTCGAGACCTTGAGGACGTTCCAGTTCACCGCGTACATCCTGTGGAGGGAGTTGCCACCGGTCGGGGACGTGACGTTGATCTTCATGGTGTCGATCCTGGAGGCGTTGATGCTTCCGGACGGTTGCGCCGAGTTCAACTTGGCGGCGAACGACCAGGTGTACACCGGGACGTTGTCGAGCTCGTTCTCCGGAAGCACGCTGCAGTGCATTTGCGGCACGATGGTGTGGTGGTAGACGTTGGACATGTTCTCCGTGTGCGCGACGCCGTTGACGTAGAGGGTCGCCTTGTCGAAGTTGTACTCGGTCGCCCAGTTGGAGTCCGTGCTCTTGCCGTTCACCAAGTGGAAGGCGCGGCACGGGTGGTTGAAGTAGGTGAGGTCGAACTCCGTGTCCGAGGTCTCGGCGAGTTGGTGTTGGGTCTGCGTGATCAAGAGTTGGTGTTCATTCTCGGTGAAAAACTGTCGCTCCGCTGAGTCGAGGAACACGAACTGTCCGTACACCTTCGGGGTGGTCACCGGGATGAATCCATCGCGGCACTTGATTTTAATTTCCACGGAGTGGTACTGCATAGCCACTAATGGGAGGGCACGAGTCAAATCACCGTTCCCGAAAAAGAACGGGATGAAATAGTGGTCTCCGGTGGTCGCGCTGTACGCCCCGGTGGAGTTATTTTTAACGGCAGAAGTCGTCACGGCACCGGAAGCCTTCGCCTGGTCTGTGTTGTACAACACGTTGTGCACGCCTTGGATAAAGAGCGTGTCGAGGACGCAGACTTGCTGACCACCGATCCAGAGGCTGAACTCCGTCGGGTTCGCCGCGGTGGAACCGTGCAATCCGGTGGCGCTCGGGGAAGACGCGGTGTCCGCTGTGGCGATACCCGGGGCTTCGATCCACACGTAGGAGAGGAGGTCCCCCTTGCTCACGATCGGGATCGTGACTTCGTTGTTCGCACCGAACGTGCCGATATAGTCGAGACGCTCTGGCTTCATACTGAACGGCGTGTGTCGCTTGAAGTTTTGTCTCCAGAACGAGATCTCGGGTTGACCCGTGAGGTGCGTGTCGGCGACCCCTCGGCTCACGAGTTCGATCAATGCTCCACTCATAATTATTACTATACTGACATAAAAATTTTAAGCGCAGTTTCAACATGGGGATTGATTTCCAAGCCCTCACCTGGGAGGCGAAAGATGATGAAGACGGATACGGTTACTTCATCTCCATCATGGGAAAAACCGGGGACGGTCGGTCGGTGTGCGTGACGACGTCCTACAATCCGTACTTTTTCATTCGTCTTCCTGATAATTTTTCGTCGACGAAGACAGAGTTGTTTCAGATCATCGAGAAGAAGTATCCGGGGTACGTGGTCAGTCACGAGACGGTGAAGGGAAAATGTTTGTGGGGATTTCAAAATAATGAGCAAAATAATTTTGAAAGGTTGGAGTTTAAAAATCTTGAATGCAAGAAGAGGTTGGATTATTTTTTCCGGAGACCGGTGTACATGAGCAGGGGTCCGACGATGTTCAAGGTGTACGAGGCGAACCTCGATCCCCTCCTGCGTTTCATGCACGACACCGGGATCAAGTCGGCTGGGTGGATCAACACCGGCGACCACTGCGTGCGAGCCCACCGGGCGTCGGTGGACGTCGATCTGTTTTGCAACGACTGGTCGTCCCTGACACCGGTGGACAAGGACGACGTCGCCCCGTTCGTCGTCGCCTCTGTGGACATCGAGTGCAACTCGTCCACTGGAAAGTTCCCGTCCCCGAGGGTTCCGGACGACGCCTGTTTTCAGATCGCCATCACCTTGTGTCACCTGGGCAGCGACGAGCCGTACCGGAAGACGTGTCTGTGTTACAAGGAGACCGACCCCGACCCGGACTCCGGTGACATCGTGTCGTACCCCACGGAGAAGGAGATGTTGGAGGCGTTCACGGCGTACGTGCACGAACACAACGTCGACATCATCACCGGATGGAACATTTTCGGTTTCGATCTCCAGTATCTCTACCGGAGAGCGGTGCACACCGGGGCGAGAAAGTTCATGTTCCTCGGTCGCCTGAAAGGGGTCATGTCCAGTTTGCAAGAAAAGATTCTCTCCTCGAGCGCCCTCGGTGACAACAAACTTTTGCTTTTACCCATGCCCGGAAGATTTGTCTTCGATCTCTTCCAGGAGGTGAAGAAAGGATACAAGTTGGACAGTTATTCCCTGAACAGTGTGAGTAAGTTGTACTTGGGGGATGAAAAGATCGACATGTCCCCGAAGGAGATGTTTGCGCGTTACCGGGAAGGTGACCCACACAAACTCATGGAGGTTGCGAGGTACTGCATCAAGGACACCCTGCTTCCCCACCGGTTGCTCAAGCGTCTGTGCACCCTCCTCAACCTGTTGGAGATGGCGAACGCCACGTGGGTGCCTTTGGATTTCCTAGTCACCCGGGGACAACAAATAAAAGTTTTCTCCCAGTTGGCGAAGAAGGCGAAGGAGTTGGGGTTCATGGTGCCCACGATTTACAAGGACTACAAGACGGAGAAGGTATACTTTGGGAAGGAACAGATAAAAATTCCGGAGGGGTACGTGGGCGCCACCGTGTTGGACGCCCAAAAGGGTGCGTACTACTCTCCCATCACGGCGTTGGATTTCGCCTCCCTGTATCCGAGCATCATGATGGCACACAACTTGTGTTACTCCACCCTCGTCAAAGATCCAAAATACGCAAACATCCCCGGTATCACCTACGAGGAGTTCGAGGTGGGCGGGGAGACGTACAAGTTCGCCCAAGACGTGCCGTCCCTCCTGCCTTCGATCCTGAACGAACTCAAGGCTTTCCGTAAAAAAGCGAAGAAGGACATGGCGAAGGCGACTGGATTCATGAAAGAGATTTACAACGGCAAGCAGTTGGCATACAAGATAAGCATGAACAGCATGTACGGTTTCACCGGAGTGAAATCCGGAATGCTCCCATGTTCGGAGATCGCGTCGACGACGACCGCGAAGGGTCGGAGCATGATCGAAGAGACGAAGACGTACGTGGAGAAGCACTTCCCGGGCGCGATCGTGAGGTACGGAGACACGGATTCCGTGATGGTCGAGTTCGATTGCGAGGGGCGCACCGGGATGGACGCCATCAAGTACAGTTGGGATCTCGGGGAGCGCGCGGCGGAGGAGTGCACGAAACTTTTCAAAAAACCGAACGATCTTGAACTCGAGAAGACGTACTACCCATACATTCTCTACAGTAAGAAGAGGTACGCCGCGAAACTGTGGACCAAGGGCAAGGATGGGGAGATGCACATGGATTACATCGACGTGAAAGGTTTGAGTCTCGTGCGAAGGGACAACACCCCGCACGTCCGAGAGGTGTGCAAAGAACTTTTGGATCTCATCTTGGAATCGAACGACACCAAACCGGCGATCGAACTGTCCCGGGAGAGGGCTCTCGAACTTCTCACCGGTGACGTGCCCCACGACAAATTAATCTTGTCCCAACAGTTGGGTGATCTGGAAAATTACAAGTCCCACAACATGTCCCACATTCAGGTGCACTTAAAGATGGAGGAGAGAAAACCCGGAAGCGCCCCACAGAGTGGCGACCGGGTGCCGTACCTCCTCACGAAGACGGAAGCCGGTCACCGGGCGAAGGCGTTCGAAAAGGCGGAAGATCCAAAGTACGTCTCGGAGAACAAGATTCCGGTGGACTATCACTACTACTTCCTCAACAAGTTCCTGAAACCGGTGTCCGACCTCCTCGAGCCCCTCGTGAACGACGCCAAGGAGGAAATCTTCGGTGAGATCATCGCCCGGTACAAACCCCCGAGGGCGAAACCGGTTCGTAAATCCAAGGAAAAACAAACCACCCTGGATTCCATATTTAAAAATTACGAAACAACTATAAGTAAGTCTAATGGATCCTCACGTACCGAAAAAACTGATTGATGTTTTCGAGGACGAGGTCCAGAACCGCGTGCGTGGGGCGTGCGTGGAATTCGCGGAGAGGGTGTGTCGGGCGTACGGTCTGAACAAGATGGACGTCATGGCGATGATCCCGGACGTGCGAACCCTCTCCGGGGAGTCCAAGTGTAAGGGGATCACGCAGATGGGTGCCGTGTGCACGCGGACGGGGCAGTTCGACGGGTACTGCAAGTTACACCTGTACCAGAGGGATCAGTCTCGACCGGTGCCGTTCATGCAGAGAAATCATTCCCAAGATCACAATCACGACATGTGTTTAGGTTACGTCCCCGGGTGCCCTGCGTGTGAGAAGGACACCCGAGACGGGTATAAAGATTTAGATGATATATTAGGATAACGAAAATGTCAACCAAATCAGAATTACTTTTTGCATCCGTCAACCAGTTTTACAACGAGCCCACGAACCGTGACACCTTGGTAAACGTGTTGAACAAAAAGAACGGCAGTCCGAGTCTCCGGTCGATCGAGTGGTTCATCACGAACTATGCTAAGAAGAACCTGACGCACTACCAGACCCAAGACGGGAAGATCTTCACCGTGCACTGCGCGTACAAGAACACCCTCAACGGTTTCTCGAAGAGGTTCTTCGATCCATTCTGTCGCTCGTCGAAGATCACGTACAAAATTCCGGGAACGGAGATGGAGATTCAAACCACTTTGGCGCAGTTGAATTTCATACGGTGGGTGATACGAAACAAAATTTTGGATTACATGGAGAACAACCGCTTCGCGTTGTTCAATAAGTCGTCTACGTAATTCGGTTCCCTCGGTTTCGTGGGACCCGGGTCGGGTTCGGCGATGAGGGACAGGGCTTCGTCCTCCGTCATGGGCGCGTCCGGATCCGCCGTCACCTCCGAGATGTCTTGGGTGGACATTCTTAGGAGTCCGTTTTCGATGACCATGACCACATACCCGGTGTAATAAATATTCAAAGAGTACGTCTCCGTGAGTCCACTCTCCAGCGTGCACTCCAAGGTTGTTTTGTTCCCCTGGAGTCGCGAAAAATCAAGGCTTCCCGATGGTTCCACCACGAGCGGATTCATCGAGAAACTCATAGTGTAAATGTTTCGGATCGGGCGCGAAAGTTTCTTTTGGAACGGCACCAAGTATTTGAAGAACGTGTGGTCCGTGGACGTCGTGTTCGGTAACCGGTTACCTTTGATGTAAAAACTGGCGTCCTTCATCACCGGCACGAAGAAGGTGTTCAACTCGTCGAAGTCGTCCGCCCGCGAAAAGTTGTACCGGTTGTGACAGAAAAACTTGCCCTCGTCCGTCTCCCCCGCGTCTTTGATTATCTCTTCCTGTTCGAACCTCTTGTCGCGGAAGAACCAATGCACCGCTTTCACGGGAATGTTCGGGACGAGTTGTTGGGTCAGTGTGACGTCACCGGGGACCGTTTCCGTCACCGGGTGTTTCCGGACGATGTCCGTGATGAACACCTGTTTCTGTTTGGTGAGGTACAATCGCTCCTCGTTCGTCAGGGTGATCTCTTCGGTGACGAGGTGGAACTCCGGTAACCCCACCGTTTGGCTGTCGGCGTCGCAGAAGAATTGTTGTTTGAAAAACTCAAACTCGAAGACAATCTTTTGTTTGAAGCACGCACACAGGGGAAAGTATGGGCGGTTCGGGTTGTTCCCACTGTACTCGTCCGCGGCGTACTTCCGGCTGAAGAAAAAGTTGATGGGTATGAGGATTTCTGACTCGTAGGCGCTGATCACGTCGTTCTCGTTGAGTTCCGTGGAGTCGAAGGCGAGGGACCGGTTGACGAGAAACCTGTTCGCGACTTTTTCCGATGTCTCGAGGTACAACTCGTCGTAGAGGATTCCCCAATCCGCGTGGAATTCCTCCAAGATGGTCTCGTCGATTCTCATCGTCGCTTTCTTCACGATGTGTCTCCCGATTTGGTCTGTGTAGTTCTTCCCACCGGTGAGACCCGGAAGTTTAATGCTGAGCCACATGTTGCTCAAGAGGTCTCCCCTGTCTTGCGGTCTGAACTCGACCTTGATGGTCTCCCCGAAAGGCCACGAGTCTTTGCTCCCCGGTGACTTTACTTTAGTACTCCGGTGGTACTTTGAAAAGTTTGAATGCCTCTGGCTCTCGTAGAAGAACATCCCATCCTCTGGTTTCTTGGACAGGAGGTCTTCATCCTGCATGCCAATCGCGCTCAGACAAATTTTTGCCCCGGCGCCTCCAGACATATCTAATGTGAGACTACAAAAAAAATATCAACCTAATTTAACAAGAATGGTGCAGACGCGAAGCAAGTGTCCAACCGAACTCAAGCGTCTCGGCAAGTGCCGTGACAAAACCAAGTCAACGTCGAAGCCGAAACCCAAACCGAAGCCCACCAAGACGAGCGAAAACAAGTGCATGCGCGTCATGTCTTCGTGCACGAAGATGGTCCAACTCGACCGGAAACTGTCCGCCTTGCAACAAAAGTACGTCAAGTTGACGGACGATTTCGACGAGATGATCCTTCCGAACAAGCGAAACAAGGCGCCCCGGTGGGCGACCGGGACCATGGCGCAGCAATTCAGAAAGCGCGCCGCGATGCTTCACGAGATGTCCAAGTTGAACACGGAGGTCAAGCGCCTGGAGGCGCAGTACGAGGCGGCGAAAAAGCAGTGCTACGCGGGAAATCCAAAGGGTAACTTGTGTCGGGACTACACGAACAAAAACTACAACCGCAACAAACAAAGCGAGCGCGAGAAACTGGAGAAGAAGCGACTCTCCAACTTGCGTTCGACCATCCGAACTAAGATCAGACGCCTCGAGAACCCGGTGGCGAAGAATGCGTTCCAGAAGGCGCTCGCGAAAGCGGTGGACGCCAACCTCAACTGGCTCAACCTGGAGGTGTCGGCGAATTTGAACGTACAAAAGAACAACTTGACTTAATTACAAACACTCCAACCAAAGTTCCCTCGGAGTCTTCGAGCTGAGTTCGCCGAATTCCCGGTTCGCCTCTTGCGTCTGTTGCACGAGGGACTGGATCGCTTCCTCCGTGTACTGCCACGTCTTGATGTCGAGGAGGTACGCGTAGGAACCCTCCACCTTTGGGAAGTGTTGGGCGATCTCCGCCTCCAAGTCTTGCCTCTTCCTTTTGAAGACTTTCAGTTGATCGTTCACCACCGCCCACACGAACTGTGCCTTGTGGCTGCACACGGTGGCTCTCTCCCTCAATTTTTCCAAGAGATGTTTTTTCCTCTTTTCGAAATATTGCATCCGGATGTCGACGTAGTCGTACAATATTTCTTCCGGGGTTTCATATTTTTTTATTCCAGTCACCGGGTGGAACAGGTGCATGTTGGATGTCTTGTAAGTTTCCGAGAGTTTGAAATCCTTCACCGGATCGTTACCGGAGTATCCCACGATTTTGAAATCAACTTTTTCCGTGGTCGAGTTGTTGACGTAGTTGGTGATGGTCTTGTCCTCCAAGAGTTTGTCCAGGTGTTCCTTGAAATCTTGGGTCCACCTCCCCGGTGGCAGTTCGGTGACGTGCCCACCGGCGTACTTCCCGGTGGCGACCCACGTGTGTTCGTCCTGTCTGGTCACCGTGCCGGTGAAATCCTTGAACCACGGTTTCAGAGAATCCCTCACGTGTTCACCGTGAATCACTTTTTGTTTTATCAAGTTTCGAAGATCTTCCGGATTGAAGGGTGGGATGCTCGAAGAAAATCCGGTGCCGATGCCCTTGGTGCCGTTGACCAACACCATGGGAAGGGTGGGCACGAAATATTCGGGTTCCACCGATTTCCCATCGTCTTCCAGGTAGTTGAGGACGGCGTCGTCCCTGGGATCGAATATTTTTCTCGTCTCCGGAGACAGTTTGGTGAAGATGTACCTCGGTTGGGAGGCGTCTTTGCCACCCATGATCCGTGTCCCGAACTGACCGCACGGCACGAGCACGTTGATGTTGTTGCTCCCGGTGAAATCCTGCGCCAACTTGACGATGGTCTCCGCCAGGGACACCTCACCGTGGTGGTACGCCGTCTTCTCGGAGACGTACGACGCCAGTTGCGCCACCTTCATTTCTTGAGTCAGGTTCCTGGCGAAGCACGCGTGAAGGACTTTTCGCTGAGACGGCTTGAGACCGTCCGCCACGTGGGCGATGCTTCGCTTCAGATCGGCTATGGAAAAGTTTACCAAATCCCGGTGCACGAAATCGGTGATTGAAATTTTTTGAACTTTTCCGTAATCGATGGTGTCGTCTCCTTTTTTTGTTTTTTCTTGGATCATTACTTTTCGATCGTCCGCCAACTTTTTATCAAAGGCGAGTCTCATGGATTTGTCCGTGTCCGGGTCCACGTCGAACCCCACGGTCAGTCTGTGAATGTCCTTGAAATATTCTCTCGCCTCGACACTTGTGGATGTACCAAGACCTTTGTAGTATTTGATTTTAAAATTTTTCGTGTCCACCCCGGATGACCATTGTCGAAAAGATTCCAAGGTGTAGAAATCAAATTTATTTTTCCCGGACGTCGCCTTGACCACGGGTGTGATCATGCTCACGACGAAATTTAATCCCAAGAGGGAGGGCCACATGCTGTGTATGAGATTGAGGATCAAACCTTTGATGTGTGTCCCGTCGTCGTCGGCGTCGGTCATGATCATGAGTTTTCCATATCTCAACTCACCGAGGGAGGAGTAGTGTTTTCCTTGTTGGAGTCCCAAAATTTTTTTGATGTTTTGAAACTCGGCGTTCCCACTGAGTTGGTTCACGGACGCGTCCCGAACGTTGAGGACTTTTCCCCGGAGTGGGAAGACCCCGTAGTAGTCCCTCCCGACCACACTGAGACCGGCGATGGCGAGGGACTTGGCGGAGTCACCCTCCGTGAGGATGAGTGTACACTTCTGTGACTGCGCGGTGCCAGCCTTGTTGGCGTCGTCCAGTTTCGGTATCCCCGTGATCCGAGATTTCCTCGCGGCACCGTCCGTCTTCGCCAGTTGTTTCATCTCCTTAAACTTGGAGAGGGAGAGAAGTTCATCTTGTATGCCAGTCTTGAGAACATTTTTGAAAAAAGTTTTCGTTGGAGGTTCAAACTTTGATCCGAAGGACACCGGTTTGGAGGTGCACTCATTTTTGATCTGCGACGAGAATGTTGGATTTTCCAAAGTCGCCCGGACGAAGAGCATGAAAGTATTTTTCACCTGTGTCCCGGTCAACTTTATTTTACTCTTCATTTCTTCGATGAGACCTTGGGCGATGAGGTTCGCCACGGCGTCCACGTGGGTGCCACCCTTCGTGGTGCAGATCCCGTTGACGAAACTCACCTGGTTGAACCCCTCCGGGCTCGCCCCGATGCACACCGCCCACCTCTGGGTCTCGGCGTAGCACGTGTTCTCGAGACCGTGCATCTTGGCGTACGCCTCGAGGTTCATCCGGGGGAGGGCTTCCCCGCCGAACTTCACCTTACACTTGGGTGACGTGCACACGTTGGCGTCCCAGACCCTCTTCTCGATGAGTTTGAAAAAGTCTCGATCCATGCCACGCATGCCAAATTTTTCCCAATCCGGTGTGAAAGTCACGGATACCAAAGAAGTGTTTCCGGAGTAAGATTTTAAATTTGGTTTCCCACAATTTTTCATGTTTCCATTCCAACATTGAGAATAAATTTTTTTATTCACCGGATCTTTAATTTTAATTTTAAATTCCGTGGAGTACACGTTAGTCAATTTTGCCCCGTATCCGTTCCTCCCCCCGACGATCCGTGTCTTGGTGTCGTCGTAGTTGGTGCTCGTGAGGAGGTGACCGAAGACGAGTTCCGGGTTGTACACCCCCTCCTTGTCGTGCATTTCCACGGCGATACCACCGAGGGGACCGTTGTTCTCCACGCACACCTCCCCATCCCCGGTGACAGTCACCGAGATCGTCGTCACCTCCGTGGGGTGCTCAGAGTTCCGGTCGATCGCGTTGACCAAGATCTCGTCGAATATCTTCAACAACGCCGGGCAGTAGGTGAGGAGGCGTCTCTCGAATTTACCATCACCGAGGACCCAGAGTTCCTCCGCCGTCTTGTCCACGCTTCCGACGTAACTGTCCGGTCGCTTGAGGATGTGTTCGACGTGACTTAATTTTTGAACTTTTTCAGACATGTTCGCGTCGAGAAGTGGGGATTACAAATCTGGTAGGTTTTCGCAACCCAATTCTACCGCGTGGCGAAGGGCGAGATACTGGTCACACACACATTCATCACTGTGGTTTTCATCTCTCACCAACTCACAGTAATCGCACATTGTGCCGTCGTCTTCTTCGTAAGGCAAATAGTCTTCTTCACGCAACAACTGGGCAACCAGCACGCGCATGGGCACGTCCATACCTTTGATCAGCTGTTTCGCATCTTTTTTTCGCTGAACCATGTATTCGTGATCGATCATGTAGAAAGCCTTAGCCATGGATTTATTGACCGGCTTCGACAAGGCGTGCAGTTGTTTCGTTCGTGCTTCTTTGCGCTTTTCCACAATCTCCTCAAAGTCCAAGAGTTCTTCGAGTCTCTGGCAGCCACCGGTCTCGATGAACTCGTCCATGAGTTCGAGGATACTTTTCCCCACGCCTTTCACGTCTTTGTAGTCTTCACTCGACTCCAAGAAAGTCTTCTTCGTGAGATCGGCAAACTTTTCAAGATTTTCCGAAGCAACCTTGAACGACTTCGCGCGACCGGCGTCACCTTGTTCATCGTACGCGTCTGAGAGATCTGTGAGAATCGAGAGAAACTCTTTCAAATCTTGCTTCTTCATTTTCTTTTTCGGGGGCATGTCGTGTCGCAGAGTGGGGTGATCACCCCGCACACGTTGACGCACTACGATCGAAGCATGGGGAAGAAGGGCAAGAGAAGTGTGAAGCAAAAACAGCGGGAGCAGAGAATCAACAGTGACATGAAGTATCTCTTCACCTCGATGTCCCAGAAGAGCGATCCGGACGTCACGTCGAAGATGATCGAAGATCTGGAAACCTTCGAGTCCCTCTTCAAGTTGACCAACTTTGACTTCAAGGACAGTCAGCAAAAGTACCTCGCGTGGATGATTGTCGAGAGCAACAAGTTCCGTCGCATCGACATGCACGTGAACCTCTTCGGTAAACTCCCGTCGAAGGAGGTGCTCATGGAGACCTTCGCCGAGGAGGGGCGCCCGATCCACACCAACGAACAGTACGA
>Ga0222719_10003980_pt1 | contig 13045 bp, 16 predicted proteins | sample C33_34DmetaG_FD_165039 | JGI IMG/M metagenome (GOLD analysis project Ga0222719, IMG submission 165039) | Estuarine water microbial communities from San Francisco Bay, California, United States - C33_34D | ecosystem: Environmental > Aquatic > Marine > Unclassified | place: USA: California...
AACGGTTATCTGAGCCATACTAGGTTGCATATTTCTGATGAGATTTTGAATATAGGGGATATATATTGATATATTTAAAGAGAAATTGGTACCTACTAACTCTCTAGTTAATTAATAGTTTATCTTTTCTTTATAACCTCTTTCTACTCTGCTTATTTCTTGTTGAAGAATATTCAACTCTCGAATAACAGATTCTATATCTTCTCTCAGTCTATTATCCAGTTTATCAACCCTACTATCAACAGTACGGTGTATACCTTCGTAGTTCTTTAGAAAGTCTTCTTCAAGCTTATTAGTCTCTCTAATGATAGTACTTTCTAGATTGCTTGTCTTATTCAGAACATCCATGTAGATATTCTCTTGTTCTCTTTGTGTATTATCAATATCCTTTCTTAGGATTTTGATTGCCATATAATTCACAGACGTGCCCGCAACCATCAAGATTAAGATGACAGCACACACACCTAAAATAAATGATGTAATTTCCATAGTTAAAGTAATGCTTTAAGTCAAAGAACGTTCGGTACCAAATCCCGTTATAGGAATAATATAAGAACTTTTTGGGTAAGAAACAAGAAAACCTAAGGAAAAAATTTTGGTAGATTTTTCTATATAGGAAAGTATATAGGTATATATTTATATATGTAGGAGTAATCCTACTATCTATTTATGAATATGAAACCATTAGACCCTTCTTTATTTGATATGTTCGATTATTCCGACGGTGAAGATCTTGAGAGAGCAGGTGTGATTGAATCTCTAAGTGAGTATTTAGAACATCCTTATCTCTTATTCGGTTCAGTTATACGAGGTGTAGAGAACTTCTATATCGTAAGAGAGATGTACACCCGTCAATATAAGGAGGAATTTGAGAGAGTAGAGGAGAACGTTAGAGCTAAGTACTTTAGTAGATTGTATACGTTCTTAGAGAGATTCGATGAGAATGATGATGATTTTATAGCCGAAGCTAAAAGGTTTGAAGTACCCGAATCCTCTTATGCTCTATTGACACTACGTTCTTACTTTGAAAAGATAGAGGAGTATGAGAAATGTGCTAAGATCCAGTCTATATTCATAAAACTTTCTTTAGATGAAAGTTGCATATATGATTTATAATTCGTATATTTAAGTATTAAATAAAACGGTTATGATTAATGGAATCCTTTCATACATCTTCTTAGGTGTAATTTTTAATTTTCTCTTTGATGTACTAATCAATTGGTTGGGAGCAGAAGAACAGCGCTTTACTTTAGGTGAACGTATATCTACTACTATACTATGGCCTATCGCTCTAGTTGTATTTCTTGTTAACTTCATTAGAACAATGGTAGGAAAATGATTAGAGATAGAATAAGTATAGAAAAAGCTACTGAGTTGTATTCTGAGTCTTTCTTGACTATTTACTTCCCCAGTACCTCCTTTGATAATCTCCCAGATATTCCTAATATCAAAGAGTATACCCAGAATTATATCAGCTTTGCTAAAGAGAATAAACGTTCATCAGTAGAGAACCTTCTCTCTTTACTCGCACCAGAATATGAGATAGAAATGGAAATGCCCTTTGATCAAGAGACAGGAACCTTCTCTTGGGTACGTCTCTTTGGAGTAAAGAATCCGGACTATAAAGCAGATACTACCGAAAGGAACCACCGAGGGTGGGTCTACCTCTTAACTAACCCGGCCTATCCCGAACTCATAAAGATCGGTAAAGCGGTTACTCCAAGTAAACGCATTAACGGAATAAATTCCGCCGGTACGGTATCGGAATGGGAGCTCAAGGCAGCTATGCCGGTGAGCGACGATTATAAAGTTGAAAACCTTATGCATAGAGAATTAGAACAGTACCGCCGTAGGTCCGATCAAGGATCTTCACGAGAATTCTTCGAAGTTCCGATGTCTTTAGCCATACAAGCACTATTAGAGGTTTCTAAACCGTTTGCCGTAGGAGATCTAAAATTATACTAGAATGCGCGTGTCAACTTTTTGCGCGCTCGCGGCGCGGGTAAAACTTTTTTACTAAAACAGTTGCATCTCTGCAAAATTCTTCATAACTTAAGGTATATTAAATATAAAATGAAAGAATATAGTAAAATAGTTGTATAATTGAATATAAATTATTATATTATATAGTATATAAGAATAATACTTAGTAAAGATTATGAGAAACAAGGAAATTTATCAAAATAAAGTTACGAGGCTTGAGTCTATGATGAATAATATTCAACGAGCAGTATCTACTAACGATAGACAGGTAGCATTTGAGCAGATTGTATTAGCTAAAGAAACATTATCGGATTTACAAACGATGATTAATCGAGAACAAACTGTCTACAAGTAATATGCTTACTGCTGAACAGATTTTAGAGGGTTATAACAAGCATCTAGCTATTATTGACCAATCAATCACCGGAGAACGTAAAGATCAAGTGATTTCTATGGTAGAATCCTTGGGCGATAACTATGTTATGTCGCCTGCTAGTGGAAAATCATGGTACCACAATGCTTTTGCCGGTGGATATGTAGATCATGTTAATAGAGTCGTGGAAACTGCGGTTAAAATGATGAAATTCTGGTCTTCAATGGGTGGAACTATCGATTTTACCCAAGAAGAACTTGTTTTTGCTGCTCTTTTTCATGACTTAGGTAAAATCGGTGATGGAAACAGTGCTGGGTATTTAGAACAGACCGATAACTGGCGTAGAGATAAGATGAATGAGATGTATAAACCTAATCCAGAGTTAGATTTCATGATGATACCAGATCGCTCACTGTTCTTACTACAGAAATTTAATATCCAAGTAAGTCAGAAGGAGTATTTAGGTATAAAACTACATGACGGCATCTTTGATGAAGGTAATAAGCCGTATTTCTTCAGTTACAACCCAGATTCTCGTATGAGAACTAATATCGTCAACATTCTGCATATGGCAGATTACATGGCTTCCAAGGTAGAGTACGATATTTGGAAAGCTAACGGTGGAAAAACCACTCCATCAACTCAGAAAGCAAAAGCTTCTAACGGTAAGTCAGTAAAATCTTCAGAAGGTCTTACTAATTTCATAAAAAATATCTAAAAATGTTGGTTTTATCAATTATTTTCGCTATATTACTAATTGTATTCGGCTTCTTTATTTGGAATCTTATGAGAAAAGTAGAGAAGTACGAAGATATAGCACAGTATCAACAAAATTATATCGAGAATATCTCCACCGTTATCGGTGAGTCCTCAAAAAGGTTACGTGAAGTTGATGAAAAAGGTACTTTTGAGTCGGATGACGAAGTAGGCTTCTTCTTCAAAGGAATAAAAGAGATACAGAGGATCCTCGATGAGTTTAATCTCAACGTAACCGATGGGCAGAAAGAAGAGCAAGAATAATTACTTTACTCAAGAAACAGAAGATGCAATAGTAGCTTATAATAATTCAGACGATCACGTCTTCAGGGATAGAATCTTTACCGATAAAATCTACTTCCCTTTATATAAGCTAGCAGAAAACATCATACATACTTTTAAGTTCTATTATACAGATGTAGATGATCTCGAGGATTTGAAACTTGAGGTCGTTTCCTTGTTAGTGGAAGAAAAGTTGCATATGTTCGATCCAACCAGAGGAGCTAAAGCATATTCATACTTCGGGACTATTGTTAAGCGTCACTTAATTAATTATAATAACAAGAATTATAAGCGCTTAAAGCAACTAACCAGTATGGATGCATGGGAAGGTAGCTATGACCTTAATACTCCTGAAATTAATCCTTCTGCAATATCCTTAAAGCAGCTGTTTGATATTTACATAAATCAAACATATGATAAATTAGATGATTTATTTAAGAAAGAAGGAGATAAGCAAATTGCAGACGCCGTACTCACATTATTTCAGAAACGATACGATCTAGATATTTTTAAGAAGAAAGCACTCTACATATATATTAGAGAGATGACCGGTACAGAAACTCCGTATTTAACAAAAGTAATCAATGTACTCAAAGATGAGTTTTATGAAATCTACAATGATTACTACGAGAACGGTATGCTGGACCTAAAAAAATACTGATTCTATTTATAAAAGAAAAGGTATGGGGTTAGATAAAACACTCTTTAAGACTAAATCTTTCTCTGACGTACTAGAAGAGATCTACACTAATTCTAAAAAGAAAGAAAAGCAGATCAATACTCTAATCGGAGAACTTAAACCTCTTATTGAAAATATAGGGGACGCTACTCTTGTTGTTCCTATGATTGCTAATTACTTAGAAATTGGTGTTAAGAACGACAAACATTTGATCGATATGCTTGCCGTTGTACAGCGTATGGAGAACGCTTCTAAGAGTGGTGATGCCGATGGATTCGAATTAGGTGCTGAAGAACTTGCTCAAATCTTAGAGCAAATGGAAGAAGAAGTAGAAGAGCCTAAGAAAGAAGATTAATGTCGACTTACAACTATAATCTAAATACTGTAGCACAATCTAATGCTCAAGGAACTCTCGGAAGTACAAGGGAACGCATACCCGTCCGCGTAGTTGATACTATCTTAGATAACAAACATCCAGAGTATAGAGATTCTAATGATATAGGCGCAATTAAATACAGAACTATTAGTAGAGATTACGATGAAGAACGTAAAGAAGATCTTCCTAAAGCTTACCCACTAAATACTACATATAGAGTTTACCCTGTAAAAAACGAAATTGTATTAATTGAGATAGCCCCCGGTCCTGATAACGAACGAGAAGTAAAAGCATACTACTCTCAGATAGTTGGGATATGGGATAATCCACATCATAATGCATTCCCTGATTTAAATATATACGATGGAGAATTAGATCTAGGTGAGAATTTCATAGAAGATGGATCGATTGCACCACGAACTCCTAGAGACGGTGATACTATTATAGAAGGACGAAGAGGTCAATCTATTAGACTCACAGGTAATGGAACAGACACAATTATAACCTCTGGTCAATCTCCAAGTGGATCCAATCAAATCACAGTTGATGAGAATATTAACAGTGACCCTGCTTCTATATACATGACAAGTGAGCGCGTTCCATTATCAGCCGCTAGTTCCGATTACAATAGCTATACAGATTATATACCAGTATCACCGGAAACTTATTCAGGGAATCAAATAGTACTTAATTCAGGAAGACTAGTTCTCAACAGTAGAGCTGATCATATACTACTCTCCTCGAACCTTACAATCAGCTTTAACGCTATTAGAGGATTTAATTTTGATACACCTACAAACTTTATAGTAGATGCCGGCACTTCGATAAGATTCGGCTCTTCCACCGCCGATCACCCGTTACTTAAAGGTGATGATACAGTCGAAGTGTTAAAAGAACTTCTTGACACGTTACTGAATTTAATGGAAGGATTAGTACAAGGCGCTTCTCAACCTATTGGACCAATGCCAACAATAATAGAACAAGGTAGCGCTACAACATACGTGTTAGCTAATCTTAAGACAAGATTAGAAGGATTGAAGTCAACTAAAACTTATACTGAATAATGCCCTGTAATAGTTCATCATTTTTCGCTTGGGGTATTCTTAACCTATCTAAACTTAAAGAAGAGCTTAAATTAAAAGTTAATCTTGAGATAGACAAGATGCTTTTAAAATTTGAATTAGGGTGTCCGACATTACCTGAACTTCAACTAATAATTGATACACGTAACGCTCTTATCGAAAAGATACAGAAAGTTTTAAATAGAGTAGAATCATTAAAAAAATTTACAGAAGAGATAAGACCATACCCTACAGTAGTATCCGGAGTAATTACTACACTAAAATTACTACCAGTACCAAATATTTACACTACTGCAGGACTAATTGTAACATTTGGCGATCTACTAGCTGATGCTAAGGACTTAGTTAAATCTATCGCTGATGGTATATGTGATTTCGACAATATCATAGGGCGCACAGAACAGGAACTTCAAAGACTTATAACAAGATTAGAAGGATTAGATGCTCTTATAGCTAACTGCATAGAAGAAGAAGAAGATAGCCTAACCGCTGTACCTACAATACAGCTTACAAACAATACAGTAACAACCGAAGGTTTTGGGTATAGAGGATATCTTATTAGGATACAGCAAGATCCCCAATCCCCTTCTATAGCACCTCGAAGATTTGCTGTAGCATTAAATCAAAGTAATGTAGTAGTTCTTCGCGGTCAACCCTCATTTAGTTCTTCGACTCAAGTATTAATTGATGAAATTAAATTTAGAATAGATCAACTATTAGGATAAAACTATTTATAAGTATGAAAGCATCCGATTTTAAGAAAATTATTAAAGAAGCAGTAAGAGAAGCTATTAGAGAAGAGCTCTCTGAAATGCAACAGCCAGTACAAGAGCAAGTAAGTCAACCTACTTACAAACCTACCGGTAACGCTATGTTAGATGCTCTTAACGAGACTAGAACCTCTATGACTTCTGAAGATTATAGAAACCTTAACGGAGGTACTATGCAATCAACGATGGCTCAAAATTTTAATAGGGCAGCATTTATGCCTCAAGGTAGAGCTGTCAAACCCACCTCAGATGATCCTCAAGCAGTAGCAGCAGCAGTAGCAGCAGCACCTAAACAGGGATTAGATTTATCTCAATTAGGATTTATTAATAAAGCAGCAGCGATAGTAAACACAGCGGACAGAAAACAGAAAGAGAAGTATGGCATATAACGTTAGGAAGATTGATCCGTTAGACTTACAAGCTAGAAAAGCGATTGGAATCGATATTCCATTCGCCGGACAAGCTGTATTTAACTCTACGTATCAATCTGCTGACGCTATTCGCGCTAACTTAATTAACTACTTTCTAACAGGTAAAGGTGAAAGAAGATTAAATCCAAGTTTTGGCGCCGGCTTACAGAACGTAGTATTTCAAAATATAACTAATAATTTAGTAGGAACTCTCCGAGAAAGAATCTTAGATGATCTAGAGATTTACTTTCCTCGAGTAGTGGTAGAAGATTTAAGATTAGAAGGTACGCCATCGACAAATACTGTTATTTTCTCAATGAGTTATAGTATATCAAACACAAACATAAGCGATGAAGTCGTGATTAATTTTGAACAATAATGGCTGAAGAAAGAGATTTAAAGTACATTAATAGAGAGTTTAGCGATTTTAGGACAGCGCTAATGGAGTACGCTAAAAGCTACTTCCCAGACTCCTACAATGATTTCTCTCCAACATCCCCAGGTATGATGTTTATGGAAATTGCATCATATGTAGGTGATGTACTCTCCTTTTACCAAGACACTCAGTTACAGGAAACCTTCTTACAGTATGCTAAAGAACCAGGTAACCTTTACACTCTCGCATATATGATGGGTTACCGCCCAAAAGTAACCGCAGTAGCAGAAGTCAACTTAGACGTAACTCAAACAGTAGGATCAATCTCAGTTAACGGTGAATACAGGCCATACTTTAAAGACGCTTTAATTATCGCAGAAAACGCAATTCTTGAATCAAATAACGGAACCACAACTCCCTTTATTGTAGACCACTCTATCAATTTTTCGTTTTCGAGCTCATTCGATCCTACAGAAATAACAATCCTGGATGTAGATTCTAATAATAATCCACAAACTTTTCAGCTTAAGAAAAAAGCAAAAGCTTTTTCCGGTACTGTGAATACGATTACTCAAGCTTTTGATCAAGCAAATAGGTTTGAAACAATAACTATTGACGATACAGACATAATAGGTATTCTAGATATTGTAGATAGCAGCGGTAATATATGGTATGAAGTACCTTACTTAGCTCAAGATACTATTCCTGTAGATAGTGAAAATATTAGTACAAACGCAAACAAAGTACCTTACACGCTTGCACTAAAAACTGTTGAACGTAGATTTGTTACTCGTTTCAATTCACAAAATCAGCTACAAATACAATTTGGAGCATCAAACACAGGACTACCTGAAGACCACATCATCCCAGATGCTACAAACGTAGGAATGGGAACAAATCAAGGAATCTCTCGATTAGATTACTTCTACGACCCTACTAACTTCCTATATTCAAAATCTTACGGTTTAGCTCCTTCGTATACAACACTGACTATACGGTACTTAACCGGAGGTGGTATAGAAGCAAACGTACCAGCAAACACTATAGTAAATCTATCGGATGTAGACCGTAGATCAGTAGATGGGTTAGATACATATACAACTTCTTTAGCTTTTAATAATCCGAAACCTGCTGAAGGAGGTCGTGACGGAGATACTTTAGAAGAGCTTCGTCAAAACACTATGCGAGCATTTAACGAGCAAGGTAGGTTAGTTACAAGACAAGACTACGCAGTAAGAGCAGCATCTCTTCCTTCAAAATACGGAACTGTTGCAAAAGTACATGTAATACAAGATCAATTAACAAGCACTAAATCCACAACAGATAATATAATTGATAGCAACCCGCTATCGTTATCAATGTACGTTTTAGCATACAATAATGTAGGACATTTAGAACCCGCAACAATTGACCTGAAACAGAATCTACAGCAATATCTATCTCAGTATAAGATGTTAACAGATGCTATTAATATAAAAAACGCATTTATCGTTAATATTGGAATTGAATATGAAGTTGTAGTAAGACCAGATGCTGCAGGTAGAGACGTACTATTAAAGTGTACTCAAGCTCTTCAAAAATACTTTAGTATTGATAGATGGTCTATTAACCAACCTGTAAACTTACCAGCTATATATACACTGCTAGATAAAGTAAAAGGAGTACAAACAGTACAATCAATTCAAGTATTCAACAAAACAGGAGGTATATACTCAGAATATGAATACGATGTGAGAGGAGCTACTAAAAACAATATAGTGTACCCTTCTTTAGATCCGTGTATTTTTGAAGTGAAATATCCGAACACCGATATAATAGGTCGTGTAACAACATTATAAGATGGCAGTATACAAACTATTCCCTGAAAAGACAGCAACATTACATTCCCGATACCCTCTGTACAGCACAGGGCTAGATCCTATTATGGAAGTAAATACGTACAACGTAGGATCTGCCGCAGCAGTATCTAGAACTCTAATTGCTTTCAACTCTATTGAACAGAGAAACTTGATAGATACTGAGATAAGTAGTACCGTACAGAATGGGACTAATTTAGATTTTAAGGCAAGTATTAGAGCTTATTTAGCAGAAGGAGCAGAAGCTCCAACATCCTACACTATATACGCCTACCCTGCCTACGACAACTGGGATAGAGGAACTGGTAATTTTGGTGATATACCGTATGCTAAAGACGGAGTTAGCTGGATATATACTAAACCAGATACCTATTGGACAGATCCGTTACCCGCTAACGTAACTGCATCATACTCTTCAACAGCACACGGTGTTGAAGGAGGAGCGTGGTATACTGGTTCAAACGGAATTAATTTAGAACATAGTCAAACTCATACTGTTGATTCCGATCACGATTTAAGTATAGATGTAACCAAAACAGTTAAGCTGCACTATAGCCATAGTATTGGCCAAACTCTAAACAGTATTCCTAATTACGGATTCATATTAAAACTAGATGATAGTATAGAGTTCTCATCTGATAGAAATACTTTCTTAAAATACTTCTCTCACAATACTCATACAATATACCCTCCATGTCTAGAGTTTAGATGGAACGATGTAGTAAGAGACACAAATCTACCAAACATAACAGGATCTTTAGCAAGCGGAGATAATGTAGTATTGAAAATAAGAGGAAATAAAGGTAGGTATGCCGACGAAGGAAAACAGAGGTTTAGATTACACGTAAGACCGCAATTTCCAGTACGAACTTTTGCAACATCTTCCGATTACTTAAACAACTATATTCTACCCGAAGAAAGTTACTGGGGATTGAGAGATGAGTACACTAAAGAGATGGTGATTGATTATGATACTACCTATACTAAGTTAAGTGCTGATAATACTAGTAATTATTTTGACATGTATATGAATGGACTACAACCAGAACGTCATTATAGGATACTAGTTAAAAGTATAATCGACGGAACCACCTCGGTAATAGATGAGAACCTAGTCTTCAAAGTCGTAAGAAATGGATAACCAGGAAATAAAAATACAGAAGACCGTATTTAAAGAAGAGGATTTTTCAAAAGTAGTAGATAATCAATTTAAGACTTTTGTAAAGCCGTCTCCCATACAGGATACAGATACAGTAGCAGAATTATTTCGCTTATATGATAAATTATTCTACAGTATACCTTCCGAAGGCCCTGAAAATTCTCACGAATATTTAGTAAAAAAAAGTTCTGAAATATATAAATTAGATCAAACTACTGAAGATATACAGCCACTATTAGATGAAATCGCCAACTTGCGAACAAACTTACTAGAAGCGAATCAAACTATCATAGAGTTACAAATAGCAAATGTAGAGAATGGCAACAACTAAATACACAATATCTACAAATCAGATTAATATTGCAGAGTACGAAAATTATTCTGAAAAAGATCAAGCATTAATTGATTCTTTTAAAGTAAATTCTGTATTTGATGTAAATTCTCATTTTATTGAGTTACACATCTATTCACTAGATAATAGACTTTTACATTCTGATTATAGTTATTCAAACCATAAACAGTTACTAAACTCAGAAAGCGCCGGTAAAGATGGCGCAACCAATCTCTACATCGATCCAGTAAAGGATACCCAGGAGTATGGATTCGAAAAAGGAGGAGTGAAGTTACTTTATCACTATCTCTCTAACATCTTCTCCTTAGATAATTCACGTAACTTTTACATAGAGACAATTTCTCCTGATAGAACAGAGGTTAGGTTACTATCAACTAAATTTAGCAATGAAGATTTATTAGAGAAAGTTTCTGAGATCAAAACAAGATTCTCAGAAGATCCTTATTTTAATGAATTTAGATTAAATTTCGGCAAAAACGATCTCCTAATTGGTATTAATATAGATACTGAAGAATACGGAGACCGTACAGCAGTACTGATTAAACTATACGAACCACTACCAGAACAATATGTAGAAAAGGATATACTGTACATTGTAGAAAGAGTCTCAGACAGTACACAATACACAGTAGATAGTACAACTGAAGCTGAAAAAGCTCAATCAATTAAGTTAAGAGGTCCTAATTTCGATCTCGAAGAAGCAGAAGAAAACGTACTTCCCACAGAATTCCTATCCTACAACGACTTATACTCATTCCCAGTAACCAGCTCAAATAGCCAGCTGCTCTCTATGATGGAAGAGAAGAGTATAAGGTTAAGTATAGATTATTCAGATTTCGGTAACTTTATTAAATTCTCTTCTGCTGAAGAGAGATTACGTAATTTTGCTTATAAAGTAAATCTACTTATTGATTACGAAGCAGAGTTATATAAATTAAAGACAAGTACAGCTAACAAGCAACCTGTATCAGGAAGTACTGGTTTTTATGAAAACTCAATTAAAACTATCTTAGCTAACTTTGATAGTTATGAAAAGTATCTATACTTTGAAACCGGAAGTCATGCCTGGCCTAAAGCTACAAAAACTTCTCCATATATAAATCAACCAACAGCATCCGCTGAAACCTGGTTTGACGCAAAAATAGCATCCGCATCCCTGTATGATTTAAACAATCCTTCTGCGCTAAGATACACGTTACCGGAATTTCTAAGAGACAACCCAGATAACGAACCTGCAAGTATCTTCTTAGATATGTTAGGTCATCATTTTGATAATATATGGTTGTACGCTGATGCAGTTACAGAAAAGTATAATGCTGATAATAGAATAGATAGAGGTATTTCTAGAGACTTAGTAGAAGATGCTCTGAAGAATTTCGGAGTTAAGTTATACACATCTAATTTTTCAACCTCAGATTTATACAATACATTAATTACATATACCTTCGACCCAGGATGTGAACAGATTAGTAACTTGGTAACAGTTTCAGAACACATACCGTATTTTGTTAGCCACAGTTACCACGACGACTGGAGGTTTACTCCACCAGCAGTAATTGAGGATATAGCATACAATGATTACCGCCAAGAGATTTTAAAGAGAATCTACCACAACTTACCACTACTCTTAAAAACAAAAGGTACTAACAGAGGTGTTAGAGCACTTATAAATTGTTTCGGTATTCCTAAAAATATTCTAACAATTGAAGAATACGGCGGTGTTAACAGAGAACAAGACTTTTACTACGGATACCAGATACCGTTTACAAGTTCATTAGATAAGATTAGATTAGATAACACAGGAAGCATTGTCGGAACAACATTATCAAATTTAACTTCAATTCAACAACCTGCTGAAGTTTACAATCAAGATCTACATCCTATTGAAGTAGGATTCTCTCCAACAACTAATATAAATAATTACATAGTTTCCCAAAGTGCTGTACTTTTCTCTAGCTGGTCTCTAGACCAGTATATCGGAGACCCTCTATTAAGAAGAGAGCGCAGCTACCAGGACTTAGATAAGCATGCAAAAGTAGTTTTAGCCGATGTAACAAGATACGATGTATTTGATTTCGTAAGACTTATAAAATTCTTTGATAACACTCTATTTAAGATGATCAAAGATTTCTCTCCAGCTCGAGCTACTACTACTACAGGTATAATAATTAAGCCACACGCTTTAGATAGAAGTAAAATTCAATCCCCTGTAATGAGTTGGACTAGACCTGAGTATACTGCTTCTATAGATACAGCGTTTATCGAAGGATCTGAAGGCGGTGTATTTTCTGCAAATATAAGTACAACACATACTCTTATAAAGCAGATTCCAACCGGTTCTACTAATGTAACTATAGCAGACGGTTCTCCAATTTTTAACGGTGAATTAGGAGGTACAGAAATAATAGCAACCACTCAAGAACTAAACGAAGCTAACATTTATAAATCAGGAGAACATCCTTACCTTAAATACGAAATAGACAGAGATTTCTCTCCCTTCCTGCCATCAAACTGGGTAACACTACCACCAAATCCCGGTCAAATAGAAGTAAGATACTACTACACTCCTGCAAGATCGGAAGAGCGTCGTT